>JAESFU010000100.1_pt1 | contig 159064 bp, 159 predicted proteins | sample 9269461 | NCBI WGS metagenome assembly JAESFU01 (sample SAMN14502556, study PRJNA617107) | algae metagenome | isolation source: Stenomitos rutilans HA7619-LM2 and co-occurring heterotrophs from cave walls | place: USA: Waikapalae cave, Hawaii | collected 2009-07-28 | reverse complement strand
CGTGCGTGCTGGCGCCGCTCCGCATGATCTTGTCGAGGTTCGGGGTCAGGCCCTTGGCGCTCGCCGCCTCCACATAAGAAGGCTCCGAGCCGTCCATGCAGATCACAACCACCGGGCGGACCGGGCGAGCATAGCCACGCCCGTTAACAACGACCTCAGAGCCAACTTTGGAATGCGCGTTCATGACCAACTCCTTGTGCCGGCACCAATCAGCGGATCAGCGCCCTGACGCGGGACGAGACAAGGTCGGCCACCAACACCATCGCCAGGATGACAAGGATGCAGGTGGCGGTGTCCTGGTATTTGAAGAGCTTCATCGAGGAGACGAGCTCGAAGCCGATGCCGCCGGCACCGACCATGCCGAGCACCGTCGACTGGCGGACATTGGTCTCCAGCCGGTAGAAGATCGTCCCGAGCCAGGCCGGCAGAACCTGCGGCAGCACGCCGAAGAAGAAGGTCTTGAACGGGCCGACACCAGCCGAGCGGAAGGCTTCGAGCGGCCCCTCGTCGATATCCTCCATTGCTTCGGCGAAGAATTTTCCGAGCATGCCGGCGCCATGGATGGCGAGCGCCAGCACGCCGGCGAAGGGGCCGAGACCGATGGCGGCGACGAAGATCAGCGCCAGGATGATCTCGTTGATGCCGCGCATGCAGTTGAGCAATTGCCGCGTCGCGTGGAAGACGACCGGGCTCGGACTGAGGTTCCGCGCCGCGAAGAAGCAGATCGGCAGAGCGATGACGACGCCGAGCAGGGTGCCCCAGACCGCGACCTGCAGGCTTTCCAGCGCCGGCCGCCACAGCCGCTCGATGAATTCGGGGTTCGGCGGCATCATCCGGACGAGGAAATCCACCATATAGGGGATGCCGTTCCAGAGATTGCTGGCGTTGATCTGGGAGCCGAGAGCGGCCCACCACAGGGAAACCAGCGTTGCGAGTGCGATGAAGCTGACGCCCCACCAGCCGAAGCGGCCCTGCGGGGGACGAAGGACGAGTTGCAGCGTTCCGAACGACATGTGCTCAGCTCCCCGTCAGGCGGTTGCGGTGGCGATCATCGGCGCCAGCACAGGCTGGCTCGCCGGGCGCGGCTTCAGCACGCGGCTGATGCCGGGGTCTTCCAAACCGGGATAGATCTGGTGGACGATCTCGGAGGTCAGCTGGTCGGGCGTGTCGTCGAAGATCACCCGGCCGCCGCTCAGGCCGACGATGCGCTCGCCGAACTCGACGGCGTAGTCGACCTGGTGGAGGTTGCAGATCACCGCGATCCCCTCCTCCTTGCAGATCGCCTTGAGGTAGCCGAGCACGATGCGCGAGGTCTTGGGATCGAGGCTCGCGACTGGCTCGTCGCAGAGGATCACCGCCGGCTGCTGTGCCAGCGCCCGGGCGATGCCGACGCGCTGCTGCTCGCCGCCGGAGAGCTGGTCGCCGCGCGAATTCGCCTTCTGGGCGAGCTCGACCCGGGCCAGGCAGTCCATCGCGATCGCGACGTCCTGCTTGGGAAAGAGCTGAAGCATCGAGAGGAAGGACGACAGGCCCGCCATCCGGCCGACCAGCACGTTCTTCAGCACCGAGAGGCGCTTCACCAGATTGTGGTGCTGGAAGATCATCGCCACCGGGCGCTTGCCGGCGGCTCCGCGCTTCAGATCGAGCACCTTGCCGTCGATGACGGTCCGCCCGGCATCGGGCTCTGCCAGCCCGTTGATGCAACGCAGCAGCGTCGACTTGCCGGCGCCGCTCGGCCCGAGCACGACGAGGAACTCGCCGGCTTTGACGCTGAGGTCGATGCCCTGCAGGACCGGGCGGCCTGCATAGGACTTCTTCAGCCCTTCGATCTTGATCATGCCGCTTCCTCCGCCGGTCGCTTTTTGCGCGACTACTTCATCTTGGTGAGATCGAGCTTCAGCACCTTCGCCGTCTCGCGAATGATGTCGTAGGCTTGGTCATTGGTCTCGACGAAGCGGTTGAGCTTGCCCTGGTCGGCCCAGGTGATGTCCCGGATGTTGAGGAAGGCCGATTTGATGTTCGCCTTCAGGTCTTCGGGCAGGTTCTTGCGCCAGCAGGTCGGCGATTCCGGGATCGGGTCCGACTCCCAGACGACGTGGATGTCGGCGCGATCGACCAGTTTCTTCTGCACGGCCGCATCGAGGATGCGGTCGGCGATGGTCGCGGCGTCGACACGCTTGTTGGCGACGGCGAGCGCATTGGCATCGTGCGAGCCGGTGAAGAGGACGCGGCCGAAATCCTTCTCCGGATCGAAACCGAGCTTCATCAAACCGGCCTTGGGGAAGAGGTGACCGGAGGTCGAGGACGGGTCGACGAAGGCGAAGGTGCGGCCCTTCAGGTCTTTCCAGTCGCCGATACCGCTATCCTTCCGCGCGATGATCTGGCTGCGGTAATAGCTGCGGCTCGACTTGGCCGTCTCGGCGGTGGCGAAAGCCTCGATCGCCGCGACCGTGGTGCCGAGCACATAGGAGAACGGGCCGAGATAGGCGACGTCGACATGGTTCGAGCGCATCGCCTCGATCACGCCGTTATAGTCGGAGGCGACGAAGCCCTGGACGGTGATGCCGAGATTCTTCTGGAGCGCGGCGAGGAGCTGAGCGCTCGATTCCAGCATCGCCCGCGAATCCTCCGATGGGATCAGCCCGACGCGGACCAGCTTGGTCTGAGCCCTGACCAGGGCCGGCGCCGCCAGCAGCGCTCCGGCGGCCAGCGAGCCTTTGAGTATCGTGCGACGCGTGGTGGTCATGTCATCCTCCCAAGATGATCCGGCGATCGTTTCGATCTGCCTTGCGAACCGTTGCGGGCGTTGTTGCCCTTCTTGATCTCAGGCGGCCATGGCCGCCTGTCTGCCGATGAAGTTGCGGCCGCGCTCGCCCTCGAGCGCCTTGCCGACGAGGCGGTTCCATTCGCCGGCCGAGACGCCATAGGCGGACGGATCGGTCGCGACGCCGAGGTCCCGGAGGAAGGCGCCGAGGCGCTCGGCGCCTTCCTCGAGATCGGGGCCGAAGACCCGGCGCAGTGCCGCATCGCATTGCGGCTGCGCGCCCATTGCCCAACGCATCACCATCGGCAGCGAGAAGGAGCAGGCGATGCCGTGGATCGTGCCGCTCTTCAGCGTGATGTCGTAGGAGATGTTGTGGGCGAGCGCCGTCTTGGTGTTGGAGAAGGCAAGGCCCGCCAGCAGGCTGGCGCGCATCTGCCGGGTCCTGAGCTCGACATCCTCAAGCCGCTCCAGCAGCCTGGGTAGCGTCTCGATGATCTCTTTGGCCGCCTCGACCGCATAGTTGGCCGAGACCGGGTTGCCGTTGACGTTCCAGATGCTCTCCAGCGCATGAGAGAGCGCATCGAGCCCGGTCGCCAGCGTCAGGCCGCGCGGCGCACCAACCGTCAGAGCGGGATCGAGCACTGCCGTCTCCGGATAGAGCCGGGGATGGGCGAGCGAGTACTTGCTGCCATTGGCCGAGTCCCAGACCGTCGCCCAGGAGGTGACCTCGCTGCCGGTGCCGGCGGTGGTCGGCACGGCGATGATCGGAATGATCGCGGCCTCATCGAGCGGCTTCTTCTCGACGAGATGGCGGCGCACGGTCTCGAAATCGCCGTCGCTGGCGGCCAGCACCTTGGCGGCGTCGATCATCGAGCCGCCGCCGAGCGCGACGATGACCTCGGCCGGCTCGGCCGCGCCGAACTGGCGGCAGGATTCGGCGAGGTCGGCGCAGTCCGGATTGGTCTCGATATTGGTGATCGAGACGACCGGCGCGCCGGCGATCCCGGTCAGCCGGGCGGAGAATTCGCGAAAGAGCGGCTGGTCATAGGTGACGAGGGCCCAGCGCCGCCCAGCGATCAGCCCAGCGACCTCGTCGAGGAGACCGTTGCCGAACCGGATCTTCACGGGGTTCCAGTACGCCCAGTTCATGCGGTCCATCCCTTGCAGTGCGCCTTGCCGGCTACGTTGGGAGGATGCTCACAGAGCTGAGTTTCTATAACAAATTGATTTTTTGATCCGAATAGATAGTAATTCTCTATGCGTTACACCCAGCTCAGATCCTTCCACAACGTCGCGAACGCCGGCGGCTTCAACGCCGCCGCCGACGCGTTCAACATCAGCCAGCCGACCCTGACGGCGCAGGTCGGCGCGCTGGAGGAGGAGTTCGGCGTCGAGCTCTTCGTCAAGCGCGGCAGGCGGCGCGAGCTGAGCGATACCGGGCGTCAACTGCTCGCCATCACCACCCGCCTCTTCGCCGAGGAGGCCGAGGCGCTCGCCTTCCTGACGGAGTCGCGCGAGCTCAGGACCGGCCGGCTTTCGATCGGCGCGGTCGGGCCGTTCCATGTCACCGAGATGCTCGCCGCCTTCAACCAGGCCTATCCGGGCATCGAGCTCGCCGTGAAGATCGGCAACTCGACCGAGGTCCTCGACGATCTCGCCAGCTATCGCTGCGACGTCGCCGTCCTCGCCTATATCGACGAGGACGACCGGCTGCTGACCATCCCCTATCGGCGCCATCCGGTCGCCGTCTTCGTGCGGCGCGATCATCGCCTGGCCGGGCGCCGCAGCGTCCGGCTAGCGGAGCTGGACGACGAGCCGGTGATCGCGCGCGAGCGGGGCTCGACGACGCGGCGCGCCTTCGAGGGCGCATTGGCCAAGACGGGTACGAAGCCGCGCCTCGTCATGGAGATCGGCAGCCGCGAAGCCATCCGCGAGGCGGTGATCCGCGGGCTCGGCATCAGCTATGTCTCGGAGGCCGAGTTCGTTCCTGACGAGACGTTGCGGCTGATCCCGATCGAGGGGGCCGAGGTCTACACCTACGCGCATGTCGTCGTGCTGAAGCAGCGGCAGACCAGCCGGATCATCAAGGCCTTCCTCGATGTCGTGCAGCGAACGCGCGATGCCTCGGGCGTCGGTGCATACGAGCCATAGCAGCTGCGGACTGGTGCTTGAAAGAGGATTTGGAGCGGGCGATCGGGATCGAACCGACGACATTCAGCTTGGGAAGCTGACGTTCTACCACTGAACTACGCCCGCGCTCCTTGCCCGTATAGCCGGGCCGGACTGCCCGCCGCAAGCCGGTCGATCCGAGATTCCGGCTGCAAAAGAAAAAACCGCGCCGGACCCCTGTCGCCCGGCGCGGCTCGGTTCAGACGCGAGGCGTCTTACCAGCAGCCATAATAGCCGCAGCCATAATAGCCGTAGTGGCGGCGCGACGAGGCGGCGATGACCGCGCCGCCGACCGCACCGGCGACCACGCCGGCCGCGACCGCATTGCTGGCCTGGGCGTTGGAGCGGCGGAAGCTCTGGAAGACGTCGCTGCGGCAGCGCTCGAAGGCGCGGGTGCCGGGCCGGTGACCGGCATTGATGCAGACGTCGTCGGCTTCGGCGGCCGATTGCTCGACGGACTGGCAGCCGGCGAGGCCGGCAGCGAGAACGCCGGCGATGATGAGGGCGCGCATGAGAAATCCTTTCCCTGTAGACGTTTGGCCACGAAAGCCATTGAGCAGGTGACCGTCAACTGGCTCCCGCCGGTGACACAAGCATGAACACGCCGCAGGCCAGCGGCCGGCAACGCCATCGGCGCTTGCAGCCATCTGACACGGAATCGCCATTTTGTCGCCCCGTAGGTTGCGCTCGGAACAATCTTCCTGCGCAGACTGCGGTTTTGCAGCTAACGAAGACTTGAGCTGACCGCGCAGAGCGAGCGGTTCCTGCAGCCAGGCTAGCTGCGGAAATGCTTGGAGAGCTTCAACGCCTGGCCTTGATAGTTCGAGGTGCCGATCGCGCCATAGAGCGCGTCCGGCTCGGCCGCCATGCGCTCGAAGGCGAGGCGCCCGACCACCTGACCGTCCTCGAGCAGGAAGGGCACTTCGTGGCTCCTGACCTCGAGCACGCCACGGCTGCCGGGAACGCCACCGGTGCCGACACCGAAGCCGGGATCGAAGAAGCCGGCATAGTGAACCCGGAACTCGCCCATGGCAGGGTCTATCGGCGCCATCTCGGCGGCAAAGGCCGGCGGGATGTGCAGCCGTTCCTTCGAAGCGAGGATGTAGAACTGGTGCGGATCGAGGATGAGCCGCTTGCGCCTGGCCGGGATCGGCGTCCAGAAATCGTCGATCTCGTAGCCGCCGACACGATCGACATCGATCACATCGGTGAAGCGCTGGGCCTGATAACCTATGATCTCGTTCTCGGCGTCGCCGAGATGGATGCTGAACAGGAGGCCGTTGCGGATCGTCGCGGGGCCGTCGACCAGCGCCGTGCGGCGATGGACCTCGCGCAGCTCCCGGTCGGAGACGCGAAAGCCCTCCGCCTCCTCCTGGCCGGAGCCGCGGCGGCGGAAGCGCAACTGGTTGAGACGGCTGCCCTTGCGCACCTTGATCGAGAAGCTCGAGGGCGAGATCTCGGCGTAGAGCTTGCCGGAATAGCCGCCGGCGACGCTGTCGAAGGCTTCGCTCCGGTCGGCGATCAGGCGAGTGAAGACGTCGAGCCGGCCGGTCGAGCTCTTCGGATTGGCGAAGGCGGAGATCGTCGCCGGCAGTTCGTGCAGCGACTCCATCAATTCGACGACGTAGACGCAGTTCTTCTCGAGGATCGCGCCTTCCTCGAGCGAGACCTCATCCTGGGTCAGGTCGGCAAGCATCTGCGCGACGCTCTTGTTCGGCCCGGGCAGGAAGCTGGCGCGGACGCGATAGGCCTTGTGACCGAGCCTGAGATCGAGGCTCGCCGGCTGGTACTGGCTCTCGGAAAAAGCGCCGGAAGTCGAGCGGACCATGCCGCGATGGACGAGCTTGCGGATGTCCTGGCGCGGCAGCACGCCGGAAGGGCCGGCGAGCGAAGCCGGCGCGGTCGCGATCTCGGCCAGCATGTCGGGCGATGTCGCCATGGCGCTATCAGACCACCTTGTGAAGCGCGGCGCAAAGCCAGCCCGCCGCGAGATTGATCGTTCTTCCTGCCGCACCGGGATGGCGCTGGCGAGTCCGGTGTCGCGTTGTCCACATGCCTGCGTACCCGCGCCGATGCCGACCATACAACCTCTGTCGGCATTGACGCTGCGCATCACCCGGTCATAACAAGGCCCTTGCCGCCGCCCCGGCGAGAGCCGCATGGAGACGGCACGGAGCCGCGATGATGTATCAGGCCGAAACGCATGGCGTGCGCGTCACCGCCTCGCCCAAGTTCATGGATTCTGAATCCACCCCCGATCAGGGCCGCTATTTCTGGGCCTATACGATCGAGATCGAGAACCTGTCCTCCCGGACCATGCAGTTGATGACGCGGCACTGGTTCATCACCGACGGACGCGGCGAGGTGCATGAGGTCCGCGGCGAGGGCGTGATCGGCCAGCAGCCGGTGCTGCAACCGGGCGAGCGCTTCAGCTACACCTCCGGCTGCCCGCTGATGACGCCCGACGGCAGCATGCGCGGCGTCTACGCCATGCTCGGCGAGGATGGCGCACGCTTCGATGTCGAAGTGCCGCTCTTCCCGCTCGACTCGCCCTATGTGAAGAAGGTCCTGCATTGAACGCCACCGCTCCGACCGGGCAGCGCTACCAGCCGCTCGACATGCTCGCCCGCCTCGTCGCCTTCGACACGGTGAGCCATAAATCCAATCTCGACCTGATCGCCTTCGTCGAGGACTACCTCGCCGGCTGGGGCGTGCCTTCCGTGCGCTTCCCGAACGCGGCCGGCGACAAGGCGGCGCTGTTCGCCACGATCGGCCCGCAGGACAAGGGCGGCATCGTCCTCTCCGGCCATACCGACGTCGTGCCGGTGGAGGGCCAGGCCTGGTCGCGCGATCCGTTCACCCTGCATGTCGAGGACGGCAAGGCCTATGGCCGCGGCTCGGTCGACATGAAGGGCTTCGTCGCACTGGCATTGGCGCTGGTGCCGGATTTCCTCGCGGCGGACCTCAAGACGCCGATCCACCTGTTCTTTTCCTATGACGAGGAGGTCACCTGCCTTGGCGTCGTCGACGGCATCGCCGCCATGGGCAAGAGCCTGCCCAAGCCGCGCGCCGTCATCGTCGGCGAGCCGACTTCGCTCGAACTCGCCGATGCGCATAAGGGCATCCGCACCTTCTTCACCGCGATCACCGGCTTCGCAGCGCATTCCTCAAAGCCGCATCTCGGCGCCAGCGCGGTCCATGCCGGCACGCGCCTCGCCGCCGGTCTCGTCGCCATGGCCGACGAGCACGAGGGCCTGATCGACGAGAGCGGCCGCTTCGATCCGCCCTACGACACCATCCATATCGGCAAGTTCCATGGCGGCATCGCCCGCAATATCCTGGCCGATCGCGCCGATCTCTCCTGGGAGGTGCGCACGCTGCCGGGCTCGGATCCTGAGGAGGTGCCGGCGCGCTTCGCCAAGCTTTCGGACGAGGTGCTGGCAAGAATGCGCAAGACAGCGCCGGCGGCGGCGATCGAGACGGTGATGAGCTCTGACGTGCCGGGCCTCGCGCCTGATCCGGGCTCGGAGGCCGAGACGCTGGTGATGCGCCTCGCCGGACGCAACCGCACCATCGCCGTCGCCTACGCCACCGAGGCCGGGCATTTCCAGCGCGCCGGCCTGCCGACCATCGTCTGCGGCCCGGGCTCGATCGACCAGGCGCACCAGCCGGACGAATACATCACGCTGGAGCAGTTCGCCGCCGGCGAGGCCTTCATGCGCAAGCTGATGGCGGAGTGCCGGGGCTAAGCCTCTTCCTTCTCCCCCTGGGGGAAGGAAGGCCCTCACTCCCCCGCCGAGATCTCCGCCTCGACCTCGGCCGGATCGAACTCATAGCGGCGCGAGCAGAACTCGCAGGTGACGCCGAGCGAGCCGTCATCGGCGATCATCGCCTTGCGGTCGTCGGCCGAGAAGCCCTTGAGCATGCCGAGCACGCGTTCGCGCGAGCAGCGGCACGCCTCGTGCACCGCGACCGGCTCGAAGACATGGGCGCCGCGCTCGTGGAAGAGCCGGTAGAGCAGGCGTTCGCTCTCCAGCAGCGGATCGAGTAATTCGTGATGCTCGATCGTCCCGACCAGCGAGCGCGCCTCGGCCCAGGCGTCGTCGCTAATGCCGTCATCATCGCCGGCGGCGAGGATCTCGTGGCCTTCCGGCGCGTCGCCGGGGTGGAGATCGGCCGCGCGCAGACGCTCCGGCGAGGTCGGCATGAACTGGACGATCAGGCCGCCAGCGCGCCAGGCGAGACCTTCACCGGTCAGGACCGTGCCGACGCCGAGGCGGATCCGGCTCGGAATCTGCTCAGACTGGCGGAAATACTGATGGCCGGCTTCTTCCAGGCTCTGACCGTCGAGCGCGACGATGCCCTGATAGCGGGTCGCGTCGGTGCCCTGGTCGACGGTCATGGCGAGATGACCCTTGCCGAGCAGTTCGCCGGTCGAAATGGCATTCGCATCGATCGCCGCCGCGAGCCGGTCGGCATCGTAGCGGGCCATGGCGCGATAGCAGTCGGGCGCGTTGAAATCGACGACCAGCATCGAGATCGGGCCATCGCTCTTGGTCTGGAGCTGGAAGCGGCCCTCGCCCTTGAGCGTCGTGCCGAGCATGACGGTCAGCGCCGCGGCCTCGGCGAGGACGCGCGCGACAGGCTCGGGATAATGATGCCGTTCGAGGACTTGGTCGAGCGAGGGACCGAGCCGGACGACCCGGCCGCGCACATCGAGCGCCGGCACGGCGAAGGGCAGCACCCGATCGTCGGGTGCCCCTGCTGGCGAGGCGTCGGCCATCAGGCCGCCGCTCCGCCAAAGCACCAGGCCAGGATGCCCTTCTGGGCATGCAGCCGGTTCTCGGCCTCGTCGAAGACAGCAGATTGCGGACCGTCCATGACTTGATCGGTGACTTCCTCGCCGCGCGACGCCGGCAGGCAATGCATGAAGATCGCATCCTTCTCGGCGCGGCCGAGCAGGCGCTCGTCGACCTGATAGGGCCGCAACAAATTGTGGCGCGTGCCTTCCTCGTCGCCCATCGAGACCCAGCAATCGGTGATGACGCAATCGGCGCCCTCGACCGCGGCCTCGGGACGGCTGGTCAATTGCAGCTTCGCGCCTTGCTTGCGGGCCCAGTCGAGCAGCGCCGGCGGAGGCGCGAGCTCCTCGGGCGTCGCGATGGCGAGCTCGAAATCGAGCCGGCCGGCGGCATGGACCCAGGAGGTCAGGACATTGTTGGTGTCGCCGGTCCAGGCGATACGCTTGCCCTTGATCGAGCCCTTGCGCTCCTCGAAGGTCATGACATCGGCCATGACCTGGCAGGGATGCTGGCGCTTGGTCAGGCCGTTGATCACCGGCACGGTGGCATACTTCGCCATCTCGACCACGGAATCATGGTCGAGCATGCGGATCATGATCGCGTCGACATAGCGCGAGAGCACGCGAGCGGTGTCGGCGATGGTCTCGCGCTCGCCGAGCTCGATCTCCTGGCCGGTCACCATCATCGGCGAGCCGCCGAGCTCACGGATGCCGACATCGAAGGAGACGCGGGTCCGAAGCGATGGCTGCTCGAAGATCATGGCGATGACCTTGCCTTCGAGCAGGCGGTCGCCGGCGGCTGCGGGCGTGCGCCGGCGGGCCTTGATCTCCTCGCCGGTCTTGAGGATGGACCTCAGCTCGCCGGCGGAGAAATCAGAAAGATCGAGAAAGTGACGCGTCGCAGACATCATGCTCACTCCGCCGCCGGCCGGGCGAGCTCCGCCTCGACCGCGCCCGCCGCCGTATCCAGCCGCGCCACCGCCTCGGCCACCTCGCTCTCGCCGATGATCAGCGGCGGCAGCAGGCGCACGACGTTGTCGCCGGCCGCGACCACGAGCAGGCCAGCGGCCCGCGCCTGGGCGACGAAATCGGTGTTGGGGGTCTTGAGCTTGAGGCCGAGCATCAGGCCCTCGCCGCGGATCTCCTCGATCACCTGGGGATGCTGGTCCTTGAGCTGGGCCAGCGACTGGCGCAGGCGCAAGGCCGTCTTCTGGACATGGTCGAGGAAGCCCGGCGCCAGAATGACGTCGAGCACGGCGTTGCCGACCGCCATGGCGAGCGGATTGCCACCGAAGGTGGTGCCGTGGGTGCCGAGCGTCATGCCGGAGGCCGCCTCCTCGGTGGCGAGGCAGGCGCCCATCGGGAAGCCGCCGCCGATGCCCTTGGCGATCGACATGATGTCGGGCGCGACGCCATTGAGCTCATAGGCGAAGAACTTGCCGGTGCGGCCGACGCCGGTCTGGATCTCGTCGAAGATCAGCATCAGGCCGTGCTCGTCGCAAAGCTCGCGCAGGCGCTTGAGGAAGCGCATCGGCACCAGGCGCAGGCCGCCCTCGCCCTGGATCGGCTCGATCATCAGCGCGGCGGTCTCGGGGCCGATCGCCGCCTTCAGCGCCGCCTCGTCGTCGAAGGGCACCTGGTCGAAGCCGTCGACCTTGGGGCCGAAGCCATCGATGTACTTCTGCTGACCGCCGGCCGCGATGGTCGCGAGCGTGCGGCCATGGAAGGCGCCCTCGAAGGTGACGATCCGGAAGCGCTCGGGGTTGCCCTTCGCAGCATGGTACTTGCGCGCCATCTTGATCGCGCACTCGTTCGCCTCGGCACCCGAATTGGTGAAGAAGACGCGTTCGGCGAAAGTCGCCTCGCAGAGCCGGCGGGCGAGCTTCTCGCCCTCGGGCATCGTGTAGAGGTTAGAGGTGTGCCAGATGCGCTGAGCCTGCTGGGTCAGGGCCTCGACCAGATGCGGATGGGCGTGGCCGAGCGAATTGACGGCGATGCCGGCACCGAAATCGAGATAGCGGGTGCCGTCGGCGGTGATCGCCCAGGCGCCTTCGCCACGCTCGAGCGCGATCGGAGCACGGGCATAGGTCGGCAGGAGGACGGAGGACGTGGCGGAAACGGAAGCGGTGCTCATGGAGCGAAATCCTTGCGGCGAGACAGGAGGGTAGCGCGGAATCTCAGGCCGGGAACGGCAGGGCGGGACGCAAGGCGGCATGATGCCGGCATGATGCGACCCACCGGCGACATTACCGTCGCTGGCCGTTCCCGCCGTCTCGTCGCGCGTCAAGCCGCATCGAAGGAAAGTCCCGATCGCTCAAAAACATAAGCGCCGCCCGATAGGGGCGGCTGCGTTGGGCGACTATGCAAAACCGGCCCCGTCCTGTCAATTGCGGCAGCTCTGGAGCCCGTACCCAACGGGTTGTTTCGCAAGCCGTTGGGGTAAAACGGTCTCCGTTCCAAAAGTGAGAGACGGATTCACCGATCAGGGTGTGACACCCTGATCGGATCCGGCTCTCGCGGCAGCGTTGCCAATTAGACTCACTGCTGCGCCGTCTGCAGTGATTGGCTGGGGAAAAGCCGGATTACGATTCGGCGACTCTTGTGGCCGAGTCAGGCCATCTTGTATGGTCCTTTTCGTCAGATACGACATCTCGTGCGGCGTCTCCAGTATCGTCAGTTCCGGGCGTAACGGCTTCCGTTTAACCGCGGGCGCTGCCGGTATCGGATTCCGCCATGATCTCTCCCTATGCCTCGCCGGCACGTTGGCGAGACATGACGAAGACAGGTGCAACTCCATGACCGAAGCCGGAGCCTGGACCGACGAACGCGTCGAACTGCTCAAGAAGCTCTGGAATGACGGCCTGAGCGCGAGCCAGATCGCCGCCGAGCTCGGCAATGTCACGCGCAACGCCGTCATCGGAAAGGTCCATCGTCTCGGACTGTCGGGCCGGGCCAAGAGCCCGGGCTCGGCCGCGCCGCGTCCGCGCAAGCCGGCGGCCCGTCCGCCGAGCCATCCGGCTGGCCATCAGAGCAGCGGCGGCGGGCTGACCCGCGGCAACACCGCGCTCGCCCCGCAATTCTCGCCCGCGATCGAAGCCGAGGCGCAGGTCGAGCGCGTCCCGGCGCCGGCCGAGGACGTGGTGGTGCCGTTCTCCGAGCGGGTCACGATCATGGACCTGCGCGAATATATGTGCCGCTGGCCGATGGGCGATCCGACCTCGCCGGAATTCCGCTTCTGCGGCGGCCGCAGCACCACCGGCCTGCCCTATTGCGCCTATCACGCCCGCATCGCCTACCAGCCGGCTGCCGATCGCCGCCGGGACCGCAGCAAGGCCGTCCGCGCCTGACGACAGGTCCCCGCGAAACGCTTACAGAAGCCGGCCTTTGCGGCCGGCTTTTTCATGACCAGGGCTGGTAGGAGAATGTGATGGCCACGATCGCGATCTATACAGGCGCGGCGCTGGCAGAGATCTCCGGCTGTTTTGCCTTCTGGGCCTGGCTCAAGCTGGACAAGTCGGTCTGGTGGCTGGTCCCGGGCGTGGCGGCGCTCGCAGCCTTCGCCTGGCTGCTGACCCTGGTCGACAGCCCTGCCGCCGGGCGCGCCTTCGCCGCCTATGGCGGCGTCTACATTCTCGCTTCGCTGGCCTGGATGGCACTGGTCGAGAAAATCCCGCCGGATCGCTACGATCTCGCAGGCGCGGCCTTCTGCCTTGCCGGCGCGGCGGTCATCGTCGCCGCGCCACGCTAAAGGCAGCGCTCAGCCGCGCGCAAAAGTCTCGTCGAAGGCGTAGCCGGCGCCGCGCACAGTACGCAGCGGGTCCTTGGCATTGGCCGGGGTGATCGCCTTGCGCAAGCGCCCGACATGGACGTCGACAGTGCGCTCGTCGATGTAGACGTCGCGGCCCCAGACGGCGTCGAGGAGCTGGGCTCGCGAATAGACCCGGCCCGGCGCCTGCATCAGGAATTCGAGCAGGCGGAACTCGGTCGGGCCGAGATGCAATTCGGCGCCGGCCCGGCGCACGCGCCGCGTCGTGCGGTCGAGCTCGAGATCGCCGGCGGCCAGCAGGCCGGCGACATGGCCCGGCTTGGCACGGCGCAGCAGCGCCTGGATGCGGGCGATCAGCTCGGGCAGAGAGAACGGCTTGACGACATAGTCGTCGGCGCCGGTCGCAAGACCGCGCACGCGCTCGGTCTCCTCGCCGCGGGCGGTGAGCATGATGATCGGCACGCGCTCGGTGTCGCGCCGGGTGCGCAGGCGCCGGCAGAGTTCGATGCCGGAGAGGCCGGGCAGCATCCAGTCGAGCAGGACGAGATCAGGCGTATGGTCGCGCAGATGCAGTTCGGCGTCGTCGCCACGCGCCACGCTGTCGACCTCGAAGCCCTCGGCTTCGAGATTGTAGCGCAGCAGCAGCGTCAACGGCTCCTCGTCCTCGACGATCAGGATGCGTGCGGGCATGTCAGCGTCCGTTCAAGCACCCGCCGATTCAGCCATTGGCCGCCGGCAGGTCGACGAGGATGTTGGTGGTGTCGAGCTTCGGCCGGCTCTCGTCCATGGACTGGCCGGTGACGAGGTAATGGATCGTCTCGGCAATGTTGGTGGTGTGGTCGCCGATGCGCTCGACGTTCTTGGCGCAAAACAGCAGGTGCGTGCAGAAGGTGATGTTGCGCGGATCTTCCATCATGTAGGTGAGGAGCTCGCGGAACAGCGAGGTGTAGAGCGCGTCGATCTCGTCGTCGCGGCGCCAGACCTCCATCGCCTTCTGCTCGTTGCTGGCGGCATAGGCGTCGAGCACGTCCTTGAGCTGGGCCTGGACCAGGCGGCTCATATGCTCGAGGCCGACCACGGCGCGATGCGGCGGCGAGAACTGGCCGGAGATCGCGACGGCGCGCTTGGCGATGTTCTTGGCGAGGTCGCCGACGCGCTCGATGTCGGCGGCGATGCGAATCGCCGAGATCAGCTCGCGCAGGTCGTTGGCGAGCGGCTGGCGCCGCGCGATGGTCAATACCGCCTTTTCCTCGACCTCGCGCTGGAGATTGTCGAGGCGCTGGTCGGCGGTGATGATCTTCTGGGCGAGCGCGGTGTCGCGGCGCACCAGCGCCACCGTCGAGTCGCCGAGCATGCGCTCGGACATGCCGCCCATCTCGGCGAGGCTGCGGCGCAGGCCCTCGAGATCGGCATCGTAAGAGCGGACGATATGTTGATCCGACATCGGGCGTATCCTTCGGAGCTTGCCGGCGCTTTCAGAACGTCAGCCGAAGCGGCCGGTGACGTAGTCCTGCGTCTGCTTCTTGTGCGGGTTCATGAAGATCGTATTGGTCGCGTCGAACTCGATCACCTCGCCCAGATACATGAAGGCGGTGTACTGCGAGATGCGCGCCGCCTGCTGCATGTTGTGGGTGACGATGACAATGGTGAAGTCGGTCTTGAGCTGCTCGAGCAGGTCCTCGATCTTGCCGGTCGAGATCGGGTCAAGCGCCGAGGTCGGCTCGTCGAACAGGATCACTTCCGGCTTCTGCGCGATGGTGCGGGCGATGCACAGGCGCTGCTGCTGGCCGCCCGAAAGGCCCATGCCGGAGCTCTTGAGCTTGTCCTTGACCTCGTCCCAGAGCGCGGCGCGGCGCAGCGCGCCCTCGACACGGTCGTCGAGTTCCGACTTCGGCGGCTTCTCGTAGAGGCGGATGCCGAAGGCGACATTGTCGTAGATCGACATCGGGAACGGCGTCGGCTTCTGGAAGACCATGCCGATGCGCGAGCGCAATTCGTTCACGTCAATGTCGTTCGAGATGACATTGCGGCCGTCGAGCATGATCTCGCCGGTGGCCTTCTGCTCGGGATAGAGCGAGTAGATCCGGTTGAAGATCCGCAGCAGGGTCGACTTGCCGCAGCCCGACGGGCCGATCAGCGCCGTGACGTGCCGGTCGCGGAAGTCGAGGTTGATGTTCTTCAGCGCCTTGTGCTCGCCGTAGTAGAAATCGAGGTTCTTGACGGCGATGCGGACGGGCGCGTCGGCGTCTAGCGACTGCGGGCTCAGTTCCAGGGTCGAGAGCATTTGCATGGTCCTTCCGATCGGACGCTGATCACTTGCCGCCGCGCACGATGCGCCGGGCGATGATGGAAAGCACGAGGATTGAGACGGTGATGATCAGCGATCCCGCCCAGGCGAGCTGCTGCCAGTTCTCGTAAGGGGCCGAGGCGAACTGATAGATCGTCACCGGCAGGTTCGAGACGCCGCCGACGAGGCTCGGCGAGAACCAGAAATTATTGTTGAGCGCGGTGAAGATCAGCGGCGCGGTCTCGCCGGCGATGCGGGCGAGCGCCAGGAGGATGCCGGTGACCATGCCGGACTTCGCGGCACGCCAGGTCACCGAGGTGATGACGACCGATGGCGGAGCGCCGAGCGCGGCGCCGGCCTCGCGCAACGAACCGGGAACGAGGCGCAGCATGTCCTCGGTGGTGCGCACGATCACCGGGATGGCGATGATGCCGAGCGCGACGCCGCCGGCCCAGCCGGAATAGCCGCGGAATGGCTCGACCATGATCACATAGACGAACAGGCCGATCAGGATCGAGGGCGCCGAGAGCAGGATGTCGTTGATGAAGCGGATCAGGTCGGCGAGCTTCGAGGCCTTGCCGTATTCGGCGAGATAGGTGCCGGCGAGCACGCCGATCGGCGTCGCCACGACAATGCCGAGGAAGGTCAGAACCAGCGAGCCGACAATGGCGTTGGCGAGGCCGCCGCCTTCGGTGCCGGGGCCGGGCGTGATGTGGGTGAAGGTCGAGACGGAGAGCCCGCCCAGTCCCTTCACGATCAGCATGCCGAGGATCCAGAACAGCACGAAGATCGCGATCATGGTGAAGCTGGTGGCGATGATCTTCATCAGCCGGTCGGCAGTGCGGCGCGCCGGCCGCACGCGGCCCCATTCGACAGGCGGCGTGGTCATGGTCTTTGCGGGTGTCGCCATGGTCATTGTCGAGACTCCCGCTCAGTAGCGCTTGACGCGCGAGACGAGCAGGCGCGCGATGACGAGGACGACGAAGGTGACGAAGAACAGGATGCAGCCGAGCGCGATCAGGGAGTTGAGCTGCAGGCCGAGCGCCTCGTTGAACTCGTTGGCGATGCGCGAGGCGATGGTCGAGCCGGGATCCATGATCGAGCCCGAGAGCCGGTTGGCGTTGCCGACGACGAAGGTGACCGCCATGGTCTCGCCGAGCGCGCGGCCGAGGCCGAGCATGATCGCGCCGATGATCGAGACACCGGCCTGCGGCACCAGGACATGGCGCACGACCTCCCAGGTGGTGGCGCCGATGCCGTAGGCGCTCTCGCGCAGCACCGACGGGATCTGGTCGAGCATGTCGCGGGTGATCGAGGCGATGAACGGGATGATCATGAAGGCCAGGATGATCCCGGCGGTCAGGATGCCCAGGCCCGAGGGCGAGCGCGAATAGAGGATGGTGCCGACGATCGGCATGCCCTCGACGATGTTCGAGAGCGGGATCTGGACATAGGCCGCGAAGAGCGGGGCGAAGACGAACAGCCCCCACATCCCGTAGATGATCGAGGGCACGGCCGCGAGCAGCTCGATCGCGGTCGAGACCGGCTGCTTGAACCAGGGCGGAGCGAGCTGGGTCAGGAAGACGGCGATACCCAGCGAGAGCGGGACGCCGACGACGAGCGCGATCAGCGCGGTCGACAAGGTGCCGACGATCGCCGGCCAGGCGCCGTATTGCTCGTTCTGGGTGTCCCAGACGCTGGAGGTCAGGAAGCCGAGACCGAACTCGCGGAAGGCCGGCCAGCCGCCGATGATCATCGAGAGCATGATGCCGGCGAGCAGCAGCAGCACGAACAAGGCCGCCAGGAAGCTGGCATTGCGGAAGATGAGATCGAAGGTCCCCATCGGGGTCTTGCGCACCGGCGCGCTCGGCGCGGCGAACTGATCGGTCACGGCAGCCATCCGTGGTTACTCCGGTCTCGAAAGGCGACTATCGGGGCGAAACGATACTCTGGTGGTCGCGGAAGCGGGGGCCGTGACCGGCCCCCGCCCCGTTGTCGTCGTGCGGGAGCGATCAGAAGATCGGCTTGCCCGCCGGGTCGGTGACGCCCTTCCAGGCGTTGCGGACCTGGTCCTTGACGTTGGCCGGCAGCGGCACGTAGTCGAGGTCGAGGGCGAGCTGGTCGCCGCTCTTATAGGCCCAGTCGACGAACTTCAGCGCGGCCTGCACCTCTTCCGGCTTCTCCGGCTTGGCGTGCACGAGCAGGAAGGTGGCGGAGGTGATCGGCCAGGCCTGGGCGCCCTTCTGGTTGTTCAGCGAGATGCCGAAGCCGGGAGCCTCGTTCCAGTTGGCGTTGGCGGCAGCAGCCTGGAAGGCCTTGTCGTCCGGAGCCGGGAAGTTGCCGTCGGCGTTCTTGACGAGGGCGTGGGCCAGCTTGTTCTGCTTGGCGTAGGCGTATTCGACGTAGCCGATCGAGTTGGCGACCTGCTTGACCGAGGCGGAGACGCCTTCATTGCCCTTGCCGCCGATGCCGACCGGCCACTGCACGGCCGTGTTGGTGCCGATCTTCGACTTCCAGTCGGCCGAGACCTTGGAGAGGTAGTCGGTGAAGACGAAGGTCGTGCCCGAGCCGTCCGAACGGTAGACCGGGTTGATGTTGGCGTCGGGCAGTTTCACGTCGGCGTTGAGCGCGACGATCTTCGGGTCGTTCCACTTCTTGATGGTGCCCATGTAGATCTCGGCGATCAGCTCGCCCGAGAGCTTGAGCTTGCCGGGCTCGACGCCGGCGATGTTGATGGCGGGCACAACGCCGCCCATCACGGTCGGGAACTGGATCAAGCCGTCCTTGGTCAGCTCCTCGCCCTTGAGCGGGGCGTCGGTGGCACCGAAGGCGACGGTCTTCGCCTTGATCTGGCGGATGCCGCCGCCCGAGCCGATCGACTGGTAGTTCAGGCCGACGCCGCTCTCCTTCTTGTAGGCCTCAGCCCACTTCGAATAGATCGGGAAGGGGAAGGTCGCGCCGGCGCCGGTGATGTCGGCAGCCTGGGCAGCGCCCGTCAGGCCGATAGCAGCGGCCGTGAGAATGAGAAGTTTGCGCATCAGATGTCCTCTCTGGATCGCAAGTGCAGCGGCCCTGCTAGAACACCGGCTATATGACAGCTGGATGACATACAGTCATGAAAGCGCAGCTGCCGTCGTCACAAATCGTTAACGGGTCGGCTCAGGTAGGCGCGGCAGGATGGCGCGGAAGGTCGCGCCCTGGCCGACGACGCTCTCGATGGTCAGTCGGCCGCGATGGCGCAGGACGATGTGCTTGACGATGGCGAGGCCGAGGCCGGTGCCGCCGGCCTCCCGGCTGGCGGCGGTGTCGACGCGGTAGAAACGCTCGGTCAAACGCGGCAGATGCTCCGGCGCGATGCCTGGCCCGTCATCGCGCACGCTGAGGCAGGCCTCGTCGCCGGAGATGCCGACGGTGATCCCGACCTCACCGCCGCGCTGGCCATATTTGATCGCGTTCTCGACCAGGTTCTCCATCAGCCGCAGCAATTCGTCGCGGTCTCCCGCGACGGTGACGGGGTGCTGCGGCACGTCGAGCTTCAGCGTCACCTCGCGCTCGCGTGCCATCAGTACGAGCGAATCCAAGATCTCGCGGGCAATGCTCGCGAGGTCGACCGGCGTCTCCGGCGCGAGATGGGCGCGCAGTTCGATGCGCGAGAGCGAGAGCAGGTCATCGACCAGGCGTGCCATGCGCAAGCCCTGCTCACGCATGATCGTCAGGAAGCGGTCGCGGGCGGCGGCATCGTTGCGAGCCGGCCCCTGCAAGGTCTCGACGAAGCCGAGCACGGACGCCAGCGGCGTGCGCAGTTCGTGGCTGGCATTGGCGACGAAGTCGACGCGCATGCGCTCGGTCATGCGCTGCTCGCTCAGATCCTCGAAGGTCAGGAGCACGGCCCGGCGCCAGCCGCTGCCGGCAAGTGCGGCGATATGGATGCGGAAGGTACGCTCGACCGGCACGCGCTCGATCAATTCGACGGCGCGGCGGCCGCCATGGCGCGAGACCTGCTCGATCGCATCGATCAGATCGGGGTCTCGCATCACCAGAGCGAGCGGCTTGCCCTTGGCGAGCGCCGCGATCAGCACCGGTGCGGTCGGGCTCAGCGCCTGGATCACGCCCTGCGGGTCGAGCAGCACGGCGGGTACGCCGATGGCCTCGATCAGCGCCGCCGTGACCGGCGCCTTTGGGTCGACCAAAGCGTGCATGCGGCTCCTGCCCTTGCGTGGCCTGCGGCGAGGCGTCTTATGCCGGAGCGGTAGGGCAAGGCAATTCCCCTCCTGCACGATCTTGTGACGGCGCGTTACCTGCGCGTACCGCTCCCGGAACCTCCAGCCTGGCCGAAACCCGGCAAGCCCGGCGCCTGGATGCCGCCCAAGAGCTGGATCAGCTCGGCCTGGCGGCGCACGCCCGTCTTGGCGAAGACGGATTTGAGCTGGCCCCTAACGGTTTCAGGCCGGATGCCCTGGCTGGCGGCGATGCGAGCGACCGTGCCGCCCGCCAGCAGCAGCCGCGTGACCCTCGCTTCGGCAGGGCTGAGATCGAACAGGGCTTCGAGGATGGCGGCGGACGGGGCTTCGCCGCGGCCCACCTCGGTGAGGTAGAACAGCTCTGCCGCGCCGGAGAAGACATCGAGCCCGGCCCGCCGGAGCGGCACCAGATGCGCCACGAAGCCGGGTCGCCCGCCGGCTGCCCGGATCGGAAACGACAGCCCGGCATCGCCGGCCGCATCGAGGTGCCGCTGGAGGCGTTCATTCGCAGTGGGATCGGTGAGCCGCACGCGATCGAAGGCGCCGATCTCGAAAGCCGCGCATTTCAAGATCAGCTCGTTCGCGGCGAGCACGGTGTGCCGGCCCGTGATAATGGCCGCCGGCAAGCCGACCAGCTCGAGCGCCGCCACACTGGCACGCGCCCGCTCGAGGCCGAGACGGGCCAAGATGATCGAGGCCCGCGCGAGATGGGGCCGGAACTGATCGAGCGCCGCGGCGGTTTCGCGCGGAACCGGACCGGCCGCATAAAGGCGCTCGATCGAGAAGACGATGCTGTCGCCGCTGGTCGAGCGGATCGAGGTGCCGACGCACCAGCCCCAGCCGCGCGGCCTGAGGAAATCGCGATAGAACGGATCGTGCTCCAGTTCCTCGGGGGTGATCGCATCGAGATCGGTCAGGAAGCGCGGCTCGTAGAGCGGGACGAGGCGCTTGCCCCGCAGATTATCCGAGACGAAAGGCGAGGCGACCCATTCGGCAATGATGGCATGAATGGCTTTGGACGAGGTCCACTGGAACCGGTTCGGCGAGGCCGCAAACAGGACCGTGCCGACGCCCCCGGCGCTCGCCGCCAGCCGGTCGAGCACGCCCGCCCAGCGCTCTGGCACGACGGCGGCCTCATAGATCTCGTCGATGAGGTTCGTCGTATCCAAACGCTCTCCCCAGGGGCCGACGGCTTCGGCAGGATGGAGTTGGCGTCGGCAGATCGTTACGTCAAGTACACAGACGATCGATCATGGCCATATAGGCCGCGCTTCAGATCTCGTGGCGCCTGATACGCCGGATCATCTCGTTCAGAGCCAGCAGCACCAGCGCCAGGATAAAAGGCAGGATGTAATAGATGATCCGGAAGAGCAGCAATGCGCCGAGGACCTGCTCGAAGGGCAGGCGGCTAAGGGCGATCAGCATGGTCGCCTCGAAGACGCCGAGCCCGCCCGGCGCATGGCTGGCGATGCCGATCAGGCAGGCGAAGATGTAGGCCGCCAGGAAGCTCTCATAGGGCAGGTTGTGGCCGCCCGGCAGCAGCACATAGAGCACGGCGGCGGCGGCACAGACCTCGGCGGCGCCGAGCAGCATCTGCGTCAGCGTGACGCCGAGACCCGGCAATGGCAGGTTCCAGCCGCTGACCTGCAAGGTCCGCTCGCCGGTCGCGACCCAGAAGAGATAGCCCGCCGTGCCGAGCGCGACGGCAGCGCCGACCGCCTGGACGACCAGCGGCGAGGTTCGGGCCAATTGCGCCACCGAGTCCGTGGCATAGAACAGGCTGGCGCACAGGATCATGCCAAGGCCGAGCCAGAAGGTCAGGCCGGCGATGACGGTGAGGCTCGCGACCTCCGAGGCGCGCACGCCTTTGGCCGAGTAGATCCAGTAGCGCACCGTGCCGCCGGTCACGATCGGGAAGCCGAGCGTGAAGGCGACGGAATAGCTGGTGAAGGAGGCGAGCGCCGTCGTCCGGTAGGGGATCGACAAGCCGAGCCGCCGCAGCGCCACCGCGTCATAGCCGGTGAGCAGAAGATAGCTCAGCGCGGTGAAGCCGAGAGCCAGCAGCAGCTGGCGCTGGCTGGCATTGGCAAAGGCGCGGGCGAGCTCGCCCGGCTCGATCTCGCGGATGATGTAGTAGAGCACCACCAGCGAGGCGACGAAGATCACGGATGAGGCGAGCGGGCCGAGCCACCACCAGCGGCTGCGCTTGCGCAGCGGCATTCCTGGCTCGTGCGGGCCGAAGGACATCAGTGCTCGTACAGGGTTGCGCCCACACGCGGCTGCGGCGGGCAAGGCGGGTTGCTGGCGGCTGGCCTGACGGCCGGACCCGAGAGATAGCGCCTTCGCCGCGATGCACAAGGCGGGAGCTTGCGGCGAATGCGCGCCATGAGGCCGGCGCAGGACGCGCCGGCCATTTCCCGGTCGATGTGGTGGTGATGCCTAGCCTTCCGCCTCCATCGCCTCCCGGAAGAAGGTTTCGGGGTCATCGACCTCGGCCAGCCGCCGCTTGTCGATCCGCCAGAAGCGGTTGCCGACGGCGCGGACGAAGCTGCGATCATGCGAGACCAGGAGGCAGCTGGTCTCGCCGGCGGTGAGCTCGGACTCGAGCGCCTCCTCCCCTTCGATGTCGAGATGATTGGTCGGCTCGTCCAGCAGGTAGAAATTCGGCCGGGCGAGGCGCAGCGCCAGCATGGCGAGCCGCGCCCGCTGCCCGCCCGAGAGCGCGCCGATCGGCCCGGTCTGGCGATCGATGACGATGCCGGCCCCCGCGAGCAGGCCTCGGGCCGGCTGGTCGCCGACATCGAAGCGCCGGCTGATCAGGCCATGCGGGGTGTCGCCGTCGGGCAATTCGGCGAGGCTCTGGCTGGCATGGCCCAGCACCAGTGAGGGCGTCGTCCTGATACCCGTTTGCGCCTCACTACGAATGGCGGCGTGCAGCATGGTGATGAAGCGCGACTTCCCGGCGCCGTTCAAGCCTAGCAGCACGATGCGATCGCCGGGGCTGATCCAGCGCTTGCCGCTCCGGAACAGCAAACGCCCGTCCGGCGCCTCGACCGCGACGTCGTCGAGCTCGACCAGAGCCCGCACATGCGTCGCGCTGCCGGCGAGCCTGATCGCGCCGGCGGACCGCTCGCGATGGGCCGGGCGCGCCACCGCTTCGAGCTCGTCGGCCCGTCGCTTGAGCTGCTTGGTCTTGCTCAGCAGGAGATCGCTGCCGGAATTGATGCCGAGATTGTTGAGCTTGGCCGCCTGCCGCCGCATCTGCTGGACCGCCTTGAGGTCGCGCTCGTGCTGGCGGGCCGTCGCAGCGTCGCTCTCGTCGAGGGCCGCACGGGCCGACGAATAGGGCAGTGCGAACAATTGCGAGCGCTCCTGGCGCAGGAACAGTGTCCGGCTGGTCGTCGCGTCGAGGAAAGCGCGGTCATGGCTCGACAGAACCACCGCGACGTTGCGCGGCAGGGCAGCGAGCCAATTCTCCAGCAGGCCGATCCGGGCGAGATCGAGATGGTTGGTCGGTTCGTCGAGTAAGAGCAGATCCGGCTCGGTGATCCCCGCGCGGGCGAGCAGGACGAGCCTCTGCCAGCCACCGCTCAACTGCCCGAGCGGGCGCCGGCGCAACTCCGTCGGCACGGCGAGCCCGTCGAGCGCGACCTCGACGCGCCAATGCTCGCTCTCGCGCTGGTCGGCTGGCAGCTGGCCGAGCAGAAGCTAGTCGACGGGCTCGCTCAGCAGCGGCGGCGGGGCGTCCTGCTCGACATGGCCGATGCGCAGGCCGCGCGAGCGCGTGATCTCACCAGTCGACGGATCAAGGGAGCCGACAAGGCAGCGCAGCAAGGTCGACTTGCCGCGGCCATTGGCGGCAACGAGGCCGAAGCGGTCACCGGCGGCGATGGAGAGGGAAAGGTCGGAAAACAGGGTTGCGCCCAGCGTGACGCCGAGATTGCGCGAGGTGATCAAGGTCATGGTCGGTCTCGGAACTGCCCGAGCCGCGCGCCGTCATCCGGCCGGGGCCTTTGCCCCGGAACGCCACGAATGCGGAACGCCTGGCTCGATGAGGGATGGACGCAGCGGACATGCTACGCCCTCACGAAGGGCAGACCTGGACGAAAACCTAAGGCGTCGCCTGTGCGGTCAGCCCTGCAAGCCGGCTTGCAGGGCCTGGACGGGGCCGCGCTGACGATGGTGACGAAAGAACGTGATCACGCAGCCCTCCTTGGTTCTAAGTGGATCGACGGGACGGAATTAGCGCCGTTCACGCTCCGGCGCAATCAGCTCAGGCAGTCTTGCGGAAGACACGCAGCGTCTTGAACTCGCCGATCTCCTCGACCTGACGCGACTTGGCCCAATCCGCGATGATCGGCTTGGCGCTCTCATAGGCGAAGGAGCCGGTGTAGAACAGGATATAGCCACCGGCATCGGTCTGGTCCGTGAAGAGCTGCATCACTTCGAGGTCGGTCAGCGCGCCATAGGCGTCGTTCTTCTCGCTGCGGAATTCGCAGGAGTGGAACAGGGTGACGATGTCGAAACGCGGCAGAAGCCGGGCATTGCTGGTGTAGATGTCGCCGAAATAGGCGCTGTAAGTCTTGGTGATCGTCGGATTGTCGATCGCGAGCTTGACGAAGGCCTCGTATTCCTTGGGCGAGGCGGTGATCCCCAGCACCGTGCTGTTCAGCTCCGGCTCGGCGCAGCGGATGCCGACATAATGGTGGCCGCCGGTGCCGAAATGATAGATGCGCTTGTCGGTCAGTCCCTGCTCTTCCAGCCATTCGACGAAGTGCACGTCGCAGGGGCATTGCTCAACGCGCAGGCCCCAATAGACGTCCCAGATATTCAACATGCCGTTGGCTCCGTATCGGAAAGGACCGGGAAGGTTGCCCGGCACTGGATGGAAAAGGTCCTGAACTGCGCCTGAACGTCAGCTTGCACCGGTTTCGGCGAGCGCTGCGGGACGGGTCATATCGGACGCGACAATGCGGGCGACACCGCCGGCGCGGCGCATGGTGAGGTGATGGTCGGCGGCTTCGGTAAAGCCCGGACTCTGGCCGATCAGCAGCATCACCGCCTGTGGCCTTGCCGCCCGCAGCCGCGACAGGAGATCGAGCGCCGCTTCGGTCTCGAGCCCGCTGGTGGCTTCGTCGAGCACGAGGATATCGGGCGCCGCCAGTTCGGTCCGGGCCAGAGCGAGGCGCTGGCGGTCACCGGTGGTCAGCGCCTTGTCCCAGTCGCGCGCGAGATCGATCTGCGCCACGAGGCCGGAGAGGCCGTAATGCCGGAGCACGGCAGCCGCCTCCTCATCGCTATGACCGCCGATCGGATCGAGCGCGGCACGCAAGCTGCCCTCCGAGAGATGCAGATGCTGCGGCAGCACGGCGATGCGCGCCTCGTCCGGCAGCGCCACCGCGCCGCGCCCCCAGGGCCACAGGCCCGCGACGGCCTGGATCAGCGCAGCCTTGCCATGGCCGAGCTCGCCGGCGACATGCAGCGTCGCGCCAGCCGGCAGGGCCGTCGAGAAATCGGCGAGCAAGGTCCGGCCGTCGCGATCGGTCAAGGTCAGCTCGTCCAGCCGCAGCCCGCCATCGGCGCTGGTCAGGACGGCGATATCGCTCTCGGCCGCACCGTCCTCGATCGCATGAAGCGCCACGGCGAGTTCGTTGACGCGGCGGGCCGAGGCCAGCCATTCGGCGATGCGCATGAAGTTGTCGAGCACCCAGTTGAAGGCGTTCTGCACGGCGACGAAGGCGGCGGCGACCTGGACGACGTCGCCGAGCGACATCTCGCCGGAGAGGTATTTCGGCGCCGCCAGCAAGAGCGGCACGACCGGCACCAGCGCGCCGCTGCCATTGGTGATCCAGGTCAGCCGGCCACGCTGGCGGATCATCGCCAGCCAGCGCGTCACCAGCGTGTCGTAGGTCGCGGCGACGGCGCGGCGCTCGCCGGTCTCGGCCCGCGAGAGCGCGATGGTCTCGCCATGGTCGCGGATGCGCATCAGCGAGAAGCGCAGGCGCGCCTCGCCCTCGTTGCGGGCGGCGATCAGGCGCGGCAGTGGCCGGCCGACCCAGGTGATCAGGCTGGAGACCAGCACCGCGTAGACGATCGCCGCCAGCACCATATAGGCGGGAATCTCGAAGGCGACGCCGCGGATCTCGACGCTGAGCGAACCGCCGATCGACCAGAGGATGCCGATGAAGGTAATCGCGGTGATGACGGCCGAGAGCAGGCCGATGGCGAAATCGACCACCGGCTCGGTCGCCCAGCGGACATCGTCGGCGATGCGGTATTCGGGATTGGCCGGCTCGTAGCCGGAGAGGCCGAGCCGGTAGAAGCGACGCTCGCCGATCCAGCCATCGGCGAGCTTGGCCGTGACCCAGGCGCGCCAATGGACCTGGAAGGTTTCGCGCGAGACCAGGATGATGACGCCGAGGCCGGCCGCGATCAGCACCAGCACCGGGAAGACCGCCATGGCGATCAGCGCGCTCTCGCCATCCTTCTTTTCGAGGGCGTCGAAGAACCAGCCGTTCCAGCGGTTGACGGTGACGTTGGCGAAGACGGAGAGGATGATCGCGCTCGCCAGCGCGACCGACCAGAACCAGGCCCGACCGGCAGTGCCGCCGCGCCAGAAGCCGCCGGTGAGACGGGCGAAGCTCTTTGTGACCTGCCAATCGGATGGCGGGCCGACAGGCACGGTGTTCGGATCGACGGCCTTCAGCACAGTCGAGAGATCCCCCCGGATCGCGGCATCGGAGGCGGCAGCCGCCGGGTTTTCCCGGTTCGGATACCGCCAGCATGCCGGTTAGCCGGCCGGGGATGAACTGAGGCTGAATGGAGCTGGCGCAGCATTCAGCCTGATCAAGACGTCAGGCGGCCGCGTTGGCGGTCTCGCCGAGCATCTTGGCAAGTGTCTCCAGCAGCTCGCGTGAGCCTTCCTCGCGATGGATCGGGCCGTCCTTGCCGTCGAGATAGGCGCCCTGCTCGGTGAAGACGAGCTTGGTGCCGGTGCCCTCGGGGACGAACTCCATGGTCAGCAGCGAGCCGGAGAGCGGTGCGCCGTCGATCGCCATGGCATAGGCGAGGATGATGCGCTCGTTCGGCTGGATCACCTGATAGACGCTGTCATTGGTGATCGGCGGGCCGCCCTGGAAGCGGAAACGGCTGCGCTCGAAGCCGCCGACGCGGAAATCGACATCGAACTGCTCGACCTCCCAGCCCTCGCCCTCGGCGAACCAACGGCGCTTCTGCGCGGGATCGGCAAAGGCGGCGAAGACGCGGGCCGGGGACGCGGCATAGCTGCGCTCGATGGTGAAGGTGGCATGGACGACGGGATTGGCGGTCATGATCGTTTCCTTTGGTGCTGTGGTCGATGATCTAACTGATTGCGAATTGCAACTGGTTGCGAGTTAAGCAAACTGATGCGATATTGCAAGCGGTTTTCTGGAGATCGAGATGAATGCGAATCCCCGCTCGGGCTGTCCGATCAATCTGACGCTCGAAGTCGTCGGCGACGCCTGGAGCCTCTTGGTCCTGCGCGACATGATGTTCGGCAATCGCCGGCATTTCCGCGAGTTGCTGCTCAACTCGCAGGAGGGCATCTCCTCGAACATCCTGGCCGACCGGCTGAAGACGCTGCTGGCGGCAGGCGTCCTGACCAAGGCGGACGACCCCAGCCACAAGCAGAAGGCGATCTACAGCCTGACGGAAAAGGGCATCCAGCTCCTGCCGGTACTGGCGCAATTGTCGAGCTGGGGCCTGCGCTTCCAGCCGGTGACCCCGGACATGGCGGTGCGTGCACAGATCCTGCAGGATGGCGGGCAGCCCTTGCTCGACGACTTCATCGACGAATTGCGCGAGAGCCATCTCGGCATTCCGCGTCCCCATGACGGGCCGCGCGTGCTGGAACGCCTGCGGGCGGCCTATGAAGAGGTCGTGGCGCGGCAGGCGGCCGAAACCAGAGCAGCCAGCTGAGCTAGCGCGACAGACCGGCATCGCCCTCTCCTCGCGGGAAGAACTGGAAATAGGGCTCGGCCTCGGCCAGAGCGCGGGCATAGGACGGCCGCATGCGCAGCCGCTCGAAATAGGTCCAGAGCTGCGGATGGCTGTCACAGAAGGACAGCGCCCGCTCGGCATAGAACAGCGCCGGTGCGGCCGAGCAATCGGCCAAGCTGAACGCGTCACCGAGCGCCCATTGCCGCCCGCCGATCTCCGCCTCCAGCACGTCATAGGCCGAAGCGAGCGTCGCCCTGGCCTCGGCGACGCCGCCCGGGTCATGGCTGCCCTCCGGACGCAGCCGGTCAAGGATCACCTTCTGCATGGGAATGGCGACATAGAGATCGAAGAGGCGGTCGAGCCGCCGGACTTCGAGCGCTTCGACCGGGTTCTCCGGCAGCAGCGTTACCTTGCCGGGATAATGCAAGGTGAGATATTCGATGATCAGGCTGGTCTCCGGCACCAACTTTCCATTGCTGTCGTCACGCAGCAGCGGGAACTTGCCGATCGGCCAGAGCTTCAGGAAATCGGCGCGCTCGGTGGCATCGCCGAAATTGACGAGCTGCGGCGTGAAGGGTGTCTCGTTCTCATAGAGCGCAACCAGCACCTTCTGGCAGAAACCCGAGAGCGGGTGGAAATAGAGCGTCAAGGACATGATTGTGCATTCCTGCTTCTGGAAAGGAGCGGGCTGAAACGGGATTGGTCGACGATGGCTGCGGTTCAGGCTGACGCCTGCTCCTGCGCGAGATAGTCCGCCAGCCGGTCGAAGCCGATGCGCGAGCCCTGCTCGCGCCAGTCGGGCCGGTCATGGCCGTCGAGGAAGGCCGCCTGCTCGGTGAAGCGAAGCCGGGTGCCGGCGCCGTCGCGATGGAACTCGATCGTCGCCAGCGAGATCGACAGGCGGATATCGTCGCGCAGCAGTTCGTAGCTGTAGATGATGCGCTGCTCCGGCACGATCTCGTGGAAGATCGCGTTCATCGCATAGACGCCGCCTTTGGCCGGGGCGCCGCGCATGGTCTCGCGGCCGCCCTCGCAGAAATCGAGTCTGTGCTCGCCGAGCCCGCCCTCGTCATGGCAGGCCGACCAGCGCCTCTTGGCGACGGGATCGGCAAAGGCGGCGAAGACGCGGGCCGGGCTCGCATCGTAACGGCGCTCGATGGTGAAATCGGCGTGGACCACAATTCGTTCGGTCATGTCTCGTCTCGGTCCTTCACATCCTGGTCCTGCTCGGCGAGGAAGGCACCGAGCCGGTCGAAACGTCGCTCCCAGAGGGCGCGGCGCTCGCTGATCCAGCGCTCCGCGGCGCGCAGCGCCTGCGTGTCGAGCTGGCAGGTGCGGACCCGCCCGATCTTCTGCGTTCGCACCAGCCCGGCTCCCTCGAGAACGGCGAGGTGCTGCACCACCGCCGACAGCGTCATCTGCAAGGGCTGCGCGAGCTCGCTGACGCTCGCCGGCCCCTCGCAGAGCCGCTGCACCATCTGCCGGCGGTTCGGGTCCGCCAGCGCCTGGAACATGAGATCGAGCTGGTCAGGTTGGTGAAGCATGCGCTTAAGTATCGCGCCGCGAGCAGCCTGTCCAGAGAAACTTTAGAGGTCACTAAAGTTTCCTTCCGCCGGAACCCCACGCACTCCGGGCGCATTGCTCCCGGGGGTTCGAGCGGCTATGAATCCCGGCACGCTCCCTCACGCCGCGTGCGCTTTTTCACCGTCTGCGCCAGCCGCCGGAGCTTTTGCCATGCGCATCGAGAACGATCCGAAACTCGACTTCCGCGACGTGCTGATCCGGCCGAAGCGGTCGACGCTCGGCAGCCGCGCCGAGGTCGACGTCAACCGGAGCTTCCGCTTCGCGCATACCGGCCGCGAATGGACCGGCTTCCCGCTGATCGCCGCGAATATGGACGTGGTCGGCACCATGGCGATGGCGCGGGCGTTGCTGAAGCACGGCGCCATGGTCGCCCTGCACAAGCATTACGATGCCGACGAATTGATCGCCTTCTTCAAGGAGCCCGGCTCGGCCAACGCCTTCTATTCGCTGGGCACGACCGATTCCGACCATGACAAGCTCAAGGCCGTCCACGCCAAGTCGCCGATCGACAAGATCTGCCTCGACGTCGCCAATGGCTACACCGAGAAGTTCGTCGATACCGTCAAGGCGACGCGCGAGGCCTTCCCGAACGCGACGATCATGGCCGGCAATGTCGTGACCGGCGACATGACCGAGGCGCTGATCCTGGCGGGCGCTGACATCGTCAAGGTCGGCATCGGTCCCGGCTCGGTCTGCACCACCCGCAAGATGACCGGCGTCGGCTATCCGCAGCTCTCGGCGATCATCGAATGCGCCGATGCCGCCCATGGCCTGAAAGGGCTGGTCTGCGGCGATGGCGGCCTGACCGTGCCGGGCGACGTCGCCAAGGCTTATGGTGGCGGCTCCGATTTCGTGATGATGGGCGGCATGCTCGCCGGCCATGACGAATGCGAGGGCGAGATCCGCTACGAGACCCATGACGGCGAAAAGGTGCCGGTCGCGATGGTGTTCTACGGCATGTCCTCGGACACGGCGATGAAGAAGTATTCCGGCGGCGTCGCCAAATACCGCGCCTCCGAGGGCAAGACCGTCGAAGTGCCCTATCGCGGCCCGGTCGAGGGCACGATGCAGGAGATCATGGGCGGCGTGCGCTCGGCGATGACCTATATCGGCGCCGTCCGGCTCAAGGAGATGCCGAAGCGCACTACCTTCATCATGGTCGGCAGCCAGTTCAACACCGTGTTCGGCAATTGAGCGAGCCGGACGTCGCCATCATCGGCGCCGGCCCGGCCGGGCTGATCGCGGCCGAGCGATTGGCTGAAGCAGGCCACAAGGTCGCGATCTACGAGCGGATGGCCTCGCCGGCGCGCAAGTTCCTGCTCGCCGGCCGCGGCGGGCTCAACCTGACGCATTCCGAACCGCTCGACGCTCTGCTCGACCGCTATGGCGCCGCGCGCGCCTGGCTTGAGTCGGCAATCCGCGCCTTCCCGTCGCAGGCGCTGCGCGACTGGGCTGACAGACTGGGGGCGGAGAGCTTCGTCGGCTCGAGCGGGCGCATCTTCCCCAAGGCGATGAAGGCCTCGCCGCTGCTGCGCGCCTGGCTGGCGCGGCTCGATGGGCTCGGCGTCCAGCTGCATGCGGGTCGGCTCTGGACGGGATGGGACAAGAGCGGCGCGCTGCGGTTCGCCATGCGCGATGGCAGCGAGGAAATTGTGAAGCCGCGCGCGACCTTGCTGGCGCTCGGCGGGGCGAGCTGGCCGCGGCTCGGATCGGATGGATCCTGGATCGAGCTGCTGGCCGCGAAAGGGATCGCGATCGCGCCGCTTCTTCCAGCCAATGCGGGCTTCTTGGTCACCTGGTCGCCTCTGATGCGTGAACGCTTCGCAGGTCACCCGCTGAAGCGCATCGCGCTGAGCCTCGCCGGGCAGCGCGTGCCGGGCGAGGCGATGATCGACGCTAACGGTATCGAGGGCGGAGCGGTTTACGCCCTGTCCGGCCCGCTGCGCGAGGCGATTGCCCGCAATGGCGAGGCGATCCTGACGATCGATCTGCGTCCCGACCTGACCGAAACGGAACTCGCAATCCGACTGGCCAAGCGCCGTCCTGGCGAGACAATCAGCAACCATCTGCGCAAGGCGGCGGGGCTCTCGCCGGTCGCCGCGGCGGTGCTGCGCGAGACGGCGACCGGTCCGCTGCCGGCCGAGCCTGAGGCGCTCGCACGCCTGATCAAAGGCGCGCCTCTGCGGCTCACCGGCATGGCCTCGCTCGCCCGCGCCATCTCGACTGCCGGTGGCATTCTCGCCAGCGAGGTCGACGACGACTTCATGCTGAGGCGCCTGCCCGGCAGCTTCGTCGCCGGCGAGATGCTCGACTGGGAGGCGCCGACCGGCGGCTATCTGCTGCAGGCCTGCTTCGCCACGGGCGTCGCGGCGGCCGATGGCATCAGTCGCAGGCTCAATTCAGCCGCTTGAGCTTGTAGAGCGCTTCCAGCGCCTCGCGCGGCGTCATCTCGTCGGGGTCGAGCCCGGCGAGCGTCTCGCGCAATTCGTCGGGACCGGCGAAGGGCGCCGCAACCGGCGCGGCTTTTCGCATCTGCACGGCAAAGAGCGGGAGGTCGTCGACCAGAGCCGCAACTGGCTTCTCGCGCTCGCTCTTCTCCAGTTCGGAGAGGATGGCGCGGGCGCGCTCGACCACGGCCGGCGGCAGGCCGGCGAGCTTGGCGACCTGGATGCCGTAGGAGCGATCGGCCGCACCCGGCACGACCTCGTGCAGGAAGACGACTTCGCCATTCCATTCGGTGACGCGCACCGTGGCATTGGCGACGCGGTCGAGCCGCTCGGCCAACGCCGTCAGCTCATGGTAGTGCGTCGCGAACAGAGCCCGGCAGCGATTGGCCTCGTGCAGATGCTCGATCGCGGCCCAGGCGATCGAGAGGCCGTCGAAGGTTGCGGTGCCACGGCCGATCTCGTCGAGGATGACGAGGGCGCGTGGCCCGGCCTGGTTGAGGATCGCAGCGGTCTCGACCATCTCGACCATGAAGGTCGAGCGGCCGCGGGCGAGGTCGTCGGCGGCGCCGACGCGCGAGAACAGCCGGTCGACCACGCCGATATGCGCACTCTGCGCCGGCACGAATGAGCCCATCTGGGCGAGCACCGCGATCAGTGCGTTCTGGCGCAGAAAGGTCGACTTACCGGCCATGTTCGGGCCGGTGATCAGGCAGATGCGGCCATCGCGCGCCTTGCCGGCGGCGGAGAGCTCGCTGTCATTGGCGACGAAGGGCTGGCCCTGCCGCTTCAATGCCGCCTCGACCACCGGGTGGCGGCCGGCCTTGATGGTGAAGGCGGCGCCGTCATCGACCTGCGGCCGTGTCCAGCCGCCATCGATGGCGAGTTCCGCGAGAGCCGCGGCGACGTCGATCACCGCCAGCGCCTGCGCCGCGGCCTTGATCGGCTCGGCCTGCGCCAACACCGCCTCGGTCAGCGCGACGAAGATCGACAGCTCCAGCTTGAGCGCCCGGTCGGCGGCGGAGGCGATCTTGGCTTCGAGTTCGCCGAGCTCGACCGAGGAGAAGCGCATCGCGTCCGACATGGTCTGGCGATGCACGAAGACGGCGCGCCAGGGCTCCCTGAGGAAGGTCTCGCCGACCGCCTGCGGCACCTCGACGAAGTAGCCGAGCATAGAATTGTGCTTGATGCGCAGGGTCCGGCAATCGGTCTCGGCGGCATAGCGCGCCTGCAATTGCGCGATCACCTTGCGCGAATCGACCTGGAGCAGGCGCAATTCGTCGAGCGCTGGATCGAAGCCCTCGCGTACGAAGCGGCCATCGCGCTTCAGCAGCGGCAATTCGTCGGCGAGCGTTGCGGATAGCCGCGTGGCGAGATCGGGATCGGTACGGCCGAGCGCCAGCGCCGCCTCGCGCAGTTCGTCGGGCAGATCGCCCTGGCGCAGCAGCGCCGCGGCGACGCCGCGAGCAGCATCCAGCCCGGCGCCGAGCGCGGCGAGATCGCGCGGGCCGCCGCGGTCGAGCGAGAGCCGCGCCAAAGCGCGGGCGATATCGGGGACGCGTGAGAGGTCGCGCCGCAGGGCCTCGCGTAGCGAGGGCACCTCGACCAATAGCGTGACGGCGTCGTGCCGCCGGCCGATCGCCTCCGGGTCGGTCAGCGGCCCGGCCAGGCGCTCGGCGAGCAGGCGACTGCCGCCCGGCGTCTCCGTCCGGTCGATGGTGGCGAGCAGGCTGCCGGCGCGCTCACCGGCGAGGGTCCGGGTCAGTTCGAGATTGGCGCGGGTCGCCGCGTCGATCAGCATGGTCGCGCTCATGCCCTCGCGGACGGGCGGCGACAAAGGCGGGCGGGCGCCGAGCTGGGTGCGCTCGACATAGGCGAGCGCGGCGGCAGCGGCGGCGATCTCGGCGCGGCTGAAGGCGCCGAAGGCGTCGAGCGTCGCGACGCCGAAGAACTCCTTGAGGCGGCGCTCGCCGGAAGCGGGATCGAGCCCCTCGCGCGCCAGCGGCGTCACCGGAGCGGCGATGTCGCGCCAGAATTCCCGGAGCTCGGGATCGTCATGGATGGCGTCGGGGCAGACGATCTCGCGCGGCTCAAGCCGGGCAAGCTCGACGGCGAGGCCGCGCTGGTCGGTTTCGAGCACGGCGAAGCGGCCGGTCGAGATGTCCAAGGCGGCGATGCCATAGGCATGGACCTCGTCCGAGAGCCGGCGGCGGGCGACGGCGACGAGCAGGCTCGCCCGGCCGGGATCGAGCAGGCGCTCCTCGGTGATGGTGCCGGGGGTGACGAGGCGGACGACATCGCGCTTCACCACCGACTTGGCGCCGCGCTTCTTGGCCTCGGCCGGATCCTCGGTCTGCTCGCAGACGGCGACGCGGTGGCCGGCGGCGATAAGCTTCTGCAGATAGTCGTCGGCGCGCTCGACCGGGACGCCGCACATGGCGATGTCTTCGCCGAGATGCTTGCCGCGCTTGGTCAGCACGATACCGAGCGTGCGCGAGGCGATCTCGGCGTCCTGGAAGAACAATTCGTAGAAATCGCCCATCCGGTAGAACAGCAGGCAATCGGGATTATTGGCCTTGATCTCGACGTACTGCGCCATCATCGGCGTGACGCGGCCAGCATCGGCCGCAGCGGCGGGCAGCGGGGTTCTGGCGAGGTCGGTCGGCGAAGCGTGGCGCATGGGGCCGGCACGCTAGCAAAATGCGCCAGCAAGACCATCCGTTAGGAAGGCTTTCAACAATCGAAAGCAGAGTAAAATCGGAATCACGGTCCGAAGGCTCCACCTTGCTGCTGATCAATCTCGCCCAGAGCCTGTTCTTCCTGTTGCTTGCAGGGCTGCTCCTGATCGTCGCCGGGCCGGTGGTCGCGCAGCGGCCGTGGCTGCGACAGGCGCTCGTCGGTACGCTGTTCGCGGCCGGAGCGTTGATCAGCATGGCAACCCCCCTGGTGCTCCAGCCCGGCCTGCTCGTCGATTCGCGCAACAGCTTCGCCATTCTGGCCGGCCCGATCGGCGGTCCGATCGCAGCCGTGATCACGGCGACGCCACTTGTGGTGATGCGCTATCTGAGCGGCGGCGTCGGCATGGTGACCGGCATCACCGGCATCCTGATCCGTGCCGCGATCGGCATCGCCTATGCGCTATGGCTGGCCCGGCGCGGGCGGCCCTTGTCGTGGCGCGACCTCGCCGCACTGAGCATCACTGACGCCGTCTGCCTGCTGTTGTCGGTGTCCTTCATCCCGGGTGAAGCCGGCGAGCGTTTTCTGCGTGAAGCCGTCCCGATCATGATCGTGGTCGGGTCGATCGGCATCTTTCTCACCGGCTTCGTCATCATCAGCGACAACGACCGGCGCGAGACGTCCTACCGCTACAAGACGTTGGTCGAGCATGTGCCCGGCACGCTTTATCAGCGAATCGTCGGGCCGGACGGCCAGCGCAGCTATCGGTTCGGAACCTACCGCCTCGACGAATTGCTCGGCTTGAGCCGGGAGGAGATCGAACGCGACCCCGAGGCCCTGCTGTCGCGAATCCTGCCGGAGGACCGGCAACGCTGCTCGTCGACAAGCGAGGACGAGCAGGTCAACGAGTTCGGACACCGGCGCACAGAGTTGCGCTACAGAGCGGCCGATGGCTCCGTTGTCTGGCTGCGCAGTGAGGCGACCAAGCGTCATTTGCCCGACGGCACCATTGTCTGGGACGGCATCCTGCTCGACGTCACCACGGAGAAGACACTGGCGACCGGCCGGCAGGAGATCGAGACGCTGCGCAAGGCCGCCCTGGAGGAGCTCGCAGTCAATCTCGAAGCGACCGTGGGCAAAGCGCTGCGCCGGGTCGGCGACTCCGCCCGCAGCATGCTCGAGGCGGCGCAGGGCATGGCCGCCAACGCCGACCGCACCACCGCCCGCGCCGGAGAAGCGACGCAGCAGGCCGAGCTCGCCTCGCAGCGCGTCGGCAGCGTCGCCCATGCAGCCGAGCGGATCGACGCCTCGATCCGCGAATTGACGCGCCAGACCGATCTCGCCGCCGAGACAGCCCGGCAGGCGGCAAAACATGTCCGCTCGACCAGGACCGATGTCGACGGGCTCGCAATCGCCGCCGACAAGGTCGGCGCGGTGCTCGCCTTCATCGAGGACATCGCGGTGCGCACCAATCTGCTGGCGCTCAACGCGACGATCGAGGCGGCGCGCGCCGGCGCTGCCGGGCGCGGCTTTTCGGTGGTCGCCGGCGAGGTCAAGAATCTCGCCGAGCAGACCCAGCAGGCGACACAGGACATCGCCGCGACGCTGCAGGAGATCCGCGGCGCCGCCGCCGCCGTCGCCGATGCCGTCGGGCAGATCGAGGGGACAATGGGCACGATCGAGACGACCTCGGACACGATCGCGCAGGTCGTCACCGGCCAGGGCGCGATCGCTTCGGGCATCGCCCTCGACGCGCAGGCCGTCGCCGGTTCGGCCGCCACCGTTACCGAAAACGTCGCCAGCGCCGGCGGCGAGGCCCGCGCCACCGGCCAGGCCGCAGCGCGTGTCGTCGAGGCGGCGCGCCTGGTCAGCGAGCAGGCAATCGAGCTCGACCGCTATGTCGGCGACAGCGTGGCGCGGATGCGCGCCGGCCTCTGAGCACTCAAAGCCCACAGCGATCCCTGCCGGCAGAGTAAAACTGCTGTCGCGCAATCGCGCCTTGTCGAGGAAAGCGGGGCTGCCCTATGGTCGTTTCCCCCTGAGGAAACGCCTGTGAAAAAGAACAAGCGCATGAACGACCGCTCCCCGCCGACCAAGCGCACCCGCCCGACCTTCACCGACCAGGAGGCGCTGCTCTTCCACTCGCAGGGGCGGCCGGGCAAGCTCGAGATCATCCCGACTGTACCGATGGCGACCCAACGCGACCTGTCGCTGGCCTATTCGCCGGGTGTCGCGGTCCCTGTCCTCGCCATCGCCGAGGACCACAGCCGGGCCTATGACTATACAGCCCGCGCCAATCTCGTCGCCGTGATCTCGAACGGCACCGCCATCCTCGGCCTCGGCAATCTCGGCGCGCTCGCCTCCAAGCCGGTGATGGAAGGCAAGTCGATCCTGTTCAAGCGCTTCGCCGATGTCGATTCGATCGATCTCGAGGTCGATACCGAGGACGCGGACAAGTTCATCGAGGCCGTGCGCTATCTCGGCCCGTCCTTCGGCGGCATCAACCTGGAGGACATCAAGGCGCCGGAGTGCTTCATCATCGAGCAGCGCCTGCGCGAATTGATGGACATCCCGGTCTTCCATGACGACCAGCACGGCACTGCGATCATCGCCGCCGCCGGTCTGATCAACGCGCTCGACCTGACCGGCCGCGACGTCAAGTCGACCAGGCTCGTCATCAACGGCGCCGGCGCCGCCGCGATCGCCTGCATCGAGCTGCTCAAGGCGATGGGCTTCAAGCCCGACAACGTCATCCTCTGCGACACCAAGGGCGTGATCTACCAGGGCCGCACCGAGGGCATGAACCAGTGGAAATCGGCGCATGCGGCGATCACCGACCGGCGCACGCTGGCACAGGCGATGGAAGGGGCTGACGCCTTCTTCGGCCTGTCGCAGAAGGGGGCGGTGACGCCGGAGATGGTCGCCTCGATGGCGGAGAACCCGATCATCTTCGCCATGGCCAATCCCGATCCGGAAATCACGCCGGAGGAGGTCCACGCCATTCGCGAAGACGCGATCATGGCGACCGGGCGTTCGGACTACCCGAACCAGGTCAACAACGTGCTCGGCTTCCCCTTCATCTTCCGTGGCGCGCTCGACGTCCGCGCCACCACGATCAACATGGAGATGAAGATCGCCGCGGCCGAGGCACTGGCGATGCTGGCGCGCGAGGACGTGCCGGACGAGGTCGCCGCCGCCTACCAGGGTGCGCGCCCGCGCTATGGCAAGGACTATATCATCCCGGTGCCGTTCGACCCGCGATTGATCCATGTCGTGCCGATGGCGGTCGCCAAGGCGGCGATGGACACGGGCGTCGCCGGCAAGCCGATCGTTGACACCAACGCCTACAGGGCGCAGCTCTCGGCCAGGCGCGATCCCGTCACCGGCGCGCTCAACCGCATCTTCGAGCGCGTCCGGCGTTATCCCAAGCGTGTCGTCTTCGCCGAGGGCGAGGAGGAGCAGGTGATCCGCGCCGCCGCCTCCTTCGTCAATCAGGAACTCGGCAAGGCGATCCTGGTCGGCCGCGAGGAGCGGATCAACGAGACCGCCGAGCATCTCGGCGTCGACCTCGCCGCCAAGGGCATCGAGATCCAGAACGCCAGGCTCTCGCACCGCAATTCCGCCTACGCGCAATACCTCTACGAGCGGCTGCAGCGGCAGGGTTATCTCTTCCGTGACTGCCAGCGCCTGATCAACCAGGACCGCAACCATTTCGCCGCCGCCATGGTCGCGCTCGGCGATGCCGACGCCATGGTCACCGGCGTCACCCGCAACTACTCGATCGCGCTGGAAGAAGTCCGCCGCGTCATTGACGACCGGCCCGGCCACCGCCTGATCGGCGTCTCGATCGCGATCACGCGCGGGCGCACCGTGCTCATCGCCGACACCGCGATCACCGAGATGCCGACGGCGCAGGAGCTGTCGGAGATCGCCATCGAGGCCGCCGGCGTCGCCCGCCGGCTCGGCTATGAGCCGAAGGTCGCGATGCTCGCCTTCTCGACCTTCGGCCACCCGGCCGGCGAGCGCTCCGAGAAGGTGCGCGATGCCGTGAGCATCCTCGACGGCCAGCGCGTCGACTTCGAGTACGATGGCGAGATGGCCGCCGATGTCGCGCTCAATCGCGACCTGATGGCGCAGTACCCGTTCTGCCGCCTTACCGGGCCGGCGAACGTGCTGGTGATGCCGGCGTTCCACTCGGCCTCGATCTCGACCAAGATGCTGCAGGAACTCGGCGGCGCCACCGTGATCGGGCCGCTTCTGGTCGGCCTCGACAAGCCGGTACAGATCGTCCCGCTCGGCGCCAAGGATTCCGACATCGTCAACATGGCGGCGCTGGCGGCATTCAATATCGGCGGTTGAGACCCCGCTTCGTCATTCCGGGGCGGGCCGCAGGCCCGAGCCCGGAATCCATGAACACGGCAACCATATGATAAGGGCGGCTACGGAGCCGCCCTTATCTGCATGTTCAGCGGATATGGGTTCCGGGCTCGCGGCTTTGCCGCGCCCCGGAAGGACAGCGAGCCTCAGTTCGTCCGCGGCCCGAGATCGCGCGGGGCGGCGTTGACCGTGACGATCTGGCCGTTGCGCAGTTCGAGCACGGCGAGGCCACGCTCGTTCAGCCCGTCCGGACGGAAGCGGAAGACGCCGTCGGCGCCGGCAAAGCCGGACGGATTGGTCAGCACGCTCTCCGAGAAGCGCTGGCTGCCCTGCGTGCGGGCGAGCGCCGCCGCCAGCGAGACCGCATCATAGGACAGGGTCGCGGTGCGGGTCGGGGCGCTGTTGAAGCGCTTCTGGTAGCGGCCGGAGAAGGCGTTGAAGCCGGCGGTGTCGGGCGAAGCGAACCAGCCGCCCTGGATCGCCGGCACGCGGGCGACATTCGCGTCGTTCCAGACGCCGGTGCCGAGCGGCTTGACTTTGGCGGGATCGTAGCCGGCCTGCTGCAGGACAAGGCCGAGCGTCGGCATCGCCGCGGCGTCGGCCGGAACGAACAGCGCATCGGCCTGCTGCAACGCCGGCACGAGGCGGGTCGCCGCGGCGCGCATGCTGTTCTGATCGCCGCTGAAGCGCTCGATCACCACGACGCGGGCGCCTTGGTTGGCGACGGCCTGCTGGAAGGCCCCCTCGACGACCTTGCCATAGGCGGTCTCGGGCACCAGCGCGGCGAAGGATTTGCGCCCTTGCGCCGAGGCATAGCCGATGACGCGGTTGACGTCGTTCTCCGGCGGAAAGGAGAGCAGATAGACGCCGCGCGAGGCGACATTGCTGTCGCTGGAGAAGGCCATCACCGGCTTGCCGGCGCCGCGGGCGACCTGACCGACCGCCTGCACCGACGGCGCGAAGAGCGGGCCAATGATCAGTTCGGCGCCCTCGCGGAAAGCTTCCTGCGCCGCAGCCTGGGCGCCATCGGGCGTGCCGCGATCATCCTTGACCAGCAGTGTCAGGTCGGCGCCGGGGAATTCGGCGAGCGCCATCTCGGCGGCGTTCTTGAGCGAATTGCCGACGGTCGCGCCGGAGCCCTCGGCGGTGAGCGGCAGGATCAGGCCGACCTTGACCGAACCGGTGCCAATTGTGGGGCCGCTCGGCGGCGTGTTGCCGCCCGGGGACGCCGTCGAATTGTCAAAGCCGGGCAGCCCGCCGGTCCCGCCGCTGCAAGCGGCGAGCACGGCGCCGACGCCGGACAGCAGGATCAATCGGCGGCTCGGCGGGACGAGGAGCTTCAAGTGACGCGACACGGTTTTCGTCTCCTCGGCGAGGCGTTGGCCAAGGCCCGCGCCAGCTGAATGTCCTGTCCCGAACCGTGGACAAGTCCTGCCAGTCAGCGAAGCTATTTTCAAGTTGTTAACTCTAGGTTGCCGGGCCGGGAGTGGCATCTTGCTGACCGCTGTGGCAGTTTCGCCGCCATGTCCGGCCCTGTATCCGCCCCGCCTGCCTCCGGTCGCGCCCCGAGCTATGCGGCCTTCGGGCTCCGGGCCGAGGCCGAGCCGCTGGCGCCGGGCCTGCATATCGTCGCGACGCCGATCGGCAATCTCAAGGACATCTCGTTCAGGGCGCTGTCGACGCTCGCCGCCGCCGACGCCGTGCTGGCCGAGGACACCAGGACCTCCAAGACGCTGCTGGCGCATTACGGCATCGCGACGCCGCTGCTGCCCTATCACGAGCACAACGCTGCGCAGATGCGCCCGAAGATCCTGGAGCGACTGCGCCAGGGCGGCAAGCTCGCGCTGATCTCCGATGCCGGCACGCCCTTGGTGTCTGACCCCGGCTACAAGCTCGTCGCCGAAGTGGTGGCGGAAGGATTGCCGGTCACCGGCATTCCCGGCCCCTCCGCCGTGCTGGCGGCTTTGGTGCTGGCGGGGCTGCCCACCGACCGCTTCTTCTTCGAAGGTTTTCTGCCGCCGAAGAGCGCCGCCCGCAAAGCCCGCTTCACGGAGCTTGCCGCCATTCCCGGCACGCTCGTCTTCTTCGAGTCGCCGCGGCGGCTCGCCGAAATGCTGGCGGATGCCGCTGCCGTACTGGGTTCGCGAGCCGGCGCGGTCGCGCGCGAACTGACCAAATACTACGAGAATGTCCGGCGCGGCCCCTTGCCGGAACTCGCCACCCATTATGCCGAGGCCGAGGAGGCGCGCGGCGAGATCGTCGTGGTGATTGGCCCGCCCGATGCTTCCGCCGCGGTGCAAGGCGACACGCTCGACGAGGCCTTACGCGCTGCGCTGGCCAAAGTCTCATTGAAGGAGGCGGTGGCGCAGGTCGCGGCCGCCAGCGGCCAGCCCCGACGCGTCGTCTATGCCCGCGCCCTCGAATTGACGCGCACGCCGTGAGCGAGGCGCTGCGCAGCCGGCGCGCCCGTCATTCCAGCCTTTCCGGCCGCCGCGGCGAATGGCTCGCCGTCGCCTTCCTCACCTTCAAGGGCTATCGCCTGCTGCAGCGCCGCTTCGGCGGCAAGGGCGGCGAGATCGACCTGATCATGGCGCGCGGGAACGACATCGTCTTCGTCGAGGTCAAGGCGCGCGCCGACATCGCCGATGCCGCCACCGCGATCACGGCCGACAAGCGCCGGCTGATGGAAGCGCGCATCCGGCAATGGCTGGCGCGCAACCCCTGGGCGATGCAGCGCAATCTGCGCGCCGATGCCGTCTTCCTCGCGCCCTGGCGACTGCCTCGTCATGTCCCTCGCGTGTTCGAGCTGATGCTCTGACGCAAGGCTGGGGCTCTTGCGCTGTCGCTGTGGCGCAGCCGATATAACGGCCGCAACCGGAGCATGCGCCATGCCGCTGAACGTCGCCATCCAGATGGACCCGATCGAGAAGGTCCGCATCGCCGGCGATACCGGCTTTTCGCTGATGCTGGAGGCGCAAGCGCGCGGCCACAGGCTCTTCACCTATACGCCCGAGAAGCTGACCCTGCGCGATGGCAAAGTCACCGCCGTGATCAATCCGGTCGAGGTCCGCGACGTCGAGGGCGACCACTACACGCTGGGCCAGCCCGAACGCACTGATCTCTCGACGCTCGACGTGGTACTGCTGCGCCAGGACCCGCCCTTCGACATGGCCTATGTCTCCTCGACGCATATGCTCGAGCGCATCCATCCCAAGACTCTGGTGGTCAACGACCCCACCGAGGTCCGCAACGCGCCGGAGAAGCTCTTCGTCACGCATTTCCCCGAGCTGATGCCGCCGACGCTGATCACGCGCGACCGGGCCGAGATCGAGGCCTTCCGCGAGGAGTTCGGCGAGATCGTGATGAAGCCGCTCTACGGCCATGGCGGCGCGACCGTGTTCAAGACCGGCAAGGGCGATCCGAATTTCGGCTCGCTCTTCGACCTGTTCTCCAACCTCTTCCGCGAGCCCTGGGTGGTCCAGGCTTTCCTGAAAGAGGTCTCGGAGGGCGACAAGCGGATCATCCTGATCGACGGCAAGGCGGCGGGCGCGGTCAACCGCGTGCCGGCGGTGGGCGACCTGCGCGCCAATATGGTGCGCGGCGGCGCGGCCAAGCCGACGGATCTCTCAAAGCGCGAGCTTGAGATCTGCGAGCGCATCGGCCCGGCGCTCCGGGAGCGTGGCCTGCTGCTCGTCGGCATCGACGTTATCGGCGGCCGGCTGACCGAGATCAACGTCACCGCCCCGACCGGGGTGCGCGCCATCAAGAAGCTCGGCGGGCCGGATCTCGCAGCCCAGCTCTTCGATGTGATCGAGGCCAAGCGCGCGGCGAAATAGCTCAGGCGGCGACGCCCGCGGTCCCGTTCAGCGGATTGTCCGGGTCCCAACCATATTTCATCGTCTCGAAGCGCATCGCCATCGCATCGACGAGCAGGAGCTTGCCGACGAGCGGCTCGCCGAAGCCGGTGATCGCGCGGATCACCTCCAGCGCCATCAGCGAACCCATCACGCCGGCGAGCGCGCCGAGAACACCGGCCTCGGCACAGGGCGCGACCGTGCCAGGCGGCGGCTCCTGCGGGAACAGGCAGCGATAGGTCGGATTGGGTTTTCCGTCCGGACCCTGCTCATGCGCGCGGATCGTGGTCAGCGAGCCGTCGAAGCGCCCGAGCGCGGCCGTCACCAGCGGCTTCTTCTCGTGGAAGCAGGCATCGGAGACGGCATAGCGCGTCGCGAAATTGTCGGAGCCATCAGCGACGACATCATAGAACGCCACAAGGGCGCGGGCATTATGCGCGTCGATCCGGGTGACGTATTCCTCGATCTCGACGCGCGGGTTGAGCCGCGTGACGAAATTCGCGGCGGCGACAACCTTGCGCGCGCCAATATCCTCCGAGCCGAAGATGATCTGGCGCTGCAGGTTCGAGAGCGAGACATGGTCGTCGTCGACGATGCCGATCGTGCCGACGCCGGCGGCCGCGAGATAAGGAATCAGTGGCGCCCCCAGCCCGCCGGCACCGATCACCAGCACCCGGGCACGCTTCAGCTTGGCCTGGCCGGGGCCGCCGATCTCCGGCAGCACCAGATGGCGGGCATAGCGCTCGATCTCGGCCTCGTTCAGCGTCATGGCCGGCAAGCTAGGCTGATCCGCTCGCGCCAGCAATCGGGTGCCATGCCGTGACAGGAAGCGGGTGTGCGCACCGGCCGCCCGCCTGCGATCACCCGCGCCGCATTCCCTGAACAAGGAACAGGACATGACGGCACTGAAGGACAAGGTCGCGATCGTCACCGGCGCGAGCTCCGGCATCGGAAGGGCGGCGGCAAAACTGTTCGCGGCGGAGGGCACCAGGCTCGTCGTCACTGCGCGGCGGCAGAGCGAGCTCGATAGACTGGTCGAGGAGATCAAGGCGGATGGCGGCGAAGCGCTCGCCGTGGCTGGCGATATCCGCGAGGAGGCTCTGGCGCAGCGTCTGGTCGAAACCGCGACCGAGCGCTTCGGCGGGCTCGATATCGGCTTCAATAATGCCGGCATCGTCGGCGAGCTCGGCCCGATCGGGCAGATGGCGAGCGCGAGCTGGCGCGATCTGATCGAGACCAACCTGACCAGCGCCTTCCTCGGTGCGAAATACCAGGCGCCGGCGCTCGAAGCGCGCGGCGGCGGCTCGCTGATCTTCACCGCGAGCTTCGTCGGCTACACCGCCGGGCTCGCCGGCATGTCGGCCTATGCCGCCAGCAAGGCCGGCCAGATCGGCCTGATGAAGGCGCTCGCGGCGGAGCTCGGCGGCAAGGGCATCCGCGTCAACGCGCTCTTGCCGGGCGGCACCGACACGCCGGCGAGCATCACCAACGATCCGGCGTCGGGCCCGGAGGTCCTCGCCTTCGTCGAGGGCATCCATGCCCTCAAGCGCATGGCGCAGCCGGAGGAGATCGCCCGCGCTGCGCTGTTTCTCGCGTCGGATGCGTCGAGCTTCGTCACCGGCACGGCTTTCCTCGCCGATGGCGGCGTGTCGATCCAGCGTGGTTGAGCGACTGTTCATATGTGACATATATCGCCGAGCGGGCCTGCAAGCCCGCTTGGCCGCGCCGGCAAGCCGTGCCATCGTGACCCCAGGCAGGAATGGCGCAACCATTCCGCGTGTGACAGGGGAACGGCTCAATGCGTTTGACATCTCTCGCCCTCGCTCTGGCGGGCGTCGCCCTCTCGGCCATGACGGCCATGGCCCAGACCGCGATCAAGCCGGCGATCGTCTATGACAAGGGCGGCAAGTTCGACAAATCCTTCAATGAGGGCGTCTTCGCCGGAGCCGAGAAGTTCAAGGCCGAGACCGGTGTCGAGTTCCGCGATTTCGAGCCGACCAACGATGCCCAGATCGAGCAGGCGCTGCGGCGCTTCGCCCGCGACGGCCATTCGCCGATCATCGCCGTCGGCTTCTCGCAGGCGACCGCCCTGCAGAAGGTCGCGGCCGAGTTCCCGAACCTGAAGTTCACCATCATCGACATGGTGGTCGAGCTGCCGAACGTGCAGTCGGTGGTGTTCAAGGAGCATGAGGCCTCCTATCTCGTCGGCCTCCTCGCCAGCATGGGCTCGAAGACCGGCAAGGTCGGCTTCGTCGGCGGCATGGACATCCCGCTGATCCGCAAATTCGCCTGCGGCTATGTCCAGGGCGTCAAGGCCGGCAAGAAGGACGCCGAGATCTTCCAGAACATGACCGGCTCGACCCCGGCCGCCTGGAACGATCCAGTGAAGGGCGGCGAGCTCGCCAAGTCGCAGATCGACCGCGGCGCCGACGTGATCTACCACGCCGCGGGCGGCACCGGCATCGGCGTGCTGCGCGCCGCGGCCGACGCCGGCAAGCTCGGCATCGGCGTCGATTCCAACCAGAACATGCTGCATCCCGGCAAGGTGCTGACCTCGATGCTGAAGCGCGTCGACGTCGCCGCCTACACCTCGTTCAAGGAGGCGCGCGACGGCACCTGGAAGCCGGGCGTCTCGGTGCTCGGGCTGAAGGAGGACGGCGTCGGCTGGGCCCTCGACGACAACAACAAGGCGCTGATCACGCCGGAGATGAAGGCTGCCGCCGACAAGGCCCGCGCCGACATCATCGCCGGCACCGTCAAGGTCCACGACTACATGTCGGATTCCAAGTGCACGATGTGAGCCGGCACCACCGGTGACGAGCCCGCATCCCGCCATCGAGCTCAGCGGCATCAGCAAGGCGTTCGGCCCGGTCAAGGCCAACAAGGACGTCTCGCTGTCGGTTGCCGCCGGCTCGATCCACGGCATCGTCGGCGAGAACGGCGCCGGCAAGTCGACGCTGATGTCGATCCTCTACGGCTTCTACGAGGCCGATGCCGGCGAGATCCGGGTGCGCGGCGAAGCGCGGCGCATCCGCTCGTCGTCGGATGCGATCGCCGCCGGGATCGGCATGGTCCACCAGCATTTCATGCTGGTCGAGCCGCTCAGCGTGGTCGAGAACGTCGTGCTCGGCGCCGAGGGCGGGGCGCTGCTCAAGGGCGGCATCGGCAAGGCCCGGGCGGAACTGGCGCGGCTGTCACAAGAATACGGGCTCGCCATCGATCCCGACGCGATCGTCGGGGAGCTTTCGGTCGGCCTGCAGCAGCGGGTCGAGATCCTGAAGGCGCTCTATCGCGGCGCCGAGGTGCTGATCCTCGACGAGCCGACGGCGGTGCTGACCCCGGCCGAGGCCGACCAGCTCTTCGAATTGCTGCGGGCCCTGAAAGCGCAGGGCAAAACGGTGATCCTGATCACCCACAAGCTGCGCGAGATCATGGCGGTGACCGACCGCGTCTCGGTGATGCGACGTGGCGAGATGGTCGCCCATGTCGAGACGGAACGGACCTCGCCGGCCGAGCTCGCCGAGGCGATGGTCGGCCGGCGCGTGCTGCTGCGCGTCGAGAAGAGCCCGCGCCAGCGCGGCGCGCCAGTGCTGGAAGCCGCCGGCCTGACGGTGATCGACGAGCGCGGCTGCGAGACCCTGCGCGATGCCAGCCTGACCCTCCACGAAGGCGAGATCGTCGGCATCGCCGGTGTTGCCGGCAATGGCCAGAGCGAATTGCTCGACGTGCTCGCCGGGTTGACCCAGCCCGCCCGCGGCGTGATCCGGCTCGGCGGCCAGATCCTCAACGCCGCCGACCGCAACCCGGCCAATCTGCGCAAGCTCGGCCTGATGCACATTCCCGAGGACCGCCTGCGGACCGGCCTCGTCACCGCCTTCGCCGCGGCCGAGAATGCGATCCTCGGCTATCAGGACGACCCGGCCTTCGGGCGCGGGCCCTTCCTGTCGCCGACCCTGGTCGAGCAGCATGCCCGCGCCGGCATGCAGGATTACGATGTCCGTCCGGTCGATCCCAACCTGAAGACGGCCAAGTTCTCCGGCGGCAACCAGCAGAAGATCGTGCTCGCCCGCGAGATCGAGCGGGCGCCGAAGGTTCTGCTGGTCGGCCAGCCGACGCGCGGCGTCGATATTGGCGCGATCGAGTTCATCCATCGCCGCCTGATCGCCCTGCGCGATCAGGGCGTCGCGATCCTGCTCGTCTCGGTCGAGCTGGAAGAGGTGATGGCGCTGTCCGACCGAATCCTGGCGCTCTGCGGCGGGCAGATCACCGGCGAACGCGAGGCGGTAGCGACTGACGAACGCGATCTTGGCCTGCTGATGGCCGGCGTCAGCGAGCGGGCGGCATGAGCGCCGCTCCGATCGACCTGCCGCGCTGGGCCGACACCGCCCTTGTCCCGCTGGTCTCGGTCGCGGCGGCGCTCGTCGTTGCCGGGCTCGTCGTGCTCTCGATCGGCGAAAGCCCGCTGGAGGCGACGGCGCTGTTACTGAAGGGCTCGCTCGGCAGTCTCGAAGGCCTCGGCTTCACGCTCTACTACACCACCAATTTCATCTTTACCGGCCTTGCCGTCGCCGTCGCTTTCCATGCCGGCCTGTTCAATATCGGCGGCGAGGGCCAGGCGACCATCGCCGGCATCTTCGCCGCGATCGCCTGCCTCTGGCTCGCGCCGCTGCCGGGCATCCTGCTGGTGCCGCTCGCCATCCTCGCGGCAGCGGCGGGCGGGGCGCTGTGGGCCTTCATCCCCGGCTGGCTGCAGGCGACGCGCGGCAGCCATGTCGTGATCACCACGATCATGTTCAACTTCATCGCGGCGACGCTAATCGTCTATTTGCTGGTCGAGGTGATGGGAAAGACCGGCTCGATGCAGCCGGAAACCCCGGATTTCCCGAAGCAGGCGGTGCTGACGCCGATCCACGAACTGCTCGGCGCCTTCGGGCTGAAATTGCCCTCTACCCCGCTCAACACCTCGTTTCTCCTTGCGCTGGGCTCCCTCGTCGCCGTCTGGGCGCTGATCTACCGCTCGCGTCTCGGCTATGCGATCCGCACCGTCGGCGCCAATCCCCGCGCCGCCGCCTATGCCGGGATCTCACCGGCGCGGATCATCATGGTGGCGATGGCGATCTCAGGTGCGCTTGCCGGCGGGCTCGCGGTCAACGAAGCGATGGGCGTGCAACACCGGCTGGTGCTCGACTTCACCGCCGGCTACGGCTTTGTCGGCATCGCGGTGGCGCTGATGGGGCGCGGCCATCCGGTCGGCGTCGGCCTCGCCGCCTTGCTCTTCGGCGTGCTCTACCAGGGCGGGGCGGAACTCTCCTTCGACAAGCCGACCATTACCCGCGACATGGTCGTGGTGATCGGCGGCATCGTCATCCTCTTCGCCGGGGCGCTCGACGGACTGTTCCGGCGGCTCGTCGCCAGCGTGCTCAATCTCGGGCGGGGAGGCTAGGCGATGGAGATCGTCCAGACGCTCGCCGTCATCCTCGATTCGACCATCCGGCTGTCGATCCCGCTGCTTTGCGCGGCGCTGGCCGGGCTCTGGTCGGAGCGCTCCGGCGTCGTCGATATCGGCCTCGAAGGCAAGATGCTGATCGCCGCCTTCGCCTCGGCCGTCATCGCCTATCATAGCGGCTCGGCATGGGCCGGCTTGGGCGCCGGCATGCTCGCCGCAGTCGCGCTCTCGCTCGTGCACGGCTTTGCCGCGATCACCTGGCGTGGCAACCAGATCGTCTCGGGCGTCGCGATCAACATGCTGGCGGTCGGGCTCACCGCCATCCTCGGCAATGCCTGGTACGGCCAGGGCGGGCGCACGCCGAACCTCGAAGGCGCCGCCCGCTTTCCCGAACTTGAATTGCCCTTGGCTTCGACGCTCAAGGACATCCCGGTCCTCGGCCCGATCTACGACATCGCCATCTCCGGCCACACCGCCCCGGTCTATCTCGCCGTGCTCGCGCTCGTACTGACGGCGCTGACGCTGAAGCACACCCGCTTCGGCCTGCGCCTGCGCGCCGTCGGCGAAAACCCGGCCGCGGTCGACACGGCCGGCGTCTCGGTCGCCGGCTTGCGCTATGCCGCGGTGATCATCTGCGGCGCGCTTTGCGGGCTGGGTGGCACCTATCTCGCCGTCTCGCAATCGGCCGGCTTCCTGCCGCAGATGACCGCCGGCAAGGGCTTTATCGCCCTCGCCGCCGTGATCTTCGCCAATTGGCGGCCCTGGCCGGCGCTCTTCGCCTGCCTGCTCTTCGGCCTGCTCGACGCAGTCGCGATAAGACTCCAGGGTGTGGTCCTGCCCGGGATAGGGCAGGTGCCGGTGCAGGCGATCCAGGCGCTGCCCTATGTGATGACGGTGGTGCTGCTCGCCGGCTTCATCGGCAAGGCAACGCCGCCCAAGGCCTCCGGCCTGCCCTATGTGAAAGAACGCTGAGTGTCTGCCGGACCCGATCTCGATACGCTCTTCGCTGCTGCAAAGGCCGTGCAGCAGAAAGCCTATGCGCCCTATTCTCGCTTCAAGGTCGGCGCCGCCATCCTGGCCGATGACGGCAAGGTCTATCCCGGCTGCAATGTCGAGAACGCCGCCTATCCCGTCGGCGCCTGCGCCGAAGCGGGGGCGATCTCTGCCATGGTCGCCGGCGGCGCACGCGCGATCCGGGCGATCCTCGTCATCGGCGACGGCGCCGATCTGGTGACACCCTGCGGCGCCTGCCGCCAGCGCATCCGCGAATTCGCCGCGCCGGAGACGCCGATCGCCATTGCCGGGCCCGAAGGCGTCCGTGCGCGCTTTTCGCTCGCGGAGCTGTTGCCAGCCTCGTTCGGACCGGCCAATTTGCCGGCCTGATTTGCGGGCCTCCCAGAGAAGGTCCGATGAGCGCGGCCAACGCGCCAATGGAGCAGACAACATGGCAGCTGATGCGCTTTTCGACCAAGCAGCATCGACACTGATCGATCGTGGCATCGATGGCGGCATCGATTGCGCCATCGTGCTCGGCACCGGGCTCGGCCGGATCATCGACGACATGGTCGAGCCGATCTCGATCCCGTTCGAGGAGATCCCCGGCTTCCCGAAGGGCGCGGTCTCCGGCCATGCCAAGCGGCTGAGCTATGGCAAGCTGCATGGCAGGAAGGTGCTGGTCTTCGAGGGCCGGGCGCATTTCTACGAGACCGGCGACCCCGCCATCATGCGGGTGCCGCTCGGCATGCTCGCCGCTTTCGGCTCGCCGCCGCTGATCCTGACCAATGCCGCCGGCTCGCTGCGTCCGGACTTGCGGCCAGGCAGCCTCGCCTTGATCAGCGACCACATCAATTTCAACGGCCCCAACCCGCTGCTCGGCGATACCGGTGATGGCCGCTTCGTGCCGATGATCGACGCCTATGACCCGCATCTGCGCGCCCGCCTGAAGAAAGCGGCAGCCAGCAGCGGCGCCAATCTCGGCGAAGGCGTCTATATGTGGTTCTCGGGGCCGAGCTTCGAGACGCCGGCCGAGATCAAGATGGCCAAGACGCTCGGCGCCGACCTCGTGGGGATGTCGACCGTGCCGGAGGTCATCCTGGCGCGGCGCTATGGCTTGCGCGTCGCCGGCATCTCGATCGTCACCAATATGGGCGCCGGCATCCTCGGCGGTGCACCCAGCCATGGCGAGACGCGCGATGTCGCGGCGACTGCGACCACGGCGCTGCGGCGCGTGCTGCGCGCCTTCCTGAGCGAGCTCTGACCATGTCCGACGCTGATCTCGCTTTGCGTGCGCTACGCCTGCTCGACCTGACCGATCTGTCGGACCAGGCTAGCGAAACAGGCACGCTGCAGCTCTGCGCCCGCGCCGTCGCGGCGCCTGGCCCGGTCGCGGCGATCTGCATCTGGCCGCAATTCATCAAGCTGGCGCGCCAGACGCTGAAAGCCTCGCCTGTCCGCATCGCGACCGTGATCAATTTCCCGGCCGGCAACAGCAATTGCAGCCTGATCGGCAGCGACATCACCGAGGCGATCGCCGATGGCGCCGGTGAGATCGATCTGGTGCTGCCCTGGCGCGCCTTCCTCGCCGGCGATGCCGAGATCGCCCGCGAAATGGTCACTGAGGCGCGCGGCAGCTGTGGCGACAAGACGCTGAAAGTCATCCTCGAAACCGGCGAATACCCGGATCAGGCGGCGGTGCGCGCAGCATCCGATCTCGCCATCGCGGCCGGCGCCGACTTCATCAAGACCTCGACCGGCAAGACCAAGACCTCAGCCACGCCGGCGGCCGCCCGCACCATGCTGGAGGCGATCAAGGCCTCGGGCAAGCCGGTCGGGCTCAAGCCTTCCGGCGGTCTGCGCACGCTCGCCGACGCAAAAACCTATATCGACCTTGCGGACGAGATCATGGGGCCGGGCTGGGCGACGGCGAAAACCTTCCGCTTCGGCGCCAGCGGGCTTTACGGCGTGCTCGCCGACATCATCGCCGGCACCACCCCGCCCGAACGGACCGACGGAGCCTATTGATGCGCCTGCCACAGGAGATCATCGCCGCCAAGCGCGACGGCGAGCGCCTGAGCGCCCAGGACATCCGCCAGATGATCGCGGGCCTGACCGATGGCGCGGTCAGCGAGGGCCAGGCGGCGGCCTTCGCCATGGCGATCTTCTTCCGCGACATGGATGCCGAGGAGCGCGTCGCGCTGACGCTCGCCATGCGCGATTCCGGCACGGTGCTGGACTGGCGCGACCTGCCGGGGCCAGCCCTCGACAAGCACTCGACCGGCGGCGTCGGCGACACGGTCTCGCTGCTGCTCGCGGCGGCGGTCGCGGCCTGCGGCGGCTATGTCCCGATGATCTCGGGCCGCGGCCTCGGCCATACCGGCGGCACGCTCGACAAGCTCGACGCGGTGCCGGGCTATGTCACCCAGCCCGGCATCGACCTCTTCCGCCATGTCGTGCGCGAGGTCGGTTGCGCCATCATCGGCCAGACCGCCGATCTCGCCCCGGCCGACAAGCGTCTCTATGCGATCCGGGACGTGACCGGCACGGTCGAATCGATCCCGCTGATCACCGCCTCGATCCTGTCAAAAAAGCTCGCCGCGGGCCTGCATGGCCTCGCCATGGACGTGAAGTTCGGCTCCGGCGCCTTCATGCGCGATTTCGACAAAGCGGAGGCGCTGGCGCAGAGCCTGTCCGATGTCGGCAACGGCGCCGGCTTGCCGACGCGGGCGCTGCTCACCGACATGAGCGAGCCGCTCGCCTCCGCCGCCGGCAACGCACTCGAAGTCGCCTATGCGCTCGACCATCTGACCGGCCGCCGGCGCGAGCCGCGCTTCCACGAGGTCACCGTGGCGCTCTCGGCCGAGATGCTGCTGCTCGGCCGGCTGGCGGCGACGCGCGACGAGGCGATCGCCAGGATCGAGGAGGCCTTCGCCAGCGGTGCGGCGGCGGAGCGCTTCATCCACATGATCGCGGCGCTCGGCGGCCCGGCCGACCTGCTGGAGCACCCCGAGCGGCACTTTCCCCGGGCGCCGATCGTCCGCCCGGTCTTCTCCGACCGGCCCGGCCTCGTCGAGGCGATCGATACGCGCGGCGTCGGCCTCGCCGTGGTCGCCCTCGGCGGCGGCCGCACCCGGCCGCAGGACGAGATCGACCACGCCGTCGGGATCACCGAACTCGCCGGGCTCGGCGACCGGGTCGGGCCGGATCGGCCGCTCGGCATCATCCATGCCCGCAGCGAGGCCGGCTTCGACGCTGCCCGCATCCGCCTGAAGAGCGCCTATCGCCGCGGCGAGAGCGCTGTTACGCGTGGGCCATTGATCATCGCTGCCTAGGAGAGTTTCTGCCCATGAGCCTGCTTCTGGCGATCACCGGCTGGCATGTCGAGAGCTGGCGCGAGCGCTTCGCGGCACTGCTGCCGGACTTGCCGATCGTCACGCTCGGCGAGCCCTTCGACCGGCGCGCCGTCCATTACGTCGCGAGCTGGAAGCATCCCGAGGGCAGCCTGGCCGGCCTGCCGAACCTCGGCGCGATCTTCTCGCTCGGCGCCGGCGTCGACCACCTCTTCACCGACAGCCGCCTGCCACAGGCGCCGATAGCCCGGGTCATCGACCCGGACCTGACGACGCGGATGAGCGAATACGTCGTCATGCACTGCCTGATGCAGCTGCGCCAGCAGCGCCGCTACGAGCGCCAGCAGCGCGAGAAATCCTGGGACGACGATCGCCACCAGCCGGCGGCGCGCGAGGTCCGTATCGGCGTCATGGGGCTGGGCGAGCTCGGCCAGGACGCGGCGCGCAAGCTGCAGCTGATCGGCTTCGACGTCGCCGGCTGGAGCCGTTCACCCAAAACGATCGAGGAGCTCACGACCTTCTCCGGCGAAGACGGCCTCGCCGCCTTCCTTGCCCGCACCGACATCCTGGTCGCCCTGCTGCCGCATACGCCGGAGACGGAAGGCATCCTGGACCGCCCGCTGCTCGCCAGACTGGCGCGCGATGGCCGGCTCGGCGGGCCGGCGCTGATCAATGCCGGCCGCGGGAAGCTGCAGATCGAGACGGACATCCTGGCAGCTCTCGACGCCGGCGAACTCAGGGAAGCTGTGCTCGACGTGTTCCAGACCGAGCCGTTGCCGCAGGAGTCGCGGCTGTGGACTCATCCGGCCGTGACGGTGACGCCACACAACTCCGCCATGTCGGCGCCAGAGACCGTCGCCGACCAGATCGCTGCGCAGATCCGGAGACTGGAAGCCGGCGGTGAGCTGCAGAACGTCGTCGATCCCAGCCGGGGCTACTGAGCCGATAGCCGCCGGATCGCGGTGATCGGCCCGCCATTGCGCGCCTGGATGCGGTCTCGCGCCGGGCGCAAGGGTTCGCTGATCACGCTCATGGTGAAGGCGGTGGCGTGCAGCAGCGTCTCCGGATCGGTCATGATGCCGACATGGCCCTTCCAGAAGACGAGGTCGCCGCGGCGCAGGCCATTGAGGCCATCGTCGAAGGCGACGGCTTCGCCAAGACCCCGCTCCTGCATGTCGGAGTCTCGTGGCGCGGCCACGCCGGCGGCCGCCAGGGAGAGCTGAACCAGCGCCGAGCAGTCGAGGCCGAGGCTGGTCTTGCCGCCCCAGAAATAGGGAACGTTGAGGAAGCGCTCGGCCACCGCAACGAAATCCGGCTCGCGCTGGTCGCGGGGGCTGAGGTGCTGCTTGAAGACGTGGCCACCGTTCCCGGTGGTGAAGAAGTCACCGCTCTCGCCGGTGACCACCAGCCCCACATTGAGCGACAGCGCCTCCAGCGGCGGCAATTTGATGGACGGGCCGGGATAGACGAAGGTCCTGAGTGCGCTGACGCGATGCGTCGGCGCAGCGGCGTCGCCGGCAAGGCAGTCCTCGGGCAGGTAGCCGACATAGGAATCACCGACGAGCTGGCCCCAGGCCCAGCCCTCGTGTTGCTCGTAAATCCGCACCGCCTCGCCCGCGAGCGCCTCGGTGTCGAGCGGAGCATCGGGCCTGGGCTCGCGTCGCAACGGCGCCGATGGCATCACCACCCGCATCGGGATCGGATCGGCGAAGGCGAGCGCCTCGACCTTGCCGTCGAGATGACGGGCGGCGAGATCCGGGCGGGCGGGGGTAAGGCGGCGGTCGAGATTCGTGCTCATGCCGATATTGTAGACCCGTCCGGTTAACGGGCGAAACGCTCAGGCTGGACCAAGCTCGCGCGCCCGCGCCGTCACGAGATCGGCGAGATGCTCGACCGCCAGGGCGCCCGCGACCGTCCGCTGTATGACGACATTGCGCTTGTCGAACTCGTCACGCTTGCGGCTGACCAGGCCGAGCTTGCCCATGCTGTCGAGGGCGCGGGTGATCACCGGCTTGGTGACGCCAAGGCGCGCGGCAAGGCCACGCACGGTGTGCGGCGGCAGCTCCAGATAGATGGTCAGGAGGATCGCGATCTGGCGCACCGAAAGATCGGGCTGGGTATCGCGCACCAGGTCGAGATGCACCTCGCGCCAGAGCCTGAGCGCCTGCGTCGGCTTGATCTCCAGCACCATGCCGTCCCCGGATCGTTACGGGGCCGTATCATTATCGCACCTCCAACGGTGCGCAACCGGAGTCGCAGAGCAGGCTTAACGGGCGCCGCAAAGCTGCTTCGCCAGCGCGTAGGTCAGCCGCGCCGCCTGGCACTCGCCGCCTTCAGGCCGCCCTGGCTTGGTCGAGGGGTTCCAGCCGTAAATGTCGAAATGGGCGTAGGAGCGGCTCTTCTCGACGAAGCGGTTGAGGAAGAGTGCGGCCGTCACCGAGCCGGCGAAGGCGCCGCCGGAGACATTGTTGAGATCGGCGATCTTGGAGTCGAGCATGCGGTCATAGGGCGGCCAGAGCGGCATGCGCCAGACCGGATCGTTGACCGCGGCGCTGATGCGGGCGATCTCGGCGGCGAGGCCGTCATCATGGGTATAGAAGGGCGGCAGGTCCGGCCCGAGCGCAACGCGGGCGGCTCCGGTCAGCGTGGCGAAATCGATCAGCAATTCGGGCGCCTCCTCATCGGCCAGCGCCAGCGCGTCGGCGAGGATGAGCCGGCCCTCGGCATCGGTGTTGCCAATCTCGACGGTCAGCCCCTTGCGACTGTGCAGGACATCGCCGGGACGGAAGGAGGCGCCGGAGACGGCGTTCTCGACCGCCGGCACGAGCAGGCGCAGGTGGACCTTCAGCTTCGCCTGCATGATCATGCGTGCCGCGGCGATCGCTGCCGCCGCACCGCCCATGTCCTTCTTCATCAGCAGCATGCCGGCATCGGTCTTGAGGTTGAGCCCGCCGGTGTCGAAGGCGACGCCCTTGCCGACCAGGGTCAACTTCGGATCGCCTTCCTTGCCCCAGCGCAGATCGATCAATCGCGGTGCGCGCGGCGAAGCCCGGCCGACTGCGTGGATCATCGGGAAATTGGCGGTGAGCAGATCGTCGCCGACAGTGCTGGAAACCTCGGCGCCGTAGGCTTCTCCGAGCGCGCGCACCGCAGCCTCGATCTCGGCCGGCCCCAAATCTGCTGCGGAGGTGTTGACGAGATCGCGCGCCAGGGCACTTGCCTCAGCGAGATTGCTCAGTTCCTCGCCGTCGACGCCCTCGGGCAGGACGAGCCGCGCCGCAGCCGGCTTGGGCTTGCGGTAGCGCTCGAAGCGATAGGTGGTGAGCAGCCAACCCAGCGCAGCGAGCCCGGCATCGCCGATATCACCCGCGAGAGCATAGTCGCCGGCAGGCAAGGCCATGGCGAGGCGACCCGGTGCGAACGGATCGCGCCGCCGCGGACCGGCCGGCTCGACCCCGAGCAACACCGCAGAGAGCGAGCCGGCCGCATCCGGCAGGAGCACGTGCTGGCCGGGCCGCGCGTCGAAGCCCTGCGCCTGCGCGAAGCTGCGCGCCACCGGCGCGAGCCCGTCACGCAGGGCCGGCCAATCGGCCTTGGCCACGCAATGGACTGGAATGGCCGATGTTTCGGCGGGCAGCAGCAAAGAGTGCACGATCGACGAACCTTAGGTGGCGGTGACTACGGCGCAGCATGCATGCCGGCGCCGATCCGCCCTGATTAACAGTCCGTTAGGGTTAACGTTTTATCACCAAGGGCAACAGCTTTCCCGTACCGGCGAGGCAATCCGGCCTATGTCTATCCGTCTTCGTGCATCCCGTTTCGGCTATCTCGCCGCGGTCTCGGCCCTTTGCCTTGCGCTAGGCGCCTGTCAGATGCGCGGCGGCCCCGGCGACGTCACCGGCTCGATCGGCACGCGGCAGACCCAGCCGCGCAACGAGGCGCAATGGCGCAGCGAAGAGGCGGAGTGGGGCAAGCGCTACGAGGCGAATCAGAGAGACCGCAACGCCGCCTTCTTCTATGCCCGGGCGCTGCGCTCGCTCGACAAGAACGCCCAGGCCTTGGCTATCCTCGAAGGCGCTGTGATCATCCACACCGAGGATCAGGAACTGCTTGGCGCCTATGGCCGTTCGCTCGCCGATAATGGCCGGCTGAAGCAGGCGGACGATGTGCTCAGCCGCGCCCATACGCCCGAGAAGCCGGATTGGCGCATCCTCTCGGCGCAAGGCACCGTCGCCGACCAGCTCGGCGAGCACGACCGCGCCCAGCAGCTCTACGCGGCGGCGCTGCGGCTCGTGCCGAACGAACCGACGGTAATGTCCAATCTCGGCCTGTCGCTCGCTCTGTCGAAGCGCCTGCCGGAGGCCGAACGCGTGCTGCGCGAAGCGGCAGCTGCGCCAGCCGCCGATGGCAGGGTGCGCCAGAACCTCGTCCTGGTGCTCGGCCTGCAGGGGCGCTTCCAGGACGCCGAGCAGATCGCCCGTCAGGATATGAGCCCGGCCGAGGCCTCGGCGACCATCGCCTATCTGCGCCGCTCGGTCAGCCAGCCGAACAGCTGGGAGATGCTGCGCGGCGGCAAGGCCAAGCCAGCGGCGCGCGCCGCAGCGCCCGAGCAGGCGTCCCTGCCGGCGGGCTGAGCCCGTCTGCGCCCCTAAAGCGTTTCCTTCTTCTGCGAAACCGGGAACGCTCCAAACTCTTTTGCTTTACCGCATAGTGTTTCAAAGCTGACCGGCGTCTACTTCGCGTGAACGTGCTCCAGAAGCGCGCGATCGACTGCCGTTCGTCACTCTCCTCAATACGGATTGTGATTGAATGCCGACGCAGACAGGCAGATGGATTGTCAGCTTGACTAGAACCGGGAGGCTGCGGCCTGCCACGTTTCAGAACGTGTTGAGCGCCTTGATGATCGCAGGTGTCAGAATCACTACGAATAGCACCGGCAGAAAGAACATGATCATCGGGACGGTCAGTTTCGGCGGTAGCGCGGCCGCCTTCTTCTCGGCCTCGTTCATCCGCTGATCGCGGCTTTCCTGCGCAAGGGTGCGCAGAGCGGTCCCAAGCGGCGTTCCGTAGCGCTCGGCCTGGATCAGCGCCGTGCTCACCGATTTCACCGACTCCAGGCCAGTGCGCGCAGCCAGGTTCTCATAGGCCTGACGACGTTCGGAGAGGTAGGAGAGCTCGGCCGTGCACAGCGCGAACTCCTCGGCCAATGGCACCGACTGGCCGCCGATTTCGGTCGAGACCTTGCGGAAGGCAAGCTCGATCGACATGCCCGATTCGACGCAGATCAGCAGCAGGTCTAGTGCATCTGGGAAGGCGCGCCGCATCGAGAGCTGGCGTTTGCTCGTCGCGTTCGAGAGATAGATTTCCGGAGCCTTGATGCCGAGATAGGCGGCGCCGAGCGCGATGCCGACCTGCATGAAGAAGGGCTGGCCGAAATCATTGATCAGGCCGAGATAGAACAGAGTGAACAGGAAAAGACAGATCGGAGTGACCAACCTGAAGAACAAGAAGCCGACCTCGGCCTGCTGCCCTCGGAAGCCCGCGGTGGCCAACTGCTTCTTGGCGTTCTCGGTGCCGAGCCAGTCGCTGAGCTTGAACTGCTCGACGATGCTGCGCATGAACGCCTTCGGCTCCTGGCGAAGCGAAATCTTCTCTTTCTGCCGGCCGAGACGCTCGCGCTCGCGCGCGCGAATACGGTCGCGTTCAGTGGCAACCGTCTTCATGCGCTTGTTCAGCACATTGCCTTCCAGCAACGGCACCGCCACGGTCATGACCGTAGCCGCGACAGCGATCCCGCCGACCAGCGCGAGCAGGAACCTCATGTCGAGGAGCTTCTCGAACAGGAGCGAGAGCATGCCGAGGGTTCCTCAGATATCGAAGTTGATCATCTTGCGCATGACGAGAATGCCAATACACATCCAGAGAGCGCAGCCGACCAGTGCAATACGGCCCGCATTCGTGCTCCAGAGGGGGTCCATGTAGCCAGGACTCGTCGCATAGACGAGCCCCGCGACAGCAGGCGGCAAGGAGCCGATGATCGCGGCTGAAGCCTTGGCTTCCATCGAGACTGCCTGGATCTTGTCGCGCATCTTGCGACGCTCGCGAATGACGCGCGACAGGTTGGCCAGGGTCTCGGCGAGGTTGCCGCCGGTCTTCTGCTGGATCGCCAGGACGATGCCGAAGAAATTGGCCTCGGCGCAGGGCATACGCTCATATAGTTTGGTGGCAGCGTCGGTCAGCGACATCCCGAGCGTCTGGGCCTCGACGATCAGCCGAAATTCGGTCTTGACCGGATCCCGGGCCTCGTTGGCGATGATCCGCAGACAATCGTTCAGCGGCAGACCAGACTTGATGCCGCGCACGATGACGTCGAGTGCGTTTGGGAACTCGTTGATGAAGCGCTGCAGCCGCTTCTTGCCAAGGCGGGCCAAATACCAGCGCGGCAAGCCGAAGAGACCGATCAGGAAACCAGCGAGCATCAGCCCCAGATTGCCCGACACGGCGAGCAGCCCGAGGGCCAGGACGAACCCGAGCACCGCACCGAGCATCCAGTACTGTTTGCGTGACCAGGTCAGCCCTGCCCGCTCGATTCGAGCCTCGATCGTGACCTTATGGCGCGCCTTCTCGCGGTTCTCGATATCCTTCAGGCTCTGCGCAACCTGCCCGCGGCGGGCCTGACCCTGAGTCTCTCGGTCCGCTGCGGCGCGAGTCGCGGCAGGGCTGGCGAAATCCCGGCGCCGACGCTCGGCCCGGGCCTGACCACTGAGCCGGGGATAAAACAGAGCATAGACGACGCCGCCTGCCGATATGGCGGCGAGGACGGCCGCGGCGATCTGGCCATAATCCATGGCATATACCTCCCCGCTGCTAGGCGTCGGCCACGCCGTCGGCCTCAAGCTGGTCGAGCGCCGTGGCGAGCCGCTGCTCGTCGCCGAAATAACGTGCGCGTTCCCAGAGCCGTGGCCGACCGATGCCGGTCGAGCGATGCCGGCCGATCAGCCGGCCATTCGGGTCCTCGCCGAGCACGTCGTAGAGCATCAGGTCCTGGGTGACGATGACATCGCCTTCCATGCCCATCACCTCCGTGATGTGGGTGATGCGGCGCGAGCCGTCGCGCAACCGCTGCGCCTGGATGATCACGTCGATCGAGGAGCAGATCATCTCGCGCAGGGTCTTCGAGGGCAGGCTGAAACCACCCATGGTGATCATCGATTCGATACGGCTCAGGCACTCGCGCGGCGTGTTGGCGTGCAGCGTGCCCATCGAGCCGTCATGGCCGGTGTTCATCGCCTGGAGCAGGTCGAAAGCCTCCGGTCCGCGCACCTCGCCGACGATGATCCGCTCGGGACGCATGCGCAGGCAGTTCTTGACAAGGTCACGCATGGTGACCGCGCCGGAGCCTTCCAGATTGGGCGGGCGGGTTTCCAGCCGCACCACGTGCGGCTGCTGAAGTTGCAGCTCGGCGGCGTCCTCGCAGGTGATGACGCGCTCGTCGTGCTCGATGTAGTTGGTCAGACAGTTGAGCAGCGTCGTCTTGCCAGAGCCGGTACCACCGGAGATCACGATATTGCAGCGAACCCGCCCGATGATCTTCAGGATCTCGGCGCCGGGCGGCGAGATCGCTCCGAAACGCACGAGCTGGTCGAGCGTCAGCTTGTCTTTCTTGAACTTGCGGATGGTGAGCGCCGGCCCATCGATCGCGAGCGGCGGTGCGATTACGTTGACACGCGAACCGTCGGCAAGGCGCGCATCGCAGATCGGCGAGGCTTCGTCGACACGGCGTCCGACCTGGCTGACGATACGCTGGCAGATGTTCATCAGCTGCGCGTTGTCGCGGAAGCGGATGCTGGTGAGCTGGATCTTGCCGCCGGTCTCGATGAAGGTCCGGCCGGCGCCGTTGACCATGATGTCCGCGATGTCATCGCGCGCCAGCAGCGGCTCCAGCGGTCCGTAGCCGAGCACGTCGTTGCAGATGTCGTCAAGCAGCTCTTCCTGCTCGGAAATCGAGAGCACGACGTTCTTCAGCGAGATGATCTCGTTGATGATGTCGCGGATTTCCTCGCGGGCCGATTCGCCGTCGAGCTTGGCCAGCTGCGAGAGATCGATCGCTTCGATGAGAGCACCGAAGATCATGCTCTTCATCTGATAGTATTCGTCGGACTTCGGTGCCTCCGCCGGTACGGGTGGCGGGGGCGGCGCCTGGCGGCGCACCTCGGCCGCCGCCGGGCGCATCTCGGCCGGACGCGCCGGCGCGAGCGATGCTGCAGGCGGCTGGGTCGCCGGAGCCTGGGCAGTCGCCTGTCGCTTGCCGAACATGTTAGGCCTTTCGACGCATCAGCTTCGCGACGAGAGGCTCGAGCAGGCTGCGTTTGCCGCGCTTCTGCTCGCCGCGCCCGGTCAGCACGGTCGCGATCTGGATGAAAGCCTCAGCCGCCTTGCCGCCGGATTGGACCTCGGCGATCATCTGGCCGTTGTTGGCGGCGGTGCCGAAGAGCTGGGCATCAAACGCGATTGAATTCATCACCTCGATCCCGAGAGCCTTGGCGAATTCCCCCGCCTCGATCTCCGGCCGCTTGGGCAGCCCGGTCTGGTTCAGGATCAACCGCGGCATGGCATCGTTCGGCCGAGCGGCGCGCAGAAGGTCAACCAGGTTCTTAGCATTACGCAGCGAGGCAAGCTCGGGAGCGGCGACGATCGCGACCTCGTCTGCACCGATCAGCGCGCGCTTCGCCCAGCCCGACCAGAGATGCGGCACGTCCAGCACGATGCAGGGGACGCTGCTGCGCAGCAGGTCGAAGAGAAGATCGAACGCGTCCTCGCTGAGATCGATGGTCCTATCCAGCATGGCGGGAGCCGCGAGCAAAGAGAGATTGTCGCTGCAGCGCGACAGGAGCCGGTCGAGCATGTTGGCGTCGAGCCGCTCCGGCGCGAACACGGCATCGGCGATGCCTTGTGGCGGATCCTGGTTGAAATCCAGCCCGGCGGTGCCGAAGGCGATGTCGAGATCGGCGATCACCGTCGAGACGCCGAGATTGCGGGCGATCGCCCAGGCGACATTGTGCGCGACGGTGGAGGCGCCGACGCCGCCCTTGGCGCCGACAATGGCGATGGAACGCCCGAGCGCTGCCGCGCCCGAGGCGGCGTAGAGCTCGGACAATGTGCGCAACAGGTCGAGGACCCCGAACGGGGCGACCAGGTAGTCGCTGACGCCACGCCGGATCAGCTCGCGGTAAAGCTGGATATCGTTGACATGGCCGATCACGACGACCTTGGTGCCGGCATCACAGCGCTCGGCAAGCGCCTCGAGATTGGCGATCAGCGCCGATGGCTCGCTGACGGTCTCGAGCACGATCACGTTAGGCGTCGGCGCCCCCCGAAAGGCTTCGACCGCAGCGGCCGGCCCGCCCATCTGGATGCGCGCCTGGACCTTATCCATGCGCCGATCGGCAGTCACCGCCTGCATGGAGTTCGCGACCTCCTGCGTCTCGCAAAAGGCTTGCAAGGTGACGCGCGGCAGCGGGGCGATGATCTCCTCGCTGCTTCCTTCTACTTCGAAATCAGACGCGCCAGCCATCATTTACCTCCGACCGCAGTACTGATTGCGGACTGCTCCTGGCGGTACTGCGTCGAGGGATCCTTGCCTTCGCGAATCTTCTTGATCGCTTCCATGCGCTTTTGCGTGTCGAGGCGGCCCTCACTACGCGCGCGCACCAGATCAAGCGGATCGGCGATCTGCGCCGCCAGATTGGCCTGGGTGGCGCAACCGAAATTCCAGTAGGGCTCGTTCGACGCATCCGTTCTGTAACTGGCGACGCCAAGATCGGCCGGCCATTGCCCGCAAGAATGCGGCAATCCAGCCTGCAGCGAGGCGTAGGTCAGACGGATCGGCGAGGCGAGGCCGGGGTCGGCGATCGGATACGTCCTGACCGAGAGGGCACCAGGCGAGACGCCGGCCCGGGCTAGCGAGCGGCGGATACCGTCGAGCGTGTCATGGGTCGCAAGATCGCGGCCGGTCCCCGTCGGCACCTCGGCGACGAGCCCACCTTTGCCGCCGCGGCGGTAATCCTCACCGAAGCGGGCAACATCGTCGGCCTGGCGCGGATCCAGTCCGCCACCAGATCGGCCGACGAAGACATCGAGCGACCGTGGCGCGTCGCGCAGTACGATCGGGTGGCGCTCACGTGTATCGACGGGAACGCCGGAGGTCGAGAGGTCGCCCTTGGCGCAGGCCCCGAGCATGAGCGCGACGCCAAGCGCTGCAGGCAGCGCAGCCCGGCCCGATCGGTTCGACTTGCTGGTCACGATCACGATCGCCATCCTTGTCGCGGTCCCGTCTTCAATCAGCGATGAAACCGACGCGGCCCTTATAGGCTTGCGGGATCGGCCCGCCGCTCGTCGATCCGTAGATCTTGTTCAGCCGCCCCATCAGGACCGTCTGGGCATCATGCGCCTCGACGAAGCCGTCATCAGGCCGCTGCAACCCGTTCGGCCCGACCGGTTTCACGATGTAAGGCGTCACCGAGATCATCAGCTCAGTCTCCTCGCGCTGATAGTCGCGCGAGCGGAACATCGCGCCGAGGATCGGGATGTTCATCAGGGCCGGCAAACCGTTGATCGCCTGACGCGAGACGCGCTGGATCAGGCCTGCGGTCGCCAAGGTTCCACCGGAGGGCAACTCCACTGTCGTGTCCGACTTGCGGACACGGAAACCCGGCGCGTTGACCGCGGTCGTCTCGGAGGGATTGAGCCGAAGCTGGTTCTCGAAATCGAGTTCCGTGACCTCGGTGGCGATGCGCATCGAGATCTTGCCTTCGGACATCACGATCGGCGTGAAATTCAAGGAAACGCCGACGGGCTTGTATTCGATGTTGAGCACGCAGCGATTGGTCGTGTCGCAGGTGTAGCCTTTCGGAACCGGAATCTCGCCGCCAGCGGTGAACTTGGCGCTTTCGCCGGAGATCGCGGTCACGGTCGGCTCCGCCAGGACGCGCGACAAGCCAGCGCGTTCGAGCGCGCGTAGCGTCACGTTCGTCGAGTTGCCGATGCCTGCGCCGATCGCCGTAGCGGCCAGCTGCTGTGGTTGCAGCGAGAAAGGTGTGTCGATCGAGGGCGTCAGGCTGAACTTGCCGAGCCTCCACTCACCGTTCGAGTTGACTCCGAGCTGCTTGATCGCCTTGCGCGAGACCTCCGACACGACGACCTTGACCATCACCTGATCGCGGCCGCGAATAGTCAGCGAGTTGATGACAGCGCCTTTGGTGGCGTTCTGACCTTCACCCGAAATGCCGACGAAGGCGTTAGCGATGTCCATCGCCTGTGTCGCTTCGGAGGCGCTCGCGACATTGCCGACCAGCAGGATCGAATTCCCAGCCGGCTTGACCTGGATGTCGGCGCCCGGCATCGCCGTGCGCAACGTCGTCCGCAGTACGTTGAGATCGCGGCCGACCTCGATCTCCAGCGCCGTGATCTGCCGGCCCTCGGCGTCCATCACGAACATCGAGGTCGAGCCGTCGGTCATGCCGATGATGAACAGCTTGCGGGCCGAGCGCACCACCGCGTTCGCCACCTTGGGGTTGGCGACGAAGACTTCCTTGGCATCGCGCGGCAGCTCGACGATCAATGAGCGGCCGATCGAGAGATCGAGCCGGCGCGAGACCGCGTGCTCGCTGGCACCGACATTCAACACCGGCGCCGCGCCCTTGCCCTGCGCGAGGGCCGGAACGGCATAAAGCGGCAAGGCCAGCGGCAGGATGGCCAGCGACAGAGCGAGAGCACGCCCCGGTCGATAGGACAGCGAGGGGAGGATCGACATCGGGATCATGGCTTCACCGCCTTGGTAACGACGCCGTAGCGCACCAGCGTCAGGCCGCCATCGTCCACCGGAATGTTCTTCTCGCCGGCATCTTGAAGACTGCGCAGCGCCAGCGAGAGACTGCTGGTCTTCTGCGCCAGAGTTACCGCCTCGACCTGCCTGGGATCGAGCTCGAGTGTCGCGGTCTCGCCGACGACGACCTTCTCGCCGTTCTTCTCCTGGATGCTCTGGCCGATCGCCAGCACGCGGACATTGGCCACCAAGGTCTCGCTGACCGGCGGCGAGCCGTCCTTGGAGTTGCTGTCGTCACGGGTCGTGCGAATCACGTCGACGCGGTCATTGGGCAGGATGAAGCCACCGGCGGTATTGGCGCCGCGATTGTCGGTGGTGATGGCGACGGCGCGCTTGCCCTGAGGCAGGATTGCCGACAGGAAGCCCGAGTCTGCCTTGAGCAGCTTCTCGCGGCGGATGGGCTCCGAATTGTAGAGCTGGGCGCGAGCGATCTGGCCGACGAACTCGGCTTCGCCCTGAGGCATATCCTGGCGGCGGATCACCTCGGCGGGGAGGCTCGCTAGCGGCCATGCCAGCCACTTGAGATCGCTGGCGCCAAGCTTGTTGCCGAGCGGTATGTCCGCGGCGGCCACCAGCACTTCGACGGTCGGCGCCGGCTCGTATTTCGTCACCGACGGCGTGGTGACCTTCGGCGGCCGGCCGATCAGCAAGGCCGCGCCGAGACCGGCGACAACTGCGACAGCGAGAATGATGATACGGGCAGGACTCATGGGCACAGGATCCTTGGCCGGCATGCGCCGACCTCAACGGGATCGTGGCCTTCGAATCGTCAACTTATGGTTAACCGGAGGTATCTTTTTGCGTGGATCGGCTGTTTCGACCCGGGAACGGAGCTATCAGCCGCCAATCGCCGCGCGCCAGATCGCGGTATCGGGAAGGACGACCAGCGCGGCGGCGGCGAGCGCGATGCCATAGGGCACGCCCTGCTTGACGTCATGCAGCCGTTGGGCCCAGGCCCAGTTGCTTGCCGGAGCGGGCAACGGCGCAATGCGCAGCATCAGGATCGCTACAGTCAGGAGCCCCCCGCCGAGCGCAGCGACGAAAAGATAGGGGAGCAGCTGGTCAAAGCCGAGCCAAAGGGCCGTTACCGCCGCGAGCTTGGCATCACCGCCACCGATCCACCCAGCGGCGAACATGCCGAAGCAGGCGGTGAGCACCACCAGCCCGGCAGCGAGATGCCAACCAACTGCTGTCCAGCCCAGCCCGGTCGATGCAGCGCCCAACCCGAATGCGCCGAGCAGCAAGAGGCAGAGCCAGTTCGGGATCGTCATCGTCGTGAGGTCGCTCGCGGCAGCATAGGCCATCGCGACCGGAAAAACGATGAAGACGATGATCAGCGACAGCGACATGGCCACTATCCGGATGTTCTGGTTTCACGCTGCTGCGGACTGGGACCGCCACAGGCTTTCGCCCCGAATTGCCTCGGGCGGATCATAATAGGATCGGCTGATCACCAAAGCGTTAGCTGAGGCGGCAATGGCCTGAGAACCGATTGCCGGTGACCGACCTGCGGTCTGCCTAGACAATACGCCTGAGAACTTCTTGGAACCACGCATCGATCGCCGGCCCCGTGAGTGTCCAGGTCGCGACGCATACGATCGAGATCAGCGCGGCGATGAGACCATACTCCATGGCGGTTGCGCCGGAGTCGTCCTTGGCAAAACGCGCAGACAGGCTCTTCACGGCAACCTCCTTCAACATCGCGGTCTCATAGATGCTTTCGTTCTGAGCTGGCACCTGCCAGCGACAAGCATGATGCCATCGACTCGTATTGAGGCGAGCTTGGTATCACCTCATCGAGCCGGGCGGCAGCAGTGCGACCTGTCGCGCACCCTTCGGCGATGCTCCTAAAACGCGGGCGCCCGGAACATGGTCCCGGGCGCTTGATCTGGGGCCGCGTACCCGCTTCGTGAGATCAGGTCAGGGCGTTCAGAATTTCCGTGAACCGCGCGTTGAGCGCCGGTCCGATCAGGCGCCAGGTGGCGATGCAGACGACCGAGATCAGGGCGGCGATGAGGCCGTACTCGATGGCGGTAGCGCCCGACTCGTCCTTGGCGAAGCGCGCGAACAGGTTCTTCATGGTAGTCTCCTTTTGCACCACGTTTGACTGCTGCCTTCGCTCTAGGTGGCTTCGGTCAGCGACAGGAGTGACACTACCGAGCTCGCCTTGCTGATCAGTTAAAGCGACCCAATAATTCGCCGAATTTTACAGGTCTTCATCCGATGGTTAATGTGCTTTTAGCGCACTGCTGCAGTTAACACTTGGTATAAGACTTTTGATAGTCAAACTCTACAACGAGCAACAAACCGATATTGCCAAATATTACGCTGCGTTATGCAGGCCCCGCTGGACGTTCGCTCACTTTCTTCACTACGCGCCCGCAGGCTTCCGGGGCAGGAAGCCGCATCTTTCGTCAGCGAAAATCGCCATCTTAGGAAATGGTTCATCATTTTCGGCTTTGCTCAGCCTGTTCGAAACCTTGAGGCGCGGGCGATGTCCATTGCGATGCCGGGATCGCGGCTCTCCAAATCTTTCCTGACTGTCGTCTGCGCCGGGCTTGCCGCCGTCGGAGGGCTGAGCTTCTCGGCCGATCACGCTCGCGCGCAAGCAAGACTCGTCCCTGCGCCTGCTCCCGAAACGAGGAGCGATGTCGGCGAGGCGGTCCAGGTGGTGGTCGATCACGCCAAGGTGCTGCGTCTGCCCGAGAAGGCGCAGACGGTCATCGTCGGCAATCCGGCGATCGCTGACGTCACCGTCCAGCGCAATGGCGTGATGATCGTGACCGGCAAGAGCTATGGCGTCACCAATCTGATCGCGCTCGATGCAACGGGCGCCCTGCTGGCGGAATCCACCGTGCGCGTCGGTGCTGCGACCGATTCGATCCTGACGGTGCAGCGCGGCCTCGAGCGCGAGAGCTATTCCTGCACGCCGGCCTGCCAGCCGAGCGCGCAGCTCGGCGACGCCAAGACCTTCTACGACAGTGCTGCTGGTCAGAGCGGCGCCCGCAATACCGCCGCAACGGGCGGCGAAAAGAAATAGCTTCTTTCCGCGCCCATCCTGGGTCCGTCAGATCGTCTGGTTGTAGGCTCCGACTTCCGGGTTCTCGCGCAGCACGCCGTCGATCGCCTTGAACATCTCGCGCATGCGCGCTTCCGAGACGGGGCTCTCGCAGACCACGACAAGTTCCGGCTTGTTCGAGGACGCCCGGATCAGCCCCCAGGTGCCGTCCTCGTTGACGACGCGCACGCCGTTTACGGTGATGACGTCGACGATCGGCTGCCCGGCGATCTTGTCACCCGCGGCCTGCATCGCCTGGATCCGCTTCGTGATCTTGTCGCTGACCCCGTACTTGACCTCATCGGCGCATTTGGCCGCCATGGTCGGCGTGCCCCAGGTTTTCGGCACGGCCGCATAGAGTTCGGCCATGGACTTGCCGGGATTGCGGTCGAGCATGTCGATTACCGCGATGGCAGTGACGACACCGTCGTCATAGCCGCGGCCGACCGGCGCGTTGAAGAAGAAGTGGCCGGACTTCTCGAAGCCGGCGAGGGCGTTCAGATCGCGGACGCGGCGCTTGATGTAGGAGTGGCCGGTCTTCCAGTAGTCGGTCTTGACGCCGAGCTTCTGCAATTCGGGGTCGGTCGAGAACAGGCCGGTCGACTTGACGTCGACGACGAACTGCGCGCCCGGGTTGAGCTTGCCGAGGTCGCGGGCCAGCATCACGCCGATCTTGTCGGCGAAGATCTCCTCACCATGGTTGTCGACGACGCCGCAGCGGTCGCCATCACCGTCGAAGCCGAGCGCGACATCGGCGCCGTGCTGCTTCACGGCATCGGCCATGGCGTGCAGCATCTTCATGTCTTCCGGGTTCGGGTTGTAGCGCGGGAAGGTGTGGTCGAGCTCGGCATCCATCGGGATGACCTCGCAGCCGAGCGCCTCCAGGATCTGCGGCGCGAAGGCGCCGGCTGTACCATTGCCGCAGGCCGCGATGACCTTGAGCTTGCGGGTGATCTTCGGGCGGCTGGTCAGATCGGCGATGTAGCGCGCCGGGAAATCGGGCACGAACTGATAGGAGCCGCCACCCGGCAGGTCGAAATCGCCGGCGAGCACGATGTCGCGCAATTGCCCCATCTCGTCGGGGCCAAAGGTGACCGGGCGCTGCGCGCCCATCTTGATGCCGGTCCAGCCATTGTCGTTGTGCGAGGCGGTGACCATGGCGACGCAGGGCACATCGAGCTCGAACTGGGCGAAATAGGCCATGGGCGACATGCAGAGGCCGATATCGTGGACCTTGCAGCCGGCGGCCATCAGGCCGGTGACGAGCGCCATCTTGATCGAGGAGGAATAGCCGCGGAAATCATGGCCGGTGACGATCTCCGGCTTGACCCCCATGCGCCTGATCAGCGTACCCAGCCCCATGCCGACGGCCTGCACGCCCATCAGGTTGAGCTCTTTCCCGAAGAACCAACGCGCGTCGTATTCGCGGAAGCCGGTCGGCTTCACCATCGGCAGGGATTCGTAATCGAACGTGTTGGGGAAGAGCTCGGGCAGGGGCTTCGGAAACATCGGGCCATCCATCTTCGAGGAGCGCCGGCCATGAGGCCCGCGCGGAAACCGTGCAGCTGACGCGTGCGGAACGGACAGGCCACAGGCTACATGAATGCAGCCTGAGCATGACAGGGCAAGGACGCAAGGCGGACATAGCTCATCGGTATGAGGTTGGGAACGGACAGCCGGCTGGTTAGCCGCGCAGGACCATGCGGCCGCCCTGGACCTCATAGCCGCGCAGACGGCGCAGGAAGGAGGTGCCGAGCAGGCTGATCGACAGGGCACCAGCCGGCAGCACGATCGCTTCGACATCGCGCACCGAGATGTCGCCGAGCCGCACCTCGCGCAACGTCGTCCTGGCGCCGCGCACAACACCATTAGCCGTGCCGACGGCGACCGAATAGGCAGCACGATCCGGCCTGATCCCGAGCGCGCGGGCATCGGCATCGCTCAACACGACGAAGCTCGCGCCGGTATCGACCATCATCCTGACCCGATAATTGTCGATCGACGGGTGGACGACATATTGGCCGTGATAGTCGGCGTGCACCGCGAGTACGCGATCGGCATTCGCTGGCGCCCGCTCATTGGTGCCGGCAGCGGCGAGAGACGGTGCCTTGCTGGCCATGCGATCGAGCGTGCCGGCAGAGCCAAGCGCGATCAATGCGGCAAGCCCGCCAAAGCCAAGGAACAGCATGACTGGCCGCGCCATGATCGACCTCTTCTTCGCGCACTGCCGGCAAGGCTGCGAATGAAGGTGCTGACCAAACGTAAATCGGCATGCCGAAACGGTCGCCACAGGAGCATTTCCGAACGGCAGAGCGATTCCAGGCTTACCCCGCAGTCAATGAAACCGCAGGCGTTTTACAGGAAACTCTTGCCGACCAGAGCTTCGATCGCCTCGCGCCGCGGCACGCTCGGCTGGGCGCCGTCGACGGTGCAGGCCAGCGAGCCGGCGGCGAGCCCGCGCTGAAGCGCGCCCGAGAAGCCGAAGCCAGTCTGCAAAGCCGCGGCGAAGGCGCCGACGAAACTGTCGCCTGCCGCCACCGTGTCGACCGCCTCGACCATGGGGGCCTCGAGCCGGCGCCGGACACCACCATGCCAACCGACCGCGCCGGCAGCACCCAAGGTGACGATGCAGGCGATGCCGCGCTCACCGTCAATCCGCTGCGCAATGGCATCGGGCTCGGTCTCGACCCAGCCGAGCGCGCCCGCGAGGATCAGAGCCTCGTGCTCGTTGACGATCAGGATATCGGTCAGCCCCAGCAAGGCCGGGTCCGGCTCGCCGGCCGGGGCGAGATTGAGGATCACCCGGCCGCCACCGGCGCGCATCGCCTGTGCGGCCCGCAGGCATTCGCTCTCCGGCACCTCGCGCTGGAGCAGCAGCAGGTCGCCCTCGCCAGGCTTCAGGGTTTCGACAGCATCGGCCCTGGCCAGCGCGTTGGCACCGGCAGCGACGACGATCTGGTTGTGGCCGGCGGGATCGACGGCGATGAAGGCGGCGCCGGTCGGCGCCTCTACACCAGCGACATGGGCGAGATCGACGCTATCCCCGGCGAGCAGCCCGAGCGCGATCTCGGCGAAGCCGTCGCGGCCGACCGCCCCGACCATCGTCACCTGCGCGCCGGCACGGCGGGCCGCCAGCGCCTGGTTGGCGCCCTTGCCGCCGGGATGCAGCGCGTAGCCCGGGCCGAGCACGGTTTCGCCGGCGCCGGGCAGGCGCTCGACCGGCGTGACCAGATCGACATTGAGCGAGCCGAAGACGATGATCATGCGTGCAGCCCAGCGCCGAGGCGGGTCACGCCGGCGACGAAGGCGTCCTCGGGCGTGGTCAGACCATGATCGAGGCCGGCAGCGGCGAGCGCCCGGCCATAGCTCCCGGCCAGCACGCCATCCGCCACGAGATGCAGATTTTCGAGGCCACCGAATAGGGCACGCGCGCCCTCGATCTCCTGGGCCACCAGCAGGGCAGAGAGATAGGGGCCGACCGCACCGCCCTGCATGCGCCCGCCCAGAATCTCGCTGCGCGCATGGAAGGCGGCGTTGAGCAGGCCGCCGGGCCGCTGCGCCGCGGCAAGCCCACGCCGGGCGCCCTCGGCGGCATCGTCGCCATCAGGCTCGCTCGCCAGGCGCGACAGGATCGAGTGCTCGCGCAGCAGGCCGTAGATCTCGCCAGTCATGAAGCTGGCGAAGCGGGTGATGCGGCCGCCCTTGACCTCAGCCCATTTCGAATGCGTGCCGGGCAGGCAGGCGACGCCATCGGTCAGGCCGAGCCCGACGATCAGGGTCTCCTCGCCGCGCATCACGTCGAAAGCGCCCTCGTCGCAGGACAGGCCGGGCAGGATGGTCGCGCGCGTGCCGTCATCGAGCGTGACGGCGAGGCCGGCGGCGGCGATCTCCTCTGGGCTCGCCGGACAGGCGACATAGGGCGCCTCGACCCAGCCATTGCGGCTGCCGACCATGCCGGCCAGCAGCACCGAAGCGTCAGGCCGCGCCTGGCGGAACTCGCCGGCGATCTCGGCGAAGGCGGCCGGAAAGCCGCCCGGTTGCACCGACTGGATGCCGCGATCGGCAACGCGTTTGCCCAGCACGGCGCCATCATCGCCAATGAGGAAGGCGCGGGCGCGCGTCGTGCCCCAGTCGAGAGCGATCAGGGGATTGGGCATGGCAGGCTCCGGCGGAATTACGTGCCTCTTCCGGCGTTCCGGTCAAGGCAAAGCGAAGAGGCCTGGAATCTCCCCGGCCAGAGCAGCCCGGTCAAGCCCGGGCGGCCCTTGACGATGCCGCCCGCGAGCGCAATCGAGGCGAGGGGAGCGGACGCCGCTCCGACTGTCGCGAAGGACACGATCATGCTGACCCTCTCGGCCGGCCACTATACGGCCCGCATCGCCCCCGACGCCGGCGGAACGATCGCCGCACTCGACTGGCACGGGCCGGATGGCAGGATGCATCCGCTGCTGCACGCGCCCGCCGGCGTCGGGCCGCAGACGGAGACGCCGAACAAGTTCGGGGCCTGGCCGATGCTGCCTTTCGCCAACCGCGCCTTCGACAGCCTGGTCGATGACGGCCATACCCGCTTCAGCGTGCCGTCCAACAACCCGGCCGGGACGATCCACGGCTTCGGCTGGCAGTCGCCCTGGCAGGTGGACGAACAGTTCCCCGGTCATACCGTGCTGGTGCACCGCCGTACGGCCGGCCCCGATCCCTATCGCTACCTGGCGAAGCAGAAGATCCGGCTGGGCGAGGACGGTATGACCGTAACGCTCACGCTGACCAACGAGGCCGACCAGGCCCTACCCTTCGGCATGGGTCTGCATCCCTGGTTTCCCTGCGCCGCCGACACGCGCCTCGCCATGACGGCGTCCGGCGCGCTGATCTTCGGCGACCAGTTCCGCGCCACCGGCACGCAAGTCTTCGCCGATGGCGGCCCCTATGTTGACAATCCGGTCTTCGCCACCGGCGCCGAGACCGCCTGGAGCTTTTTGGGCTGGGACGGCACGGCACGGATCGAGACGCCCTCGACCGGCCTCGCGATCACGCTCAGCGCGAGCGAGAACCTGCGCTGTCCGGTGGTCTGGGCCCCGGCTGGCGCCGATTTCCTGTGCGCAGAGCCACAGAGCCACGCTGCCGGGGCGCCGAGCGAGAAGATCGTGCGCGAGACCACGCCGCTTACCCGGCTGCAACCAGGCGAGACGCTGGAAGGCTGGGTGCGGATCGCCGCCGGCGCTATCTGAGCGCTAGCGCCAGCCCGGCCCCGACATCGGCTGGAAGCCGATCGCACCGGCCGGGATCGCCGGCCTGAGCAGCATCTGCTCGCGCGCCTCGCCCCAAGCCGGCCCCTGGCGCTGCTGCTTGGCAGTCAGCACGGCCTTCTGCGTCTGGAGCTTGGCCTTGGCGATCTTATGCTTCGAGCCGGTTGATGCCTTGGCGAAGCGCGAGAGATTGTCGGTCGCAGCGCCGTTCAGCGCGATGCGGGTGCTGCCGGAGCCATGCTTCTTGACCAGCGCGAACAGCTTGGCCGCATTGGCCGGGTGCAGGCGGATGCAGCCATGCGAGGCCGGGCGGCCGAGCGCGCCGACGGCCGTCGTGCCGTGGATGGCGTAGCCGCCGCGGAAGAACACGGCATAGGGCATCGCCCCGCCATATTTGCGCGAATACCAGCTGCGCTCGAGCCGGGTCGGGCGATAGACGCCGTTGGGCGAGCGGAAGCCCTTGCGGCCGGAGGAGATCGCCCAATTGTAGGTTTCGCCGTCGCTGGTGGTGACGCTCATGCGCTGGGCGGCGATGTCGACGCGGACATCGAGCTTGGCCTGCGCCGAGGCGAGCCCCGCGAACGACGCGCATAAAAAGGCGAGAATGCCGAGAAGGCGGGACATGACGCGACTCCTGAACGACGCAACCTGAGGAAGACGGCTCTTTGATTGCTGTCGCTCGGGCGCGTGCGCCCATCATGCGAAGTCAGCCCCGGCCTTGCCGTAAAGGAATCCCGAGGGGCCGGCGCTTGTAAAGCTGAAACCGCAAAAATGGTTTCCAGTCGCGTCCTGTTGAAGCGACTGTCCTGCGCTAGTCGAAGAACACGATCCAGGCGAGCAGCGCCGCGATCAGCCAGAGCGCCCAGTTGCCCCAGCGATTGCGCGCCGCTTCCGCCCGGCCGATCGCCTGCACGCTGGCCTCGTCGAGCGCGAAGCCGTGGCGCGAGGAGTCTTCGAGCTGGCCGAGCACGCGCTCGGCCCGGCCAACCGTCTCCGGCAGGTTGGCGAGGCTGCCGACGAGCGTGCGTACGCTGCGGCCGGCATCCTCGATGCGCCCGATCGGTCCGAGATTGCGCGTCAGCCAGTCACGTACCACCGGCTCGGCCGTGGTCCACATATCGAGATGCGGATCGAGCGTGCGCGCGACGCCCTCGACCACCACCATGGTCTTCTGCAGCATGACGAGCTCGGTGCGCGTCGCCATGTCGAACAGGCCGGTGATCTCGAACAGCAGCGTCAGCACCTTCGCCATCGAGATCTCGTCGGCGCGCCGGTCGTGGATCGGCTCGCCGACAGCCCGGATCGCCTGGGCGAAATCATCGACAGAGTGGTGCGGCGGGACATAGCCCGCTTCGAAATGCACCTCGGCGACGCGGCGATAGTCGCGGGTGATGAAGCCGAACAGGATTTCGGCGAGGAAGCGCCGCTCCTTGTGGCCGAGCCGGCCCATGATGCCGCCATCGACCGCAACGAGCCGGCCCTGCGCATCGACGAACAGGTTCCCCGGATGCATATCGGCGTGGAAGAAGCCGTCGCGGATCGCGTGCTTCAGGAAGGACTGGATGACGTTGCGGCCGAGCGCCGGCAGATCATGCCCCGCCGCGCGCAGCGCCTCGACATCGGAAAGGCGGATGCCGTCGATCCACTCGTCGATCAGAATCTCGCGGGCGGTGAGCTGCCAATCCGGCACCGGCACCCGGAAATCCTTGTCCTCGTTGGTATTCTCCGCGAATTCGGAAAGGGCTGCCGCCTCGAGGCGCAGGTCCATCTCCATCGCGACCGAGCGCGCCAGGGTCTCGACGATGGCGACGAAGCGCAGGCGCCGCGCCTCAGGTGAGCGGCTTTCGGCAAGCTGCGCGCCGAAGCGCATGGAGGCGAGATCGCGATGGAAGCGGTCGCGGATGCCGGGCCTGAGGATCTTGACCGCGACCTCGCTGCCATCCTTGCGGCGCGCGCGGTGGACCTGGGCGATCGAGGCAGCTGCGACCGGCTCGCCGAATTCGGCGAAGATCGCCTCGACCGGCTCGCCATGGGCGGCCTCGATCGCAGCGCGCGCCTGCGCCATCGGAAACGGAGCCATCCGGTCCTGCAGCGCCGACAGGTCCTCGGCGATCTTCATGCCGACCACATCGGGCCGCGTCGCCAGGAACTGGCCGAACTTGACATAGGACGGGCCGAGCCGGGTCAGCGCCGCGGCGAGACGCGTCGCGGAGGAGCCGGCGCCGCGGCGCTCGATCAGGCGACCGAGCGCGATCAACCCCCGCGCCGCCGGCGGCAGCACGGACGGATCGACGAGCGCGAGCGCACCCTCGCGCGCCAGCACGAAACCGACCCGCGCCGAGCGGGCAAGATGGGCAAGCGCGGAAATCATGCGGGGGCGCAGCCGGTCAGCATGGCTGGTGCTGTCACAGCTTCCAGCCGGAATGCAGCGCCACGACCCCGCCGGTCATCGGCGTGAACGAGGCGCGGCGGAAGCCGGCGTCGGCGATCATATTGGCGAAGACCTGCGGACGCGGGAATTTGCGGATCGACTCGACGAGATACTGGTAGGGCTCGGCCTCGCCCGTCACCATCTTGCCCATCGGCGGGATGACGTTGAAGGAATAGGCCTCGTAGACCTTGTCGAGCAGCGGCACGTCGACATGGCTGAACTCGAGGCAGAGGAAGCGGCCGCCGCGCTTCAGCACGCGATAGGCCTCGGCGAGAGCCTTCTCGATGCGTGGTACATTCCTGATACCGAAGGCGATGGTATAGGCGTCGAAGCTATTGTCCGGCAGCGCCAGCTCCTCGGCGTTGCCCTGGACGAAGCGGATGCGGTCATCGTCGGGAAAGCGCTTCTGCGCCCGCTCGCGGCCGACGGCGAGCATCTCGGCGTTGATGTCGAGCACGGTGACCTCAGTCTGCGGCCCACCCTCCTCCAGCACCTTGAAGGCGACATCACCGGTGCCACCGGCCACGTCGAGATGATGGAAGGCCCGGTCGCGCGGCGGCTTCAGCGCGGTGAGCAGCGCCTCCTTCCAGGCACGGTGCAGCCCGGCCGACATCAGGTCGTTCATCAAGTCGTAGCGGCCGGCGACCTTGTGGAAGACGTCGTCGACCTTGGCCTGCTTCTCGCCGAGCGGCACGTTCTCGAAGCCGAAGTGGGTGGTGTCGGAGGCTGCTGTCACGGTTGGGCCGCTCTTGTGTTCGGGTGAGGCGATGAATAGCGAAAGGCTGGGCCGTTGTCGCGGGCCCTCTCGACGCATGCTGAAGAGCCGATGCCATGCCTGAACTTCCCGAGGTCGAAACCGTCCGGCGCGGGCTCGAGCCCGCCATGCTCGGCGAGCGCTTTGCCAGCGTCGAGCAGCGGCGCCCCGATCTACGCTTCCCCTTGCCGGAGCGTTTCACCGAGCGCCTGACCGGCCGGCGTATCGAGGCGCTGTCGCGAAGGGCGAAATATCTGATTGCCGATCTAGACGACGGCCAGGCGCTGGTCATGCATCTCGGCATGAGCGGACGCTTCATCGTCGAGGCGCCCGGTACGAAGCCGACAGAGCCCGGCGCCTATTACAACGAGATCGGGCGGCACCTCATCCACGACCATGTCGTCTTCCATCTCGGCTCGGGCGCCCGCATCACCTACAATGACGTCCGCCGCTTCGGCTTCATGGACCTGCTGCCCCGCGCCGGGCTGGAAACGTCGAAGCACTTCGCCGGGATGGGTATCGAGCCGCTCGGCAACGAATTGTCGGGCGAGCTGCTGGCTAAACTGTTCTCCGGGAAGATTGCGCCCTTGAAGGCGGCGCTGCTCGACCAGCGCCTGATCGCCGGCCTCGGCAACATCTATGTCTGCGAGGCGCTGTTCCGCGCCGGCCTGCATCCGGAAGCCGAGGCCGGCTCGCTGGCGACGCCGACCGGCAAGCCGCGCGAGAAAGCACATCTTTTGGCGCAGATCATTCGCGATGTCCTGGAGGAGGCGGTCGCCGCCGGCGGCTCGACCCTGCGCGACTTCGCCCATGCCGATGGCTCGCTCGGCTATTTCCAGCATCGCTTCAAGGTCTATGACCGCGAGGACGAGCTTTGCGTGACGCCGGGCTGCGGGCATATGGTCAGGCGGCTCGTCCAGTCCGGGCGCTCAACCTTCTATTGCGAGAGCTGCCAGAAGCGAGGCTGAGCATCTTCACGCGTTCTCGATGAAGCGGGCGAGGTTCTCCAGCGTCGAGCGCAAGCCGGCATCGTGATCCGCCTTGCCGATGCCGGCCGGGACGTTCTCGCAGAGGATCGTCACCTCGGTGCCGTCGCGCACCGCCTTGAAGCGCCAGCTCATCGTCATCGTGCCGGCGAAGGCCGGATCGTCCGAGACGAAGCCGACCTCCCAGACGATGCGCTCGCCGGGATCGAGTGCGACGAAGCGGCCCTCGACGATGTCGCTGTCGGCGCTGGCCTTGCCGGCCGCCCCGGCCGGATCATCATAGGTCAGGACCATGCGGTACTGGCCGCCAGGATGCGGCTCGAAGCGCTCGATCCTCGCCCGCATGCCCTTGGGCGGCAGCCATTTGGCCAGCACGGCGGGGTCAACGAAGGCATTGTAGACCACGCCGGGCGAGGCCTTGACGAGGCGCGAGGCCGTGTCGGTTCGAGTTTTGCCGGCCATGCCTGCCTCCTGTTCGACGGCTGCACACCATCAACGCACGAACCGCCGCGATGGTGGCGAAGATTCATCCGCCCAAGTGTCGCGGTCATTGAACCCTAGGCGCACCTTGCACGGGCGCGCATGGACTTCCCCCCGTACCCGCCGCTAATGCTGGCCCGACAGCAGCATCCGGGAGGCCGCCATGGCTTATGAGACCATTCTCGTCGAGGTGAAGGGCAAGGTCGGCATCATCACGCTGAACCGTCCGCAGGCCCTGAACGCGCTGAACGTCCAGCTGATCGCCGACATCAATGCGGCGCTCGACGGTTTCGAGCGCGATGACGAGATCGGCTGCATCGTCATGACCGGCTCGGAGAAAGCCTTCGCCGCCGGCGCCGACATCAAGCAGATGCAGGAGCGCAGCTACCCCGGCACCTATCTCGACGACAAGTTCGCCGATTGGGACCGGATCGGCCAGCGCCGCAAGCCGATCATCGCGGCGGTCGCGGGCTTTGCGCTCGGCGGCGGCTGCGAGCTCGCCATGATGGCCGATTTCATCATTGCCGCCGACAACGCCAAGTTCGGCCAGCCCGAGATCAATCTCGCCGTCATCCCCGGCGCCGGCGGCACCCAGCGCCTGACCCATGCGATCGGCAAGGCCAAGGCGATGGATCTGTGCCTCACGGGCCGCTTCATGGATGTGAACGAGGCCGAGCGCGCCGGGCTGGTCGCCCGCATCGTCCCGCTGGCCGACCTCATGACCGAGACGCTGAAGGCGGCCGAGCAGATCGCGTCGAAGTCGCTGCCCTCGTTGCTCTCGGCCAAGGAATCGGTCAACCGTGCCTTCGAGACGACGCTGGCCGAGGGCCTGCGCTTCGAGCGCCGCGTCTTCTCGGCACTGTTCGGCACGCACGACCAGAAGGAAGGCATGGCCGCCTTCATCGAGAAGCGGAAGCCCGACTTCAAGAACTACTGAGGAAGGCGGACCCGGCCGATCAGCGCCACGCATGGCCGGGGTCACGTTGTTTCACTTGAAAGCGCGGCGGCGCTGCTGACACGATGCGGGCTCGTCTTAAGAGCACGCAGGAAATGTCATGACCGCCGCAGCCCGCTCCGCCGATGCCATCGCATTGCCGACCTATGCCGATGTCGAGGCGGCAGCGCAGCGCATCGCCGGTGTCGCCCATCGCACGCCGGCGCTGACCTCGCGCACCGCCAATGAGCGCACCGGCGCCAATCTCGTCTTCAAGGCCGAGAACCTGCAGCGCATGGGCGCCTTCAAGTTCCGCGGCGGCTATAACGCCATCGCGGCACTGACGCCCGAGCAGCGCAGGGCCGGCGTCCTGACCTATTCCTCCGGCAACCATGCCCAGGCGATCGCCTATGCCAGCAAACTGCTCGGCGCGCCGGCGACGATCATCATGCCGCTCGATGCCCCCGCGGCGAAAGTCGCGGCGACCAAAGGCTATGGCGCCGAGGTCGTGACCTATGATCGCTATACCCAGGACCGGCTTGCGCTCGGCGACAGGTTGGCAGCCGAGCGCGGGCTGACGCTGATCCCGCCTTACGACCATCCCGAGGTGATCGCCGGCCAGGGCACGGCAACCAAGGAGCTGATCGAGGAGGCCGGCGAGCTCGATGTGCTCCTGGTCTGCCTCGGCGGCGGCGGGCTCCTTTCCGGCGCGCTGCTCGCGGCGCGGGCGCTCAATCCGGGCTGCAAGGTCTATGGCGTCGAGCCCGAGGCCGGCAATGACGGCCAGCAGTCGCTGCGCAAGGGCGAGATCGTCAAGATCGACGTGCCCAAGACCATCGCCGACGGCGCCCAGACGCCCTTCCTCGGCAACTACACTTTCCCGATCATCCGCGACCTGGTCGAGGACATCGTCACCGTCCCCGATGCCGCCCTCGTCGCAGCGATGCGCTTCTTCGCCGAGCGAATGAAGCTCGTGGTCGAGCCGACCGGCTGCCTTGCCGCCGCCGCCGCCTTCACCGGCGCCGTGCCGGTCGAGGGCAAGCGCGTCGGCGTCATCCTCAGCGGCGGCAATGTCGACCTCGCCAGCTTCGCGCGCTTCGTCGGCGAGGGCGCGTGAGCGAGATCGAGCCGATCCTCTCGCCGGAGGTGCCGGCGCCGGCGGGACATTATTCGCAGGCGGTCGCCTACAGGGACCTCGTCTTCGTCTCCGGCCAGCTCGCGCCACGGCCCGATGGCAGCCACACCGCTGGCGAGCCCTTCGCCGTGCAGGCGCGCCAGGCGCTGGACAATCTCCTGGCGGTGCTCACAGCCGCCGGCTGCGGTCCGGCCGATGTGCTGAAGGTTACCGCCTATCTGGTCGGAGCCGCGCATTGGCCTGACTTCAACGCGATCTATGCCGAGGTCTTCGGGCCGCATAAACCGGCGCGCGCGGTCGTTCCGGTGCCGGAACTGCACCATGGCTACCTCATCGAGATCGAGGCCGTGGCGGTCCGCCGCAAGGCCGATTGAAGGCGGCTACGATTCCGCGTTGACGCCGGGTCCATCAGGAACTATAGGGTCGGGCCTCGCGGCGGTCTTGCTTCCGGCAGGACCGTCGCTCGCATTTTCATCGAAGGTTCGCGGTCGTGCCAGCCGGCAGATAGCCAGGCGCCTGCCGCGATGAGGACGAGGACGTTACCATGGCCAACACGACTTCGGCCAAGAAGGCCACGCGTAAGATCGCGCGGCGCACCGAGGTTAACAAGGCGCGCCGCAGCCGCATGCGCACCTATCTGCGCAAGGTCGAGGAGGCGATCGCCTCCGGTGACAAGGGCGCCGCGGCCGAAGCACTGAAGGCCGCTCAGCCGGAGCTGATGCGGGCCGCTCAGAAGGGCGTGGTTCACAAGAATACCGCCTCGCGCAAGGTTTCGCGTCTGGCTCACCGCATCGGCGCCCTGGCGTCCTGATCATCGTTCACTAAGAACGCATGTCATGCTGCTTTCGACCCGGCCGCGAGGCCGGGTTTTTGTTTGTCCGGCTGGCCGTGAAAAGCCGCGCGATGCGAAGGCGCAACACTCGCCATCAACGACGATTCCGCAATCTTTCCACTGCTTTACCGACTTGACTCTGGTTCGGTTTTAGCGGTCGGAAATGGTCCCGGACGGGACTTTAGGCCGCACAAAATTCCTCCATATTTTTCATCATCTTAGTGGGCAAAGCAATTCAGTTGAGGGATTCCTCGGGGCCCAAAAGGGGCGGGGGGCGGCCCGCAAAAAAAAAGATTCGGAGCCGGCACGAGACCCAGCCGGTAAAGAAAAGCTTAACTTCCCCAACTGATTGCGAGGCACCTGCCGGTAGGTCAAAGAGCGGCCGGAATGCCCCTAAGCCACGAAGCCGGCTGAGGGGGATATTGCTCCCGTTCGAGACCGCCCTGTAAGGTCTTTTTCATCGGCGGGCGGACAGCGATGTCCAACCGCCCCTCCACAGAATTGTTGATGGTTTTGGCTTACAACCAGGCGGGGTTGGAAGAATGTCTTTCTATGATTTAAAGATTTAAAAGTTTTAAAATGAGACGCGGCCGCGACTGATCATTTCAGAGCGCGCGGCACTACCCTGAAGAACGTTGGGCTGACATCGCTTCGCGGCTTCCCGCCGCCGGAGAGGGCAACGTTTTTCCTACAAACCAAACCAGCACAGCCAATCCCTGCAAAAGCGGATGGTAACGTGCGCAACACCGAATGGGGCAATCGGAATGTTCGAGCGGATGGAGACTGGCACCTTGGCTGAAGCAACCACCACCACGGCGCTGACGGGACTTGTCCTGGGTGAGCCTGCGGGTGTTGCCGGGATCAAGGAATGCTGGGACAGGGTCCGCCGGCGGCTGCGCGCCGAACTCGGCGAGGACGTCTTCTCGAGCTGGTTCGCCCGTGTCGAGATCGGCGCGATCATCGATGGCGTCGCCCATCTCACCGTGCCGACCCGCTTCCTGAAGAGCTGGCTCGAGGCTCACTATGCCGAGCGCCTGCGGGCGCATTGCATGGCCGAGCTCGATGCGCCCAACGGTGTCGCCCTCGCCGTGCGCCAGGTGGCGCGAGAGAGCGCCGAGCCTTGCCAGGACCTGTCGGTGCAGCGGGCCCGCCCGGCTCAGGCCCGTCCGGTGGCCCCCGCCCCCGGGGCCGCTGTCGCCACCCCCGTCGACCAGCCCAGCGAGCGCGATCCCATGGACGCCTGCGGCACGCTGCTCGACCGGCGCATGACCTTCCAGAGCTTCGTCGTCGGCAAGTCGAACGCGCTCGCCTTCGCCGCGGCCGAGCGGATCTCGGCGGCTCCGGCCGGCGCGACACCCTATAACCCGCTCTACATTCATGCCGGGGTCGGACTCGGCAAGACCCATCTGATCCAGGCGATCGCCCAGGATGCGCGCCAGCACGGCAAGCGCGTCGCCTATTTCACCGCCGACCGCTTCATGTACGGCTTCGTCGCCGCGCTGAAGTCGCAGACCGCCCTCGCCTTCAAGGAGAAGCTGCGCGGCATCGACCTCCTGATCGTCGACGACGTCCAGTTCATCCAGGGCCGCTCGATCCAGCAGGAGTTCGGCCACACGATCAACGCGCTGATCGACGCCGGCAAGCAGATCGTCGTCGCCGCCGACCGGCTGCCCGCCGATCTGGAGGCGCTCGACGAGCGCATCCGATCGCGGCTGGCCGGGGGGCTCGTCGTCGAGATCGGCGAGCTCGACGAGGCGCTGCGCGTCAAGATCCTGACGATCCGGCTCGACGGGCTGAAGGCCGCCCATCCAAGCTTCCACGTCAACCCGGACGTGATCGCCTATGTCGCCAAGGTCGTCGCGACCAATGGCCGCGATCTCGACGGCGCCGCCAATCGCATCCTGGCCCACGCCACGCTGACCGGCGCGAGCGTGACAATGGAGACAGCGGAAGCGGCGATCCGCGATCTCGTGCGGACGCGCGAGCCGCGCCGGGTCAAGATCGAGGACATCCAGAAGCTGGTCGCGACCCGCTACAATGTCAGTCGCGCCGACATCCTGTCGGAGCGCCGGACCGCGGCGGTGGTCAAACCGCGCCAGATCGCGATGTATCTCGCCAAGGCGCTGACGCCGCGCTCGCTGCCGGAGATCGGCCGCCGTTTCGGCGGGCGCGATCACACCACCGTGCTGCATGCGGTGCGCAAGATCGAGAAGGCGATCGGCGAGGACCGCCTCCTGCATGACGAGGTCGATCTCCTGAAGCGCATGCTGCAGGAGTGAGGCACCAACCTCCCTCCATGCGTTAACTGTGCAGGCCGGCTCGCGCGCCCTTGCGCGCGGCCCGGCCGTCCGGCAATGTCGCGGGCCACCTTTCTGCCTGCCGGCTCGCCGCGGGCGCCAGCATGCCAGAAGACGCCATGAAGGTTACGGTCGAACGCTCCACGCTCCTGAAGTCGCTCGGGCATGTCCATCGTGTCGTCGAGCGGCGCAACACGATCCCGATCCTGTCAAATCTCCTGCTGCGCGGCAGCGAGGACGGGCTGAAGCTGAAGGCGACCGACCTCGACATCGAGGTGGTCGAGACCGTGCCGGCCGATATCGTCGAGCCCGGCGCGACCACGGTTCCGGCCCACACCCTCTACGACATCGTCCGCAAGCTGCCCGACGGCTCGCAGGTCTCGCTGGAGACCACCGGCGAGACCGGCCAGATGGTGCTGCGCTCGGGCCGCTCGCGCTTCACCTTGCAGACGCTGCCGGAAAGCGACTTCCCGGACATCACCGCCGGCGAGATGGCGCATCACTTCGTACTGCCGGCCGGCGAGTTCAAACGCCTGATCGACAAGACCCAGTTCGCGATCTCGACCGAGGAAACGCGGTACTATCTCAACGGCATCTATCTGCACGCCATTGACGTCGACGGGCGCCCGGTGCTGCGCGCGGTCGCAACCGACGGCCATCGCCTCGCCCGCGTCGACACCGCAGCCCCGCAGGGCTCGCTCGGCATGCCCGGCGTGATCGTGCCGCGCAAGGCCGTGGCCGAAATTCAGAAGCTGCTGGAAGACGGCGAAAGCGAGGTCCAGGTCGAGCTCTCCGCCACCAAGATCCGCGTCGCCACCGCCGAGGTCGTGCTGACCTCGAAGCTGATCGACGGCACCTTCCCCGACTATCAGCGCGTCATCCCCTCCGGGAACGACAAGCTGCTCACCGTCGACAAGGGCGATTTCGCCGCGTCGGTCGACCGCGTCTCGACGATCTCGTCCGAGCGCGGCCGCGCCGTGAAGCTCTCCATGGCCGATGGCCGGATGACGCTTTCGGTGACCAATCCCGATTCCGGCTCGGCGACCGAGGAGATCGAGGTCGACTACGATGCCGGCCCGCTCGATATCGGCTTCAACGCGCGCTATCTGATGGACATCGCCGCGCAGCTTGACGGCGACACGGCGCTGCTCAAGCTCGCCGATCCGGGCTCGCCGACGGTGATCCAGGACCGCGAAGGCGCTTCGGCCCTCTATGTGCTGATGCCGATGCGGGTCTGATCCCGGCAGATCGTCTTGACCGCGGTCGCCCGCCTCACCCTGCAGAATTTCCGCTCCTATCCGGCCCTCGATCTCATGATCGAGGGCCGGCTCGTTGCGCTGTGCGGCGAGAACGGCGCCGGCAAGACCAATCTGCTCGAAGCGCTGTCACTGTTCGCGCCGGGACGCGGCCTGCGACGCGCCGATCTCTCCGACATGGTCCGCCAGCCCGGCGATGGCGGCTTTGCCGTCTCGATCGGGCTCGCCGATGACGGGGCCAGGCTCGGGATCGGGCTGGAGTCTCCGGATGCCGAGGGGCGGCGGGCACGGCTCGCCCGGATCGACGGTGCTTCTGCCGGCTCAGCCCTCGCCTTCAGCGACTATGTCAGGCTGGTCTGGCTGACGCCCGATCTCGACGGGCTGTTCCGCGGCGCGGCTGGCGATCGCCGGCGTTTCCTCGACCGGCTGGTGCTGGCGGTCGATCCCGGCCATGGCACCCGCTCGAACGCACTCGAAAAGGCGTTGCGCTCGCGCAACCGCATCCTCGACGAGAGCCCGCACCAGCAGCGCTGGCTCGACGCGGTCGAGCGCGAGATCGCCGAGCTCGGCGTCGCCGTCGCCGCCGCGCGGGCCGAGACGGTGGCACGGCTCTCCGCCATCATCGCGCAGACTGCGGACGAGGCCTCGCCCTTCCCGCAGGCCGACATCGCGCTGGAGGGCGAGATCGACGCGCTGGTCGCGAGCCTGCCGGCGCTCGATGCCGAGGATCGGTATCGCGAACTGCTGCGGGAGATGCGCCCGCGTGACAAGGGCGCCGGGCGTACCCTCACCGGCCCGCAGGCCTCCGACCTCGCCGTGCGCCACGCTGCCAAGGACATTCCGGCTGGGCTGGGCTCGACCGGCGAGCAGAAGGCGCTGCTGATCGGGCTGGTGCTCGCCCATGCCCGCCTCGTCGCGACGATGAGCGAGCTGCCGCCGCTCGTCCTGCTCGACGAGGTCGCCGCCCATCTCGACCCGCGCCGGCGGGCGGCACTCTACGCGACCCTTGCCGAGCTCGGCTGCCAGGTCTGGATGACCGGCGCCGACCCCGCCTTGTTCGGCGATCTGCCGGAGGGGGCGCAGCGCTTCCTGGTCACGCCCGGCGAGGTCCGGCCCGCTCCCTGAGCCCGCTTCGCCCTGGTTGCAGCGTGAAAGCTGCTTAACCATTTGGTGCGACGCTTCCAGCAATGCATCCGTCACAGCCACCCTTCACAGAGGCTGAAGCCGTGATCGCCAGCCGCCTGCTGACGATTCTGGAGCCGCATTTCGACGTCTCCACCCGCAAGCTCTACGCCAAGACGTTCAGGCGCGATCTCGACCAGCTCGACGTCGCCTCCGATGAGCAGGTGAAATATCGCAAGCTGTTCAAGCTCGAATTCGACGAACGCTACCGCCTGGCGAAACTGCGCATCGTCGCCCGCGCCAATAATCGCGATATCCTGCTCGCCGACTACCCGCAGTTCTTCCTCGAGGATTTCTCGAATTTCCTCGCCGTCGTGGTCGCGCGCTGGAAACGGCGCTGGGGCCCGGTCGACGAGGCGCTGCGCGTGTTCTGCAAGCTCATGCTCACCGACATCTCATTTTCGCTCGCCTGCTTCGACGACGCGCTCGAAAGCGATGTCGACGAGCGCCTCGGCGCCCTCGAACAGTCCTTTCGCGACGGCATCGGCGAGCGCATCTCTGCGATCGAGGCGAGCATGGGCGATGTCGCCGGCTTCTCGGGCCAGCTCTCGACCAAGGCCGGGGCGACCTTGTCGGCCTTGTCCGGCACACAAGAGAGGCCCGAGCAGGTCGCCGCCTCCGTCGCCGAAATCGTCGCGGCAACGCGGCAATTCGAACTCGCGAGCGAGCGCATCTCCCAGGAAACGGCGGGTTCGAGCCGCGCGACCCAGGCGGCGAACGCCGAATGCCACGCGATCAGCGGCAGCGTTCTGCTGCTGCAGCAGGCAAGCGACCGCATCGGCAGCCTGGTCGAGCTGATCCGGAGCCTGGCGGCGCAGACCAATCTGCTGGCGCTCAACGCCACCATCGAGGCCGCCCGCGCCGGCGAGGCGGGCAAGGGGTTCGCCGTGGTCGCGGCCGAGGTCAAATCGCTTGCCACGGCCACCAACAACGCGACGCAGACCATCCGCCAGGGCGTCAGCGAGGTCGTCGAGGCCGGGCGCGCCATCGGCGAAGCCGTGCGCGGGCTCGGCCAGACCATGCAGACGATGCAGGAGAGCGCCGGCGTCGTCGCCGAGTCGGTCGCCGGGCAGGCGAGCCATATCCGCTCGATCGCCGAACGGGCCGAAAGCTCGTCCTCCGGCGTCGACGCCATCGCGAGCGATGCCGCGCTGGTCGAGGGCCTCGCGCGGGAAGCGGCGGCGCTCGCCCAACAGGTCGACGACCGTGTCCGGGCGACCTCGTCGCAATCGCTGGCGCTGGAGCAATCGATCGGCGATTTTCTCGGTGCGATGGCGAAAGCGCGCGCCGAGAAGCGCGGTCGCATCCGCCAAGCAGGCTGATCCGTCCCATCACGCAAGGCGATAGGACAGGTCCGGCGCTGGCTGCTAGTCTTGCCCGCAATAAGCCGTCTCTAGGGAGCAGCGCTCGATGGATCTCGCCGGGCTTCTGGTTTTCGCCGGTGTCTATTTCCTTGCCGTCGCCTCGCCGGGGCCGGGCATCGCTGCGATCGTAGCGCGCTCGCTCTCGACCGGCTTCCGGCGGGTGGTGCCCTTCGTACTCGGCATCGCCTCCGGCGATCTGGTCTGGCTGGCCTTCTCCGCGCTCGGCCTGTCCGTGCTGATGCAGAACTTCCACGGCCTGTTCCTGGTGATCAAATATGCCGGCTGCGCCTATCTCGTGTATCTGGCCTGGAAGCTCTGGACCGCTCCGGTGAAGAGCCTAGAAGACCAACCGGCGATGAGTGGCGAGGGCTTCCGGCTCTTTCTCGGCGGTCTCGCGCTGACGCTCGGCAATCCCAAGGTGATGGTGTTCTTCGTCTCGATCCTGCCGCTGATCGTCGATCTCTCGGCGCTGACGCCGCTGGCCTTCGTCGAGGTCGCCGTGGTGACCATGCTGATCATCAACACCACCCTGCTCGGCTACGCTTTCCTGGCCGACCGGGCCCGGCGGTTGGTGTCGAGCCCGAAGACGATGCGCCGCATCAACCGCGTCACCGGCGGCGTCATGGCCGGCGCTGCTGCAGCGATCGCGACGCGTGGCTGAGATGGCGGACACGACAACGGAAGCACGTGCCATTCGTCGACAGGACTGGACCGAAACGCCCGGCGAATGGCATGGCGAGGTGCAGGGCTTCGGCGGCGAGGTCTCGCTGATCTTCGTCCGGGCCGAGCCCGGCAAGGGACCGCGGCTGCACAGTCATCCCTATCCCGAGACCTTCATCGTGCGGGCCGGACGGGCGCTCTACACGATCGGCGAGCGGGAGATCGAGGCCGGGCCGGGCGAAATCCTGGTGGTGCCGGCCGGCGTGCCGCACAAATTCCGCAGCCTCGGGCCGGATGTGCTGGAATCGATCGACATCCACGCCAGCGAGCGCTTCATCACCGACTGGCTGGAATAGGGCTCAGCGCCCGCCGGCCGCCGCGATCAGCTTCGCAACCTCGTCCTGGCCGCGCTTGCGGGCGTGCTGCAGCGGGCTGACACCGTCCTTGTCAGCGAGATTGGGATCGGCGCCGGCATCGAGCACGAGCTTGGCCACCTCTTGATGGCGCGGGCCGCCATCGCCGAGGATCACGATCTCCAGAAGGCAGGTCCAGCCGAGATTGTTGACGTGGTTCACGTCGATGCCTGATGTCAGCAGCAGCTTGGCCGTCTCGACATGGGCGCGCTCGCACGCCGGGATCAGCGGATTGCCGCCATAGCGATTGCGGATGGTGAGGTCGGGCTTCAGCGGCAGCATCGCCGCGATGATCTCGGTGCGGCCACTGGCGCCGGCCAGCAGCCAGGGCGTGTCCTGGTTCGCCGCCTGGGCGTTGGGGCTCGCGCCTGCCGCCAATAGCGCCTTGGCGACAGCGACATGGTTGCCGGCGACGGCGAGCAAGAGCGGCGTCTGGCGCAGACCGTCGCGCTGTTCGAGATCTGCCTTGGCCGCGATCAAGCGGTTCACGGCGGCGAGATCGCCACGGCCGGCGGCTTCGAGCAGGCCGGTCTGAGCTTCGCTTGCTCCGCTCATCAGCAGCCCTCCCGCCAGGATCGCGGCGGCCCGCAGCAGCCGCTTCATCGCCCGCCATCCAGCAGGCGCCCGACCACCTTGGCGGTGTAATCGACCATTGGCACGATCCGGGCATAGTTCAGCCGGGTCGGCCCGATGATGCCGACGACGCCGACGATGCGCTGCCCGCCATCGCGGAAGGGCGCAGCGATGATCGAGGAGCCCGACATCGAGAACAGCTTGTTCTCCGAGCCGATGAAGATGCGCACGCCGTCGCCGGCTTCGGCCCGCGAGAGCAGGTCGATCAGCTCGGTCTGCGTCTCCAGATCGGCGAAGAGCAGGCGGATCCGTTCCAGATCCTCCTGCGCCTTGAGATCCTCGAGCAGATTGGCCTGGCCGCGCACGATCAAATGGCGGTCGCCCGATGGGCCGGAGGTCGTCGCAATCCCGGTCTCGACCAGCCTTGCGGTCAATTCGTCGAGCTCGCGCTCCATCAGCGTGCGGCTATCGGCGATCTCGCGGCGGAGCTCGTCCAGCGTCTTGCCGACGATGCGGGCATTGAGGAAGTTGCCGGCCTCGACCAGCGCCGAAGCCGGCAGGCCCGCCGGCAGAGCCAGGATGCGGTTCTCGACCGTGCCGTCGTCGGCGACAAGCACAGCGAGGGCCCGGCCGGCATCGAGCCGGACGAACTCGATATGGCGCAGGCGGGCATTGGCCTTGGTGGTGACGACGACGCCGGCGCCGCGCGACAGGCCCGACAGCAGGGCAGAAGCCTCGGTCAGCGTCTGGTCAAGCGAGCGGTTGCTGGCGGCGGCCCGGATCTGCGCCTCGATGCGGGAGCGCTCGTCCGAGGTGAGGTTGCCGACCTCCATCATCCCGTCGACGAAGAAGCGCAGGCCCCGTTCGGTCGGCAAGCGCCCGGCCGAGGTATGCGGGGCATAGATCAGCCCGGCCATCTCCAGATCGGTCATGACATTGCGCACCGTCGCCGGCGACAGCGCAATCGGCAGCAGGCGGGCGATATTGCGCGAGCCGACCGGCTCGCCGGTGGTCAGATAGCCGTCGACGATCTGGCGAAAAATCTCGCGCGAGCGGTGGTCGATCTCGACCAGGCCGCCGGGGAATTCCGGGCGGGTGTGGGCGCTCATTCTGCGGCGAACAACCTCGATGCCATCAGCTATTGTCCCCGGCGCGGGCAATGGGATCAAGCCCCATGCCCTGCTCGCCTTGCCGCACTCCGCTTAAGCGCTTACAAGCCGCGGACTCCGGAACACAGGATTGGCACGATGAGACCCTCGAAGCGCGCAGCCGACGAGATGCGCAAGGTCACGCTGGAACGCGGCGTGGTGCGCTATGCCGAAGGCTCGTGCATGGTGACCTTCGGCGAGACCAAGGTGCTCTGCGCCGCCACCGTCGAGGAAAAGGGGCCGCCCTGGCTGCGCGGCACCGGCAAGGGCTGGGTCACCGCCGAGTATTCGATGCTGCCGCGCGCCACCCATGAGCGCACCCGCCGCGAGGTCACCTCCGGCAAGCCCTCGGGCCGGACGCAGGAGATCCAGCGCCTTGTCGGGCGTTCGCTTCGCGCCGTGGTCGACCTGACCGCGATCGGCGAGCGCCAGATCGTCGTCGACTGCGACGTGCTCCAGGCCGATGGCGGCACCCGCACCGCCTCGATCACCGGCGCCTGGGTCGCGCTGCACGACGCGCTGAAGTGGATGGAAGGGCGCGGGATGCTGAAGGGCGCCAACCCGCTGAAGGACCATGTCGCCGCCGTCTCCTGCGGCATCGTCGCCGGCAACCCGGTGATCGATCTCGACTATGTCGAGGATTCCGGCGCCCAGACCGACGCCAATTTCGTCATCACGGGCTCGGGCGGCCTCGTCGAGGTGCAGGGCACGGCCGAGGGCGCGCCCTTCTCGGAGGAGGAGCTGCTCGCCCTGCTCAAGCTCGCCAAGGGCGGCGTCGGCAAGCTGGTCGCGCTGCAGAAGGCGACGGTGGCCTGACGCCATGAGCGAACCCCGCCGCCTCACCGACAAGGTCGTGATCGCGACCCATAACCAGGGCAAGCTCCGCGAGATGCGCGAGCTGATGGCGCCCTATGGCGTCGAGCTCGTTTCGGCCGGAGAGCTTAATCTGCCCGAACCGGTCGAGGACGGCCACATGTTCGCCGAGAACGCCGCGATCAAGGCGGTTGCGGCGGCGAATGCCTCCGGCCTGCCAGCGCTCGCCGACGATTCCGGCGTCTGCATCGACGCGCTCGACGGCGCGCCCGGCCTGTTCTCGGCCAATTGGGCCGGGCCGGGCAAGGATTTCGCCCCGGCCCTGGCCCGCGTGCAGATGGAACTCGCCAAGCGCGGCGCGACCACACCTGAGCAGCGCAAGGCGCATTTCGTCTCGGCGCTGGTGATCGCCTGGCCGGACGGACATCAGGAATTGTTCGAAGGCCGTGTCTTCGGAACGATCGTCGACGCGCCGCGCGGCACGTCCGGCTTCGGTTACGATCCGCTCTTCCAGCCGGCCGGCCATGACAGGACCTTCGGCGAGATGACCTCCGAGCAGAAGCACGGCATCCCGCAAGACGGCTCACCCGGCCTGTCGCACCGCGCCCGCGCTTTCCATGTGCTGGCCGCCGCCTGTCTGAGGAAGCCGGCTTGAGTCCTTCGGCCGCCCTTGCCGCGCGGCCCGGCGTGCCGGCGCATCCGACCGCGGATGCCGGCTTCGCAGTCTATGTGCATTGGCCGTTCTGCCTGGCCAAATGCCCCTATTGCGACTTCAACAGCCACGTCCGGCACCAGCCGCCGGACCAGGCCCGTTATATCGCCGCCTTCCGCCGCGAGATCGCCCAGCGCGCAGCGCTCGCGCCGGGACGCACGGTGTCCTCGATCTTCTTCGGCGGCGGCACGCCCTCGCTGATGGAAGGTGCGACGGTCGGCGCGATCCTCGATGCGATCGGCAAGCATTGGGCCGTCGCCCCGAACTGCGAGGTCTCGCTGGAGGCCAACCCGACCAGCGTCGAGGCCGGGCGCTTCCGCGATTTCCGCGCAGCCGGCGTCAACCGCGTCTCGCTCGGGGTGCAGGCGCTGAACGATACCGATCTCAAGGCGCTCGGGCGGATGCATTCGGCCCAGGAGGCACTCGAAGCGGTCGCGATCGCGCGGCGCTATTTCGAGCGCTATTCCTTCGACCTGATCTATGCCCGCTCGCCCGCGCAGACGCCGGCGCTGTGGCAGGCCGAGCTGGAGCTGGCGATCAGCCATGCCGCCGAGCATCTCTCGCTCTACCAGCTCACCATCGAGCCCGGCACGGCCTTCGAGCAGCTCTACAAGGCCGGCAAGCTCGCCATTCCCGATCCTGATGCGGGCGCGGCGCTCTACGAGCTGACGCAGGAGATCACGTCCAAGCACGGCCTGCCGGTCTACGAGATCTCGAACCATGCCCGGCCGGGCGCGGAATGCCGGCACAATCTGGTCTACTGGCACTATGGCGAATATGCCGGCATCGGCCCGGGCGCCCATGGCCGGCTGGTGACCGCCGATGGTCGCTTTGCCCAATCGACCGAGAAGCGTCCGGAAACCTGGCTGGAGCGGATCGAGGCCGACGGTGACGCGCTGATCGAGAACGAGAAACTCTCGGCCGAGTCGCAGGGCGACGAATATCTACTGATGGGCCTCAGGCTCGTCGAAGGCATCGATCCCGACGTGTTCGAGGGCTTGGCCGGCCGCAAGCTCAACGGCAACCGGATCGGCAGCCTGATCGCCGAGGGCTTCCTCGCGCGCAAGGCCAATGGCCGTCTCGCGGCGACGCCGGAAGGCGCATTGCTGCTCGACGCACTGGTCGCCGATCTCGCAGCGTAGAGGCAGATCGCAGCTCTGCTTGGTCCGGTCTTTCGGACTCGATATCATTAAACCGATTTAAGGTGATGAGAAGCCCTGCTGGGACAGGGTTCGTTATGACGTTGCAGCGACCTTCCGCCACGTCACCGCCGCAATCGGCGCCCCCGATGGCCGGGTAAGAACGACATAAGTTCAACCCAGGGAGGTCACCGATGCAGCACCGCACAATCGATGAATCACGTCCCGCATTGTCACGCCGCCGCCTGTTGCAGGTCGCAGGGGCGGGCGCGCTCGTAGCCGCCGCCGATACGGCCCTGGCGCAGGCCCCGGCCGCCCGGCCCGGCCCGCCGAGCACGGTGACGACGCCGCCGCGCGATTTCAGCCGCAGCGGCGCGCCGACCACCTATTTCTGGGATCCGGACGTCATCGCGGTCGATCCCGCCTTCGAGGGGCTGGCCCAGCCCAACGCGCCGATCCAGCGGCTATGGACCGGGGCGCTCTGGGCGGAAGGCCCCGCCTGGAACGCACAGGGGCGCTATCTGGTCTGGAGCGACATCCCCAACAACCGGCAGATGCGCTGGCTCGAGGATGATGGCCGCGTCAGCGTCTTCCGCACGCCTTCGGGCAACAGCAACGGCAACAGCTTCGACTTCCAGGGTCGGCAGCTCTCCTGCGAGCATCTCAACCGACGCGTCGTGCGCTATGAGCTCGACGGCTCGGTGACGATCCTCGCCGACAAGTTCGACGGCAAGCGGCTGAATTCGCCCAACGACATCGTGCAGCATCCCGATGGCAGCTACTGGTTCACCGATCCGCCCTATGGCGGCCAGCTCTATGAGGGCGCGCCCGATGCGGCCGGCGGGCCGAGCAATGCCAGCGGCAAGATCAACCCCCGCCTCGGGCAGCCGCCCGAGATCGGCTTCTACAAGCGCGAATTGCCGACGAATTGCTACCGGATCGATCCGAGCGGGCGGGTCGACCTCGTCGTGACGGAACAGCAGGTTCCCGACCCGAACGGCCTGTGCTTCTCGCCGGACTACAAGAAGCTCTATGTCGCCTCGACCGGCAAAGGCCCGGGCGACACCGGCCCCGGCGGCAAGGGCGACATCCATGTCTTCGATGTCGGCACCGACAACAAGCTCTCCAACGGCAAGCTGTTCTCGGACTGCATGGTCGACGGGGTGAAATGCGGGCCGGACGGTTTGCGCTGCGACGTGCAGGGCAATCTCTGGGCCTCCAGCAATGCCGGCCGCGCCGTCGGCTATAGCGGCGTGCTCTGCTTCAACCCGGAGGGCAAGCTGATCGGCCGCATCCGCCTGCCTGAAATCTGCGGCAATGTCTGCTTCGGCGGACCCAAGCGCAACCGTCTGTTCATGGCGGCGAGCCAGTCGCTCTATGCGCTCTATCTCGGCACGCAGGGCGCAGCGCCGGGTTGAGACGCGCCCGACTCAGCCTTCATCCTGCTCGGGCCGATCCTGCTGTTCGGCAGGGTCGGCCTCAACCTGCGGCTCCGGCTTCGCCTCCTGCCCGGCATACAGCTTGGGCAGATGGGTCTCGTACCAACCCTTCAGCTCGGCCAGCGCCGGCTGTTCGAGGTTGCGGCGCAGATAAGCCTCGATCCGCGGCAGGTGCTTGAGATAGCCCGGCTTGCCGTCGCGCCGGTCGAGCCGGGCGAAGATGCCGGCGATCTTGGTGTTGCGCTGGGCGCCGAGGATCGCATAAGCGCGGGCGAAGCTCGGCAGGTCAAAGCTGGGATCGGTGCCCCGCCGCGCCCCGGCATAGGCGGCGAGTAGGCGCAGTTCCAACGCCGCCGGCACATCGACGCGGGCATCCTGACCGAGCGAGACGAGATCGTAAGCCGGGTGGCCGAGCACCGAATCCTGGAAGTCGATCAGGCCGAGCCGGGCATGACCGACGCGGTCAGGCAGCCAGAGCAGGTTCGGCGAGTGATAGTCGCGCAAGGTCCAGGTCGCCGGCGTCTCGAAGAGCTCGTCGAAGAGCTTGTCCCAGATGCGGCTGAACTCGGCCCGCGTCACCGCCGGCAAGGTCACGCCGGCAATGTGCGGGGCATACCAGTCGAGCACCAGCTCGGTCTCGATGGCGAGCGCCTCGCGATCATAGTCGGGCAGGACATGGTCGCGGGCCTCCGCCACCGGCAGGATGGTCGGCAGCGCATGCCGGTGCAGTTCGGCGAGGAGCCGGGCGGCGGCCTCGTAGCGCTCGGGCATCGGCCCGTCCGCGCCGACCACCGGCTCGGCGCCGAGATCCTCGATGATCAGGAGGCCGGTGACGAGATCCTGCGCCAGGATCTCCGGGGCGGAGAGGCCGAGCGAGCGCAGGGCCTTGTCCATGGCGACGAAGGCGTCGACGGATTCGGCGAGATGGGCGATGGCGCTGTAGGGCTTGCCCTGGCGGATCGCCGGCCCGTCCGGGCGCGGCGGCGAGATCATCAGGATCGCGGTCTCGCCGGACGGCCTGATCAGCCGCTCATAGGCGCGGCTCGACGCGTCGCCGAGCATGAACTCGCGCTTCGCTTCGCTCCAGCCGGCTTCGTCGATCAGGCGGCGCGCGCCGATCGCGAGCGACAACCGCTGACGCCAGAGCACGCCGCCGGAGAGCGTCGCGATCCGGCCCCGCTCGGGATTCTCAGGGTCGACCTCCAGCACGATGTCGAGCCGCCGTCCCGCCGGCAGGCGCGTGCCGGCCCGGTCGGGCCATTCGACGATGGTGATAGCGAGGTCGAGGTCCTCGATCAGGCCGATATCGTCGAGCTCGTCGGGGCTGCGGACGCGGTAGAGATCGGCATGGAGCAGGAGCCCGCGCGGGGAGTCGTAGCTCTGGACCAAGGTGAAGGTCGGGCTCGGCGCCTCCAGCGCCGCCTCATCGGCGAGGCGGCGCAGCATGGCGCGCGCCAAGAGCGACTTGCCGGCGCCGAGATGGCCGGAGAGCGCGACGATATCGCCGGTCTTGAGGATGTCGGCAATGTCTTCAGCCAGCCGGACCGTCGCGGCTTCGTTCGGCAGGATGACGGTATGCGTGCCCGCCCGCGCGGCTTCGTCACTCATTCAGCGGCGTCCGAGATGCGCATGCCCTCAGGCGGAAAGACGGCGGTGACGCGCGTGCCCTGGCCCAGCGCCGAATCGAGCTCGACGCGGCCGCCGTGCAATTCGACGATTGAACGCACCATCGACAGGCCGAGCCCGACGCCGCGATGGCGCGAGCCCAGCGAATGGCTCTCGAAGCGGTCGAACACCTTCTCCTTGACCTCGTCGGGGATGCCGCGGCCCTCATCGGCGACGGTAATACGGATCTCGCCGCCGATCCGGCCGGCGCTGACGCGAATGGTCTGGCCGGGCTGCGAGAAGCCGATCGCATTGGAGAGCAGGTTGAACAGGATCTGGCGCAGGCGCTTGGGATCGGCGCGGAGCGGCCCGGTCTGGGGGGCGATGTCGACCTGCAGCCTGAGCTGGCTGTCGGCGAGACGATCCTGCAGGCCGGTCGCGGCCTGGGCGATGCTCTTGGCGACGTCGACCTCCTCGAGATCGAGGGCGAGCGCGCCATTGTCGATCGAGGCGAGGTCGAGAATGTCGTTGATGATGGCGAGCAGCGCGCCCGACGAGCGGACGATGTGGCCAGCATAGTCGCGCTGCTTCTCGTTCAGCGCCCCTACCGTCTCTTCGCCGAGCAGTTGCGCGAAGCCGATGATGTTGGTCAGCGGCGAGCGCAATTCGTAGGAGACGTGGTGGACGAACTCCTCGCGCAGCCGCGAGACGCGCTCCAGGGCGTCGTTGCGCTCGGTCAGCGCACGCTCGACATTCACGCCGGCAGTGACGTCGGCGAAGGTGATCAATGTGGCGCCATCCGGCAGCGGCGCGGCGGTGCAGTCGAGCACCGTGCCGTCGCGACGCTCCATATGGCAGCGATAATCCTCGCGCGCATCGCGCACGCCGGCGACGGCGCTGCGGATCTCGGTCCAGACGGCATCGTCCTGGAAGAGCGGCCGGCTCAGGGCCACGACCTCGTCGATATGCGGGGCTGCGGCGGCGCGCTCGGGCGAGAGCTTCCAGAGCTGGGCGAAGGCCGGGTTGGAGAGCTTGAGGCGCCCGTCCGAGCCGAACACCGCGACACCTTCGCGCAGCGAGTCCAGCGTCTCGCGCTGGGTGCGCGAGAGTGCGTTGAAGCGCGATTCCAGGGTGAAGCGCTCGGTCTCGTCGTCGAAGAGATAGGTGACGCCGCCTTGCGGGTTCGGGCTGGCGACGACATGGACGGTGCGGCCGTCAGGCAGATACCACCAGTCCTCGCTGGCGCGCGTCGCGGTATAGGCGGCATGGACCTGGGCCTTCCAGGTCCGATAGTCGCCGAGCTCGGGCAGGCGGCGCTCGGTGCGCAGCCGGTCGAGAATCTCGCCGTCGCCGGGGCTGGAATCGAGGAAGCCGGGATCGAGCGACCAGAGCGCTTCGTAGCCGCTGTTGCGATAGACCAGGCGCTGCGAGGCGTCGAAGACGGCGACGCCGGTCTTCAGCCGGTCGAGCGTGCGCACATGCGCATCCATCTGGCGCTGCAGGTCGGCGCGGACCGCCTCCAGCTCGCTCATATCGGTGGCGATGCCGGCATAGCCCGTCGGCGTCGGCGTCTCCAGGATGTCGACGATCCGGCGCTGGCCGGCCATGACGACGGGCGCGCGCAGCTGGAAGACGCGGCCGTCCTTGCGAGCCTTGGCGGCGGCCTCGCGCTCGCTGCGATCGAACAGATCGAGCCCGGCCGTGACCGCCTGCTGGCTGTCCGAGGCCTCAACGGCACGGGCGTAGGCGGCGTTGACCCAGCTCAGGCGGCCATCGGTGGCGCGCATCCAGACCGGCTGCGGCACGCCGGCGAGCAAGGTCGTGAGCGCGGCATGATCGCTGGCAAGCTTGCCGAACTCGTCCTCCAGCGCCAGCGCCCGGGCCCGCTCGCCGCCGACCTCGCGCAGGCGGATCACGGCACGGCCGGCGACCGGCCGCCCCTCGGCGTCGACGAAGCGCCCGGCCTTGGCCTTGAAGGTGAAAGCGAAGGCTTCGCCGCGTTCCTTGAGGGCCTCGGTCGCGACCTCGAGGCGCTTGGCCTCGGCCGGCGGCGCCCAGGTGCCATAGGCCAGCGCCGGGGCGGAGCCGCCAATGCCGAGGAAGCCGCTATCGCCCTCGACCATCGGGCTCGCCTTGGGACCATCCCAGCTCAGCACGACCTGCCGGTCGCTCGCTAGCAGCGCGTTGAGCCGCTCCTGATGGCTACGGGCCGCCTCCAGCCCGGCGGCGAGCTCCCCCTCCCGCCGGTTCCAGCGCGAGCGCTCGCGGACATAGAGGATCGAGGTCGTGGTGGCGAAGACGACGAGGCCGACGAGCATCAGCGAGAGACCACCGGCACTGAGCCAGTCGGGCCGCAGTGGCAGCAGGGCCTCGGCCTGGGCGAGTGCTGGCGCCGGCGCTGCGCCGGCAAGCCCAGGCAGGAGGAAGCGGACCGCTCCGTTCATCTCCCGCCCGACCTGCCTTGCCCGTCTCATTCTCGCGTCCGTCCTGTTCCAGGCCCGTGATCTGGCCGCCATTGGCGGGATGTCATCAACGCGGCAGACGGCCATGGCTCCCCTTGAAGGACCCACGCCCGCAACCTGCGCAAAGCTACCGCTGCACGAAACCGGACGCCGCGTGCAAAGCCTGCCGGCAGCCCGAATCAGTGCCACTGTAATCGCCGCAGGACTCCCGCAGGAAGTGCTTAATCGACAGTAAAGGCCGAACGGCGGCGGCGTCGTTCAGGGGCTTTGGGGCAGCATCAACAAGTTGAGGTCGACCAAGCCGCCGCGTCTATTAGTGGTATCAATCGGCATGCTGACGCCAGACGCGAAAAAGCCCGGCACAAGGCCGGGCTCCTTCAGGATAAGCCGAAGCCGGACTTCCGGCACCGCCCTGCCCCGTGGCTCGGCCGGAGACGGCCGGGCGAAGGCAATCAATAGCGATAAAGCTCCGGCTTGAACGGGCCGGCCTGCGAGACGCCGATATACTTCGCCTGGGCATCGTTGAGCTTGGTCAGCTTGGCACCGACCTTGGCGAGGTGGAGCGCCGCGACCTTCTCGTCGAGGTGCTTGGGCAGGGTGTAGACCTTGTTCTCGTACTTGCTGTGATGGTTCCAGAGCTCGATCTGGGCCAGCGTCTGGTTCGAGAACGAGCAGGACATCACGAAAGACGGGTGGCCGGTCGCGTTGCCGAGATTCACCAGACGGCCTTCCGAGAGCAGGATGATGCGCTTGCCATCGGGGAACTCGATCTCGTCGACCTGTGGCTTGACGTTGTCCCACTTGAAGTTCTTCAGGCCGGCGACCTGGATCTCCGAGTCGAAGTGGCCGATGTTGCAGACGATGGCGCGGTGCTTCATCGCGCGCATGTGGTCGACGGTGATGACGTCGAGGTTGCCGGTCGCGGTGCAGAAAATGTCGGCGCGCGGAGCGGCATCCTCCATGGTGACGACCTCATAGCCCTCCATCGCCGCCTGCAGCGCGCAGATCGGGTCGATCTCGGTGACGAGGACGCGGCAGCCGGCCTGGCGCAGCGAGGCGGCCGAGCCCTTGCCGACGTCGCCATAGCCAGCGACGACCGCGACCTTGCCCGACATCATCACGTCAGTGCCGCGGCGGATGGCGTCGACCAGCGACTCGCGGCAGCCATAGAGGTTGTCAAACTTCGACTTGGTGACGCTGTCGTTGACGTTGATCGCCGGGAAGGGCAGGCGGCTGGCCTTGGCGAGCTCGTAGAGGCGGTGCACGCCGGTGGTGGTCTCCTCGGAGACGCCCTTGATCGCGGCGCGGGTCTTGGTGAACCAGCCCGGATTGGCCTTCAGCTCACGCTTGATCAGCGCGAAGAAGATCGTCTCTTCCTCATTGCCCGGCTTGTCCAGGAAGGCGGCATTGCCGGCCTCGGCTTCGGCCCCGAGGATGATCAGCATTGTCAGGTCGCCGCCATCGTCGAGGATCATGTTCGGGGTGCCGCCGTCGCCCCAGGTCGCAGTGCGCAGCACGTACTCCCAGTACTCTTCCAGCGTCTCGCCCTTGATGGCGAAAACCGGGGTGCCGGTGGCGGCGATCGCCGCGGCGGCGTGGTCCTGGGTCGAGAAGATGTTGCAGGACGACCAGCGCACGTCGGCGCCGAGCTCCTTCAGGGTCTCAATCAGCACGGCGGTCTGGATGGTCATATGCAGGCAGCCGGCGATGCGGGCGCCCTTGAGCGGGGCCTTGCCCTTATGCTCGGCGCGGATCGCCATTAGGCCCGGCATCTCGTCCTGGGCCATGTTGATTTCCTTGCGGCCGTAGTCCGCGAGGCTGATGTCCTTGACGACGTAATCCTGCTTCGACACGGCGCGCTCCAATCGATCTTGCTTTGAATGATGGCGGCTCTCTAGCAGGGCCGCCGCCAGATGGCAATCAAAGATATAAAGATGTCTTTATATCTCTCCATTTTCAGATGCAAAGCGCGTCATGCTCGGGCTTGGCCCAAGCATCTCGTGACGAGAGCGCACGACTGGCATTTCATTCTGGGAAGAGCGCCCCGGGGTCTGCGCTGCGCTCCGCCGGGGAATGACTATCCAGGCCTATTCGCCCTCGCCGAACCTGTCGGCGACGAGCGCCCCCAGCGCCTGCAGCGCTTCCTTGGCTTCTGCGCCCTTGGCCACGACGGTGATCGTCGAGCCAATGCCGGCGCCCAAGGTCAGGATGCCCATGATCGAGGTCGCCCCGACCGTCTCGCCGCAGCGGGAGACGGTGATGTCGGCATCGAACTGGCTGGCGCATTGCACGAATTTCGCGGTGGCGCGGGCGTGCAGGCCCTTCTTGTTGACGATCTGGAATTCGCCATAGACGGCGCCGGCCGGAATCTCGACCTCGTTGCAGTCGCAGTCCTCGTCGCGGATCTCTTCCTCGCGCATGCCTTGCACGCCGAACCTCACTTGCCCGCGAGAACGCGGCTGGCAACCGTGATGTATTTCCGGCCCGCATCCTGCGCGCTGCTGACTGCTTCGTCGAGGGTCTTCTCCTCGCGCACGCTGGCAAGCTTGATCAACATCGGCAGGTTGATGCCGGCGACGACGTCGATGCGGCCCGGCTCCATCACCGAGATGGCGAGGTTGGAGGGCGTGCCGCCGAACATGTCGGTCAGGACGATGACGCCGCTGCCGTTCTCCACCTGCTCGACCGCCGCGATGATGTCGCGGCGACGACCTTCCATGTCGTCATCGGGGGCGATGGCGATGGTGGCCAGGTTGGCTTGCGGGCCAACGACATGCTCGAGCGCGGCGCGGAATTCCGTCGCCAGGTGCCCATGCGTGACAAGCACGAGTCCGATCATTCAGTCCCACCGAAGAGCGCCCATCGGCGCCCGGACAAGGTCGCGGTTTATGCGGCAGGTGCGAAAGATAGGCAAGGCGCTTGTCTCGAACTCGTCGAAGACAATTCAATCAGAGCCCGCAAAGAGCGCAAGCGCCGTCAGTATCAGACCTTCGTCGCCAGCCTTTGGGAGCAGGGTCAGCCGCGGCAAGGTGACGCCGGCGATGGTCTCGACCAGCGCTTCCGGCTCCGGCATACGCGCGGGCTCGGCGCCGCAGTCGATCACCAGCCGGATCACCACGGCTGCAAGATGGGGCTCGGGTGTCAGGCCGAGGCCACGGCGCTCGATCATCCCCTCGATCGGCGGCACCGGCGCGGCGAGGAGGCGGCCAGCGCGGACGGTGACCTCCGTGCGGTCGTCGGCAACCAGCCGGGAAAAATGCCCGCGCGCCTGCGCCAGGCCGATCAAGGCCAGGGCCAAGCTCGACTTGCCAGCGCCCGACGGGCCACGGATCAGGATGCCGGCCTCGCCGATCACGACGGCGGAGGCATGCAGGCGAAGCGAAGGCGTTGCGGTCATGTCGGCTGCACGGCCGCCGGCAGGCGCACGATGAAGCGGGCGCCGAGCCGCTTGTCCTCGCCTTCCGATTGCTCGGAGGCGTAGCGGTTCTCGGCCCGGATCGTGCCGCGATGGGCCTCAACGATCTGGCGCGAGATCGAGAGGCCGAGGCCGGAATTCTGGCCGAAGCCGCTCTCCGGCCGGTCGGTATAGAAACGCTCGAAGATCCGCTCCAGCGCATGTGGCGGGATGCCGGGGCCGTCATCCTCGATGGTGATCAGCACATCGCCGGCGACGCGGGAGAGCTTGAGCCGGACCGGCTTGTCGGCCGGCGAGAAGGAGCGGGCGTTCTCGATCAGGTTGACGAAGACCTGGCCGAGGCGGGAATCGTGGCCGAGCACGCGGAAGGGATCGGCGCCGGGGCGCTGACCGGCGCGCCGGTCGACCGCAAGCTCGACGACGGGCTGGCCCTCGCGGCGGATCTGGTTCTGCACCGAGACGACCGCCTCGACGAGCTGGGCGACATCGAGCGGAACGGCGTCGTCACGGGCGAGCTCGGCGTCGAGGCGCGAGGCGTCGGAGATATCGGTGATCAGCCGGTCGAGTCGCTTCACATCATGGCGGATCACCGCAAGCAGACGGCCGCGCGATTCCTCGCTCTTGGCCAGCGGCAGGGTCTCGACGGCGCTGCGCAGCGAGGTCAGCGGGTTCTTCAGTTCGTGGGCGACATCGGCGGCGAAGCGCTCGATCGCCTCCATGCGATTGTAGAGCGCCTGGGTCATCTCGCGGAACGAGCCGGAAAGGTGGCCGATCTCGTCATGACGGCTGGAAAAATCGGGAATCTCCTCGCGCGCCTTGACGCCGCGACGCACGCGCTGGGCCGCGTCGGCGAGCTTGCGGATCGGTTCGGCGATGGTGCCGGCGAGCAGCACCGACAGGACGATCATCACGCCGCAGGCGACCACGAAGACCTGGAAGATGGCATAGCGCTCGGAGGCGATGACGGCATCGATGTCGCCTCCCTGCGTCGAGAGCAGCAGCGCGCCGCGCACCGCCCGAAAGCGCTGCACCGGCACCGCCACCGAGACGATGGTCTCGCCGCGGGTGTTGACCCGCACCACGCTCGCCGGCGAGCCGGCCAGCGCCCGGGCGACCTCGGTGTAGGATTTGCCGTTGGCGTTGGCGAAGTCGTCATAGGCCGGCACGTCGGCACGGCCGAGCCGGTTGCGCAGCAGGTTCCAGGTGCGCTCGAACAACGGCGGCTCGTCGCTCTCGCCGATGCGCGGCAGATCGAGCCGCAGGATGTCGCCGCGCGAATAGAGATTGCGCGAATCGAGCGTCAGCATCCCGTCCCGATCGTAGATGCGGGCGCGGGTCTTGGTCGGCGTCACCAGCCGGCGCAGCAGGGGAGCGACCTTTTCCGGGTTGATCGAGAAATCGAGCGGGTCCTCGGCGATGGCGCCGCTCTCGCCGGCCTGCATCTGCAGCAGCTTGTCCGGGTCGATTGCGATCGTGTCGGTCTCGACCGTGGCGGAGGCGGCGATGGCGCCGGCGATGATCTCGCCCTGGGTCAAAAGGCTCTGCACCCGCGCTTCGATAAGGCCTTCGCGGAACTGGTTGAGGTAGAGAAAGCCGACGAGGAGGGCGACGAGGCCGGCGAGGTTGAGGACGACGATGCGCCGGGTCAGGCTGGATGCAGCCCGTCCCGAGACCGCACGCGCCAGACGCCGGCCAAACAAGGCGGCACGGCGGCGCAGCGTCAGCCCCGTCCGCGGCCCGCCAGGGCGGGCCCCTTCCTGTTCGATCGTCGCCATGAGCGGCTCATACCCTGTCCCGGCGCGTCCGCAAATGCGAACCTGGATCGCGCCGGGCTGCTTCTCAGGTCTCCTTGAAGCGATAGCCGACGCCGTACAGCGTCTCGATCATGTCGAACTCAACATCGACCTGATTGAACTTCTTGCGCAGGCGCTTGATGTGGCTGTCGATAGTGCGGTCGTCGACATAGACCTCATCGTCATAGGCTGCGTCCATCAGGGCGTTGCGGCTCTTGACCACGCCCGGACGCTGCGCCAGCGACTGCAGGATCAGGAATTCGGTAACGGTGAGCGTCACCGGCTCGCCCTTCCAGGTGCAGGTATGGCGCTCCGGATCCATCCGCAGCAGGCCGCGCTCCAGTGCCTTGGCGTCCTCGGTGCGCGGCGCGGCGCTCGCATCCTTGGCGCCGGCACGACGCAGGATCGCCTTGACGCGCTCGACCAAGAGGCGCTGCGAGAAGGGTTTGCGGATGAAGTCGTCGGCGCCCATCTTCAGGCCGAAGAGCTCGTCGATCTCCTCGTCCTTGGAGGTCAGGAAGATCACCGGCAGGTCCGATTTCTGGCGCAGGCGGCGCAGCAGCTCCATCCCGTCCATGCGCGGCATCTTGATGTCGAAGATGGCGAGGTCGGGCGGATTCTGCTTCAGCCCGTCGAGGGCCGAGGCGCCGTCGGTGTAGGTCTGGATGCGATAGCCCTCGGCCTCCAATGCGATCGAAACCGAGGTCAGGATGTTGCGGTCGTCGTCGACCAGCGCAATGGTTGGCATAAGCTGTTCCGGCTCTTTGTTTCTTGGCGTTGAAATCAACAGGGTCCACTCTCGCGCGAGAACGGCCAAAGCATGGCTGCAATCTAGCCAAGCCAAGGCGGTTTCGCTACGTCTGCCGTCGAAAACCCTTAAGACGGCGAAAAGTGCCATGGCGACCGATCCGATCAGGCCGACCGATGCCAGCGCGCGCGGGCTCGCGCGGGGCCTCCTGCGCAGCGCACGCTCGGCTTCCATGGCGACGCTGACGCCGGAGGGGCATCCGTTCGCCAGCCTGACCAGCCTGGCCACCGACATCGACGGCACGCCGCTGATCCTGGTCTCCTCGCTCTCCGGCCATACCGGCAACCTCGTCGCCGATCCGCGCTGCTCGCTGCTGATTGCACCGGGCGGCAAGGGCGATCCGCTCGCCCATGCCCGGATCACGCTGCTCGCGAGCGCCGAAAAGGTCGAGCGCGACAGCGATTTCGGCCTGCGCGTACGCCGGCGTTTCCTGGCGCGCCAGCCAAAGGCCTCGCTCTATGTCGATTTCCCGGACTTCTCCTTCTTCGCGCTGAAGCTGCAGCGCGCCAGCCTCAACGGTGGTTTCGGCCGGGCCTATGAGCTCGAAGCCGGCGACGTGCTCAGCGACTGCTCACAGGCCGGGGCGCTGGTCGAAGCGGAGGCAGACGCGGTCGAGCATATGAACGAGGACCATGCCGACGCGATCGGGCTCTACGCCACCAGGCTGCTTGGCGGCGAGGAAGGTGCCTGGCGCCTTTCCGGGGTCGACCCCGACGGCGCCGACCTGATGCTTGGCGACAAGGCCCTGCGTCTGCCTTTCGACGAGCCTGTGACCACGCCCGACGCACTGCGCAAGGTGTTGGTTTCACTCGCCGGCAAGGCCCGTGAGGCGGCCTGAGCGCGGCGATTCACCACGCCTTAATTTTTAAACGATTTAAAACCACCGCCAGCAATCGCGAGCGATCCGCGTGACTTGAGCCGGCGTCGTCATCCGCCTAAAGAGCCCTCACTGCACCGGCCCATCGGGCCCATAGTGGGGCTTCATGCCCGCTTCCAATCACGGCGCCGGCTTCGCCTGGCGACGGCTTCTCGGCAGGAGGAATTGCCAGTGGAGACCATCGGTCACGTCAACCCGGCCAACGGCGCCGACACATTCGGCTTCCGCGGGCTCAAGGCGGTCTACTGGAACTTCGAGGCGGCGCGCCTCTATGAGGAATCGCTCGCCCGCGGCGAATCGCAGCTCGCCCGCGGCGGCGCGCTCTGCGCCGATACCGGCACGCATACCGGCCGCTCGCCCAAGGACAAGTTCGTCGTCAAGGACGCGCTGACCGAGAAGACGGTCTGGTGGGAGAACAATGGCGCGATCTCCTCGGAGCAGTTCGAGACCCTGCTCGGCGACTTCATCAAGCATGCCGAGGGCAAGGAGCTGTTCGCGCAGGATCTCTACGGCGGCGCCGACCCGGCCCACCGCGTCAAGGCTCGGGTCTTCACCGAATTCGCCTGGCACTCGCTGTTCATCCGCAACCTGCTGATCCGGCCCGAAGCCGGCGAGATCGCCGGTTACGTTCCCGATCTGACCATCGTCGACCTGCCGAGCTTCAAGGCCGATCCGAAACGCCATGGCTGCCGCAGCGAGACGGTGGTCGCGATCGACTTCTCGCGCAAGATCGTGCTGATCGGCGGCTCCGCCTATGCCGGCGAGATGAAGAAATCGGTCTTCACCTATCTGAACTACACGCTGCCGGCCAAGGGCGTGGTGCCGATGCACTGCTCGGCCAATGTCGGCTCCAAGGACGACCCAGCGATCTTCTTCGGCCTCTCCGGCACGGGCAAGACCACCCTCTCGGCCGATCCCGACCGCACCCTGATCGGCGATGACGAGCATGGTTGGTCGAAGGAGGGCATCTTCAATTTCGAGGGCGGCTGCTACGCCAAGACGATCCGCCTCTCGGCCGAGGCCGAGCCGCAGATCTACGCGGCCTCTCAGCGCTTCGGCACCGTGCTTGAGAACATCGTCATGGATCCGATCTCGCGCGAGGTCGATTTCGACAATGAGAGCAAGACCGAGAACACCCGCTCGGCCTATCCGCTCGACTTCATACCGAACGCCTCGCGCTCGGGCCGCGCCGGCACGCCGAAGAATATCGTGATGCTGACCGCCGACGCCTTCGGCGTGATGCCGCCGATCGCCAAGCTGACCCCGGCCGAGGCGATGTACCACTTCCTCTCCGGCTACACCGCCAAGGTCGCCGGCACCGAGCGCGGGCTCGTCGGCGTCCAGCCGGAGTTCTCGACCTGCTTCGGCTCGCCCTTCCTGCCGCGCCACCCGTCGGAATACGCCAATCTGCTGCGCGACTTCATCGCCAAGCACCATGTCGATTGCTGGCTGGTCAATACCGGCTGGACCGGCGGCGGCTACGGCACTGGCCGGCGCATGCCGATCCGTGTCACCCGGCGCCTGCTGACCGCGGCGCTCGACGGCTCGCTCAACCGCGCCGATTTCCGCCGGGATCCCTATTTTGGGTTCGCCGTTCCCACTTCGGTGCCCGGCGTCGAGCCGCACATCCTCTATCCCGTCAAGACCTGGCAGGATAAGGCCGCCTTCGCCGAGACCGCCAAGAAGCTGATCGGCATGTTCGCCGAGAACTTCACGAAGTTCGAACCGCATGTCGACGACGCCGTGAAGGCGGCCGCGCCGACGAGCTCGCTCGCCGCTTGAGTGTAGCGCGCGTCTGCATGCTATGAGAGGCGGCGATGAGCCGCCTCTTTTTTGTTCCGCTACAGATTCTGTTGACGCTCGCGGTCCTTGGCGCAGCCGCCTGGGGCGTCGGGCTTCTTGTTTTCCGTATGCCCGGTGCGATCGGCATCGCCGCCGCGGTCGGCTTCGGCCTAGCCGCGCTCGCCGGCGCGATCGGCATCTGGAGCGGCGCGCCGCGCCTGCCGCTCGCCTTCGCCGTGCTGTTCGTCGGCCTGCTCGGCTGGTGGAGCAGCCTCAAGCCCTCGCATGACCGCGACTGGATTCCCGAGCTTGCCCGGCTTCCCGAGATCGCACGCGAAGGCGATCGGCTCACCGTCGCCAACCTGCGCAATTTCCGTTGGCGCACCGAGGCCGACTATGATCAGCGCTGGGAAACGCGCAGCTTCGATCTGACGAAGATCGAGGGCGCCGACCTCTTCCTGTCCTACTGGTCGGGCGAGGCGATCGCCCATCTGCTCGTCAGCTTCACTTTCCGCGACTCGCCACCGCTCACCTTCTCGATCGAGGTGCGGCGCGAAAAGGGCGAGGAATGGTCGTCGCTCGCCGGCTTCTTCCGGGTCTACGAGATGGCCTATGTCGCGACCGACGAGCGCGATGTCGTCGGCCTGCGAACCCATGCGCGCGGCGAGGATGTACGGATGTTCCGCCTACGCACCTCGCCCGAGCAGGCGCGCGAGATCCTGCTGGCCTATGTCGCGGATGTGAACCGGCTGGCGGGCCAACCGCGCTGGTACAACACGATCGCTACCAACTGCACGACGGTGGTCTATCGGCTCGTGCGCTCGGTGGCACCCGGATGGAGCTTCACGCCGCCGCTCGATCCGCGCGTCATCCTGTCCGGCTATCTGCCGGGCTATCTCAAGGACATAGGCGCGGTCAGGCAGGACCTGCCGCTCGACGAGCTCGTTCGGCGCAGCCGGATCAGCGAGCGGGCGAAGACGATATCGCTCGACAACCCCGACTTCTCGCGGCTGATCCGCGAGGGCGTGCCGAGTGCTCAGCCATAGCCGTGCAGGCTCGCGCCATGGCGCTTGAGCCAGGCTTCCGCCTCCTCGGTGCGTGGGCAGAGCTTGTGCGTCAGCGCCCAGAAGCGGTGCGAATGGTTCATTTCCTTGAGATGCGCGACCTCATGGGCGGCGAGATAGTCGAGCACCAGCGCCGGCGCGAGAATCAGGCGCCAAGAGAAGCTGAGATGGCCCTTCGACGAGCATGAGCCCCAGCGGCTGGTGGTGTCGCGCAGCGTGATCTTGCGCGCGGGGATGCCGAGCACAGCGGTATGCGTGCGCACCGACTTCTCGAGGTCCGCAAGGGCCTCGCGGCGCAGGAAATCGCTGACCCGGCGGGCGACATGGGCCGCCTCGCCGCAGACGGCGATGATCGGCTCGCCTTCGGTGGACGTCGTTGCTCGGGTGAGGCCACGCACCTTGGTCCAGTGCACGATGCGGTGCGGCACGCCGCGCAAAGGCACGACAGCGCCAGGCTCGAAGGGCACGCCCTGCGGGCGCTTTGCCATGCGCGCCGCGATCCAGCCGCCATGCTTCTCGGCGAAGACCCGGCCGGTGGCGAAGTCGACGCGTTCCGGCAGGGTGAGGGTGATCTCACCGGTCGCCTGCGAGACGCGCAAGGTCAACCGCCGCGCCGTCGAGCGCCGCCTGACGGTGACCGGGTAGAGCGTGCCGGCGTGAGCGACCTCGATCCGGTCGGGATCGGGCTTGCGCCTGAACAGGGAGAACCGCATCCCGGCGATTGTGCGGGATTCGCGGCCGAAGCGGAAGAGGCGGCCTAACTCAGCCCGCGACCTTCAGCGCCTTGCGCGCCGTCTCCGCGGTCTCGTTGCGGCGCTCCTTGGCCGCCTTCATGTCGAGGCTGAGCATGAAGTCGGCGATGCGCGGCGCGATCTCCGAGCGGAAGCGCGAGCCGTTGAAGACGCCGTAATGGCCGACGCCCTTCTGCAGGTACTCGACCCGCATGTCGGCGGGAATGTTGACGCAGAGGTCATGCGCCGCCTTGGTCTGGCCGACGCCGGAGATGTCGTCGTTCTCGCCCTCGACCGTCATCAGCGCGACGCCGCGGATCGCCTTGAGGTCGACCGGTTTGCCGCGATGCATCATCTCGCCCTTGGGCAGAGCGTGCTTGACGAAGACGGTGTCGACCGTCTGCAGGTAGAACTCGGCGGTCAGGTCCATGACGGCGAGATACTCGTCATAGAAGTCGCGGTGCTTCTCGGCCGAATCGCCGTCGCCCGCGATCAGGTGCTTGTACATGTCGTAATGCGCGGTGAGATGGCGATCGAAGTTCATCGCCATGAAGCCCGACAGCTGCATGAAGCCGGGATAGACCTCGCGGAAGGCACCGAGATGCGGGAAGGGCACGCGGGTGATGCAGTTGCGGCGGAACCAGTCGGTTCCGCGCTCCATGGCGAGCTGGTTGACCGCAGTCGGCGAGCGGCGTGTGTCGATCGGCCCACCCATCAGCGTCATCGAACGCGGCGAGGCCGGATCGCGCTCGGCCTCCATGCGCGCGATCGCGGCGAGCACCGGTACGGAGGGCTGGCAAACGGCCATGACATGGGTGTCGGGGCCGAGCTTCTGCAGCATGGCGATGACGTAGTCGATGTAGTCGTCGAGGTCGAAGTTGCCGGCCGCGAGCGGCACCAGACGGGCATCGATCCAGTCGGTGATGTAGACCTCGTGATCGGGCAGCAGGGTCTCGACCGTGCCGCGCAGCAGCGTGGCGTAGTGGCCCGACATCGGCGCGACAAGCAGCACCTTCGGCTGCGGCTTGCGTCGCGCGCCGACCTGCCGGTCGAAATAGATCAGGTTGCAGAAGGGGCGTTGCCAGACGACGCGCTCCTCGACCGCGACCTTGACGCCGTTCATCGTCGTGGTGTCGAGGCCGAAGGCCGGCTTGCCATAGCGACGGGTGGTGCGCTCGAACAACTCGCAAGAGGCGGCGATCGTACGGCCGAACGGGGTGTAGGTCAGCGGATTCGCCGGATTCTTGAAAGCGAGCTGCATGGCGTCGGACATGGCCCGCGCCGGGCTGACCATCATATGAACCGCCTCGTAGGCGTGGTAGGCGAACGACATGGCGGCCCTTTCGCGCTTTCGCAGCGCCGCATCCCACGATGCAGTGCAACAGGGGAACGCAGCCTAAGTGGAATTTGTTCTGATTCAATCGTCCAAAGGGCTAAGATTTCCTTGTGATACCGATTAGCCACAGTTTCATGCTCGCCGACCGCCTGCTGCATTGCGAAGATTGCGCGCCGTGACGTTCACCGATCTCGTTCCATCCGCGCCCGGGGATACGCCGCGCCATTTGCGACTCGATACGCTGGTGCGTCTGCGCTGGCTGGCGATCGCCGGGCAGAGCGCCGCCGTCGCCGGCGTGCATTTCGGGCTCGGCTTCTCGCTGCCCTTCGGCTGGTGTTTCCTCGCCATCGCCGTCTCGGCCTGGCTCAACATCGCCCTGCGCATCCGCTTCCCGCTCAGCCACCGCCTGGGCGAAGGCGCAGCGACCGCCCTGCTCGGCTTCGACATCCTGCAGCTCGCGGCGCTGCTCTACCTCACCGGCGGGCTGCAGAACCCGTTCGCGATCCTGTTCCTGGCACCGGTGATGATCTCGGCGACGGCGTTGCCGCCGCGGCATACGCTGGCGCTCGGCCTGCTCGCCGCCGGGCTGGCGACGCTGCTCGTTTTCCTGCATTGGCCGCTGCCCTGGGCCGGAAGCGAGCGCCCGGTGCTGCCGCCGCAATATCAGGTCGGCAACTGGATCGCGCTTCTGCTCGGGCTCGGCTTCACCGGCATCTATGCCTGGCGCGTCGCCAAGGAAGCGCGCGACCTCTCAGAAGCGCTGGCCGCGACCGAACTGGTCCTGGCGCGCGAGCAGCATCTCTCGCAGCTCGACGGGCTCGCCGCCGCCGCCGCGCATGAGCTCGGCACGCCGCTGGCGACGATCGCGCTGGTCGCCCGCGAGCTCTCGCGCCTCGCCCCGGCCGAAGGCGAGATGGCCGAGGACATCACCTTGCTGCGCGAGCAAGTCGAGCGCTGCCGCGGCATTCTGGGCAAGCTCGCCTCGCTGCAGGACGACGATGCCGGCCCGCTCGATCAATTGTCGCTGCGCCTGCTGATCGAGGAGGCCGCCGGGCCGCAGCGGCCCTTCGGCGTCCCCTTCGAGATCGCGCTCGACGGCGACAAGCCGGAGCCGATCTGCCGACGCAATCCCGGCATGATCTACGGGCTCGGCAACATCGTCGACAACGCCGTCGATTTCGCCCGCTCCAAGGTGACGATCTCGGCGCAATGGACAGAAGGCGCGGTGATCCTGACCATCGCCGATGACGGGCCGGGCTTCCCGCCGGAGGTGCTGCTGCGAGCGGGCGACCCCTATCTCTCGCGCTCGCACGCCAAGGAATCGCGTGCCGGCGGCGGGCTCGGCCTCGGCCTGTTCATCGCCAAGACACTGCTGGAGCGCAGCGGTGCGACGCTGGAATTCTCCAACCTGCCGCTGCCGGCAACCGGCGCCAGCATCCGCATCACCTGGCTGCGCGCCGTCTTCGAGCGCGATGATCGGCCTGCCGGACCTTCAAATCCGGAGCTTTTGGCCCCATATGCGACAGAATGAGGCGTTGCGGCGTTTCAGCGCGTCGCGCAATCGGTAAAGTGGATGTTGAGCCGGGCAGCTACCGCCAGGCAGGAGATGATGGCGATGGACACGGCGCCGACGATAGCTCAGGTCACCGACAGCGCAGGCAGGGACATGTCGCTCCTGCTGGTCGACGACGACAAGCCGTTCCTGAACCGTCTCGCCCGCGCCATGGAAGGACGCGGCTATTCGGTGCGGATCGCGGAGTCGGTGCAGGCGGGGATTGCCGCGGTCGAGGAGGCGGCGCCGGCCTATGCGGTGATCGATCTGCGTCTTGGCGACGGCAACGGGCTCGACGTGATCGCCCGCCTCAAGGAGAAGCGGCCAGATGCGCGCGGCGTCGTCCTGACCGGCTACGGCAACATCGCGACCGCCGTCAGCGCGGTGAAGCTCGGCGCCTATGACTTCCTGGCCAAGCCGGCCGATGCCGACGAAATCCATTCGGCGCTGGCCGCCGGGCCGAACGCGCGGCCGGTGCCGCCGGAGAACCCGATGTCGGCCGACCGCGTGCGCTGGGAGCATATCCAGCGCGTCTATGAACTCTGCAGCCGCAATGTCTCGGAGACGGCACGCCGGCTGGGCATGCACCGGCGCACCTTGCAGCGCATCCTCGCCAAGCGCGCCCCGCGGTGAGCGGGGCGGCTCCGCTCCCCGAGCGGATCACGGAAGAGCTGATCGCCGAGCTGGTCGACACCTTCTACGGCCGCGTGCGGCTTGATCCGCTAGTCGGCCCGATCTTCCTCGAAAAACTCGGCGACGATTGGGGGCCACATCTTTCCAAGCTGCGCGATTTCTGGTCGTCGGTGACGCTGATGAGCGGGCGCTATCGCGGCAAGCCGCAGCAGATCCATATGCCGCTCCCGCTTGAGATGCAGCATTTCGAACGCTGGCTTGCGTTGTTCGAGGCGACGGTGATCGAACTCTGCACCGGCCCGGCCCGGTTCCTGTTCATCGACCGCGCCCATCGCATCGCCGACAGCTTGCAGATCAGCCTGAACATCGGCCCGAAGGCGCTCGTCCTGCCGGAACGCCGCACGCCGGCCGAAGCGTAGCTGCTCAGCAGCGCAGCTTCGACAGCCGCCAGCGATGGCTCAGCGAAGCGATGTCGGCGATCTTCCAATTATCGCCTGCGCGCGTGAAGTCATAGCGGATATGGTTGGCTTCGCCGAAGTTCCGGAAGCGAACGTCGACCACGGCCCGGTTTCCGCCGGCCTTGGTCCCGATCTGCAGCGTGCGCGCGATTTCCTTCTCGTCGAAGTCCTGTCCGCTGCTGGTGATGGCAAAATCGATGCAGAGGTTCTCGGTCCGGTCATCGGCGGCAAACAGTTTGACGAGGCCTGGCTGGAAATATCGCGCCCGGCTGGCGGGCGAACGAAGCCGCGAGAACGAACTCTGTGTCAGGCCTCCGGCGTAAATGCCGCGCACGATCGTCTCGGGTGTTTCGGCGTAAGCGGCGCCTCCGGCGAGGAGGCTGACGATAGCGGCGGACAATCCAAGCTTGCGCATCATCGGGGTACCCGCGATCTGCCAGTTGAATGGTTTTCGATAGCCTACACCTTACCATAGGTCATGTGTTCAGGCGCGGTAATCCGATCACGTTTCGGGCCGGGCAGCCTTCAACCGAGTTCCGGGTCCTCGATGCCGGCCAGCCGGCCCGCCGCCAGCCTGGCGAAGGCGATGGTCAGCATCTTCCGGCGCGCTGGCGCCAGTTGATGGCGCGGCGGCTCGCGCAGCATCTCGCCGCCGAAGGCGTCGGCGACGATCAGGCCGACATCGTCAGGCAGTATCTCCAGCGGGAATTCCGGCGCGACCGCGAATAGGAAGCCGTCGCAATAATCGCGGTAATCCGGCCATTTGCCGTCGACCCGATAGTCCTCGATGCCCGACTTGACCTCGACCACCAGCAATTCGCCGGAGGGCGAGAGCGCGACGATGTCGCCGCGCCGGCCATTGGCGAAGGTCATCTCCTTGACGATGGCATAGCCGCGCGCGCGCAGATGGCGTGAAGCGCCGCGGCAGACGGCGCGGGTAATGTCAGGCCGGGCAGGCGGCGGGTTCAGGACGGAATCGGCGATGGCCATGCCCGGTATGTTCTGCTTTTGTGCTCGCCGATGCAAGACCTGCTTGCAGTGAAAATCCGTATGGCTATGGTCCGCCCGCCTTGGAACGCTTTGCCCCCCTCCTGCTGATCGTGCTCGCCGCCGGCCTCGCCTTCGTGCTGTGCCTGCTGTTGCGCCCGCTGATGATGCGCTATGCGCTGGCGCGGCCGAATGCCCGCTCAAGTCACCGCATACCAACGCCGCAGGGCGGTGGCATCGCCGTGCTCGCCGGCGCCTTCCTGGCGCTCGGGCTCGCGCTGGCCCTCATCCCGTTGGATGCGGGCGCCCGGCAGGGTCTTATCCTCGTCATGGTCGCATCCGCCCTGCTGGGCGTGGTCGGCGCCTGGGACGATATCAAGCCGCTCTCGCCGGCCTTGCGCCTGCCGCTGCAGTTCCTTTGCGTCGGCATCGTCGTGTTCTATGCCGCACCGGATGTGCGGCTGCTGCCGGAGGCGCTGCCGCTCTGGATCGAGCGCGGCCTTGCTCTGATCGCCGGCGTCTGGTTCGTCAACCTCGTCAACTTCATAGACGGGATCGACTGGATCACGCTGGCCGGGCTGGCGCCGCTCTCCGGCGCGATCGCGCTCGCCGCCGGCTATGGCATCGTCGATCCCGCCACCGGCCTCCTCGCCGCGGCGCTGCTCGGCGGGCTCCTCGGCTTCGCCCCGTTCAACAAGCCGGTGGCGCGCATCTTCCTCGGCGATGTCGGCTCGCTGCCGCTCGGCCTGCTCTGCGCCTATCTGCTCTACCGTCTCGCCGGCACCGGCGCGCTGGCGGCGGCGCTGATCCTGCCGCTCTATCACGTCATGGATTCGACGATCACGTTGCTGCGTCGCCTGGCGCGCGGCGAGAAGGTCTGGCAGGCACATCGCTCGCATTTTTATCAGCAGGCGACCGACAACGGCTTCAAGGTCATCGAAATCGTCGGGCAGATCGCCCTGCTCAATCTAGGCCTGATCGCACTCGCGGCGCTCAGCATAGGCCGGCCGGCCTGGGTTCAGTTCGCCTGCCTGCTGGCGGCGCTGACGCTGACCGGTGCCCTGCTCCGCCGTTTCTCCCGCAAGCGGGTGCAGCCGTGAGCGGCGACTGCGTCCTGCTCACCGGCGCGAGCGGCTTCGTCGGCCGGCATCTGCAGCGCGATCTCGCCGCGCGTGGCTATCGCGTGCGGACGGCAGGGCGGACCGCAAAGCTTGTCAGCCCTGATGTCGAGCATGTCCCGATCGGTGATCTCGGCGCGCCGATCGACTGGCGACCTGTACTCGCAGGCGTCGATCACATCGTGCACGGCGCCGGATTAGCCCATGCCGATGGCGAAATCCCTGAAGAGCGCTACCAGGCAGTCAACACGCAGGCGACACTGGCGCTGGCGCGGGCCGCACAGGAAGCTGGCATCCGGCGCTTCATTTTCCTCTCCTCAATCCGGGCGCAGAGCGGGCCGATCAGCGACAAGCCGATCAGCGAGACCGATACACCGTCGCCGACCGATGCCTATGGCCGCTCCAAGCTCGGCGCCGAACAAGGGCTGGCCAGGCTCGACCTCGACTGGATCGCGCTGCGGCCGGTGCTGGTCTACGGGGCAGGCGTGAAAGCCAATATGGCAGCACTGGTGAAGCTCGCGCGACTGCCCGTGCCGCTGCCGCTCGGCGGCCTCTCGGCGAAACGCTCGCTGCTCGCGATCGAGAATCTCGCGGAGGCGGTCGCCTTCGCCCTGAGCGCGGGTTGCCCGGCACGACGCGGCTACATCGTTGCAGACCCTGAACCCTTGTCGGTCGCCGACATGCTCGCCGCGATGCGGGTTGGCCTCGGACGCGGGCCGGGGCTGATCCCGATCCCGTCGTCCTTGCTGGCGCTGGCGGCGCGCATGGCTGGCCGCGAGGCCGCCTATGAGCGCATCGCCAACGGGCTTATCGCCTCGCCCGCCGCGCTGCTCAGCGCTGGCTGGCGACCGCCTGTGGAGACGAAGGCTGCGCTGGCGCGACTGGCGCAGCACCCGGCTGACGCCGGCTGAAATCAGGGATCGCCGCTTCGAGCACCGCCTCGGCGCCAAGCCTGTCCTGTGCCGCCAGCGCCCGCTCGAGTTCGTCGAGCCAGCCCTGCATGCGGGCGCGGCCGGCGAAGATCGGCTTGGCCGCCATGACGCCGTCGAGCCCGGTCTCGGCCATCGGCTCGTCCTTGGCGAAGAGGATCTCGTTGAGGCGCTCGCCCGGCCGGACGCCAGTGACGGCGATCTCGATATCGACGCCCGGCTCGTAGCCGGCGAGCCGGATCATGCGCTCGGCGAGATCGATGATCTTCAGCGGCTGGCCCATCTTCAGCACGTAGACGGCGGCGCGATCTTCCTGCGCTTCGTGCTCGGGGGCGTGCGAGGCCGAAGTCAGCACGAGGTCGCAGGCCTCGCGGATGGTCATGAAATACCGGATCATCTCCGGGCTGGTCACGGTGACCGGCCCGCCGCGCTCGATCTGCGCCTTGAATTTCGGCACCACCGAGCCGACCGAGCCGAGCACGTTGCCGAAACGGACGGCGACAAGCCGCATGCCGCGGTTGCCGGCGGCGAATTCGGCGTCGCGGGCCTGGGCATACATTTCGGCGAAGCGCTTGGTCGCCCCCAGCATCGAGACCGGCTCGATCGCCTTGTCGGTCGAGATCATCACGAAAATGTCGGCGCCGGCGGCGATCGCCGCTTCGATCGCGACGACCGAGCCGAAGATGTTGGTCTTGATGCCCTCGCCCCAATCGGCCTCGAGATAAGGCACATGCTTCAGTGCGGCGGCATGGATGACGATGTCGGGCGCGAAGGCCTTGAACAGCGGGCCGATACGCGCTTCGTCGCGGACATCAGCGAGCGCCCCTGCGACACGGACCGGCAGATCCTGCGCCGCCAGCGCCTCGGTGACATGGAACAGCGCCGGCTCGGAGTTCTCGACGATGAGAAGCTCCGCCGCGCCGAAGGTTGCGCAGCGCAGGCAGATCTCGGAGCCGATCGAGCCGCCACCGCCCGTGACGATGACGCGTTTGCCCTTGAGGAAGCGCTCGAGCCGCTCGCGGTCGATCTTGACCGAGGGGCGCACCAGCAGGTCCTCGATCTCCAGCGGCGCCAGCTCGTTGCCGCGCATGCCCTCGCCGAGCGTGTCGAGCCGCGAGATCGGGATGGCGAGCTTGCGCGTCCTGGCGAGCCATTTGTCCGGCTCGGCCTCCGGCACGAGCGCACTCGGCGTCGCGACGATACGGCGGAACGGCTCTCCGCGCTCGCCGGCATCGGCCGCGACCGTCTCCATCTCCGACAACAGGCCGAGTACCGGAACGCCGCGAATCGACTGGCCGAGATCGTCCGGGCGCGGCGTCAGGATGCCGGCCGGACGCATCTTGCCCATCGTCCCCGATTCCATGGCGCGGATCACCATCTCGATATCGACGCCGCGGCCGAGCAGCAGCGCCGGCAGGGTCGCCTCGCGCGCCGCCTGATGCTTGGAGCGGGAATATTTGAAGTAGCGATAAGCCAGGCGCGGCCCTCCCAGCAGCGCGATCTGCACCAGCCAGTAGAGGACGATGGTGATCTTGCCGAAGAAGAAATAGCCGTAGAGATTCGGCGCAACCAGGACGTAGTCGACGACCAGCAAGGTCAGCGTCAGGACCGTGACCGCGCGAACGATGTTCGAAAGGTCCGGCAGCGAAGCGAAACGCCATTTCGAGCGATAGAGCTGGAAGAACCAGTAGACTATGCCGGCATAGGCGACGAAGACGGGCAGGATCTTCGGCAATTGCCGCATGCGCTCATCGAACAGCCAGCCCTCGAACCGTACGGCGAAGACAAAGACGATCGCGAGCGCGGTCATCGCCAGGTCATGGACGATGACGGCGAACTTCTTGGTGCTCTGTTTGGAGAGGTTCAGCATGCGCGGCGGGGTATCCCGCTCCGCCAGCGCATTGTCAACGCAGGCCGGAGACGGCGCTCAGGCAGCGGGGCGGCCGGCCCCGAGGCCAGTGAGGACGAAGTCGATCATTTCCTCGACATTGGGGCCGGGCAATTCGGCGCATTGGCCGAGCAGAAGGGGGTGATAGAAGCGGATCATCGCCATGCGGACGCAGTGGGTCGCAGTAACCGGGTCGCGGGCGCTGAACTCGCCCTTGGCGATGCCGTCGGCAACGACGACGCGCAGGATCGTATCATAGCGCTCGATATGGCCGCGGACGACGTCCCAGCTCTCCTCCATGGCGCAGGCGACCATCTCGTGCAGGCGATGATTGTCGAGATAGCGGGCCGCGCTGATCCGGCTGGTCGCGGCCAGGATATCGCGCAGGCGCTCGGCGGCCGGGCGCCTCTCGGCGGCGATGGCGGCGACGGTCGCCTCGAGCTCGCTCATCGAACGCTCTGCAACGGCCTCGTTGATCGCCTTCTTGGAATCGAAGAAACGGTAGACATTCGCCGGGCTCATGCGCAGCGACTTGGCGATATCGGCGACAGTGGTCTTCTGGTAGCCGATCTGGCGGAAGAACCGCTCAGCGACATCGATGATGTCGTGTCGTGTATCGCGCTCTACTGTGCTCATGCCACAGCAACTTCCTGGTCTGATGACTTGTTCCCATAGGCCGTCTGCGGACGCCATCGTTGAGTATGACGAATTTCGTCAGTCGTCAACAAATTGATCAACAAAGCTTTATTTGTTCCCTCCTGACAGTTTTTCGCCAAAAATGCCCTCCGATGTCAGGAGCGCGAGCGCGCCAGTTCGAGCAACGCCGCAATATCGAGATGGCGCGCCAGATGCGCGGCTAACCGATCGAGCGTCGCCTCTATGGCGGGCTCATAGGCCTCCCCGACCGCGAGAGACTTTCCTGCCAACGTTTCAAGCCAAGCCCGGCGCAGTGGATCCGAGGTCAGGACACCATGGAGATAGGTGCCGACGACCTTTCCGTCGGCGCTACTGGCCCCTTCCGGCTGGCCGTCGACACGAAAAGGCGCACGGGCCCGGTCCGGCCCAGTGCTGACGCCGAGATGGATCTCGTAGGCGCGGCCGGCGGTGCCGCTGACGGGATGCTCGACCGCGACCTCCCTGACGGTCTTGTCAGACGTGAGTTCGGTCTCGATGTCGAGCAGTCCGAGACCGGGGGCCGACCCGGCCGGGCCTTCCAGCCCGAGCGGATCACGCACGCTCCTGCCAAGCATCTGGTAGCCGCCACAGAGACCGAGTACATGGCCGCCACGGCGGCGATGGGCGAGGATGTCGATGTCCCAGCCTTCCTCCCGTAGCTTGGCGAGATCGCGCAGCGTCGTCTTCGAGCCCGGCAGGATCACCAGGGCGGCATCGCCCGGCAGGGCTGAGCCAGGGCCAACGAAGACGAGCTCGACGCCCGGCTCGAGCTTGAGCGGATCGAGATCGTCGAAATTGGCGATGCCGGGCAGGACCGGGACGGCGACCTTCAGCGCGCCATCGCGAGCTGGCACACCGCGCGCCAGGTCGAGCGCATCCTCGGCCGGCAGCCGCGCGGCCTCGGCGAACCAGGGCACGACGCCCAGACTCGGCCAGCCAGTCGCGCGGGTGATCGTCTCGAGCGCCGGGTTGAACAGACCGACATCGCCGCGGAAGCGATTGATGGCGAAGCCGCGGATTATCGCCCGGTCATCGGCGTCGAGCACGGCATGGCTGCCGACGAGGCTGGCGATGACACCGCCGCGATCAATGTCGCCGACCAGCACGGCCGGAACGCCGGCAGCCCGGGCGAAGCCGAGATTGGCGATGTCGCGGGCGCGCAGATTGGTCTCGGCCGGCGAGCCCGCGCCCTCGACCAGGATCAGGTCGGCGCCATCGCTCAGGCGTTCGAAGCTCCCCAGCACCTTGGGCAGGAAATCGCCGCGGCGGCTGAAATCGCCGGAGGAGAGATGGCCGGCGACGCGGCCCTGCAGGATGATCTGGCTGCCGCGTTCGCTCTCGGGCTTGAGCAGCACCGGGTTCATGTCGACATGCGGGGCGATTCGGGCGGCGCGCGCCTGCAGCGCCTGGGCCCGACCGATCTCGCCCTCAGCGGTCGCCGCAGCGTTGTTCGACATGTTCTGCGGCTTGAACGGACGGACCTTCAGCCCGCGATTGGCGAAGAGGCGGCAAAGGCCGGCGACGAGCAGGGATTTCCCGACATTGGAGCCGGTGCCGAGCAGCATCAGCGCGGGGGTTGGGCGGGAGGAACGCATGGGTCCTGCCTAGCGCGGTTCCAGCCCCTAAAAAAGCTCACCGATCCACGTCAGCGTCCCACGGCTCCAAAGGGGCGAAGAAACCGTGGAAGTGCTGGCGTGAACCGGCTGAGACACAGAAGACACTGACTACTGACGAATGTCAATATTCATCACTCCGCAGAATCTGTCGCTTTTGGGGGGCGATGCGCGCGGGCGTTGCGCGTGCTATGGCCGCCATCCCGATCCTACCGACGCAAGCCAGCCGCAATGAATCCGATATTCTCCGCCCTTCCGACGACCATTTTCGAGACCATGTCGCGGCTCGCGCGCGAGCATCAGGCCGTCAATCTCGGCCAAGGCTTCCCCGACGATCCCGGCCCCGAGGATGTCAGGCGCAAGGCCGCCGAGGCGGTGGTCGACGGCTGGAACCAGTACCCGCCGATGATGGGCGTGCCGGAGCTGCGCCAAGCGACGGCCACACATTTCCGCCATTGGCAGGGCCTGGAGCTCGATCCGGAGGCCGAGGTGATGATCACCTCCGGCGCGACCGAGGCAATCACCGGCGCGCTGATGGCCGTGGTTTCGCCCGGCGACGAAGTTGTACTGTTCGAGCCGATGTACGACGCCTATCTGCCGCTGGTCCGCCGCGCCGGTGGCGTTCCCAAATTCGTGACGCTGACGCCGCCGCATTTTGGGCTGAGCGAGGAGGCGCTGGCGAAGGCCTTCTCGCCGAAGACCAAGGCGGTGCTGTTCAACAACCCGCTCAACCCGACGGCGACCAATTTCAGCGAGGCCGATCTCGACCTGCTGGCCTCGTTCTGCGTCCGGCACGATGCCGTCGCGATCTGCGACGACGTCTGGGAGCATGTCGTCTTCGACGGTCACCGTCACAAGCCGCTGATGAGCCGGCCCGACATGCGCGAGCGCACGGTCAAAATCTCCTCGGCCGGCAAGATCTTCTCGCTGACCGGCTGGAAGGTCGGGATGGTGATGGCGGCGCCGGAGCTGATGCGCGTGCTGGCCAAGGCGCATCAGTACATCACCTTCACGACACCGCCGAACCTGCAGGCGGCGGTCGCCTACGGCCTCGGCAAGGACGATAGCTATTTCGAGGGGATGCGCGCCGATTTCCAGCGCTCGCGCGACCGCTTCGCCGGCGGCCTCACAGATCTCGGCTTCAGCGTATTGCCGAGCGCCGGCACCTACTTCCTCAATGTCGATATCGGCCCGCTCGGGCAGAGCGACGACATCGCCTTCTGCCAGAAGCTGGTCGCCGAGCACGGTGTCGCGGCGATCCCGGTCAGTGCCTTCTATGCGGAAGGGGCGGTGCGCAATGTCGTGCGCTTCTGCTTCGCCAAGCACGATGCCACGCTGGACAAAGCGCTGGAGCGCCTCGCCGCACTGCGCAGCAAGGGCTGATCAGCCCTTGCGGAGAGCCTCGACTAGCGCCGCGGCCCGCCGCAGCTTGGACTCACGGCGCTTGGCCTCGGCCGCGAGGTCAAGGCCACGCAGCATCTCGATCGCCATGACAAGCTCGGTGGTCGCCTTCTCGGCCTCGGTGCGCTCGCGGATACGTTCGGCCAGCTGAAGCCGCGCCTCGGCACGGTTCGCAGCGCTCTCGGCCCAAAGCGAGGGCACGATCTCGCGACGCCGGACCTCGAGCGCCGCATCGAAAGCGGCAATCGCCTCCTCCAGCACGACCGGCTCGCTGTAATAGGTGGCAAGCCCGACCAGCGCGGCGCCGATCCGGTCCTGGACCTCGGCCCATTCGAGCGGAACGCTTTCGCGCGGCCGGTCGTCCAGCACCAGCTTGAAGCAGTTCACCGCCGCCTCGAAGGCGGAGACGCCGCTGGCGCGCAGGCCGAGCGCGACATGGGCCTTACCAAGCTCCCATTGCAGCCGGCCCCATTCACGCGGCATATCGGCGCGCGTCATCCCCAACAGCCCGGCACGGAAGGCAGCGACGCTCTCTTCGAGCAGGCTGGCGTCGTCCTCAACCTCGCCGAGGCGGGCCAACGCCTCGCCGAGCCTGGTCTGCACCGTCGTCCAGAGGCGCGGCGCCTTGGCTCGGGTCAGATCCTCAAGGGTGGTGCGGTAGATCTCGACCGCCTGACGCAGGAGCGCGCCGCCGCCGTCGAAATGCGACAGGCCGGTGAGCGAGCGCGCCAGCCGGAGCTGGGTTTCGGCCCAGGGCACGGTCTGGTCGAAATTGTCGAGCTTGCCGAGCAAACCGCGCAACTGGCCGATCGAGGCTACGAAAGCCGATTTGTCGGCGAAATCGGCGCCGCGCCGGGCCAGCGCATCGGCCTGCATCCAGGAATAGGCGAGCCCGCTGCCAGCTTCGGCAGAATCGGCGATCAGCGCCGCCTCGGCATAGCGCTCGGCGGCGTCGCGATAGGCTTGCGGATTGAGGTGCAGCATCGCCACCGCACCGCGATCGGCACGGCCGGCGGCGGCGGCAAGCAGACGGTCACGCGAGAGCGCGGCGGAAGCGGCAGCGCCGTCGAGGTTGCGCTGCTCGGCCTGGGCGAGGAGGCGGTCGGCCTCGGCGAGTCGGCCATCGGCCAGGGCCCGCACCGCCTGCGCCTGCAGCCGGTCTCGCTCGGCGTCGCTTCCGGACGATTTGGCTAGCCGAGTCTGCAGGCTGCGAAAATCGCCGGCCCGACGCGCGAGGTTGTTCTCGATGCGGGTGAAATCGGGCTTGCCGGAGGCTTCGCCCATCGAGGCGAGCACGCCGAGCAGCAGCGCGGGGGGAACGCCCTCGCGCTGCGAGACACGGGCCAGGATGGTGGCGAGTTCCGGATTCACGTTTCCCGCCACCCCTTTCAAGCGCGATCAGATCGCGGCGATGACTGCGATCTCGACGGTGTATTGCGGCCCGGCGAGCTTGGCCTCGACGGTGGCGCGGCCGGGCGTGTTGCCGGCCGAGACCCAGCCGTCCCAGACGGCGTTCATCTCGGCGAAGGTCGACATGTCGGAGAGCCAGATGTTGACCATCAGCAGCTTCGACTTGTCGGTGCCGGCCTCGGCCAGGAGCCCGTCGATGATCGAGAGGATGTCCTTGGTCTGCTCCCCGACGCTCTTGCCGGCGGCCGCACCGGCAACCTGACCGGCGAGATAGACCGTGTTGCCATGCACGACGGCCTTCGACATGCGCGGGCCGGGGGCGATGCGCTTGATGCTCATGATCTGGTCTCCATCAGAATGGGCCTCGCTGGTAGCCCGAGACCGGAATCCGCGCAAATGCTTATGCGGCGACCACCCAGCCCGCCCAGAGCAAGGCATAGCGTGCCGCCTTGCCGATGAACACCAGCACAACGAAGCGCAGAAGGGGATAGTTCAACGAACCCGCGACGAAGGTCAGCGGATCGCCGCCGATCGGCAGCCAGGCGAAGAGCAGCGAGGGCCAGCCGAAACGGGCGAACCAGCCCTGCGCCTTGGCAAAACTGGCGGGGTCGGGCCGCAGCCGCGCCGGCAACCGCTCGACGCCACCTCTCGCGATCAACCGGCCGAGCCACCAGTTGACGACCGAACCGGCGGTGTTGGCGATGGAGGCGACGATGAAGAGCAGCGTCGGATCGACCGACTTCGCCGCCAGCAGGCCGACGAAGACGGCCTCCGACTGCGCCGGCAGCAGCGTCGCGGCGACGAAGGCCGCACCCGCCATCAAGCCGAGGGACGCAAGATCGAGCGGCATCAGTCCAGCATCGCGGCAAGCGCCTTGACGGTGTTGGCATTGCGCAGCGTGCCGATGCCGAGTTTTTTGGTCGTCAGATGCGAGAGCAGCCGCGTCTCTTCAGGCTTGCCGCCGAAATCAATCCAGAGATCGCCGTCGGAGAGGGCCAGCGCTATACCCGGCGCGGCGATCCCGCGGAGCATGGCCAGGGCGTCCGGACCGAGCGGCTTTCGCATGACGCGAATGCCGATATCGGCGCCGTTCCCTTGCGGGAAGGGGTTTAGCGACGCAAGCCGCTGCCAGTCCTCGGCCTTGCGCAGGATGATGTCGACATGCTTGCCGAAACGGCCGCGGAACCCAGCTTCCAAGCGGCCCTCGACTACGGAGAGCGGCGCGTCCTCGGCTTCGAAGATCAGATTGCCGGTGGCGACCCAGGTGCGCGGATCGCCAAAGCCGAGTTCGGTCGCCAGAGCCTTCAGATCCGCCATCACCACGCGCTTGCCCGGGCCGAGCACGATCGAGTGCAGCAGGGCGACATAGGTCGTCATCGTGGTTTCGGACCCGGCGACTTCCGGCCGCGCTACAACCGCCGCAGCGAGACCTGCTGGATGCGGTGGCTTGCGCCCTTGGTCAGGATCAGGCTGGCGCGCTGGCGGGTCGGCACGATGTTCTCGCGCAGGTTCGGCAGGTTGATGCCGGTCCAGAGCTTCTCGGCGATCGAGAGAGCCTCTTCCTCGCCGATCTCGGCGTATTTCCGGAAGAAGGAGCGTGGATCGCGGAAGGCGGTCTGGCGCAGCGTCATGAAGCGGTTGACGTACCAGCGATGCAGATCGTTCTCATCGGCGTCGAGATAGACCGAAAAATCGAAGAAATCCGAGACGAAGGGGATGATCGTGCCGTCCCTGGGCAGGCGGCTCGCCTGCAGCACGTTCAAGCCTTCGAGGATCAGAATGTCCGGGCGCTCGACCGTGACCTGCTCGCCGGGGACGACATCGTAGACCAGATGCGAGTAGACGGGGGCGCTGACGGCGCGCTTGCCGGCCTTCACCTCGGAGAGGAAACGCAGGATCGCGGCGCTGTCATAGCTTTCCGGAAAGCCCTTGCGCTGCATCAGGCCGCGGCGCTCGAGCTCGGCATTGGGCAGGAGGAAGCCGTCGGTGGTGACGAGCTCGACCTTTGGCGTGTTCGGCCAGCGTGAGAGCAGCGCCTGAAGCACGCGCGCCGTGGTCGACTTGCCGACCGCGACCGAGCCGGCCACGCCGATGACATAGGGCACCTTGGCCTCGGCCTCGGCCATCAGGAAGCGCTGCGTCGCCTTGAACAGCCCCTGGGTCGCGGCGACGTAAAGCGAAAGCAGGCGCGAGAGCGGCAGGTAGATTGCGACGATCTCGTCGAGCGAGATCGGGTCATTGATCGATTGCAGCCTGGTGAGGTCATCAACCGAGAGCGTCAGCGGCGTGTCGGCACGCAGATGCGCCCACTCGTCGCGCGAGAACGTGCGATAGGGCGAGACCAGATCGGGGGCGGATGGCGCCGTGATCGGACGCTGGTCCATCATGCCCCCCGTCTTCCAGGCTTCGAGGTTCAACGCGACACTCGCCTCGACTTCAACGGGGCCGCGCCGCTTTCTCGGCCAGGCCGGAGCGCGCGGTACGGGCCTCAAGCTGGCTCAAGACGTCCCGCAATGCAACATCGCGGGCCTTGAGCACGACCAAAAGATGATAAAGCAGATCGGCGCTCTCGGCGATCAGCTCGTCACGATCGCCCTTGACCGCGGCGATCACGGCCTCGACCGCTTCCTCGCCAAGCTTTTTGGCGGCGCGCTCGGGACCGGCGGCGAGGAGCTTGGCCGTCCAGGATTCATCCGGCGCGGCGCTCGCCCGCTCGGCGACGATGCGTTCGAGATCGGCGAGGGTGAAGGCGCTCATCACTCAATCCAGCCGCATCGCCAGCCCAGCGGCGGCCATGTGCGCCTTGGCCTGCGGGATGCTGTAGGTGCCGAAATGGAAGATCGAGGCGGCAAGCACGGCCGAGGCGTGGCCGTCGCGTACGCCGGCGACGAGGTCGTCGAGGTCGCCGACGCCCCCCGAGGCGATCACCGGCACCGAGACCGCGTCGGCGATGCGCTGGGTCAGGCCGATGTCGTAACCGGACTTGGTGCCGTCGCGGTCCATCGAGGTCACCAGCAATTCGCCGGCGCCGAGCGAGACGACCTCGCGGGCGAAGGCGATGGCGTCGATGCCGGTGGCGTTGCGGCCACCATGCGTGAAGATCTCCCAGCGCCCGGGCGTGACCTGCTTGGCGTCAATGGCGACGACGATGCACTGGTCGCCGAACTTTTCCGCCGCTTCCTTGACGAAGGGACGATTGGTCACCGCCGCGGTGTTGATCGCGACCTTGTCGGCACCGGCCAGCAGCAAAGCGCGGATATCCTCGACCTTGCGCACGCCGCCGCCGACAGTCAGCGGCATGAAGCAGGCCTCGGCCGTGCGCGTGACGACATCGAGCAAGGTGCCGCGCGCTTCATGGCTCGCGGTAATGTCGAGGAAGCAGAGCTCGTCGGCCCCGGCCGCGTCATAGGCCTTGGCCGCCTCGACGGGATCGCCGGCATCGACGAGATCGACGAATTTCACGCCCTTGACGACGCGGCCGTCCTTGACGTCGAGGCAGGGGATGATGCGGGTCTTCAGGGTCATGCCGCGGCTCCCTTGTCCGCTTCGGCCAGCCGCGCCAGCGCCGCCGCGGGGTCGATTCGGCCGTCATAGAGGGCGCGGCCGGTGATCGCGCCTTCGAGGATCGCGGCGTCGGGGGCGCAGAGCCGCTCGATATCGGCCATGGAGGCGAGCCCCCCGGAGGCGATCACCGGGATCGAGAGTGCATGGGCGAGCGCGATCGTGCCCTCCCAGTTGATACCTTGGAGCATGCCGTCGCGGGCGATGTCGGTGTAGACGATGGCGGCGACGCCGGCATCCTCGAAACGGCGGCCGAGATCATCGGCGGCCAGCGCCGAGGTCTCGGCCCAGCCTTCGACCGCGACGAAACCGTCGCGCGCGTCGATGCCGACAGCGACCTTGCCCGGGAACGCCTTCGCAGCCTCGCGGACGAAGCCGGGATCGCGCACCGCCGCCGTGCCGATGATGACGCGGGCGATGCCCTTCGAAAGCCAGCCCTCGACCGTCTTCATGTCGCGGATGCCGCCGCCGAGCTGCACCGGGAAGGAAACACGCTCAAGGATCGCCTCGACCGCCGCCGCGTTCATCGGCTTGCCGGCGAAGGCACCGTCGAGATCGACGACGTGCAGCCACTCAAAGCCCTGCGCCTCGAAGGTCGCGGCTTGGGCGGCGGGATCGTCGTTGAAGATCGTCGCCTGATCCATGTCGCCCTGTTTCAGGCGGACGCAACGGCCTTCCTTGAGGTCGATGGCGGGGAAGAGGATCACGGCGCCCACCTCAGGAAATTGCCGATCAGCTTGAGGCCAAGCTTCTGGCTCTTCTCGGGGTGGAACTGCGTGCCGGCGATGTTATCCCTCGTCACGATCGCGGTGACCGGGCCGCCATAATCGGTCAGCGCCAGCACCTCCTGCGGCTTCGCTGCCGTCAGCGCATAGGAGTGCACGAAATAGGCATGCCAGCCGGAGGGACCGGTCTCGATCCCCGCGAGCAGCGGGTGCTCGTCCTGCGGATGCAGCGTGTTCCAGCCCATATGCGGGATCTTCAGGGCGTCGTCCTGCGGGCGGATCAGCGCGACGTCGCCGGCGATCCAGCCAAGGCCGTTCGTGGTGACGTATTCGAGGCCGCGGCTCGCCATGAGCTGCATGCCGACGCAGATGCCGAGGAAGGGCCGGCCCTTGCCGCGCACCGTCTCCTCCAGTGCCTCGACCATGCCGGAGACGGCATCAAGCCCACGCCGGCAATCGGCGAAGGCGCCCACGCCGGGCAGCACGATGCGGTCGGCGGCGCGGACTTCGGCCGGGTCGCTGGTGACGCGGATGGTTGCGGCGATGCCGGCCTCGCTGGCGGCGCGCTCGAAGGCCTTGGCGGCCGAGTGCAGATTGCCAGAGCCGTAATCGACGATGGTGACTTTCTGGCTCATCGCCCGTTCGCCTCGGGGAAGAGGCCGATCACCGGCGCCGAGCTCGGCGCGAAGCGGGCCGGAGCCGGCGTCGTCTCGACGACGCGCGGCGGCGCGCCGGCCGGCAAAGCCCGCTCGAAGAAGCGGCGCTCGGCGCTGGAGAGGTCCGGCGCCTCGACCACGTCGACGAGCCGCCAGCCCTTCCGCTGCAGCTTGCGCGCGATCAGGTTCTGGCCCTCGAAGCCGAGAAAGACCGCAAGGGCGGTATGCGACAGCATCACCGCGAGGAAGGAGAAGCCGAGCTGGCGCTGGAGATAGACCAGCCCGCCCCAGACCAGCGCGTAGAGGATGAAGGCGAGCCAGAGCCGCTTGAACAGCAGCCAGACGCCGCCGAAGACCAGCGCCGAAAAGGTGAAGCTCTCCGGCAGGAGACGAGCCTGCTCGACCTCCTCGCGCAGGCCGCCGGCGCCCGGCGGCGGGATCAGAGCCTGATAGAACGCCATCGCAGCGATCCCTTACAAAGCGCCCTTGGTCGAGGGCACGCGGCCGCCCTCGCGCGGATCGACTTCCAGCGCCTGGCGCAGCGCCCGCGCCAGGCCCTTGAAACAGCTCTCGGCGATATGGTGGGCATTGTCGCCATAGAGCGTCTCGACATGCAGCGTGATGCCCGCGTTCATGGCGAAGGCCTGGAAGAACTCGCGCACCAGCTCGGTGTCGAAGCTGCCGATCTTCTGCGCCTTGAACTCCGCCCGGAAGACCAGGAAAGGCCGGCCGGAGACGTCGACCGCGACGCGGGTCAGCGTCTCGTCCATCGGCAGATGGACATCGGCATAGCGGCGGATGCCCTTCTTGTCGCCGAGCGCCTGCTTCAAGGCCTCGCCGAGCGCGATGCCGGCATCCTCGACCGAGTGATGGTCGTCGATATGGGTGTCGCCCTTCACCTTGACCGTGGTGTCGATCAGCGAATGGCGGGCGAAGAGATCGAGCATATGGTCGAAGAAGCCGACGCCGGTCGCAATCTCGGCCTTGCCCGTGCCGTCGAGCACGAGCCTGACCGCGATGTCGGTCTCGTTGGTGCGGCGCTTCACTTCGCCCGAACGCATGCTGACCTCTGTGCCCTCGCAAAACCGTGCCCGCTTTAGCAGGCGACCGGCCGGAAGGCCATGGCGATCGAGCCGGGCCTGCTGACAGGAGGCGACAGCCGGGTCGGCTAGGAGCCGCGCAACGCGGCGAGGAGAGGTGCGATGACGCAGGCTGACAAGGCGAGCCAGTTCGCCGCACTCCATGTCAAAGGCCGGCCGCTCGTCCTCTACAATATCTGGGACGCCGGTAGCGCCCGCTCGGCCGCCAAGGCCGGCAGCCAGGCGATTGCCACCGGAAGCTGGTCGATGGCGGCGGCACATGGTTTCGACGACGGCGAGGCGATCCCGCTCGACCTGATCGAGATGATCGTCGGCCGGATCGCTTCCTCTGTCGAACTGCCGCTGACCGTCGATTTCGAGGGCGGCTACGCGACGGACCCGGATGGCGTTGCAAAGAATGCCGCGCGAATCATCAAAGCCGGCGCGGTAGGTCTGAACTTCGAGGATCAGATCGTCGGGTCAGGCGCGCTCTACCCGATCGCCGACCAGATGCAGCGGATCAAGGCGATCCGGGAGGCGGCGGACAGTCTCGGTATCCCCGTGTTCATTAACGCCAGGACCGATCTTTTCCTGCTAGGGACCGACAAGACGCGGCATTCCGCCTTGGTCGATGCGGCGATCGAGCGGGCACGGGCCTATCAACAGGCCGGCTGCAGCGGCTTCTTCATTCCCGGACTGCTCGACGAAAGCGGCATCGCGTCGATCTGCGCTGCGCTGACGCTGCCGGTGAACGTGATGATGATGGGCGGCGCGCCCGATCGCGAGACCCTGATCCGGCTCGGCGTGTCACGGATCAGCTACGGCCCCGGCCCCTATCTGGCGGCGCAGGCCCGTTTCGTCGAGCAATGTGCCGCCAGCCTGGCGGGCGCCTGACGGCGGCGGACCAAAGCGCGCGAGGAAAGCCCGCGCCCGCGGCAAGGCGTCATGAAGGAACTGGCCGGGCTCGCGCAGCCAGAGGCCGTCATAGGTCTTCGATTTCGCTTCGCTGATCAGCACGTCCTGCGGCAGGGGCACGAGCGTGCCGTTCCAGCCCGGCCACCAGCGCCGGCCCTTGGCCCAGTGGTGGGCGACCAAGGCCTCCTCGCAGCGATAGCCGTGAAAATCGAAGGCAACCTCGCCATTTGTGACGAAGACATGGTTGCCGGTGAAGCCCTCGGCCGGCCTGATCCAGACCGCTCGGAAACCATGCTCCGGATAGGCCTCCAGGAAGGCATAGGCGAGGATGTGGCAGGCGCCGCAGGCGAAGAAGACGCGCTCGGACAGATTCCAGCGTTTGACCGGGTCGCTCTTGATACCGGGCTTCAGCCTGAACATCTTGGCGGTTCCCGTTGACCGTTCATTCGAGACCGAATCGCAATGTCAGAGACTAGCAACGCCCCCGTGATGCACGCGACCACCATCCTGATGGTGCGCAAGAGCGGCCGGGTCGTGATCGGCGGCGACGGCCAGGTCTCGCTCGGCCCGACGATCATGAAGGGCAATGCCAAGAAGGTCCGCCGCCTCGCCAAGGGCGCGGTGATCGCGGGTTTCGCCGGCGCGACTGCCGACGCCTTCACTTTGTTCGAGCGGCTGGAAGCCAAGCTCGAACAGTTCCCGACGCAATTGCTGCGCGCCTGCGTCGAGCTCGCCAAGGACTGGCGTACCGACCGCTATCTGCGCCGGCTCGAAGCGATGCTGCTCGTCGCCGACAAGGAGGTCTCGCTGCTGATCTCCGGCACCGGCGACGTCCTGGAGCCGGAACCCTCCGAGCATGGTTCGGTCATGGCGATCGGCTCCGGTGGGAATTATGCGCTCGCGGCGGCCAGAGCCCTCGTCGACGGCGAGGCCGATGCCGAGGTAATCGTGCGCAAGGCGATGAAGATCGCCGGCGATATCTGCGTCTACACCAACCACTCCCTCGTCATCGAGAGCCTGGAGACCGCATGAATTTCGTCGCCGACGGCTACGCCTTCGCCCCCGCGACGCCCGACGACTTTCCGATGCTGGCGCGCTGGCTCGAACAGGACCATGTCCGGCGCTGGTGGGGCGACCCCGACGAGGAGCTCGCCGAGATCGCGCGCATCTTCGGCGATCCCAGCATGGAAGCGCTGATCGTCAGCCATGACGGGCGGCCCTTCGCCCATCAGCAGAGCTGGGATCCTTCGCTCTGGCCGGATTATCCGTTGCAGGACCAGCCGGCCGGCACGCGCGGCATCGACCAGTTCATCGGCGAGGCGGACATGCTCGGCCAGGGCCATGGCACGCGCTTCATCGGCGCCTTCACCCGGCATCTGCTGGCGCAGGGTGCACCGCGGGTGGTGATCGATCCCGATCCGGAGAATCTCGCCGCGATACGCGCCTATGAAAAAGCGGGCTTCACCGCCCTAGATGTTCGCGAGACCGGCGACGGCCCCGCGCTGATCATGATCCAGGAACCTGTTTGATGACGTCGTTTTCCCCCCGCGAGATCGTCTCCGAGCTCGACCGCTACATCGTCGGCCAGAAGGACGCCAAGCGCGCCGTCGCGATCGCATTGCGCAATCGCTGGCGCCGGCAGCAGCTGGAAGGGCCGCTGCGCGAGGAGGTCGCGCCCAAGAACATCCTGATGATCGGGCCGACCGGCTGCGGCAAGACCGAGATCGCGCGGCGCCTCGCCAAGCTGGCGAACGCGCCCTTCCTCAAGGTCGAGGCGACCAAGTTCACCGAGGTCGGCTATGTCGGCCGCGACGTCGAATCGATCGTGCGTGACCTGGTCGAGGTCGCGATCGGCCTCGTCCGCGAGAGCCGGCGCAAGGATGTCGAGGCCAAGGCGCATGTCGCCGCGGAGGAGCGCGTGCTCGATGCGCTGGTCGGCCCGACCGCGAGCGCGACCACGCGCGACAGCTTCCGGCGCAAGCTGCGCAACAACGAGCTCGATGACAAGGAGATCGAGGTCGAGATCGCCTCGGCGGCCTCGGGCGCACCGATGTTCGAGGTACCCGGCATGCCCGGCGCCTCGATCGGCGCGATCAACCTCTCCGACATGCTCGGCAAGGCCTTCGGCCAGCGCGGCAAGCCCAAGCGCGTGCTCGTCAAGGACGCCTATGCACCGCTGCTCGCCGAGGAGAGCGACAAGCTGATCGACCAGGACGCGATCGCCCAGGCGGCGATCCGCGAGGTCGAGAACAACGGCATCGTCTTCCTCGACGAGATCGACAAGATCTGCGCTCGTGAGGGCCGCGGCGGCGCCGATGTCTCGCGCGAAGGCGTGCAGCGCGATCTCTTGCCGCTGATCGAGGGCACCACCGTCGCGACCAAGCACGGGCCGGTGAAGAGCGACCATATCCTGTTCATCGCCTCCGGCGCCTTCCACGTCTCGAAGCCGTCCGACCTCTTGCCGGAACTGCAGGGCCGCCTGCCGATCCGCGTCGAGCTCTCGCCGCTCGATGTCGAGGACTTCAAGCGCATCCTGACCGAGACCGAAGCCAGCCTGATCAAGCAGTCGGTGGCGATGCTGGCGACGGAAGAGGTCACGATCGAGTTCACGCCCGATGCGGTCGCGGCGATTGCGCGCATCGCCGTCGAGGTCAATTCGACGGTCGAGAACATCGGCGCCCGCCGGCTCCAGACCGTAATCGAGCGCATCCTCGACGAGATCTCGTTCACCGCGACCGACCGCGGCGGTGAGAGCGTGACGATCGATGCAGCCTATGTCGAAGCGCGCATCGGCGATCTCGCCAAGAATGCCGATTTGAGCCGGTTCATTCTGTGAGCTCTTCGGGCGAGGCAGAGCCCCCATCCTCTCGCCTCGCCCGCGATTCGCTGATCGTCGGTGCGGCGACGATCCTGTCGCGCCTGCTCGGCTTTGCCCGCGACGTGCTGATCGCGCGCCTGCTCGGCGCAGGGCCGGTGGCGGATGCCTTCCTGGCTGCCTTGCGCCTGCCGAATCTGGCCCGGCGCGTGCTCGGCGAAGGCGGCCTCAACGCGCCCTTCGTCCCGCTCTATCTCGCCATCAAGGCCGAGCGCGGCGAAGAATCGGCGAAACGCTTCGCTGGCGCGGCGGCAAGCCAGCTCGGGCTGTTGCTGCTCGGCTTCGTAGTCCTCGCCGAGCTGTTCGCGCCCTGGGTCGTGCTCGGGCTGGCCGGCGGCTTCGCCGATGAACCGCAGACGCTGGCGCTCGCCGCCTACTACACGCGGCTGATGCTGCCCTTCCTGCTGCTGACCACGCTCGCCGCGCTGCTCGCGGCGTTGCTCAACGCCGAAGGGCGCTTCACCATCGCGGCGCTGGCGCCGGCGCTGATGAACGCGATCCTGCTCGTGGCCTTGCTGGTCGAAACGTTCCGCGGCGGCGACAGCCATGCCAGCGCGACATTGCTCGCCGCCTGCCTCAGCCTGACAGGCCTCGCCCATCTCGCCATGATCCTGTGGCGCCTGCGCGGTTTCGTCCTGCCTCGGCCCAACCTGCGCTGGTCGCCGGACATGACGCGGCTGGTCAGGACCGGCGGGGCGACCTTGCTCGCCGCCTCGGCCGCCCAGCTCGTCCTTTTGATCTCGACGCAGATCGCCTCGACGGAAGCTGGCTCGGTCTCGGCGCTGTACTATGCTGACCGCGTCTTCCAATTGCCGCTCTCCTTCTTCGGCGTCGCCATGGGCACGGTCGTGCTCTCCGCCATGGCCGGCGATCGGTCGCAGGCCGACCACGATGCCTTGCTCGGCCGGGCGCTGGCGCTCGGGCTGGCGCTTGCGATCCCGGCCGCCACGGCGCTCTACGTTCTGGCCGAGCCGATCGTCTCGGTGCTGTTCGAGAACGGGCAGTTCAACGCCGCCGATCGCGGGCGCACGGCCGCCGCGCTCGCCGCCTTCGCCTGCGGCCTGCCCTTCGCACTCGCTGCCAAGGTGTTCGGGCAGGTCTATTTCGTACGCCGACAGCCGCGCCTGCCACTGATCGCCGGCTTTGCCGCGGTCGCGGTCGCGGCGATCGCGGGTTTCGCACTGCTGGGCTGGCGCGATGCGGCGATGATCGGGGCGCTGGCGGCGAGCTTCGCCTTCATCGTCCAGGCGGGCGTGCTCGGTATCGATCTGCTACGGAGCGGGCTGTGGCGGCCACGCTGGGCCGATGCCAGGGCGATCCTCGCCATCATCATGGCATCCGTGCTTATGGTCGCGGTGCTGGAGGCCACGCTCAGGCCGCTTCTATCCGCGCTGAACCCTGACCAACCGGCCTTGTGGCGCGCCGGCGCGCTTGCCGTTTTGTGCGGCACGGGGGCGCTGACCTATGCCATTGCGGGCTTCCTGCTCGGCGCCTTCGACGCTGTCCTGCCGGCGCGCCTCTTGCGCCTTCGCGGCGCTTCCGTCAGAACGCCGCGTTCCTGAGCGGATCGACCCCCGACTCAAGACTTTTTTCGCCCTGACGACGGAGCGCCCCATGGCCGCTTTCTCTCCCCGCGTCTTCTCCGGCATGCAGCCGACCTCGACGCTCCATCTCGGCAATTATCTCGGCGCGCTGGTGAACTGGGTCGCGATGCAGAAGACCCATGACTGCATCTATTGCGTCGTCGACATGCACGCGATCACGCAGGGGCTCGACGTCTGGGGCGGACCGGTCGAATTGACCCGCGCCACCCGCGAGGTCGCGGCGGCCTATATCGCCGCCGGCGTCGACCCGAAGAAGAGCATCATCTTCAACCAGAGCCAGGTCTCCGGCCATGCCGAGCTCGCCTGGGTGTTCAATACGATCGCGCGCCTCGGCTGGCTCAACCGCATGACCCAGTTCAAGGAGAAGGCCGGCAAGGACCGCGAGAACGCCTCGGTCGGGCTCTACGATTATCCCGTGCTGATGGCGGCCGACATCCTGCTCTACAAGGCGACGCATGTCCCGGTCGGAGAGGACCAGAAGCAGCATCTCGAATTGACCCGCGACATCGCCCAGAAGTTCAACAACGACTTCGCCGAACGCATCGCCGAGCTTACTCTCGGCACCGGCGAGCTCGGCTATTTCCCGCTGCCCGAGCCGATGATCCAGGGCCCGGCGCCGCGGGTGATGAGCCTGCGCGACGGCACCAAGAAGATGTCGAAATCGGACCCCTCCGATTATTCGCGCATCAACCTGACCGATGATGCCGACATGATCGCCCAGAAGATCCGCAAGGCGAAGACCGACCCCGAGGCGTTGCCCTCCGAGGAGAAGGGGCTGGAGGGCCGGCCCGAGGCCGAGAACCTGGTCGGGATCTATGCCGGCCTCTCCGGCGAGAGCAAGGCGCAGGTGCTCGGCCAGTTCGGCGGCAGCCAGTTCTCCGGCTTCAAGGCGGCGCTGGTCGAGCTCGCGGTCGGCAAGCTCGCGCCGATCGCCGACGAGATGCGCCGATTGCTGGCCGATCCCAGCCATATCGACGGCATCCTCAGCGACGGCGCCGACCGCGCCGCCGCGATCGCCGCGCCGATCATGCTCGACGTCAAGGACATCACCGGCTTCGTGCGCCGGCGCTGATCCGGCAGGCGTCGTGAGGGAGGCTTGCGCTGACCTTGCGACGCCTGTCACCATGGCACGTCCTGAAATCGGCGGCAGGCAACGACAATGGTCAAGAGACGGCGGTCCTATGAGACGGGCCATCGCCCGAAATTCCTCGCTGTCGTCGACGACAGCGAGGAATGCGCCAAGGCGGTGCGCTTTGCGGCGCGGCGCTGCGCGCGCCTCGGTGCGTCGATCGTGCTGCTCGGCGTGGTGACCCCGCCGGCTGACGAGACCTGGCTCGGCGTCGGCGACATGGTCCAGGCCGACGCCGAGGCCGAGGCACAGGAGCTGATCGACGCGGCGGCTGCCTCCGTGCGCTCGCTGGCCGGGCTGGAGCCCGAAAAGGTCGTGCGCACCGGCGTCAAGGCCGACGAGATGGTCAAGCTGATCGAGGCCGACGAGGACATCTCGCTGCTGGTGCTCGCTGCCGGCACCGGCCGTGACGGCCCCGGCCCGCTGGTCAGCGCGCTCGCCGGCAAGGGCGCCGGCACCTTCCCGATCCCGGTTGCGATCGTGCCCGGCCATCTCGCCGACGAGGAAATCGACGCACTGGCGTGAGCTGAAGTCACGACTGCTGGAATCATTCCAGCGTCCGGCCTATATCGGGAACAGGAACGGCGGCCTTGACCCGCCGGCGCCGGAGACAAGACATGTTCATCCAGACCGAAGCCACGCCCAACCCCGCCACCTTGAAGTTCCTGCCCGGCCGCAGCGTCTCGCCGGAAGGCCCGATCGAACTGCGCGACCCCGCGCTTGCCGAACGCTCGCCGCTCGCCACGCGCCTGTTCGGCGTCAAGGGCGTCTCGGCCGTGTTCTTCGGCTCGGATTTCATCACCGTGACCAAGGCCGAGGGCGAATGGCCGCACCTCAAGCCCGCCATCCTCGGCGCGATCATGGAACATTACATGTCGGGCGCGCCGCTGATGAGCGCCGGCGCCCCGATCGATGAGCTCGCCGAGAGCGAGGACGAGTTCTTCGCCGACGAGGACGCGCAGACGGTCGAGACGATCAAGGAATTGCTCGAGACCCGCATCCGCCCGGCCGTGGCCGGCGATGGCGGCGACATCACCTTCCGCGGCTTCAAGGATGGCACCGTCTATCTGGTGATGAAGGGCTCGTGCTCGGGCTGCCCGTCCTCGACCGCGACGCTGAAGCACGGCATCCAGAACCTGCTGCGGCATTTCCTGCCGCAGGTGCGCGAGGTCGAGGCGGTTTGATCACCGTACAATTCAGGGCATGATTCTGGTCAGAAACCGCATCGTAATCGTCCGGACTCAGCCCTGATGCGCATTCTCGCGATCGATACAGCGCTCGGCGCCTGCTCGGCCTGCGTGCTCGACAGCAGCGAGCCCGCTCCCATCGCGATCGAGCAGACCGCGATGGAGCGTGGTCATGCCGAAGCGCTGATGCCGATGATCGAGCGCGTCATGGGCAAGGTCGAAGGCAGCTTCTCTTCGCTCGACCGCGTTGCCGTCACGATCGGCCCCGGCAGCTATACCGGCCTGCGCGTCGGGATCAGCGCGGCAAGGGCGATCGCGCTCGCTGCCGGCATCCCCGCGATCGGGATCTCGACGCTCGCCGCCAGCGCCGCGCCCTTCATCGGCCGCGAGGGCGGGCGTGTCGTCGCCGCCGCGGTCGATGCCAAGCACGGCCAGGTCTGGTTCCAGGCGATGAACGCGCAGGGCAAGCAGCTCGTCTCGGTTCGCCAGGTCAATCATCGCGACGCCGCCCGCGCCATCGGGGCCGGCCCGGTCTCGCTGGTCGGCTCGGCCGCGCTCGCCGTCGCCAACGAGGCCTGGGCGATCGGGCTCGACGCGCTGGTCGTTGACGACGCTAAGGCGCCCGACGTGACCTGGGTGGCCCGGCTCGGCATGATCGCCGATCCCGGAAGCGCACCGCCGCGCCCGCTCTACCTCAAGGCGCCTGAAACGACGCCGCAGGACCGCGCCCGGCTGCCGCGGCGCTAATGGCGCAATGAACTGGTTCCAATCCTTGTTCAGGCGTCGGCCAGCGACCGGCCGCACCGGCCCGCTCGACGTCCGTCATGCCCGCCAGGTCGCGGCCCTGCATCACCAAGGCGGCTTCGCGCGGCTGTGGGAGCCCGGCGAATGCGCCGCGCTGCTCGCCGACCGGGCGGTCGTGGCCGAGGGCGTGTTCATCGGCCATGCCGGCGAGCCCTGCGGCTTCGTGATGTCGCGCATTGCCGCCGACGAGGCGGAGATTCTCAGCATCGTCGTGGCCAGCGGGCAACGGCGGTCCGGGCTGGGGCAGACGCTGCTCTGCGCGCATCTGGCGCAGCTGGCCGCGCGTGGGGTGGCGCGGCTCTTCCTCGAGGTCGAAGACGGCAACACGCCGGCGATCGGCCTCTACCAACGGCTCGGCTTCGAAACCGTGGGACGGCGCGAGGGCTACTACCCGAAGCCGGACGGCACACGTGTCGCGGCGCTGGTGATGCGGCGCGATCTCGCCTGAGCCTCAGCATGCCGGCGGCATAGACGCCCGCAAGGGCTGCGACTATAGCCGGGATCGCAGAATCGGGGCGCCAGCGCAGAGAATGAACGGCTCAGCATGAAAGGCCTCCGTCCCGGTGCCATGGCGCGGCTTGGGCTGCTCGTCCTCGGCACGCTCATCCTGATCCCGCCGCAGCTCGTCGCGATGCGCTTCGGGCGGCCCTTCTATTTCACCCGGCTGTTCCAGAAGCTGGTCTGCCGCAGCTTCGGCGTGCGAATCACCGCGCGTGGAGAGGCGCCCCGGCCGGGAGAAGGCGGGCTGATCGTCGCCAACCACATCTCCTGGCTCGACATCCCCGTCGTCGGCACGACGGGACCGCTATCCTTCGTCGCCAAGGCCGAGGTCGCGACCTGGCCGGTGATCGGCTGGCTCTCGACGCTGCAGCGCACCGTCTTCATCGACCGGATGCGCCGCGGCGCCACCGCCGGCGTCGCCAGCGAAATGGGCAAGCGGCTGCAGGGCGGGCAATCGGTCGTGCTCTTCGCCGAGGGCACGACCGGCGACGGCACGCGCATCGTGCCGCTGCGCTCCTCCCTGCTCGGCGCCGCTCACGAAGCCGTGCGCGGGGCGGACGAGGCCGAGACCACGATCTATCCGCTCTGCATCACCTATACCGGCTTCCACGGCCTGCGCGGCGGCCGGGCCGAGCGCTCGGCGCTGGCCTGGTATGGCGACACCGAACTCGCGCCGCATTTGAAGGCGATGATCAATTCCGGCGCCATCGATGTCGAGCTCGCCTGGGGCGAGCCGATCCGGATGGGCCGCAAGCTCTCGCGCAAGGAGGCGACGCGCCTCGCCGAAATCTCGATCCGGCGGGCGCGGCAGGAGGCCGTCACCGGCCGGTCACGCGGCTGAGCCAGGATTCGCTTCGCTGCGGACTGTTGCGGCCCGGATATTGCGTGGCGACTATTGGCGGCGATATGATTCCCATGCTCGGGGCGATTGGGATAAGGAGACGCGGTTGAGGCCGGATCAGCGTTGATGAAGAAAGTCCACATCAAGTCCTATGGCTGCCAGATGAACGTCTATGACGGCCAGCGCATGGCCGACGTCCTCGGCCAAGAGGGCTATGTCGAGACTGCCACGCCTGACGACGCCGACCTCATCCTGCTGAATACCTGCCATATCCGCGAGCGGGCAGCGCATAAGGTCTATACCGAGCTCGGCAAGCTGCGCGACCTGAAGCGCGAGCGAAAGGCGGACGGGCGCGAGACCACGCTCGTCGTCGCCGGCTGCGTCGCGCAGGCGGAAGGCGCAGAAATCCAGCGGCGCCAGCCGGCCGTCGACCTCGTCATCGGCCCGCAGACCTATCACCGCCTGCCGGAATTGCTCGCCCAGGCGAAGCGCGGCCGCGTCGTCGATACGGAGCTGCCGCCGGAGGACAAGTTCGGGCATCTGCCGGCGCCGAAGCCCGCGGCGATCGTCGCCCGCGGCGTCTCGGCCTTCGTCACCGTGCAGGAAGGCTGCGACAAGTTCTGCGCCTTCTGCGTCGTGCCCTATACCCGCGGCGCCGAATTCTCGCGCCCGATCACGCAGGTGATCGCCGAAGTCGAGCGGCTGGCGCAGGCCGGCGTGCAGGACGTCTCGCTTCTCGGCCAGAACGTCAACGCCTATCATGGTGATGGCCCCGATGGCCGCGTCTGGACCCTGGCGCGCTTGATGCGGCGCATCGCCGAGGTGCCCGGCATCGCCCGCATCCGCTATACGACCAGCCACCCGCGCGACATGGACGAGGACTTGATCGCCCTCCATCGCGACCTGCCGCAGGTGATGCCGTTCCTGCATCTGCCGGTGCAGGCAGGCTCCGACCGGATTCTCGCGGCGATGAACCGCAAGCATACCGGCGACGAATATCGCCGGCTGATCGACAGGATTCGCGAGGCCCGGCCCGATATCGCGCTGTCGTCGGACTTCATCGTCGGCTTCCCCGGCGAGAGCGATGCCGATTTCGAGGAGACGCTGCGGCTGATCGCCGATGTCCGCTTCGCCTCCGCCTATTCGTTCAAATATTCGCCGCGCCCGGGCACGCCGGCGGGCGAGCTCTCCGAGCAGGTCCCGCTCGCGGTGATGGATGAGCGGCTGCACCGGCTGCAGGCCCTGGTCGAGCAGCACCGGCAGGAGTTCAACCACGCGATGGTCGGGCGCACGGTCGAGGTCCTGCTCGAGCGGACCGGCCGGCATCCCGGCCAGCTCGCCGGCAAGACACCCTATATGCAGGCGGTCCAGATCGAGAGCGCGACGCACCGGATCGGCGATCGCGTCATGGTCGAGATCGAACGCGCCGGCTCGAATTCGCTGTTCGGCCGCGCGGTGGAGCAGCCGGGTCTGGCTGCCTGAAGAGAGATCGAGTGCGTAGCGTTGAGATGGCGTCGGCGTTGTGGTGAAGGCTTTTTGACTGCGCCTGTCCGACTCATTCCCAGTGGAGACAACGGCATTGGCCCAGGCCGATCAATTCAATCCGAGAGCCGAGCGCGGCCCACGCCGTGACGAGGCGCTGACGCGCGACGGTTTGCCCGGCGCGGAGGTCGAACTCACCTTCGACAACAACCAGACCGCCAGCCTGGTCTTCGGTCACTACGACCAGAACCTGGCGCATCTGGAGCGGCGTCTCGGCGTCGTCGTCGCCCCGAACGGCAACCACGTCACCATCAAGGGTCCGCGCGAGACCGCCGAGCAGGCGAGCCGGGTGCTGCGCACGCTCTATGCCCGCGCCAAGACCGGCGCCGCCGTCAATCTCGGCGAGGTCGACGGCGCGATTGAGGAGAGCAATGTGCAGCGCTCGCTCTTCCCCGCCGACAATGCCGGTAAGGCCGCCTTCGACGCGGTGGTGACACGCAAGCGCGGTCCGGTCAGGGCGCGCAATGCGGCGCAGGACGCCTATCTGCGCCAGCTCAAGCGCCATGAGCTCGTCCTCGCCGAGGGGCCGGCCGGCACCGGCAAGACCTGGCTCGCCGTCGGCCATGCCGTCTCGCTGATCGAGCAGGGCGTGGTCGAGCGCATGGTGCTGTCGCGCCCGGCGGTCGAGGCCGGCGAGCGCCTCGGCTTCCTGCCCGGCGACATGCGCGAAAAGGTCGACCCGTACCTCAGGCCGATCTACGACGCGCTCAACGACTTCATGGAGGCGCGCCATGTCGAACGTGCTCTGCAGACCGGCATGATCGAGATCGCGCCGCTCGCCTTCATGCGCGGACGCACGCTGAGCAATGCCGTGGTCCTGCTCGACGAGGCGCAGAACGCGACCTCGGTGCAGATGAAGATGTTCCTCACCCGCCTGGGCGAGGGCTCGCGCATGATCATCACCGGCGACCCCTCGCAGATCGACCTGCCACCGGGCCAGCGCTCCGGCCTGGTCGAGGCGGTCCGGCTGCTCTCAGGCGTCGAGGGTGTCGGGCATGCCCGCTTCGAGGAGGGCGATGTCGTCCGCCACGCGCTCGTGCGCCGCATCGTCATGGCCTATGAGGACGCCTCGCGGAAGGAACGCGACGAGCGTGAGGCGCGGCTTGCCACCATGCCGGCGCCGGATGCGCCGATCGAGGGCGATGCCGACGGGCTGAAGCGGATGCTGTCGCGGGAGCGGCCGCGATGACCGACCGACCTCGTTCGCGGCGCTCAGCGCCGCGGGCCGACACTCCGGAGCCCGACCCAAGCGGGCCCAAACTCGACATCCGTATGCAGTCGCGGCGCTGGCGCGAGATCGAGGATCTGAAGCCGCGCATCGGCGCCGCCATCGAGGCGGCGCTCGTGCTCGCGCCGGTCAAGCCCTCGCCGGGGGCGGAGCTCAGCCTGCTGCTGACCGACGACAAGCGCATCCGTATCGTCAACCGCGACTGGCGCGGCTTCGACAAGGCGACCAATGTCCTCTCCTTCCCGGCCGCGCCGCCTGAGCGGATCGCATCGAGCCCGGTGGTCGGAGACATCGTGATCGCCTTCGAGACGGTCGTCCGGGAGGCGCAAGCCGAAGAAAAGTCCGTCGGCGACCATCTGAGCCATCTCGTCATTCACGGTCTGCTGCACCTCGTCGGCGAGGACCACGAGACCGAGGAGCAGGCGCAGCGCATGGAAGCGCTGGAGACCGCCGCCCTCGCCCGGCTCGGCATCGCCGATCCCTATGCCGGCTCGGAGCCGGAACCCATGCAGCCCCGCCAAACGGCCAAGAACCAGAAGCCCCAGCCCGCGCCATGAGCGACGAGACCCGATCTACCTCATCGTCGGAACCATCAGGCCGCGGCCTGTCGCACTGGCTCGGCCAGTTCCTCGACCGGCTCGGCCTGCGCCATGGCGGCTCGATCCGCGAGGACATCACCGAGGCGCTGGCGCAGGACAGCGGCGGGGTCACCGATCTCTCGCCGCAAGAGCGGGCGATGCTCTCGAACGTGCTGAGCCTGCGCGAGCGCCGCGTCGCCGACGTGATGGTGCCGCGCGCCGACGTCATCGCGGTCTCGTCGGAAGCGACACTCGGCGATCTCCTGGCGTTGTTCCGCACCGCCGGCCATTCGCGCCTGCCTGTTTATGGCGAGTCGCTCGATGACCCCCGCGGCATGATCCACATCCGCGATTTCCTCGACTTCATCGCCGCCCGCGCCAAACCGGGCCGGCGCGCGCGCGGCGAGACGGAAGCCGCTATCGGGCCGAGTCTTGGTGCCATCGACCTCTCGATGACGCTCGCCCAGGCCAAGATCCTGCGGCCGGTCCTCTACGTTCCGCCCTCGATGCCCGCGGTCGACCTCCTGGTCCGGATGCAGGCGACGCGCACCCATATCGCTTTGGTGATCGACGAATATGGCGGCACGGACGGGCTGATCTCGATCGAGGACCTGGTCGAGATCGTCGTCGGCGACATCGAGGACGAGCACGATCTCGACGAAGCCCCCGCGATCGCGCCGGCCGGCGAGAACCGCTTCATCGCCGATGCCCGCGCCACGCTCGACGAGCTGAAGCAGGCGACCGGGATCGACCTGTCGAGCGCCGAGGTGGCCGAGGAGGTCGACACGCTCGGTGGCTTGATCGTGACGCTGGCCGGCCGCGTGCCGGTGCGTGGCGAACTGATCAAGGGCCCGGAAGAGCTCGAATTCGAGGTGCTCGACGCCGATCCGCGCCGGGTGAAACGCCTGCGCATCCATCGCCGCGACCCAGTCGCGGCCGAGCAGCCGCCAGCCGCTCCGGACGCCGCATGACCAAGCTTTCAGGGCTGGCCGACCGCGTCATCCTCGCCTGGGGTTGGCCGCGCCGGCTGATCGCGCTCCTGAGCGGCGCCAGCGGCGCGCTGGCGCTCGCCCCGCTCGACCTCTGGCCGCTGATGGTCGTGCCGATGACCGTCGCGGTCTGGCTGATCGACGGCTCGGTTGCCGAGACCCGTCGCGGGCGCTTATGGGCCGCTGCGAGCGCCGGCTGGTGGTGGGGCTTCGGCTATCACCTCGCCGGGCTGTGGTGGCTTGGCGCCGCCTTCCTGGTCGAGGCCGACAAATTCGCCTGGGCAATGCCGCTCGGCGTCGTTGCCCTGCCGGCCTTCCTCGCCATCTTTCCGGCCGCCGGCTTCGTGCTGGCGCGGGCGCTCTGGCCGAATGGCGCCGGCCGCATCCTGGTTCTCGCCGTCGCGCTGGCGCTAAGCGAATGGCTGCGCGGCCATGTCCTCACCGGCTTCCCCTGGAACGTCTACGGCATGATGCTGGCCGGGCCTGCCTGGCTCGCCCAGAGCGCCAGCTTGATCGGCCTGTACGGCCTGACCGCCCTCGCGGTCGCGATCGGCGCGGCGCCGGCCGTCCTCGGCACGAGCGAGAACAGCGACGGGCGCTGGCGCGCCCCGATGCTGGCAGGCCTCGCGCTGACCGTAATAGCCGGTTTCGGCGCTTGGCGCATTCCGGCCGAGCCGGTCGCGGCGGTGAACGGGGTCAAGCTGCGCCTGATGCAGCCGAATCTGCCGCAGGACGCCAAGTTCAGCGCGCGCAACAGCGAGATGATCCTCTCGCACTATCTTTCGCTGAGCGACCGCGCCACCGGCCCGACGACCTCGGGCGTGCAGGACGTGACCCATCTGATCTGGCCGGAATCAGCCTTCCCCTTCCTGCTCGGGCGCACCCCGCAAGCGCTGGCGCGGATCGCCGCGCTACTGCCGCCGAACGCGACGCTGATCACCGGCGCGGCCCGCGCCGGCGAGACCTTGCCGGGCGAGAGCCGGCCGCCGATCTACAATTCGATCCAGGTGGTGAACGACGAGGGCGTGATCACCGGCAGCTATGACAAGGTCCATCTCGTCCCGTTCGGCGAGTATTTGCCACCTGTCCTCGAGCAATTGATCCGAGCCGTCGGATTGTCGGAATTCGTCTCGGTTCCCGGCGGCTTCGCCTCGGGCAACCGGCGTACGCCGCTTTCGATCCGCGGCCTGCCGCCGGCCGCGGCCCTGATCTGCTACGAGGTGATCTTCCCGGGTGCGGCGATGCCGAGCGGCCCGCGGCCGGGCTTCATGCTCAACCTGACCAATGACGGCTGGTTCGGACAGACCAGCGGACCCTACCAGCATCTCGCCCAGGCGCGCCTGCGTGCCATCGAGGAGGGCCTGCCGCTGGTGCGCGTCGCCAATACCGGCATCTCGGCGGTCGTCGATCACTATGGACGCATCCGGGCCTCGCTGCCGCTCGGCGAAACCGGCGTCATCGACGCCAGCCTGCCGCGCGCCGGTGCGGCGACGGTCTATTCCCGATTCGGCGACCTTTTCTTTGCAGGTGTAGTTGCCAGCCTATTGCTCGCTGGAGTATTAGTGCGGAGACGGTGATCCCATTTGGAACTTTCTTCCGGGAAGGCCGCCAGTGGCCGGCCGGACCGGGCCTTCAATGGGCCGCCGACAGGTCTGGACGGATAAAACAAAAGGGGACCGGCTGCCATGTTGAAGAAAGTACCGAACCCGATCGACCGCCATGTCGGCAGCCGCGTCCGGATGCGCCGCATGCTCGCCGGCGTCAGCCAGGAAAAGCTCGGCGAGGCCCTCGGCCTGACCTTCCAGCAGGTGCAGAAATACGAGAAGGGCACCAACCGGATCAGCGCGAGCCGCTTGCAGCAGATTTCCAAGATGCTGGGCGTGCCCGTTGCCTTCTTCTTCGACGGCGCTCCGGCCGACGAGACCATCGGCAACGGCTTCGCGGAGGCATCGAGCACGACCTATGTCGCCGACTTCCTCGCCACCAGCGAGGGCGTGCAGCTGACCAAGGCCTTCGTGCGCATCAAGAGCCCACGCGTGCGCCGGCGCATCGTCGATCTCGTTGAATCGCTCGGCGACTCGCCGAGCGAGATCATCGAGCAGTAATCCTCCCCGCGCAGGCTGCGGCGAACCCGATCAGCTCGCGACGTGAGCTGATCGGACGGCCGTTCAGTGCAAGGCCGGCGCCGCATCCTGGGTCAGGACGAGCGTATTCCGGTTGAGCCGCTGCAGCTGCGGACTGGGGTTGACCAGCAGGAAGTCCCGGAGCTTCGACTGATCCGGCTCCGACATCGACAGGATCTGGACGGCGAGCCAGAGCTCGTCCGGCAGGTCCATGCGATAGGCGACGTCCATCAGCTCCTGATGCACAGGATGGCTGCGCAGCAGGGTGGTCAGCAGCCCCAGCGCATATTCGATCTTGGCGCGGCTGCTGTCCGCGTCGTGCTGACTAGCCATGCGAAATCCTCCGCTCGCCGGGAGCCCGCTTCGCGCCGCTGCGCGAGAGGATGACCGGCGCTTCGATGTCCCTGAAGGCGAGGGTGCGGCGATAGGCGTCCTCGCTCACCGTGATGATCGTGCCGACACAGTTCATGCCGTCGATCATCGTCGGCAAGCCGAGTGGCCGAACCTCCCAGCCCAGTTCCAGAAAACGCGGCATCCACCAGGTTTCCATCACCACCGTGATCGAGGCGATGTCGTTGGCGAGGCAATGCTCGAACATGCCGGCGAGGACGGTGTGCAGGACCTTGCTGTCGGCGCCGCGCCGATCCGGCACAACGAAGATGCGCGTCCATTCGACGATGTCGCTGCCGCGCTGGAGCCCGCGCACATCGGCCAGGAACGGGAAGACATCGGCCATCAGATGCGGGCGCTCCGTCGGAACCAGCCGCGTGCCGCCGATCACGCGCCCGTTCTCGATCGCCAGCAGATAGGTCGCGTCCTCAGTGTCGAACTGGTCGACCTCGCGGCCATCGGGCCGTTCGAGCGCCATCCACTTGCGCTCGCCGACATAAATCTGGTGCCGAATCTTGTAGTGCTGCTCGAGTTCTGCCCGATAGAGATGCCTGTTCCCGGCATCGACAACATGAATCATCGCCGCCTCCCCTTCCTAGAGGGACGCAAGCTCGCTCCTTTCAGGTTTCGTGGGTATTCCGGAATTCCGGAAGATGCGGCCGAATTTGACGGGATGTTCCTGCCGCAAAAGCGGTCCCGCCTTTGCGGAACACGCCCTAGATGCTGATCTCGCCGCGGCGATAGGCCTCGATCACCGTGCGCGTGCGGCCTCTGACGCCGAGTTTCCTGGCGGCGTTCTCGAAATGAGCCTCCGCAGTTCCGGCCGAGACGCCCAGGCGTTCCGCCACCCCTTCGGTCGTCTTGCCGATCGCGAACCAGGTCAGGACCTCGCGCTCGCGCACGGTCAGGACATGCTCGCGACGAGCCGGCCGCAGGCAGTCGGCCGCCTTGCCATGCGCATAGATCGACATGAGATGGATGGCCGAGCGGGCCTGACGCGACAGATCCGGCCGATCACCGGCCATGGTGACCACCGCCTGGAAGCCGCCCTCGCCATGGATCGGCACGCAGAAGCCCTCGATCATGTTGAAGTCGCGAGCCCGGTTCATCACCTCTTGCTGGCGGACCGACGCTCCGTCCTCGCGATAGACATCCCCCCAGGCGAACGGATCGATCGTCGTCTTGCAATGCGCCGCGATCGGATCCCAGTCCGAGAACGATTTCTCCAGATAGAGGTCGAACCAGCCCGGCGGCCAGCCGTTCAGGAGCACGAGCGGATCAATGCGATCGCCGATCTCCGGCAAGCCGGTGATCAAGAAGGCGTGAAAGCCGTAGCTCGCGAGCTTGTCGCGTAGGGCTCCGACGACGACGGTCGGATCGGAGAGGGTGCTCAGCCGATCGATGAAATCGAGCGCGTCCCGTCCCGCGTTGAAATGCCGTCCCGACATGTCCCGCCTTCCCTGACCGCTCTAGTTTCGACCTATAGCGGCTAAGAATCAACGCATACCAAGGCATATCAATCCATGCCGCCCGAGGCCGGCGGTAGACGCGAGGCCGGAAGTGCGGTTGAGTGTGACGTGAGGTGAGCCGCCCATGCTGAAGAAACTCCCGAATCCGATCGACCGTCATGTCGGCAGCAGGGTGCGCATGCAGCGCATGCTGGCGGGTATCAGCCAAGAGAAACTGGGCGAGGCACTGGGCCTGACCTTCCAGCAGGTGCAGAAATACGAGAAAGGCACCAACCGGATCAGCGCAAGCCGGCTGCAGCAGATCGCCAAGATGCTGGGGGTACCTGTCTCCTTCTTCTTCGAAGGTGCGCCAACCGGCGAGATCACTGCCACCGGCGGCTTCGCCGATGCGGCCAGCACCGCCTATGTCGCCGACTTCCTCTCCACCAGCGAAGGCGTGCAGCTCTCCAAGGCGTTCGTGCGCATCAAGAACCCGCGCGTGCGCCGGCGCGTCATCGATCTCGTCGAGGCCTTGGCGGAGGAGCCCGGCGAAACGGCCTGATTCCGCATTTTTTTGTTCGGCTCGACGAACGAATTGTCGATCAAAAGAATTTCCTGCCTTGACGGCGAACCTTTCCGCTGCAAAAGACGCTGCGCTTTTTTCGTGCGCTGGTGACCTGCCGGCGTCGCTTCGCAGCCTGGGAAGGATCCCCGACCGTGTCCCGCCAGAACTACCTTTTCACCAGCGAGTCCGTCTCCGAAGGCCATCCCGACAAGGTCTGCGACCGGATTTCGGACGAGATCGTCGATCTGTTCTTCAAGGAAGCGATCAAGGCGGGCCATGATCCGGCGCAGGTGCGCGTTGCCGCCGAGACGCTCGCGACCACCAACCGCATCGTCGTCGCCGGCGAGGTCCGCACCCATCTCGACGAGAAGCAGATCAAGTCGAAGGTGAAGTCGGCGGCGCGCAAGGCGGTCCGCGCGATCGGCTACGAGCAGGACGGCTTCCACTGGAAGAAGGCCAAGATCGACGTGCTGCTGCACCCGCAGTCGGCCGACATCGCCCAGGGCGTCGACGAGGGCAGCAACAAGGATGTCGGCGCCGGCGACCAGGGCATCATGTTCGGCTATGCCTGCCGCGAGACCCCTGAGCTGATGGCAGCCCCGATCTACTACGCCCACAAGATCCTCGAAGTCCTCGCCAAGGCCCGTCACGCCGGCGAAGGCCCGGCCGCCAAGCTCGGCCCCGACGCCAAGAGCCAGGTCACGGTCAAGTACGAGAACGGCAAGCCGGTCGGCGTGACCCAGATCGTGCTCTCGACCCAGCATCTCGACGAGAAGCTCAGCTCGGCCGATGTCCGCAAGATCGTCGAGCCCTATATCCGTCAGACCCTGCCCGATGGCTGGATCTCGAAGGACACCGTCTGGCACGTCAACCCGACGGGCAAGTTCGTGATCGGCGGCCCCGACGGCGACGCCGGCCTGACCGGCCGCAAGATCATCGTCGACACCTATGGCGGCGCGGCGCCCCATGGCGGCGGCGCCTTCTCGGGCAAGGACCCGACCAAGGTCGACCGCTCGGCCGCCTATGCCGCGCGCTACCTCGCCAAGAACGTCGTCGCCGCCAAGCTCGCCGATCGCTGCACGATCCAGCTCTCCTACGCCATCGGCGTCGCCAAGCCGCTGTCGATCTATGTCGACCTGCACGGCACCGGCAAGATCGACGAGGCCAAGCTCGAGGGTGTGCTCGGCGAAGTCATGGATTTGACGCCGCGCGGCATCCGCACGCATCTCGGCCTCAACAAGCCGATCTACGCCAAGTCGGCCGCCTATGGCCATTTCGGTCGCAAGGCCGGCCGCGACGGCAGCTTCTCCTGGGAGAAGACCGATCTGGTCGACGCGCTGAAGAAAGCCGTTGCCTGATCCGCGTCCTCAGGACTTGAACGAAGGCCGGGGCCTCGCCCCGGCCTTTTTCTTTCCGGCCGCTCGCCGTAAAGGCATCGTCATGACAGAGCAGCACGATCCAGACCGAGCCTTCTTCGGCCGCCGCAAAGGCAAGGGCCTGCGTCAGGGCCAGGCCGAGCGCATCGCCGAGACCCTGCCGGGGCTACGCCTGCCCGAGGGGCCGATCGCCGACCTGAAGGCCCTGTTCCCGACCCCGATCGAGGCGGTCAGGCTCGAGATCGGCTTCGGCGGCGGCGAGCACCTGCTGGCGCGCATGCGCGAGAACCCGCAGATCGGCTTCATCGGCTGCGAGCCCTTCGTCAACGGCATGGCCAAGTTCCTCGCCGTGATCGAGCGCGAGGGCCTGCGCAATATCCGGCTCTGGGATGGCGACGCGGCGTTGCTGCTGCCGCACTTCCCGGAAGGAAGCATCGACGCCGCCGACCTGCTCTATCCCGACCCATGGCCGAAGCGCCGGCAGCGCAAGCGTCGCTTTGTTTCCGAGCGGACGCTCAAGCTGCTCGCCAGGGTGCTGCGGCCCGGCGGGCGCTTCCGCTTCGCCAGCGACATCGACGATTATGTCGGCTGGACACTGGCACGACTGATGGCGTCCCCTGACTTCGACTGGGTCGACGAAAGCGCCGAGGACTGGCGCCAGCCCTATCCCGGCTGGGTGCGCACGCGCTACGAGGCCAAGGCGATCAAGGCCGGGCGGGTGCCGAGCTATCTGACTGCGCGCCGTCGCGCATCCTGAGGAAGCCGAGCACGCGCTGGGCCGTCATCGGCGTCAGGTTGCGGAAGCTCTGCTTGGCTCGCTCCAGCACCGGCGCCGACTTCCCGTCGCTTTTGCGCAGGCCGATCACCGCCTTGGTCGTTTCCCAGGACCAGCCCATTCCGCGCGCCACCAGCAGGATCGCGTCACGATCGGGGCCGAAGACGATCTGCTCGGTCGCCGGCAAGGTCAGGCGGGCCAAAGTGGCGACCCCGCAGACGGCATGTTCGACCGCGCCGGAGGTCGCATATTGCGCCACCACGGATTCATCGAGCTTGCCGGCCTCGTCGAGAGCCTTGACGTCCACCAGCGCCTTACCGAACCGGCCAAGCTCGTCGCCGATCGCGGTCTGGGCCGAGACAGCCTCGGCGCTGCGCTCGACCGCTCCGGCGACGGCGCCGGCCAGAGACGGCTCCAGCGAGGCTTCGAGCCGGCGGCGGGCCGAGCTCTTGGCCGCCGCCATCAGCTGCTCGGCAAGATCGGCCGGGATGTCGGCGCGGGTGCCCAGCGTCGCCTGCAGGGCATCGTCCTGGGCAGCGCGCATGACGAGCACACCCATGCCGTGGCGAGAGAAGCGCGCGGTCAGGTTGGCGGCGACGGCATGGGTCACGACGCGCCCGCCGCGCAGGATCAGGAAATCGGTGACCGGCTCGCCGAGATCAGGGCGCTCGGTGATGGCGAGCATGTGATCGCGCCCCTTGGCGGCGGCGATGGCGACGAGGTCATGATCGCTGAGGCGCGGCGAGGCGACGAGGACCGGACGGGCCACTGCGATCTCGTCGAGGGCGAGCTGACGCACGACGCCGCTGGGAGCGTTGGGAACGGGAGCCAGCCGCTCGGCCAGCTCGATGCGAGCCCGCATCTCGATCGCGCGGGCGAGACGGCCGATGACCACATCGAAGACGCCGACCTGATCCTCGCCCATGTCGTTGGCCGTAGCGAGGAAGAGATCGGTCAGCCGCGACAGGATGACGGCGCGCTCGTCGGTCGAGCCGCGCGCCATCGTCGTCTCAAGATCGCGCAGCAGTGCGCCGACAGGACTCATCACGCGACCTCACACACAACCATCTCCCCGTCCTAGCAATGAAGAATGACCAGCGGGTTAGCAGGATCGTCGAAATCAAGGACAGGCTTGCAAGATCGGGGAAACGGGACTAGATAGCGGCCAACAGCTCTGGTTTCGGTGTAAGCCGGCGATCAAGAGCGGGCCCACCGGCCCGCTCTTTTTTATTGGCCGAACCGCTCATGAGCCTTTTTGCAGCCGGCGGGAGATGGGCGAGCCATACGGATGGTCGAGCAGAACAGCCAGGATCAGGAAGCGCGGCAAGAAGCGCGGATCGTCGTCGAGAGCGGCGTCGCGGCGCGCGTTGCGACGATCATCGAGCCGGCGATCATGGATCTCGGCTACCGGCTGGTGCGGGTGCGCGTCACCGGCCAGAATGGCTGCACAGTCCAGATCATGGCCGAGCTGCCTGATGGCAGCATGACCGTCGAGGGATGCGAGGCGGTGAGCCAGGCGGTGTCGCCGGCGCTCGATGTCGACGACCCGATCCAAGCGGCGTATCATCTTGAGGTGTCGTCGCCGGGCATCGACCGTCCGCTGGTCAGGCCGAGCGATTTCGAGCGCTGGGCCGGTCACCTGACCAAGATCGACACCAGCGAGCCGTTCGCCGGACGCAAGCGTTTCCGCGGTATTCTGCGCGGCGCAAGCGGAACCGACGCCCTGCTGACCCGCGACGACGCCAAGGCGGACGAGGATCGCGACGTCGCGATCCCGATGCGGCTCATCGCCGAGGCGCGGCTGGTGCTGACCGACGCGCTGATCACTGAATCGCTCCGGCGCGGCAAGTCTGGCCTGCCGCCGGAAATGCCGCCTGCCGACGAGATCGCCCAGCCCGTACCAGGGCGCGGCAAGTCGCTCGGCCCCCGAGATCCCAAGGCCCGCAAGCCGGCCAAGGGCCGCAAGGGGCCGGTGCAGAACACAGAAGAAGAGGAGTGAGCGCCATGGTGGTCAGCGCCAACCGGCTCGAGCTGTTGCAGATCGCCGACGCCGTCGCCCGCGAGAAGTCGATCGACAGGCAGATCGTGATCGACGCGATGCAGGACGCGATCGCCAAGGCGGCGCGCTCGCGCTACGGCGCCGAGACCGACGTGCATGCCGAGATCAACCCGAAATCGGGCGAGCTCCGGCTGGCGCGCCATCTCCAGGTCGTCGACCTCGTCGAGAACGGCGCTGTCGAGATCACCGTCGACGAGGCCAAGCGCCACAATCCGGCCGCCCAGGTCGGCGACGTCATCGCCGATCCGCTGCCGCCCTTCGATTTCGGCCGCATCGCCGCCCAGTCGGCCAAGCAGGTCATCGTGCAGAAGGTGCGCGAGGCCGAGCGCGACCGGCAGTATGACGAATACAAGGATCGCATCGGCGAGATCGTCAACGGCGCGGTCAAGCGCGTCGAATACGGCAATGTCTTCGTCGATCTCGGCCGCGGCGAGGCGATCATCCGCCGCGACGAGATGATCCCGCGCGAGACCTTCAAGGTCGGCGACCGCGCCCGCGCCTATGTCTACGACGTGCGGCGCGAGCCACGCGGCCCGCAGATCTTCCTGTCGCGCACCCATCCGCAGTTCATGGCCAAGCTGTTCGGCCAGGAAGTGCCGGAAATCTATGACGGGATCGTCGAGGTGAAGGCCGTTGCCCGCGATCCGGGCTCGCGCGCCAAGATCGCAGTGATTTCGCGCGATTCCTCGATCGACCCGGTCGGCGCCTGCGTCGGCATGCGCGGCTCGCGCGTACAGGCTGTTGTCGGCGAGCTGCAGGGCGAGAAGATCGACATCATCCCGTGGTCGCCCGATGTCGCGACCTTCGTCGTCAATGCGCTGCAGCCGGCGGAAGTCGCGAAGGTCGTGCTCGACGAGGAAGCCGACAAGATCGAGGTCGTGGTGCCGGATGAGCAGCTCTCGCTCGCCATCGGCCGCCGCGGCCAGAATGTCCGCCTTGCCTCGCAGCTGACCGGCTGGGATATCGACATCCTGACTGAAGCTGAGGAATCGGAGCGCCGCCAGAAGGAGTTCGTGCAGCGCACCGAGCTGTTCATGAACGCGCTCAATGTCGACGAGACCGTCGGCCAGCTCCTCGCCTCGGAAGGCTTCCGCTCGGTCGAGGAAGTCGCCTATGTCGAGCCGAGCGAACTGTCCTCGATCGAGGGCTTCGACGAGGACACCGCCGCCGAGATCCAGAGCCGCGCGCAGGAGTACCTGGCTGCGGTCGAGGCCGAGCTCGACGACAAGCGCAAGGCGCTGGGCGTCGAGGACGAGCTGCGCGAGGTCGAGGGCGTCACCACCGCGATGATGGTGGCGCTCGGCGAGAACGACGTGAAGAGCGTCGAGGACCTCGCCGGCTGCGCCACGGACGATCTCGTCGGCTGGAGCGAGCGCAAGGATGGCGAGACCACCCGTCATTCCGGCTATCTCGACGGCTTCGACCTGTCGCGGCAGGACGCCGAGGCGATCGTGATGGCCGCCCGTATCAAGGCCGGCTGGATCGAGGCTCCGGAGCCGGAAGCCGAGGCCGAGGCCGAAGTTGAAGCCGAGGAGTCGCAGGCCTGAGCCGGCACGCTGAACGAGAGGGTCCGGAACGGACCTGCGTGGTGACACGCCAGGGCCGGGCGCCGGCGGACCTGATCCGCTTCGTGGTCGGCCCCGGCGAGGTGCTGGTGCCGGACATCCGGCGCAAGCTGCCGGGGCGTGGCGTCTGGGTTTCGCTCAGCACGGCCGCGGTCGGCGAGGCGGTGAAGCGGCGCGCGTTCGAGCGCTCGCTGAGGACGAAGGTCACGGTGTCGCCGGAGCTTCCGGCCGAGGTCGACGCCCTGCTGGCGAAGGACGCGGTCCAGGCGCTGGCGATGGCCAACAAGGCCGGCCTCGTCGTTAGCGGCTTCGCCAAGGTCGAGGCGCTGGCGCAGGCCGGGCGCGCCGCTGCGGTGATCGCCGCCAGCGACGGCGCCGAGGATGGAAAACGCAAGATCGGCCAGGCGCTGCGGCGAGCGCCAACGCCGAAAGAGATACCGGTGGTGGCGAATTTCGCCGCGGCCGAACTGGAACTGGCGCTGGGGCGTGAGCATGTGATACATGCAGCGCTTGCTCCGGGTCCGGCGACTGAGGGTTTCCTCGCGCGCTGGCGTCGGCTCGTCCGCTATCGGACGAACGATGCTGGCGAAACGGCGTTTATCGACCCGGTGGAATCCGACGCGCGAGATCAGACGAAGACCGAACCGGCAGGACCGAAAGCGGAATGAGTGATACCAAGACCCCCGGCGACAAGACCTTGAGCGTGACGCCTCCCAAGACGTTGTCGCTGAAGCGCCCTGTCGAACAGAGCACGGTTCGACAGAGCTTCTCGCATGGGCGTTCAAAGCAGGTCGTCGTCGAGGTCAAGCGCCGCGTCGCCCACGAACCCGCTGCGGCGCCCGTAGCGCCCCGCGCCCCCCAGGCTCCGCAAGCCCCGGCAGCGCCTCAGCCGGCGCCCCGGCCGCAGCAGCCCGCTCCGGCCGCCAACCGGCCGTCCGGCGGCATGCTGCTGCGCACCCTCTCCGACGAGGAGAAGGACGCACGCCAGCGTGCCCTGACCGACGCTCGCGCCGTCGAGGCCGAGGCCCGCGCCCGCTCCGAGGAGGAGGCCCGCCAGCGGGCCGCCCGCGAAGCACGCGAGCGGGCCGAGCGCGAGGCGGCCCAGGCCCGCCAGCGCGAGGAAGAGGATCGCCGCCGCCAGGAGGACGAGCACAAGCGTCGCGCCGAAAGCGCCGCGCGCCAGCGCATGGGCGAGGAAGCGGCTCCGCCGCGGCCTGCGCCGGTGCGTGAGCCCGAGCGCCCGTCCGCGCCCCCGTCCCAGAACTATGGCCAGGCACCGCGCCCGGCTCCGTCCGGCCCGCGCGAGCCGCGTGAACAGCGTGACTTCGGTGGCCCGCGGCCTCCGGCGCGCGATGTCGGCGCCCGCCCGCCACGGCTCGACTTCCGTCCGCCGCGCTCGGACTCGCCGCGCCCACCGCGTCCCGATCCGAACGCGACCGCCGAGCCGGTCGTCGCCCGTCCGACCCGCCAGGCGCCGTCTTCCGGCGCCCCGCGCAGCCGTCCGGATGACGGTGAGGCACGTCCCGCCTTCCGCCGTCCCGGTGGTGCGCCCGGCGCGCCCCGCGGCGCCCCGGCTCCGGCGCCGAAGACCCCGAAGGTCGGCGACAAGCCGCGCGGCCGCCTGACGCTCTCGACCGCTACCGGTGGAGACGACGAGCGGACCCGCTCGCTCGCCTCGTTCCGGCGCCGCGTGCAGCGCATGACCGGTCACCGCGCCTCGGATGTCGCCAAGGAGCGCGTGATGCGCGAGGTGATCATCCCGGAGACGATCACCATCCAGGAACTCGCCAACCGCATGACCGAGCGGGGCGTCGACGTCATCCGCCTGCTGATGAAGCAGGGCGCGATGCACAAGATCACCGACGTGATCGACGCCGACACTGCCCAGCTCGTAGCCGAGGAGATGGGCCACACGGTCAAGCGCGTCGCCGAATCCGACGTCGAGGAAGGCTTGTTCGACACGCCGGACACCGACGAGACCCTGGTCTCGCGTCCGCCGGTCGTGACGATCATGGGCCATGTCGACCACGGCAAGACCTCACTGCTCGACGCGATCCGCAAGACCCATGTCGTCTCCGGCGAGGCCGGTGGCATCACCCAGCATATCGGCGCCTATCAGGTGACGACGCCGGCGGGTGCCAAGGTGACCTTCATCGACACGCCCGGCCACGCCGCCTTCACGGCGATGCGCGCCCGCGGCGCCAAGGTGACGGATATCGTCGTGCTGGTCGTCGCGGCCGATGACGGCGTGATGCCGCAGACGGTCGAGGCCATCAACCACGCCAAGGCGGCCAAGGTGCCGCTGATCGTGGCGATCAACAAGATCGACAAGTCCGACGCCAACCCGGACCGGGTCCGTTCCGAGCTGCTGCAATACGAAATCCAGGTCGAGTCGCTCGGCGGCGAGACGCTGGAGATCGAGGTCTCGGCCAAGACCGGCCAGGGGCTCGACACGCTGCTCGACGCGATCGCGCTGCAGGCCGAAGTTCTCGACCTCAAGGCCAACCCCGAGCGCGCCGCCGAAGGCACGGTCATCGAGGCCAAGCTCGATCGCGGCCGCGGCCCGGTCGCCACCGTACTGGTCCAGCGCGGCACGCTGCGCACCGGCGACATCATCGTCGCCGGCGCCGAGTGGGGCCGTGTCCGGGCGCTGATCTCCGATACCAGCGCCCAGATCAAGGAAGCGGCGCCGTCGCTGCCGGTCGAGGTGCTCGGCTTCAACGGCACGCCGGAAGCGGGCGATCGCGTCGCGGTCGTCGAGTCCGAGGCGCGCGCCCGCGAGATCACCGACTACCGCGAGCGCCAGAAGCGCGATCGTCTCGCTGCTCGTGGCGCCGGCTCGGGCGCTGGTCGCTCGCTCGCCGAGATGATGCGCGAGCTCAAGGAAGGCGCTGGCCGCAAGGAGTTCCCGCTCGTCGTCAAGGGCGACGTGCAGGGCTCTGTGGAAGCCATTGTCGGCTCGCTCGAGAAGGTCGGCAATGACGAGGTCCGCGCCCGCGTGCTCTCGTCCGGTGTCGGCGCGATCACAGAATCCGATGTCACCCTGGCCCAGGCCTCGGGCGCGGTGGTGATCGGCTTCAACGTCCGTGCCCACAAGGAAGCGCGCGAGGCGGCTGAACGGGCCGGCGTCGAGATCCGCTATTACAGCATCATCTACAACCTGATGGATGATGTGAAGGATGCGATGTCGGGCCTGCTGGCGCCGACCCTGCGCGAGACCATGCTCGGCAATGCGCAGATCCTCGAGATCTTCAACGTCTCGAAGGTCGGCAAGATCGCCGGCTGCCGCGTCACCGACGGCACCATCGAGCGCGGCGCCAATGTCCGCCTGATCCGCGACGGCGTCGTGGTTCACGAGGGCAAGCTCGCCCAGCTCAAGCGCTTCAAGGACGACGCCAAGGAAGTGGTCGCCGGCCAGGAATGCGGCATGTCCTTCGAGAGCTACCAGGACATGCGCCAGGGCGATGTGATCGAGTGCTTCCGCGTCGAGGAGATCAAGCGCAGCCTCTGATCGGCTCGCTTCATCCCCGGATACCAACTGATGGCCGGGCTCTTGCCCGGCCATGACGTTTCAAACCCGTCCGTCCGGTCCGATCCCGGAGAACGAGAACCATGGCGAAGAAACCCAATACCCAGGGCTCCGGGCCCTCGCAGCGGCAATTGCGCGTCGGCGAACTGATCCGGCATGCGCTCGCCGAGATGCTGGCGCGCGGCGACATCCATGACGATGTCCTGGCCAAGCATGTGATCACCGTGCCGGAGGTCCGGCTCTCGCCCGATCTCAAGCTCGCGACCTGCTACATCATGCCGCTCGGCGGCCAGGACATCGCGCCGGTGCTGAAGGCGCTCGACGCCAACAAGCGCCATATCCGCGGCGAGATCGCCCATCGGGTGAACTTGAAATACGCGCCGGATGTCCGCTTCCGCCAAGACGAGAGCTTCGACGAGGCCGCCCGGATCGACGCCTTGCTCGATTCCGACGCCGTCCGCCGCGATACCGACCGCAAGCCGCTGCGCATCGACCAAGACTTTGACCCGCAAGACAAGCACGATGACGACAACTGACGAGAACCGCCCGGCAGAGGCGGATGGCGGCCGGCCGCCGCGCCCGAAGAAGCGCGACGTGCATGGCTGGGTCGTGCTCGACAAGCCGGTCGGCATGACCTCGACCCATGCGGTCGCCGTGGTGAAGCGCGCCTATGCCGCCAAGAAGGCCGGTCATGCCGGTACGCTCGACCCGCTCGCCTCCGGCTTGCTGCCGATCGCATTAGGCGAGGCGACCAAGACCGTCCCCTTCGTGATGGATGGCCGCAAGGCCTATGAGTTCACCGTCGCCTGGGGCTCGCAGACCGACACCGACGATACCGAGGGCAAGGTCGTCGCGACCTCGGAGAAGCGGCCGGACCAAGCCGCCATCGCGTCGCTGCTGCCGCGCTTCACCGGCACGATCCAGCAGGTGCCGCCGAAGTTCTCGGCGATCAAGATCGCCGGCGAGCGCGCCTACGACCTCGCCCGCGACGGCGAGGAGGTGACGCTGGAAGCTCGCCCGGTCGAGATCACCGCGCTGCGCATCGTCCGCCATGACGGCCCGACCACGACCTTCGAGGCCGAATGCGGTAAGGGCACCTATGTTCGCGCCATCGCCCGCGACCTCGGCCTGGCGCTCGGCTGCCTCGGCCATGTCGCGCATCTCAGGCGCACCCGCGTCGGCCCGTTCGCAGTGGCAGATGCGGCGACGGTTGAAGTGCTACGCGAGGGCGACGGCGCCACGGAGGCGCTGCTGCCGGTCTCTGCAGCGCTACAGCTGATCCCGGAAATCGTAGTGCATCGCGACGCCGCGCTGCGGCTCAAACGCGGCCAGAGCGTGCTGCTGCGCGGCCGCGATGCGCCCCTGGAAGCGGACGCGGTCTATGCGGTCAGCGGCGGCGTGCTGATCGCAACCGGCTCGATCATGCAGGGCGAGTTCGTGCCGCATCGCGTCTTCAACCTGTAGACGAGCCGCCTCTCAGACTACACGCGTGCGTCTCGGATTTGCTCTGACATTTTGACTAAAGCGGTCGAGAATCAGCAGTTTTTAAGCGAAAGCACCCCTTTTTAAAGCCTAATTTACCAGTTTACCGACCTCCTTGGGTTGCCAGCCTGCCCCCGGCAAACCCCAAGGAGCCCTTCGTGAAGAAGCTCGCCTCGCTCTGGCTACCCATCTCGAACCGGCTTGCGATCGTCGGGGTCGCCATCATCGTAGCGGCCGTGGCGGCCTCGGTGCTCATCTCGATCCGAGCTACCGACAGCGCGATGCGCGAACGTGCCCAGGCCAGCCTGACCGACGACGTCAACCTGTTGCGTTATACGCTCACCAGCAAGGGCGAGGCGCGGCTCGACGGGGACAAGCTGTATTTCGGCAACGAATTGATCAACGGCAATTTCGCCGCTGTCGACCTCGTCAAAACGGTCACCGGCACGACCACTGCGACCGTGTTCATGGGCGACACCCGCATCGCCACCAATGTGCAGAAGCCGGACGGCTCGCGCGCTGTCGGCACCAAGCTGGCGCCCGGCCCGGCCTATGACGCCGTCTTCAAGGATCGGAAGACCTATGCGGGCCCTGCGAACATTCTGGGCGAGCCGTACTTCACCATTTACGAGCCGATCATCCAGAAGTCGAACAACGCCGTCATCGGCATTCTTTATGTCGGCACCAAGCAGGCGCAGGATCTCGCCGTCATCAGCACGATGATCCGTGACAATGTGATCGCCGGCACCGTGATCGCGCTGGCAGGCGGTTGCCTACTGTTCTGGCTGCTGCGCCGCACGCTGCGGCCGCTCGGCCTGCTCAAGGATGCGACGCTGAAGATCGCAGCCGGCGATCTCGCCAGCGAGCCGCCTAAAATGCGCAGTGGCGACGAAATCGCGGCGATGGCCGATGCCGTCGGCGTGCTGCGCGAGGCCGCGATCGAGAAGGCGCGACTGGAGACCGAGGCGACCGAGCAGTCGGAGCGGACCGACACCGAGCGCCGCAGCAATCAGGCCGAGCGCGAGCGTGCGGCCGAGCAGCAGCGCAGCCATGCCCAGCAGCAGGAGGCGATTGTCCGCGCCCTCGCCACCGGACTGGAGCGTCTTGCCCAGGCCGACTTGACCTGCCGGATCGAGGATGCGTTCCCGGCGCAATACGAACAGCTCCGCGCCGACTTCAACGAAGCCGTCGATCGCCTCTCGGCGACGGTCTCGACCATTCAGGCTACGGCCTCCGATGTCGGCATCGCGGCGCGCGAGATCAACATGGGCGCGGACGATCTGTCGAAGCGCACCGAGGAGCAGGCCTCCTCGCTGGAGGAGACCGCGGCGACGACCGAAGAGCTCGCTGCCTCGGTGAAAGCCTCGGCGCAGGGCGCGCGCCAGGCGGCGGCGGTCGCCGAGGAGGCGATGAAGGCGGCGCAGGATGGCGGCGCCATCGCCAGCGAGGCGGTCAGCGCCATGGCCCGCATCGAGGAGGCTTCCAAGAAGATATCGGAGATCGTCTCGGTGATCGACGGCATCGCCTTCCAGA
>JAESFU010000099.1_pt1 | contig 162370 bp, 124 predicted proteins | sample 9269461 | NCBI WGS metagenome assembly JAESFU01 (sample SAMN14502556, study PRJNA617107) | algae metagenome | isolation source: Stenomitos rutilans HA7619-LM2 and co-occurring heterotrophs from cave walls | place: USA: Waikapalae cave, Hawaii | collected 2009-07-28 | reverse complement strand
TCGGTAGTTCAGTTGGTTAGAATGCTGCCCTGTCATCCCGGCTGAGCCGGGACGGGTTCGATTAATAAAGTTCTTTTGATAAAAATGTTGGATCGGTAGTTCAGTTGGTTAGAATGCTGCCCTGTCATCCCGGCTGAGCCGGGACGGGTTCGATTAATAAAGTTCTTTTGATAAAAATGTTGGATCGGTAGTTCAGTTGGTTAGAATGCTGCCCTGTCACGGCAGAGGTCGCGGGTTCGAGTCCCGTCCGGTCCGCAAAGCTCTGGTAAATGCCGGGGCTTTTTTGTTGTGGCGTACTACGTGTACATTTTGAGGAGCGAGAAAAGTGGGATTTACTACAAAGGTGTTTCTGCTGACTTTATCAGCAGGTTCAGAGAGCACAATGAGGGACGAACAAGATTTACCTCACAGCATTGTCCCTGGCAATTGATTTACGTCGAAGAACATCCAGATAAGCGATCGGCGCTCATTCGCGAGCGTAAACTCAAAAAATGCAAGGCTGAATATTTTGAATGGTTGAAAGATCAACCAACGAATATTCTATTGCTGCCCTGTCATCCCGGCTGAGCCGGGACGGGTTCGAGTCCCGTCCGGTCCGCAAAGCTCTGGTAAATGCCGGGGCTTTTTTGTTGTGGCGTACTACGTGTACATTTTGAGGAGCGAGAAAAGTGGAATTTATTACAAAGGTGTTTCTTCTGACTTTCTTAGTCGATTCAGAGAGCACAACGAGGGACGAACAAGATTTACCTTACAGCATCGTCCCTGGCAATTGATCTACGTAGAAGTGCATCCTGATAAACGATCGGCGCTCATTCGCGAGCGCAACCTCAAAAAATGTAAGCCTGAATATTTTGAATGGTTGAAAATGCAGCCGAGTAATATTTTATTGCTGCCCTGTCATCCCGGCTGAGCCGGGACGGGTTCGAGTCCCGTCCGGTCCGCAAGTTCATTACTCAATTCGTTCAAAAGCCTGTAAAATGTAGAAGTTGCAGGCTTTTTCGTTTTTATACCTTCTCCAAATAGCGCCAGAATACTCAAATCTTAAGGTGCGAATTCGGGCATTCGGTAAAACACAACTTCAGAATGCCCGAATTCCGCGGGAACTCATGCCAGATAAGGAGTTCAGAATTTGAACATCACATCATGCAGGGGTCTTGAAAACTACTTTAAATCTTCAAATCGGTGATTCATGGAAGCAAGAATGAGTATTCTATTTTATGGCAAAAAGAATGCGCTGCATAGCAGCCGTAAGCTTGCAATTTATTTGCGCGTAACTATTAATGGTGAGCGCTTTGAAGTCAGTACTCAACGGTATGTTGAAACCGCGCGATGGTGTGTATCCGCCGGAAAAGTGAAAGGCAATTCTGAAGAAGCCAGGTCGATCAACCAGCACTTGGATAGCATAAAACAGAAGGTGTACAGTTATGAACAAAGTATTGTTCGACACGGTGGCGACTTCACCAAGGAGATGCTGCGCATGAAGTGGTATGGCCTTGAACAACGGACACATACTCTTGTGGAGATTTTCAAGCAACACAATGAACGGTTGCGATCGCTGGTTGGCAAAGATAATTCAAAGGCTACCTACACAAAGTATCGGACGACATTAGATCATACGATATCGTTTTTGCAATGGAAGTACAAGCGCTCGGACATTGACCTCGCGAGTATCAACTATTGTTTCTTGACTGATTTTGAATTTCGGTTGAAGAGTGTCCAAAATTGTAATCATAATACTTCAATCAAGTACATAAGCAATCTGCGGAAGGTTATTAACCTGTGCCTGAAGAATGGCTGGCTAGCCAAAGATCCATTCATTGGGTATAAGATGACTAAAAAGGAAGTTATCAGGGAAATACTTACTGAGGCCGAATTACAAGCTTTGATGTCCAAGCTGATTCAAAATGCCCGCATCAGGCAGGTCAGGGACATTTTCATTTTCAGTTGTTTCACGGGTCTTGCATACATCGACGCCAAAAGATTAAAGCGATCGGAAATTGTTGTTGGTGTCGATAACGAACGCTGGATTTATACACGGCGGAAGAAGACTGATAGTCCGACGTGCATTCCGTTGCTTCCAGTTGTGCAGGAGATCATGGACAAATATAAAGATCATCCGCAATGCCAAAATGAAGATTGCTTACTGCCCGTTCCGTCCAATGCAAAGTTGAACGCTTACCTGAAAGAGTTGGCGGATATATGCGGTGTACAGAAGCACCTGACGTTTCATATTGCACGGCACACTTTCGCGACGACTGTAACATTGAACAATGGCGTACCTATTGAATCAGTTAGCAAGATGCTTGGACACAAAAGCATAAAAATTACGCAGATCTATGAGAAAGTCCTTGATAGGAAGTTGAGTGAGGACATGGCCATTCTTAAAAGCAAATTTCATGGTATAGTCAAGAGCGAGGTATCACCACGATCACCAGCAATGAAGACTTACTTTTATGCCAGACTAGCCTACAGCAATCGTGATATGGCAAAACACGAGCGAAAACGCAATTACTCGGGAAGCAAGCCTAATACGAAACATTCTGGTCGTATGCATCAACATCAACAATAAACAACCATTTCTCATGAATTTTACAATATACCGTGAATGATTTCGAGTTAGACGAGGTTTAGGTATGGTAGTTGTCGAGGAAAAGGACGAAATAACAACCAGCGATTCAAGGATTATAATGAAACAAAAAGCCGCAGCCCCTATCCGTGGCCGCGGCATACCGCAAACTCCGCAGAGGGTATTAAGCAGTTAGTCAGTCACAAATACAAGGTATTTATTGCTTTCAGAATCGCCAAATAGTCTTCGTATTTGTAGGGTTTATGGAAGAAGTAATCGGCTCCGCTATCAAGGGCTTTACGCTTCTCATTACCCGCAGTAGTAAAAACTATCGTTGGAATAATTCTCGTATCCTCTGACCCCTTTAAAAACTTAAGAACCTCGTACCCGTCCACCCGCGGCATATTCAAATCCAATAGGATGAGATCGGGCCGCGGAGGAGCGTTCGACTCTAAATGTTCGATCAGCTCAGATCCATCTGAAAGTTCGTGACAACTTACCGGAATGTTTGACTCCCGACAAGCGTCTTGAACCATGAAACGATCGTCTGGATCGTCGTCTACAATAAAGATCCATTTTTGGGCCATGGGGAGGGGGGATTATGTAGCAATTTACACATAACAATGATTTTATCGAAAGGTTCGCAGTGGCACTGTGTTTGAGGTAATTGCCCTTCAAGGCGTAAAGGATATGGAGAAAAATGAGTTCAAACGGTTGAACATAAAACACCAACTAATGTATTTGTGGGCGCATGGTGAGTTGGTGGCAAAGATTCATTACAAGAATGAAAGGCGCGCATTATATCAAATCGATGCCTTCTACGTTGAGCTTGTAACCAGAACCTTTCAGCTGCGTCCCGTGGTACAAGGCTGGGAGCTGGCCGGCATACACTATGGCTACTCAACCAAGATGCTCGATCCATATCTACATAAGATTCAGCTTCCGGATGACATTGTAACCCTGCTGCAGATTCAAAAATAAGATGCAACAGTACCGATGATGCGTCTTAAGCCATGAAGTGGCGAAGAAGAAATTAAACGGTTGCCTTCCTGCGTATATTGGACTTAAAAGTGCCGGAGCATTTTTGTTGTGGCGTACTACGTGTACATTAGAGGAGTGAGAAAAGTGGGATTTACTACAAAGGTGTTTCTGCTGACTTTATCGGTACGTTCAGAGAGCACAATGAGGGTACATTATATTGTTTGTAGGCCCACTGATCGACTTCCCTGGTTGTAAACTTAAGGCCATTCTCGGCTTAAAATCTTTTGAATTTAATTGCTGGTTCGTGAAGGCTGATCAGTAGACTTACGCCTGGGTTTCTTGCTGCGCAGATTTAGCCCTACGTCCCGATACACGCGGCACACTCGCCTTGTGATTATCAATCTAACCTTCACGGCGTAACATTGAATAAATGCGCCAATGACCATAGCGCACGCGTGCCGCAATCTCTTGATGTGTGCACGCAACGATTGCTCTTCTCTTCGATGGTGCTTGTACTAGTACAAGGACTTGGGAATGATCATCACCTCACAGCTTCTCCTCGTTGAATCTGAGAGTCTTTAGTCAGTTCCTGGGCCAGCGCTTTTTTCTGTGCTGGCCTCAAAGCCTTTTTTTAATCACCTCCTGCAGCATCTGTTTATTGAGGCTAAGGTCGGCCACTATTTGCTTGACGTTGCTGTTCTCTTCCTTGAGCTGAGGGAGTTCCCGCAGCTCTGATACCCCAGCCCACCATACTTTTTTTTCCAAAGGAATAATTACCTCGATTTTTCTACTTCACCGTGCTTCAATTTTTTTGGTAATAGGTCAGATAAATGAGTACGGTGCAATAAAGAAATCGTCAATTGAGAAAAACTAGCTTTGGTTCTAAACGTGAATGTTTCTTATCTTCAGAGGGTCCTGGTCATGTTCCCTACATATAGCTTGCAATTAATTTACGTATGGCAAAAGACATTTTGAAACGAAACAATGTGACTACATTTGGCCACGGCTCGCAAGCTATGATGTTTGCTCACGGTTTTGGTTGCGACCAGAACATGTGGCGTTTTATTACGCCCGCCTTTGAAGACGATTTTCAAATCATTCTTTTCGACTACGTGGGTGCCGGCAAGTCTGACCTTCAGAGCTACAATCCAGAACGCTACGGTTCGTTGCACGGGTACGCTGAAGACGTGCTGGATATTTGCGAAGCGCTGGCTTTGAAGGATGTAATTTTTGTGGGTCATTCCGTTAGCTCTATGATTGGTCTTTTGGCCGCAGTGGAACAACCCTCGTATTTCAGCGAGCTAGTAATGGTGGGTCCTTCGCCCTGCTATCTCAACAAGCAAGATTACGTTGGTGGCTTTGAGCAGCAAGACATCGATGGTTTGCTGGAAACAATGGAGAAAAACTACATCGGATGGGCCAACTTCCTAGCTCCCCAAATTATGAAAAATGAAGACCGGCCGGAATTGGGACACGAATTAACCGAAAGTTTTTGCAGTACCGACCCAGTGATTGCGCAGCAATTTGCAAGGGCCACCTTTTTGTCAGATAACCGCAATGACTTGCATAAACTGAAAACACCTTCTCTCATTCTTCAATGTTCCGATGACCTGATCGCACCACTGGACGTAGGCGAATTTTTGCACCGCCACTTGCCCAACAGCACTCTTCGGATAATGACCGCCAAAGGCCACTGCCCGCACATGAGCAGTCCCGAAGAAACCATCTCCCTGATCAAAAACTACTTGGGTGTAGTGGCGTGATGGAAACTCTTTTCGAGAATGCACCTAGTGGATACTTTGCTTTTGACAACGAGGGTATCACGCTGGTTGTAAATGAAACTCTTACCGCAATTTTAGAAAGATCAAAAAGGGAATTAGTTGGCCAAAGTGTCCAAGCTTTTTTTACATTGCCCACCCGCATCTTTTTTCAAACACATCTTTTTCCCATGATCAAGCTACACGGCCATGCGGATGAAATCTTTGTTACGCTTTTAACTGCGAAGGGCAAGCACTTACCAGTTCTGTTGAACGCCAAAAAAATGGAGTGGGAAGGAAAACAGGTGACGTGTTGTAGTTGCATATTGGTTCCCAACCGAAAAAAATTTGAAGATGAATTGGTAGCTGCCCGCAAAATGGCGGAGACAGCACTGCGGGAAAACACAGAACTGCTCAACGCTAGAGCCGAACTCCAGCTTCGCACCGAGCAACTTGAAAGGCAGATACAGTTGGTTCAAATACAGAATCACGAACTGCAGCAGTTCAGCCATGTGGTTACTCACAGTTTGAAAGAGCCGTTACGGAAGATTTTAATGTACACCGGCAAGATCGTAAACGAAACAACAGCCCCGTCGCTTCTAAAACTGGTAAAGGCAAATGAACAAATGAAGGCGGTTGTGTCAGGGTTTCAGCAATATGTCTGGCTCAATGAAAAAGCGAACGATTACACACCGGTGGATTTAAACGCATTGGTGCAAGAAATAGCGACACAACTAAAGCAGGAAGTTCACTTACCTCTTCTGCTTGAACACAATTCACTGCCGACAATTGAAGGTGACAGAGAGCAATTGAAGATGCTGCTGCATCACTTGCTATCCAATTCGGTTAAATTTCGCAGGGGCGATTCGGTGCAGGTGAAAATTGAAGGCACGGTCATCAAACGAAACCGCTTTAGGTCAGTAAAGAACAAATATGATTACAAGGATTTTGTCCGACTTGAGATTGTGGACAAGGGCATTGGTTTCGACGCCATGTATGCTGATTACATTTTCGAGCTGTTCCGAAAATTCCATCAATCGGAAGGGCTGGGATTGGGATTAGCCTTGTGCAAGAAAATTGTAGACAACCACCGGGGACACATAGAAGCACAAAGCGAACTGAATGAGTTCACGAAGATGACAGTCTGGCTACCCCTTTTTCAATCGACAAAAAAACAAGAGTTGTCGCCACTTCCGGTTACCTGAAGAAAACCTATTTTTACCATGCACCGAACCCCGGTACTATGGAACTTCAAAAGCAAAATGTGCGTTCGATTTTGATCATTGACGATGACCCGGATGATTACGAGTTAGTAGCCGAAGCAGTACAGCAAATCAATCCGTCCATTTCCGTTACCTATGTAAGCAGTTGCGAAAGGCTCCTGCAATACCGGCATAAAAGTTTCGACCTCATTCTTTTAGATATAAACATGCCGCACCACGACGGTTTTTTCCTGCTGAAATCAATTCGTGATCACGGCTACAACGATCTTCCTATCATCATGTACACGAATTCGCTGTCACCGGCGCACATCGCGAAGGCATACCAGGGTGGCGCCAATTTGTTTTTTTCCAAACCCGAAAGTTTTTCAGTCTTACTAAAAGGCTTGCGCAAACTGGTTGATTTGGATTGGTCGAACCCCTTTTCGGTAACAGAGCATTACTGCCAGGGCGGATTATATAAAACATTCCAGCCCGATTGATTTATTGTGACTAGCATAACCACAACAAGCAGAATGAAGCAAAAACCAGTGATTCTTTATGCAGAAGACGATCCCGATGACAGGGAATTGTTGCGGGAAGCTATTGAGGAAAAGGGGATTCCCTGCGAATTGGTAGAAACCGCCAATGGCCGCGAAGCGTTACTGTACCTGCGTTCAACAAAAGGGAGAAAAAATCCGCCTTGTCTCATCATGTTAGATTTGAACATGCCAATATTGAATGGCCGAGAAACGCTGGCCATCATCAAAAGCGAACTAGATACCCAGGCAATTCCGGTGATTGTTTTTACCACCTCCTCTTCTCCGCTCGACGATGATTTTTGTAAGCGGTTTTCTGTGGAGATGCTGACTAAGCCAACTTCGCCTGAGGAACTGGGCAAAGTGGCCGACAAACTCGGCACTTATTGCACGCCTTAAACATAAAGCATATCTACTTAAGTGGACGATTAGTTTGTTGACAACTGATTTAACTCAGCATACACATTATTCCTGCCCCTCTTTACTTCTAAAGTCTGTAACCGTCTTTCCATCATAACGATGCACCCCAAGTCCAGATCCGAACCAAATACTTCCATCGTTCGCTTCCACTAGCCCCAAAAAATCCATTCTTCCTCCTGACTTGATTTCTGTTATCGTGGGCATTTTGTTATACAAGGATTTTGCATCATAACGTGAAAGTGCCCAGACTGGTGCATCAGGAGGACTTACCGGACCGGTAGTCCAGATGTTTCCTTTTTTATCTTCCATTATTTGGTATGCACCTCTCTGTGATACCTGAATAAAGGTTGTGCCGTCATACCGCCAAAGACCATTAACGTCACCGAACCAAATGCTTCCTTTTTTGTCTTCGATTATCGACCAAACGTTTTTAAACGGTTTGCCATCTTTGTTTCTTAACACCGTAAACGTTTTTCCCTGCCCGTCGGGCAGACGGGCATCATAAACGAACATATCTTCTCCTTGCGCACCAAACCAAAGCTTGCCGGTTCTGTCTTCAAGGAGTAAACGAATACTGTTGCTCGGAAACCCATCTTTTGTCGTAAAATTTCGAAAAGATTTTCCATCGTAACGGCTTGCTCCAAACCAAATGTTACCAGCTTTATCTTCATAGATAGACATGACCGAATTACTGGCAAGTCCCTCCCTTGTTGTGAAATGCTTAAACGTTTTCCCATTGACATGATAAACCCCGGAACCTATTGAAGCGAACCAAAGATTTCCTTTTCGGTCTTCCAAAACATCCCAGAACCTCGAGAAGCGCGGCGGAACTATTTTACTTGTTAGATTGGTAAATGATGTTCCATCGTATCGAAACACGCCTAAGAAAGAAGCAATCAAAATGTCTCCGTTTCGAGCTTGTCTTACATGGCGAACCATACTCATAGGCAACTTCGAAGTAGCCGCCTCTTGAAGTTGAGACTCGGTGTATCCGTAACTGGTATTATCTCTTGGTACGTTGGTTTGCTTTTGTCCCGAGCAGGTGTAAGAAAACAAGATCAAGAACAAAGTATATACGATGTATTTCATAAGTTTCTATTGATCCTTTAGTTGAAAGTATATCCTTTGTATGTATGATGCTGATGAATCAAACTCGACATTCGTGAAATAACTAAAAGAATCTTTCAAACGTGTACTTTATTCGTTTTCATTTTGCTCGCACTTTGACTATTGTATTTTGATTATATTTATTACATGCGCAGGTTCTGGTGTATTGCAGTCCTCATTTTATGTTCAGCATCGATTGCACATACACAAAATCTGAACACCGATTCTCTTCTTCAAGCTCTCCAAAACGCGCGCCCCTGACGCATTACCTGTACGGCGAACATCCGAACTATCGGAGGTATACTCGGGTTTGCGAAAGTATACACATGGTCGGGTCTTTGAAGCAATGCGATTGCCGCAGGAGCCTGCATCAAGATGTCTAGTGGATTCCAATTGCTATTTAATATATCCGAACTGATGGATGAGTCGCGATTGGAACCTAACATCGACGCCATAGAAGTTCAGCTTCTTTAGGTTACTGAGGTAAATAAGATACGCAATATAATATTCGTGGATCGATTGCAAAGGCCTTGTTCCATAGATAAGTACCATCAGCCTTTTTTAAGCGTTTACACTTAGTTGTGGTAAGAGTATCGAAATATTGATGCAGAAGATGATTGGCTCGCTTAACGGCGTACATGTTTTAATCAGGAACTTTCGACTTCCTCAGCCATGAAACAATCCATGAAAACCAACGAGCTCTCGTTGCGAGTAATTCGGACGCTTATTTTTTTGTTCGTCTGCCTGTCCACTGGTGGATGGCAGGGTCTTCTTGCACAAAAATCGAAGGACGGGGCGGAAACGTATAGTACGGCAGGAACTTATGTTGCTAACCGGTATTCAGCACTAGCTGCGTCAGTTTCTTCGGGTGCAAATTCAATAACAGTTTCAAACATTTCAGACCTCGCCGGATCCGCATCGCTTGCGAACGCAACGAATATGTTTTCAAATGATGCAATTCAGGCGGGAGATCTCATACTTATTATTCAGGTACAGGGCGCCGACATCAGCACGGCCGATGATGCAACCTATGGCGATATTACTGCCTACAACAACACTGGCAATTATGAGCTTCTGCAGGTAAGCAGCGTAGCAACGAACACTATTTCAATTTGCGGCACAATTGCAAATGCATATAGCCAGGGTGGCAGAAATCGTTCGCAAGTTATCCGCATACCCCGGTTGTCGACTTTAACCGTGTCCGCCGGCGTCACACTTTCAGCCAAGCCTTGGGATGGAACATCAGGCGGGATCATTGCCATTGAAGCAAGTGGAAATGTGGTGATTGATGGAACAGTCTCCGCAAATGCGGCCGGTTTCCGTGGCGGGACCGATCCTTCCGGGGCAACTTCATCCGCCGGCGCGACGGTGATCTCGATTTATCGTACTACTGCTACCGGAACCTCGGCTGGTAAGGGCGAAAGTATTGCCGGAACCGTTTCAGATTATGCTTCACTCAACGGTGCAAACGGTCGCGGTGCGCCGGCAAATGGCGGAGGTGGAGGAAATGGCCACAATGCAGGAGGGGGTGGGGGAGCAAATGCCGCGTTAGCAGGCAGTCTTGCTGGTTACAACGGCACCGGCACGAAGCCGAACAGGACAACGCCCACGGACTGGAATGCAGCATGGAATCTTGAAAGCGCCGGCTTCGCCACAAACATATCGCCCGGCGGAGGCCGCGGTGGTTATACTTATTCTGCAAACAATCTGGATGCGATAACGATAGCTCCCGGTACCTCGACCTGGGGTGGCGACTTTAGGGATAACGTAGGCGGTTTCGGCGGCAGACCGCTGAATAATGCCGGTAACACAAAAGTATTTCTGGGTGGCGGTGGAGGCGGTGGCGATGGAAACAACAGTGCTACTGGCACTGGCGGCGGAAATGGGGGCGGAATCATTATACTGTTGTGTAATGGTAGCTTGTCGGGTTCAGGTTCATTGACCGCTAATGGTGCTGCAGGTGGCAACACCGTCTCAGGCCATAACGATGCACCTGGTGGTGGTGGTGGCGGTGGATCGTTGATACTGCGTGTGCAATCCTCTATATCTGGAATTTCTTCCTCGGCAAACGGCGGAAACGGAGGAAATCAACTCATCACAAGTAGTGAAGCCGAAGGATGCGGAGGAGGCGGTGGCGGTGGCAGCATCCTCGCAACAACCGTACTTGGAACATGGACAGTTAATGGCGGTCAATATGGTGCTACTCAATCGTCATCGCTCACAGAATTTACTCCTAATGGAACAACCTCGGGTTCTCCAGGTACGATCGCTGGTATCACCTTCTCCGATGTGAATTGTGCCGTTGTTCCGGTTCGTTTTACAAATGTGATGGCAAAACGTATAGCCACTGGGATACAAGTGAAATGGACTATCAACGAACAATCTAACGTTAGTCAATACGTTGTTGAGCAAAGCCAGGACGGAGTAAACTTTTCAGCTGTGGATACCGTGTTCGTTTCAGCCGCTGCAGTTCTTTATGCCGAATACAGTGCCACCATATACGATGCCCGGTCTTACAACTTAAAGCAATATTTTCGGGTCAGAAGCATTGACCTGGATGGTTCCTTTATACTAAGTAAGGTAGTTGCAATTGAAGATTACAGTTCAGAAGCGTTGTTCCTTCCCGGCGGGAATGTGATCAGACGCGGCGAACTTGTTTTGCAGATAAACAATTTATTTAATTCCAATGGATCGTTACGTCTCATTGATGTGAATGGAAAAGTTCGAATGACGAAATCATTCAGTCTTCGTGTTCCTGACGAGACATTGAGAATTCCACTGCCGGCTTCCGTTTCCAATGGAATATACTATGTCGAAGTGGTTTCAGCAATGAACCGATACGTTACAAAGATCCTTGTTCAACGATAGGTTGAATGTTGGGTGTTTGTTCAAATTTCAAGCGGCTTCAACCTGCGTTCTCCGATCAAGAGATAGACGGTGGAAAATCTGTTGTCTGATTGATTTCGTACGTTCTCTAAATCATTCGTATGAGATCCGCAGCACTGCCGTTCGCAAAACCTTTTGTCCTTGCTTTGTTTGCTTTTCTTTTTGTTGCCTGCGAGAAAGAAAGTTCGAGCAGCGATACCGGCGGGGTGAGCGAAATCCCTGACGTGTTAATTTACGGACTTACGGATGACAACAAGCTTCAGAAGTTAAGTTCAAAAAATCCGCAAACACCTCTTCAAAGCACTACCATCACTGGCTTGCTCAGTGGTGAAAAGGCTTTAAGCATAGATTTCCGGCCTTCGACCGGACAGCTATACTTATTGAGCAGCACGAGTGTGTTGTACTTACTGGATCCCCAGACAGCAAAAGCATCTATTGTTTCTGCTAGTCAGTTTATGCCTAAACTTTCACCGGGTTATGCTTCAATCGACTTCAATCCAACTGTTGACCGGATCAGGCTTGTATCCAGCAGCGGAACAAATCTCAGGCTTCACCCGGAAACCGGAAACACGGTTGCCGAAGATGGAGCTATCAAGGGAGTTCCAGGTGCGATGATCAATGCGATCGCTTACACCAACAGCAAGGCCGGTGCCACTGAAACCGTTCTTTATGATATTGACGTCACCACTGATAAGTTGTACAAACAGCTTCCTCCGAACGCCGGGACGTTGATCGAAGTTGGCGCGCTCGAAGTAGACATCAGCGGTGCCGGGGCATTCGATATTTCATCAATTGATAACATGGCTTTGGCTGCATTGAATGTTTCAGGTACAGACGCGTTGTATGGCATCGACCTTATGACCGGTAAGGCGACTGTGTATGGAGCCCTATCGCAAAAACTGATCGGTCTTGCTATTCCCACAACTCCCGTAGCGTACGGGATCGATGATGCAAACAACTTGCTCGTGTTTGATCCTGCCAATACTGCCAGCGTTGTTTCCAAACCGATTACGGGTTTGCAGGCGGGAGAAAATATTATCGGAATTGACTTTCGCCCAATCAACGGGCAACTTTACGGATTGGGAAACAACGGCGGACTCTACACCTTCAATCTTGCATCAGGTGCTGCTGCGATGGTTGGTTCTGGCATTGCGTTGAAGGGTTCTGAAATAGGATTTGACTTCAATCCGGTGGTTGACAGAATCCGGATAGTTACCGACAGTGCTGAAAACTTGCGAGTTCATCCAGTAACCGGCGCGGTTGCTTTTACCGATGCGATGCTCAATCCGGGCATGCCTTCAATTACCGCTGCTGCATACACGAACAACATGCCGGGCGCAACGTCTACAAGCCTTTTTGTACTGGACAGCGAGTCGGATCAGTTGTTTCGGCAGGACCCTCCCAATGCCGGTACATTGACGATGATCGGATCCCTCGGCCTCGACGTTTCTTCTGCAAACGCGTTTGATATCTCGGGTACCTCCGGAACTGCGTATGCTGTATCGTCGAACGGTACAACCACGTCGTTGTATTCGATCAACCTTACGACAGGATCGGCCGTTAAGCTCAGCGACTTTTCACAACCAATAAATGCGTTCGCGGTTGGATGGTAAAAGGGGATGAAAGTTCCAATTAGCGCATAAGGATGGCCGTTATGCGATTGTAAACTTGCATAAATGATGAATTGTTACGTCCACAGATGCTTTCATATCTATCCTTATCGGAACAAGTAAGCTACTTGCACCATTGCTGAACCATCGGTCCGTTGATGGCCACCGAACAAATTTTGCTGGATCGGAAGTTGCCAGGTAACACCTGCGGTTGCCTTTCCCCAACCGACATTGATGCCTGCCGTTCCTGACAGTATGTGCCCGCCACTTTCGTACTGTATGACGCCCGCGGAAACGTTTCGGTCGGAGGCGTCAATCGACAATCCCGTTATTGGCATCACTGTAAAACTTTTCACACGTTTGTTGAAGTAGAGATAAACATTGGATGTGAGTCTGTTTCCAAACACAAAGCCGTTTCTGTTCGGGTGGTTCTTTCTAAACGTCAGGTCGGCGGTAATTCCAGATGACTTTCGTCGCATTGTGTACATCGCTGAAATCATTGCGTCGACCGATCCCGTACCGAGCTGCAGATTTGGATTATGATCTTGTTCGTCTTTTGTGACATCGTTTTGCCCCGACGGCAACTTTATTCCGCCATTGATCCATAGTTGTTGTTCAGGTACGCCGTTTCGATCACGCGAACCTTTCCGCAACCATACCTGGTAACCGGCGATCAACAGCACATCACCGAGGCCGCGTCGCCGCATGTCAGGCAATCCGTTGTCCATTCGTTGCTCGTTGATATGGTAGGGCACGAACGCCATTGCCTGCCAGCGTTTGCCAACACCTCTTCGATACCACAATTCAGTTGTTCTGAAGATTTCCTTTGTACGGAAAAGCCGACCACTTTCAAGGTGCGAATGAAATGCTGCAGTGCGGTAACGCAATCCAACGAAATCCTTGCTCAACGATGGTATTGCACCCATGTGAAAACCGCTTGCTCCGTTCCCACATACGTCACAGGCTAGTGCTCCTGAGGAAAGAAAAAGCAAACCAAGACACAAAAAATATTTCATTTGCAATTATTGTTCGGCAAATCGCCGGTCATTGATAAAAGTTGAATCGGTCAGCGTATGGAGAAATGCTTTCAGCATCAATTTCTCTTCTGCCGACAGGGGGATGCCCAGTGCTCCCTGCTTGATGAGGAGCGGGTCGAGGTTCTGCGTGTCTTGAACGCCATCCGTATAGTGATTGAGCACGCCTTCGATCGTCAGTATTCGACCGTCGTGCATGTAAGGTGAGGTCAACATCACGTTGCGCAGTGAAGGAACCTTAAATTTTAATCTGTCACTCTGTTGCGCAGTGACTTCCATCCTTCCGTCATCGGTTGGTCGCTCAGCAATTCCGTTGTTTCGAAACGAGTTGTCCGTAAACAGCGGTTCGCTGTGGCAGGAACCGCACTTTGCCTGAAACACGCGGTAACTATTTGCCTCCTGCGCACTGAATTGTTCCCCTCCGTTTCGTTTTACCTTGTCGTATTTGCTATTGGCACTGATCATCATCACCATAAACTGGCTGAGTGCCTGCAGCATCCTTGCAGATCCGATCTCCGGGCTTCCAAACGCTTTTTCGAAGAGCGGTGGATACTTTTTGCTGTCACGCAACTTCTGCAGAGCCCGGCCAAAATTCATGTCCATCTCCACCGGGTTTTCTATCGGCACAATTGGCTGCAAATCCAGATCGTGAACGCCGCCATCCCACATAAAGGACGTTTGCCACGCCATGTTTTGGATCGGCTGCGCATTGCGTTTGCCAAGGCGATCATCAATACCGTGACTGAGGTCATGACCGTGGTGGGTGAACGCAGCGGTTTGTATATGGCAGCTCCCGCAGGAAATTGTATTGTCCCGCGACAGCATGGGCTCATAAAACAGCGCGCGACCGAGTTCGAAACCTTCCCGCGTAACCGGATTTTCATTTATAGGATAAACAGGTTCGGGAAAGTTTGCGGGTCGTGGAAACCCGATAAACATCTCGCCGGAGTCAATAGTCTTTTGGCACGCAGCGATGCATGCAAGCAGACATCCGACAACGATCCATTTTTTCATTTGCTTTCAGCTGCCGGCGCAATTCAGTTTCAATTGCGCCTGAGTGATCAATTGTGCGTATGCACATGCGCAAACGCAACGGAATAATTGTTCGCTATTGCCGAACTGAAGGCACCGAACATCACCGTCGGATTCGCAGCAATGCTTATGTTGGTTGCTCCGTTCATGATCTTTAGTACATCCATCGTGAAATGCACCACCGGCTTGCGGTCTGCTTTTACTTGCAAGGATCCTTTCTCGCGAAGATCTATCGTCGTTTCCCGGATGTTGTTGATCGTCGGTGAGGAATAACCCCCGAACCCGCCAATGTGAAACCGGTACTTCTTGGCTCCGCCGGGATCTGCAGGAGCAGCCGGTGACTCGCCTTCCATTTTTAGAAAAATGTATCCGCTATTCCAGCTCCAATACATCCCATCGTGCCCATCGGGATAATTGGCGGGATCGAGCACTCCGGTTCTCTCACTGATCGGTTGAGTGCTGCGAACGCTATCCACGCCCAGCGTAAAGGCAATCGTCGTGTACTCGCCTTCTGGTACCTGAATTGAGCAAAGTCTTGTGTTTGGATTATGTTCCTGGATCAAAAAATAACTGTCGTCTTGCGGGACGATGAATTCCGTTCCGTCCGTTTTCTGTAGCCGTATGTTCGAGATGAAGTATTGCAATAGCGAAACCGTGAATTGCTCGCCGGAAACATTGGCGTAAGAGCCGCTGTTTAAAATCAATTGCTGGTCGCCGGCAATGTTGTCGAATTCCAGGACGACCTCTGCTTTTTTGTTCACGTCGTAGTCACCGTTGCTTTCTTTGGTGCATGCGCTTAATGATAGAGCGACCATAGCCACCCCTATAAATGATTTCATCGTTAAAACAGTAATAGTGAAGTATTGAGCCATTGGTGCTTACCAACGGCGTTGAGTAAATCCGTTCAGAGCTTAACAGCGCTCAGCAGGTGGGTGAAAGACTGTCGGGTGGTATTGTTTCAAGACACCCATCGAAAAATGGTAATGGTGGGCATATGCTTCATCAAAGAAAGGCGCCACAAAAGGATAATTCGATGTCGAAGACCAAACGTTTTCTGTGCTGTCCTTCAGACGTGGCAATTGCTTTTCCTGTTGCTCAGACTTCTTCAACTGCTTTCTTAATTGGCAAGTTCCCTGGCATTGCATTTCAGGCTTCGCTTTGTTTTCGCAGAGAACACTTGCGATGTAGGATTGGTTCCAGTAGAACGAAAGAACCACCCATGCCTTGTGAAAGCACTGCACGCCAAGAGAAAGCAAGAAAAGCAACGCGAAAAATTTGCGAAACATTTGCGTCTGTATCGTATGCAAAGATAACAGATTTGAGAATTGGCTGCTAGCAAAAAAATCAGAAGAGCTTTCAAAAACCTCGATGTTCCTATTGAAATACACTTCTGTTTTGTTGCGCACTTGGTACAAAACTACCATTGGCCGGCATTTCGCTGAACTGTTCATTTGCAATTAATCAAATGAACCTTCTTATGGAATTTACAAGTTCAAAAGGCAAATGGATTCAGCCGGCTTTCTTTCTACTCGTATTTTACACCTTCGGCGCGTCGATGATGGACAGCTTCGTAGTCTATCCTACATGGAGATTTACAGGCGAAGCTGAATTCGCAATGATGCATCAGGCTTCCGGAAAAAGGATCGTTGCAGTATTTGTAATACCTACACTGATCATGACAGTATTCCTGATTCTTCTTTTCTGGCATCGCCATCGTTCAGTAAGCAGGCGGCTGATTTGGCTTGCATTGATTTTGACGATCATACCGTGGCTCTCTTCGGCATTCATTCAAATACCGATGCAGATTGAGTTAGACAAGGGAAGAAACGACCAACTGCTGAGTAAGTTGATCACAAGCGACTGGATCCGTGTGATTCCTTCGTTTGGGCTGGCGATCGTTGCCTTCTGCATGCTGCGAAAGACGATGTCTGCCAGCCAGTCCGGTTGATAGCCTACCCATTGTTGTATCTTAATGGATGGCTTTCAGAAATGAATAATTATTTTCCGGTATGTAGTTTTTTACTTCTTTCGTGCAGAAGCAACTATTCAGATGCAAAGCCACTAACAAATGAAATTGCAATCTGCAAAGGATGTACATCGATATCTTATCGATCGCGGGTTGGTCAATGAAACACCACTAGTCGAACCTCTTTCTGGCGGCGTATCGTGCAGCGTGTTTCGGATCATTGCCGGCAACAAATTATGGGTGATAAAGCAGGCACTCGAAAAGCTCACCGTGCAGGAAGATTGGTTTTCTGATGTTGCGCGTATTCACCGCGAACACGAAGTGATGGAATCAATCTCGCCGTTCATGCCCGAAGGGTCAGTTCCAAAAGTCATTTATACTGACTACAACGATCATGTCTATATCATGACGTCTGCATCGCTCGACGCGTATACATGGAAGGAAGCATTGATGTCCGGCAATTTTTCTGAAAGCCATGCCGAACAAGCAGGTCTTCTGCTTTCAAAATTTCATTACGGCAGCGTTCAACTTCCCGAGGCCACGAGATCGCGATTCAATGACCAGCATTATTTCCACCAACTGCGCATTGAACCATTTCATCGTCATGTGATCTCTAAGCACCCTGAGTTGCGTGATGCGATCGAGAATTTGATTACCGAGCTAACCGCCATAAAGCGATGCCTCGTGCATGGCGACTTCTCACCGAAGAACATGCTCATTGAGAAATCGAAAATCGTGCTTATTGATTTCGAAGTCGCGCATTGGGGCAATCCGATATTTGATCTCGCGTACTGCATCGGACATCTGATGCTCAAGGGATGGCATTTAAACAAACCCAATCAAGCGATTGGCCTGATACAAACATTCCTGAGGGCATATGATAGTCCGCCCGACAATCTGATCCCTCACCTCGGGTTGATGCTTCTTGCAAGGGTTGATGGCAAATCGCCAGTTAACTATATTACAGACGAGGGTATGAAAAACAAGATTCGTACGATAGCGAGGAAATGGATTGTTGGAAATCATTCATTGTTTGAACCGCTCTCAATCATTGAATCTGCTTACGCGGATTCCCAGTAAACCTGATCAGACCCATGACGACAATCAAGAAGGTGATAGCAAGGGAAGTCCTCGATTCGCGCGGATATCCAACAGTGGAGGTCGAGGTAGTTCTAAGTTCCGGGCATACCGGCAGAATGATGGTTCCTTCAGGTGCATCAACCGGAAAGTTCGAAGCGTGGGAACTGCGCGATGGGGATCTATCAAGATTCCGCGGCAAAGGTGTATTGAAAGCCGTGCACAATGTCACAGCAATGGAGCGCGAATTGATCGGCAAAGATCCTACCGAGCAGGAAGCTTTGGACAAGATGATGTGCGATCTCGACGGTACGCCAAACAAGTCAATACTTGGAGCAAACGCAATCCTTGGAGTATCGCTCGCCTGCGCCCATGCCGCTGCAGCATCACTGAATCTACCCTTGTATAAATTTCTCGCGCAACGATACCTTAACAACAGCGAAGACCTTTCGATTCCGGTGCCGATGGTGAACATCATCAGTGGCGGATTGCATGCAGGCAGAAATGTTGACATACAGGATTTCATGGTAATTCCGCTTTCCGCCAAAACATTTCCGGAAGCGCTTGAAATGATCTCAAACGTTTATTGGACCACGAAGGATCTGCTTCGCGAACGAGGATACAACTCAAGTTTGCTCGCCGATGAAGGAGGCTTCGGTCCCCATTTGCGTTCAAATGAAGAAGGGCTTGAAATATTGTCGGAAGTTTTTTTGAAGTGCGGTTATGAAGGCGGCAAGGACATCGCGATCGCTCTCGATGTTGCGGCGAGCCATTTCTTTGAGGAAGGAGGAAGCTACCGGTTGCAGTCGGAAGGACGATCACTGAGCTCCTCCGAAGTGGTTGACATGTTGCAGGATTGGATAAAGAAGTATCCGATAGTTTCTATCGAAGACGGACTCGCTGAAGAAGATTGGGAAGGATGGAAGCAACTAACGTCAAGGATTAACCGAAAAATTCAGTTGGTGGGAGACGACCTGTTTACAACGAATCCTTCAAGAATTAAAATGGGGATCGAATACGGCGCGGCAAATGCTGTCTTAATAAAGATGAACCAGATCGGTACGCTTACTGAAACAGTGGAGGCAGTTTCAGTTGCAAGGTCGGCGGGCTACAATACGGTTATTTCCGCACGTTCCGGTGAAACCGAAGATTCCACGTTGGCGGATCTTGCGGTAGGGTTGAGGGGTGGACAAATCAAAATCGGATCGCTTGCCCGTTCATCGCGGCTTGCAAAGTACAATCAACTATTAAGGATCGGCGAACAGCTTGGAAACAAATATTCGAAGTGGCAGCTATGAACACCGATGAAGCCATTTCCGATGAATGAATTTTACTTCATTCCTTTCCGATATTTCCTTTGTTTCGTATTTTCAATGTTGTCAATATTGTGGGTATGTATTCGCAGCAGGATCCAAAATCTGCATTGTCAAAAAGTAAGTCGTCAGATCACAAGTTTCAGCAACAACTTCGCTATCTTTTTTTACATGCTCCCGCAGCCATTGCCCTGCTTGAAGGGCCGGAGCACATCTACACTTTTGCCAATCCATTGTATCGAAAGATTTTCAACCGAAGCGAGGATGAACTCATCGGCAAAACGCTCCGGGAAGTATTCCCTGAAGTTGAAGGGCAAGGCATTTATGAACTATTTGACCAGGCATACCATTCTGCCAGGTCTTTTACCGCTTCAGAGTTTCCCGCCAGTTTTCGCGACGGCGATAGTGTAAAGATCGGCTATTACAATTTTGTTATTCAGCCAATCCAAAATGAAGAGGGCAAAGTCACTGATCTGATGGTTCATGTGTATGAAGTAACGAATCAGGTAGAGGCAAAAAAAAAGCTAGAAGAGAGCGAAAGCAAATATCGCGGACTTTTTACCAGCATGGACCAGGGCTTTTGCGTTATCGAAATGATTTTCGACGATAGCGGAAAGCCGGTTGATTATCGCTTTCTGGAAGTGAATCCGGTCTTCGAAAGCCAAACAGGCCTGAAAGATGCTTCCGGCAAAACCGCCAGAGAGCTGGTACCTAGTTTGGAAGAGCGTTGGTATCAATTGTATGGGGATGTAGCCAGTACGGGAAATTCAGTCAGATTCACCGAGGGATCCGAAACTATGGGCAGATGGTTCGATGTCAATGCCTTTCGCCTGGGCGGTGACGGAAGCAAAACCGTAGCGATCTTATTTTCAGATATTACCAAAAAGAAGCAGGATGAGAAACAGCTCCTTCAAAGCGAACAATATTTTCGCCAGTTGACCGACACAGTGCCTGCGATTATCTGGATAACTCGTCCTGATGGGTATTGCACCTATCTCAATAAAAACTGGTATGATTTCACAGGTCAGTCCGAAGGTGAAGCGGAAGGCTTCGGGTGGCTCAACGCTACTCATCCCGACGATTCCGAGGAAGCGGGCCGACAATTCATGAACGCGACTCATGCCAGGCAGCCCTATTACATGCTCTACCGCCTTCGCCACAAAACCGGTGAGTACCGTTGGGCAATCGACAGCGGGCAACCAAAATTTGGAGCAGATGGAAGTTTCGAAGGCATGATAGGAACGGTGATTGACGTACATGAGCAAAAGTTGGCGGCAGATAAGATCAGTGAAAGTGAGAAACGCTTTCGCTCGATGGCCGATGCATCTCCGGTCATGATATGGACATTGGACGAAAAAGGCAATTCGACATACTATAATACCCGAGCGCGCGAATTCACGGGAGACACCGAAGAAGAGCTGGCAAATGGGAAGACCTGGCAACTGGCAATTCATCCCGATGACATCGGCTATGCTTCAGGTGTTGTAACCGATGCCGTTACCAAGAGAATCCCCTACGAGATGGAGTGTCGAATGAAGAGGGCAGACGGGGAATGGCGCAGTCTTCTTAACCAGGGGATTCCACGCTTTGGAGAAAAGGGCGAGTATTTCGGTTTCGTGGGTTCTTCGGTTGATATAACCGAACGCAAAGCCAGCCAACAAGCTCTTGAAACTGCACTTGAGCAAATGAGACTCTCCAAGGAAGCGGCTGAGCTTGGCACCTTTGATATGGATCTTGAGAAAGGAACGATGCACTGGGATGATCGCTGTCGGCTCCTCTTCGGAATAAGCCACCGAAACGCCGTAACCTATGAAAGAGATTTTGCCGGGGGCCTTCACCCCGATGACCGGGACAGAGTGTTACGACTGATCGACAGGCTATTCGTCAAATCGATCTCCAATGGTGATTATGATGTAGAATATCGAACGATTGGTGCGGAGGATGGAATTGTCAGGTGGGTGCGTGCCAAAGGTAAAGTCTATTTCAACGAGCAGGAGAAACCCGTACGGTTCATAGGCTCTGTACTCGACATCACTGATAAAGTGATGGCGGTTCAGCAGATAGAAGCGCTTGTAGAGAAGCGGACAAAAGAACTTGCACAAGCCAATGAAGCGCTGCAAAAAATCAACAAAGATCTCCAACGTTCGAATCAAAATCTTGAGGAATTTGCCCATGTCGCTTCTCATGATCTGAAAGAGCCGGTTAGAAAAATTCAGATTTTTACCAACCAACTTAAAGAGAAACTCAACCCCTACCTGGGTGATGCGGAAAGACGGTCATTTAGTCGAATCGAGAGTTCTGCTGAAAGGATGGGAAGTTTGATCGAGGACCTGCTTCTGTACTCGCAAATCAGTCAGGGACCACGCGAACCGGAGAGCGTTGATCTAAATGATAATGTGCAAAGGGTGTTGGAAGACCTTGAACTGATAATTGAAGAAAAGCAAGCGTTGGTTGAATGCCTGCATTTGCCCAAAGTGCGTGGTCAACGAGGCCAATTGCAGCAACTCTTTCACAATCTTATTAGTAATTCTCTGAAATATTCGAAAGAGGATGCACCTCCTCACATTATTGTTTTTGCCGACAAAATCAGGGAGAATGGAAATGCTTACCACGTCATTTCAGTCAAGGACAATGGTATTGGTTTTGATGAGGTGTACGCTGAAAAAATTTTTCAGATATTTACCCGCCTGCATTCCCAAACTGATTACACTGGAACAGGTGTTGGATTGTCGATCGTGAAAAGGGTGGTTGAAAACCACAATGGTTTTGTTCGTGTGAACAGCATGCCTGGTAAAGGATCCATATTTCAAATATTTTTACCGATCGAGCCTGAGAATTCGAATTGATTTTTCCGGAGCCATCACTGTACGTTATTCCTGAGCCATCATCCTACAAATCGGTAACCGACACCGGATTCGGTGACCAGGTGCCTTGGATGATTGGCATCGTCCTCGATCTTTTTTCGCAGTTGCGCCACAAAAACCCGCAGGTATTGCGACTGATCAATGTAGCCGGGTCCCCAAATTGCGCGCAACAAAAACTGATGCGTCAATACCTTTCCCTCGTTTTTCATCATCAGGGCCAGAAGGTTGTATTCTGTTGCTGTCAGCTTCAATGACTCACCGCTTTTCCAAACCGTACGGGCCACCATATCAATTTCAAGGTCGCCAAAAACTTGCGGCTCTTTTTCGTCTTCTGTAATCGCCTGCCGGAGTGCAGAACGAATTCGTGCAAGCAGTTCGCCCGTACGAAAGGGCTTGGTCAGGTAGTCGTTGGCTCCATTGTCCAATGCTTTGATGATGTCGTCCTCCGACTTTTGCACCGACAAAATTATCACAGGTGCGGTGTACCACCTCCGCAACTTTTGAAGAACATTATGTCCGCTTTCGTCAGGCAGACCGAGGTCCAACAAAACAAGTGCTGGTGGATGGTTAGCAGCCATCAGCAGACCTTCTTTTGCAGAATTTGCCGATTTAAACAGGTAACCATTTGTCTCGAGCGTTATTTTCAGAAGCTTCCGAATCTGTGGTTCGTCTTCAATGATCAACAGTTCTGCTTTGTTCATTCTTCATCCATTTTGAGAGAAGTTGTCTTAACCGGCAGATACAAAGTGAACAACACTCCACCGCTTTTCTTATTTACAACATTGATCGTTCCACCGATGGCATCCGTGAATCCCTTTACGATCGACAGTCCCAAACCATGATGTTCTCCTTTCCGAACCCTTTCCCGGGAAAATTTATGAAAGACATCTTTGACAGGCACATCTTTGAAGCCTTCTCCAGTGTCTTCAACAACGATCTGCAATACGTCGGCATGGCACATTGCGCTTACATCAATGTTGGCTGATGCTTTCGTATGAATTGCTGCGTTGCTCAACAAATTGTAAACAATTTGCTCGAGCATCACCTTGTCTAACCAACAAAGGGGAACATGTTCACCAATGCTGACGCCGATCTTACGCTGAGGGTTGTATTCTTCTACTTTTTGCACTACATCGTATATCAACTCCCGTACATCACACCAGTCGTTCTTCGGTTGTATATGCCCCGATTCCAACCGCGATAAATTGAGCAGGTTCTCCACCTGTTGGTTCAACCTCAGCGATGCTTTGGATATTTCCTGGATGAGTTGTTCTTTATCAGAATCAGCAAGGTGCGTATTTGACTGAAGATTGTCTGTGGCACCAATGATAGCGGCGATGGGTGTACGCAGCTCATGCGAGAGCGAATTCAGAATGGTGTTGTACAATTTTACGCTATTCGCTTTCTCTTCCTTCAACCGTGCCGCTTTTTCAACCTGCCTGATTTTATAGGTCAGGATGCCGTTGATGAGAGCGATGACAAAATACATCGTGAGTAGAATCTTATCTTCTGAAGTATCAACATGAAAGTTGAATCTGGGCGGTATGAAAAAATAATCCCAGATGAATGCACTCAGGGCAGCGCATAGCAGAACGGGGAAGATATCAAATGTGACCGCAAGAACAGAGACGATTAATAAGAGCACAAAGGCCACCACCCGATAACCGATCAGGTCAGAAAGAATATAACATGCGGCTGAAGTCAGAATGATCGTGACAATGCCATACAGATACTGCTTCTTTTTGCTGATGCTCCTGACCGCTATATCCATTTGAAAAACAAACTAAGCAAAACTATGTATCTGCGAGTGGTATCATTGAGCCTACAGCATATAAAGATTTTATAAGGATTTCAGGCGGAGAAGTTTTGTTCCTAAGAAGCCACTATACTTTTGCCACGCAGAAACCGCTTTGATGTCATCTCACAACAAGGTATCCGTAGCCGGCCTGCTTATCGCACTCGGCATCATTTATGGCGATATCGGCACTTCGCCTCTCTATGTACTCAATGCCATCACCAATGGCAAAACGATCACGGCCGATCTGGTGATTGGTTCACTATCGCTCATCATCTGGACGCTGACTTTACAGACAACCATCAAGTATGTAATCCTTACATTACAGGCCGACAACAAGGGCGAAGGTGGGATTTTCTCACTCTTCGCATTGGTCAGGCGCCGGAGGAAGTGGCTGATCATCCCAGCCATGTTGGGTGGTGCAGCTTTGCTTGCGGATGGTATGATCACGCCACCGATCACCGTCACATCTGCTATTGAAGGATTGAAAGTAGTTCCCGCCATTGGTGTCATCAGTCAGCAAACGGTGATCGCCATTGTCATCGGAATATTGTGCGTGCTGTTTTTTATTCAGCAGTTTGGAACAGCGTTGATCGGAAGGTTTTTCGGCCCTGTTATGTCGGTTTGGTTTTTCATGCTTGCCCTTTTGGGCATTATGCATTTTGCCGATGATCTGAGTGTGTTCAGAGCGTTTAATCCGTATTATGGCATTGAGCTGTTGGCAACTTATCCTCGAGGTTTCTATATACTTGGTGGCGTGTTCCTTTGCACTACGGGCGCCGAAGCGCTGTATTCCGATCTGGGTCATTGCGGCAAGTGGAACATCCGTTACTCCTGGATTTTTGTCAAGGCCTGCCTTATCCTCAACTACCTTGGGCAGGGAGCATGGCTGCTAAGAAACCACAACGGCATGCCTATTACTTCGGAAATGATAGATGCCGGTTTCAATCCGTTTTTTGGCCTCATGCCTGAGTGGTTCCTGTATTTCGGTGTTGCGATTGCCACGGCTGCTGCCATCATTGCCAGCCAGGCACTCATTTCCGGCTCGTTTACATTGATCAGTGAGGCAATGCGGCTAAACCTTTGGCCCAAGTTTAAGATCAGTTATCCAACCGAAGCAAAGGGACAATTGTACATCCCCGCGATCAACCTGCTCCTTTTTGCAGGGTGTGTGGGCATCGTCCTGTACTTCAGGAAAGCGGCCAACATGGAGGCGGCCTACGGGCTCGCAATCACGCTTTGCATGATTGCAACTTCTCTGCTCTTCGCCAATTATCTGGTATTGCGGCGTGCGAAGTCCGTGTTGATCTATTTATATCTTATTGTGTTTCTCGCGATCGAATTGAGCTTTTTGTATGCAAATATGGAAAAGTTCCCGCATGGCGGATATGTAGCGGTTGTAGTGGGCGGCTTGCTGTTTCTCGTGATGTACGATTGGTACAAGGCAAGGAAAATCAAAAATCGTTATGTTGAATTTGTTCGACTCGAACACTACGTCACTAAAATTCAGGAGTTGAGCAACGACCGTTCCGTGCCGAAATATGCGACGCATCTTGTTTACCTCACAAGTGCAGACAACCCCAAAGAGATCGAGCATAAGATCATATATTCTATTCTTAATCGTGTGCCAAAACGCGCAGACATTTATTGGTTCGTTCATGTGGATACCGTGGATACTCCCTATACGGCAGAATACGCAGTGGAGCATGTGATTCCGAACGATATCATCCGTGTAGAGTTCCGGCTTGGTTTCAGGGTGCAGCCACGGATCAATTTATTGTTTCAGAAAGTGGTTGAGGACCTGGTTGCGAATCGTGAAGTAAATGTTGTCAGCCGCTATGAAAGCCAGGGAAAAAGCAATGTGACTGGCGATTTTCAGTTCGTGGTGCTCGAGAAGTACCTTAGCCAGGATAATGATCTGCCAATAGGCGAAAAGCTGATCATGAAACTACACTTTTGGTTGAAAGAGATGAGCCTTTCGGAAGAACGCGGATTCGGATTGGATCCAAGCAGTGTGACAGTGGAAAAGTTTCCATTGATCGTTTCGCCCGTTTCCGGACCGCGATTGAAGCGGGTGGATTGATCTATTTAAAAATCTTTTGGCATGTCAATGGACAGAGATGACCAGTAAGAATATTCTTCTGATCGACGATGAAGAAGGTCTCAGAAAATTATTGGGACGCATCATACGACTAGAAGGTTATGCTGTGGAAGAAGCATCGACGCTGAAAGCCGCACAGGATCTGTTAAAGCGAAAAGCTTTTGAGATAGTACTATGCGATGTTAAGCTTCCGGATGGAAATGGCGTTGACTTCGTAAAAGAAATAAAATTGAAACAGCCTTCGGCAGAAGTAATTCTTCTGACCGCTTACGGCAATATTCCGGATGGAGTACAAGCAATTAAGAACGGTGCATTTGATTACCTGACCAAAGGCAACGACAACGATCGCATCATTCCATTGCTGGCCCAGGCGATGGGTAAAGTTGCAGCACAGAAAGTACAGGCAGTAAAGATCTCCTCTGAAACATCCACGTCATTCTCGTCGATCATTGGAAGAAGCAGGGTTATGAAGGAAACCGTTTCCCTTGCTCAGAAAATTGCACCCACATCTTCAACAGTGCTTTTGCTGGGTGAGACCGGAACGGGAAAGGAAGTTTTTGCGAATGCCATACACAATGGAAGCAGTCGGAGAGAAGGTTCATTCGTCGCGATCAACTGCAGTGCCTTTACAAAGGATCTGCTTGAAGGCGAATTGTTCGGTCACAAAGCAGGGGCTTACACGGGAGCCACGAAAGACAAAAAAGGATTGATCGAAACGGCCGATGGAGGCACTTTGTTTCTTGACGAAATCGGTGAATTGAACCTGGATCTTCAGGCGAAACTCCTACGCGTGCTGGAAAGTGGCGAGTTTATCAAATTGGGCGATACCAAACTGACAAAGGTTTTTGTGCGGGTCATCGCCGCCACAAACCGCGATCTGCAAAGAGAAGTAAGCGAAGGTCATTTCAGGGAAGACTTATTTTATCGCCTTAATACGTTCACAATTTCTTTACCGCCCCTTCGCGAACGAAAGGAGGACATCGCAGAGCTCGCAACATATTTTCTGCAAACATTTGCACAACGAGAGGGAAAAAGTATAAGCGGATTGTCAGCCGATGCATTGCAGACAATGGAAGTACATTCCTGGAGAGGCAATATTCGTGAGCTGCGCAATGTGATGGAAAGGGCAGTAATTCTTTCGAATGGACCTGTTATCGGGCTCGCTGATCTGCCTGTCGATATCCAACATCAGCACTCAACATCGTCCGGCATGTCGCTTGCGCAAGTAGAAAAGACTCATATCCAAAAAATGCTTTTGTATACCGGGGGGAACAAAACCAAAGCGGCACAGTTGCTGGAAATAGGATTGGCTACCCTTTACCGTAAGCTCGATGATTACAACCTTCCAAAATAGTCTTTCAAAATGATATGCGACCCTCTCAAACTGAGAGGGTTTTTTGTTGCTCCTGCTAATTGCAAATGACATCCAAAATTTTACAATGTTGACATTGAACCTGTTATACATACCATGAATGCGCAGATAATCTTGGTACTCACTTTGGCTAACTATACCCAAACAACACACAATGAAATCATATTTGCGGTTGGTCAGAAGTAAAGTGCGGCCCATCCACTTACTGTACGGATATCTCGGGCTCGTCACGTTGGTTTCAATCATTATCAAAGCCGTTCTATAGAACCATGTGATTTATGAAAGATTTCCAGGATGAAAAGACAACGGAGATCAAAGAAAACGACAATCGTCGATCAGATTTAAGGCATCTCCAACACAAACAGAGAAACTCAAAATATCAGCCACCAACGATAAAGGATTTTCTGTTGGTCATCATCGTATTTGCAGCGTTGACAGTGCTTTCCTGGATTGTCTATCATAAACTTGGATGGTTTCACTAAGTAATATTCATAAACAAAATCAATCACCGGTATGCTTACGGCAGCTCTATTACTTGCGGGACTTCTTTGCTTCTGGATCTTTTTTAAGTCAATCGACTTTTTCGAAAACATTTGAACCCATGATGACAATACTTTTCATTCTCTCCATTCTGGTGTTTATGTACCTGGTTTACGTGCTCATAAAACCGGAAAAATTCTGACGATGATTGATGAGAATTATGACACATGTCAACACCTGACTTTTAAACTTCACTACGGAATAACATGAACAAAGAACTTTTGGGCGTTATTATCACTTACGGCATTACCATCGTGCTGGCGTATTTTCTGGGCAGGGGCATTGCCCGCTGGCTGCGCGGAGAAAGGTCGATTTGGAATGTTATGGCTCCGCTGGAGAGCCTTATCTATAAGTTATGCGGGATCAATCCTGCCGAAGAAATGACATGGAAACAGCATCTCAGGGCTTTGCTCACCATCAACCTGATCTGGTTCGTGTATGCATTTCTTATGCTCATTTTTCAAGGCTCACTGTTCCTGAATCCTGATGGCAATCCTTCGCAAACACCTGACCTCGCGTTCAACACCGCCATTTCGTTTCTGGTGAACTGCAACCTGCAACACTATAGCGGCGAGAGCGGACTTACTTACCTTACCCAGGTTTTTGTCATTGCGTTTTTGCAATTTGTAACAGCCGCTACCGGCATCGCTGCATTGTTTGTGCTGTTCCGTGCTTTGCGTAACCAGGTGACAGATAAGTTCGGAAATTTCTGGGTGTTTTTCACCCAAAGCATCACACGCATTTTGTTGCCGCTTTCGTTTGTTGTTGCCATCATTCTTGCGTTCAATGGTACGCCTACTTCGTGGGAAGGAAAAGACAGCATTGTTACTCTTCAGGGCGACAGCGTGCAGGTAAGCCGCGGTCCCGCAGCTGCAATGATTGCAATTAAGCAACTCGGCACAAACGGTGGCGGTTATTTCGGTGTCAATTCCGCACATCCGCTTGAAAACCCGAACTACTTCACCAACGTGGTGGAAACTATTTCCATTCTACTCATTCCGATTGCGCTGGTATTTGCCTTTGGTTTTTACCTCAACCGCCGCAAATTGTCGCATGTGATATTTGCTGTGATGACGGTTGGCTTTCTTGCCATTCTTTCAACCTCCATTTGGTCGGAGATGAACGGCAACCCCGAGATAGGCAAGATGGGATTGCAACAACCGACCGGTAGTATGGAAGGCAAGGAAGCCAGGTTCGGCCCCGCCGCTTCTGCGCTCTGGGGCATCAGCACCACGGCTACTTCCAACGGTTCGGTCAACAGCATGCACGATAGTCATACCCCACTAAGCGGCGCCATGCAAATGCTCGACATGATGATCAACGCATTTTACGGTGGAGTGGGTGTTGGTTTTCTCAACTTCTTCATCTTCCTCATCATCTCCGTATTTATTTCGGGACTGATGGTGGGCCGCACACCGGAATTTCTCGGTCGAAAGATCGAAGCACGCGAAATGAAGATTGCAGCCTTGATTGCCATTCTGCATCCTTTCATCATCCTTGCCGGAACGGCATTGTCGTCGTATGTGCTGGTAAATTACCCCGAGGCCGACTGGGCCGTCAAACCCGGTGCCTGGCTTAACAACCCTGGTGCCCACGGTTTCAGCGAGATGCTGTATGAATACACATCATCAGCTGCCAACAACGGAAGCGGGTTTGAAGGGCTGGGCGATAACAACATATTCTGGAACGTCAGCACTGGGTTTGTGCTGATACTCGGCCGCTACCTTCCCATCATTGGCCCGTTGGCAATTGCCGGTTTGTTGGCAAGCAAAAAGTACATTCCTGAAAGTGCAGGCACGTTGCGCAGCGATAGTTATACGTTCGGAGTGATCACGTTTGCCGTGATTGTAATAATCGCAGCCCTGGCATTCTTCCCGGCACTCACATTGGGACCTCTTGCTGAATACTTTACCATCGGTTAATCTGAAAGCAACATGACAAAAAATAGATCTACAGGCATTTTTCAGGGCAATCTTGTGAATACTGCCCTGCGGCAGTCTTTCGTCAAACTTGATCCCCGGTTGATGATAAAAAATCCGGTGATGTTCACTGTGGAAATCGGTACCACGATCATGTTTGCCGTAGTTGTTTATACCGCCTTCACCGGCGATACTGCGCAAGGTTCGCCTGGATACAACATCGCAGTCTTTCTTATTCTCTTTCTAACGTTGCTGTTTGCAAATTTTGCCGAAGCTATAGCCGAGGCCCGGGGAAAGGCACAGGCCGAAAGCCTTCGCAAAACCAGACAGGACACACCTGCTAAATTGTTGGCTCCAACCGGCAATGGCATTGAAGAACAGGTTAAGATCATCTCTTCCGCACAACTCCGGTTGAACGACCGCTTTGTTTGTGAAGCAGGCGATGTTATTGCAATGGATGGTGAGATAGTGGAAGGTATTGCTACCATTGACGAAAGCGCCATCACAGGAGAATCCGCGCCAGTGATAAGAGAAGCGGGTGGCGACAAGTCGTCTGTGACCGGTGGAACAAAAGTGCTTTCAGACAGGATCATCGTTCGGGTGACCTCACAACCTGGTGAAACTTTTCTGGACAAGATGATTGCGCTGGTGGAAGGCGCCAACCGTCAGAAGACGCCAAATGAAATCGCGCTGACGATCCTTCTTGCATCTTTCACGATTGTCTTCGTGATCGTATGCGTTACGCTGAAGCCCTTTGCAGATTATGCAAACACACCCATTACGATCGCCGCGTTCATCTCGCTCTTTGTTTGCCTGATCCCAACCACGATTGGCGGTTTATTGTCTGCGATCGGTATCGCAGGAATGGACAGGGCATTAAGAGCAAATGTAATTGCGAAAAGCGGACGTGCAGTAGAAACCGCAGGTGATGTGGATGTATTGCTTCTCGACAAAACCGGAACCATCACCATTGGCAATCGTAAAGCGACGAACTTTTATGCAACAGATGGAATTGGTGAAAAAGCCTTCATAGAATTAGCGGCGCTGAGTTCGCTTGCCGACGATACACCGGAAGGAAAGTCGATTGTGGAATTAGCCCTTCAGAAAGGCGTGAACCAACGCCGCGAGCCTGGAATGGAGTTCATTGGCTTTACAGCTGAAACACGAAGCAGTGGTGTGAATCTGGCCGACGGCAGAAAAATTCGTAAGGGAGCGCAGGACACCATCCGTAACATGGTCAACAAGGCGGGTAATGCTTTTCCAGCTGCTCTATCACGTCGTATCGAAGATATTGCAAAGAATGGTGGTACTCCGCTCGTGGTTGCAGAAAACAACGAAGTAAAAGGTGTCATTGAACTTCAGGACATCATCAAGCCCGGAATGCAGGACCGTTTTCAACGACTTCGAAAGATGGGCGTAAAGACCGTAATGGTGACAGGTGACAATCCATTGACGGCAAAATACATTGCTGAGAAAGCAGGCGTGGATGATTTTATTGCCGAAGCAAAGCCGGAAGACAAGATGAACTACATCAAGGCGGAACAAAAATCCGGTAAGCTCGTAGCAATGATGGGCGACGGAACGAATGATGCGCCAGCTCTTGCACAGGCCGACGTGGGAGTAGCCATGAACAGTGGCACACAAGCAGCAAAGGAAGCAGGCAACATGGTGGATTTAGACAACGACCCTACCAAGCTTATTGAAGTTGTAGAAATTGGAAAGCAGTTGCTCATCACCCGCGGCACGCTCACCACTTTTTCGATAGCAAATGATGTGGCGAAATATTTTGCCATAGTGCCTGCATTGTTTGTAGCCTCTATTCCCGCTCTGCAGAGTTTGAATATTATGAATCTGAAAAGTCCGGAAAGCGCCATTCTTTCCGCAGTAATCTTCAATGCCATCATCATTCCCATATTAATACCGCTGGCGTTGCGAGGTGTTGCCTACAAGCCCATTGGTGCATCGGCGCTGCTTCGCCGCAACCTTTTGATCTATGGACTGGGTGGAGTGATCGTACCATTTATCGGCATCAAGATCATTGACGTTTTCGTGGGAATGTTGATGTAAAAAATGATTGAAATAATTATGAAAACATACTTTTTACCGGCATTGAAGATGACAGTCGTCATGCTCGTGCTTTGCTGCGTCATTTACTTCGCACTCATTTCGCTGATTGGCAAGGCCGCTCCAGGCGGGGGAAATGGCGAAAAAATTTTTGTCAATGACAAAGCAGTTGGCTATAGCCGTGTTGGTCAAAAATTTACAGATGATAAATACTTCTGGGGACGACCATCTGCGGTCGATTACAATGCTGCAGGTTCTGCGGGTTCCAATAAAGGACCTTCTAATCCGGACTACCTGAAAATTGTTCAGGACCGAATCGACTCCTTTTTGGTGCACAATCCGGGTGTAACGAAAGAACAGATACCAGCTGAAATGGTCACTGCCTCCGGCAGCGGACTGGATCCCCATATCTCGCCGGCATCGGCCTACATACAAATTGCAAGAGTGGCGAAAGCAAGAGGACTTGATGCTACAAGATTGAAAGAACTGGTAAACCGGCATGTGGAAACGAATCCGGTAGGTCCGGATGTCATAAACGTTTTAAAACTGAACGTGGAATTAGATGCTTTCAGGTTGAAGTAGGGCATCGGGATCACCGCACGACGATGTTCTGCGCCACCAACGCATACATTCCGGTGCGGCGAGCTATGTATAACTAAAATGAGGTAAGAAAAAATTAATGAGGATGAAAAAGACAATGATTGCGGCAGCCCTTTCAATTACTATGGGTGCCGGTGCACAGGAAGACAGTACAAAGATTATGGAAAACATGCCTGCAACAAACCCGCTAACGATCAGCGGTTATGCAGAGGCGTATTACAGTTACGATTTCAACAAACCCCAAAACAATTCACGTCCGAGTTTCTTGTACAACTTCAACCGGCATAATGAATTCAACCTGAACCTGGGGTTTGTGAAAGCATCGTATGCAACGGAACGAACAAGAGCCAATCTTGCAGTAGCAGTTGGCACCTACATGAACGCAAACTATGCTGCGGAACCGGGGGTACTGAAAAATATTTTCGAAGCGAACGCCGGCTATAAACTAAGCCGGAAGAGCAACCTTTGGTTCGACATCGGAATTATGCCTTCTCACATTGGTTTTGAAAGTGCCATTGGAAAGGACAACTGGACGCTGACGAGAAGCCTCGTTGCGGAAAACACTCCTTACTTTGAAAGTGGGGCAAGGCTGACATACACCACGAAAGATGGCAAGCTGTCGCTGTCAGCACTTGCATTGAACGGCTGGCAGCGAATTACAAGGGTTGAAGGAAATTCCCTGATGAGCTGGGGTACTCAGGTAACGTTGAAGCCCTCTGGTAATGTTACATTAAATTACAGCACCTTCATCGGAACGGATAAACCAGACAGTGCAAGGCTGTGGCGTTATCACAACAACCTGTACGGCATCTTTCAACTATCTGACAAAGTGGGTATGATCGCGAACATAGATTATGGCTTTGAACAACAGGCCCCGAACAGCAATAAGTTGAATCAATGGTACACCCCTGTTCTTATTCTGCGCATCGCGCCCAACAGTCAGTGGGCAGTAGCGCTGCGTGGGGAATATTTCAGCGATAAGAACGGAGTCATCATCGGCACCGGCACTGTCAACGGATTCAAAACGATCGGCACGTCGCTCAACGTGGATTACTACCCTCAGGCCAATGTGGCGATGCGACTGGAAGGCAGATACCTCAACAGCAAAGACGGCATTTTCTTGAAAGAAGGGTTGGCAAGAGACAACAACACGGCCATCACCTTTTCAACCGCCATCGCATTTTGATGGGAGAAGAGAAAACACATACCGCCGAAGAGTGGCTGCAACAGATCAAGGGGGAGCACACGGGAAAGGGAAAGCTTAAGATCTACATCGGTATGAGTGCAGGCGTGGGCAAAACCTATCGAATGTTGCAGGAAGCTCACCAGTTGTTGAAGGACGGTGTGGACGTACGCATAGGCTACATCGAAACACATAACCGCAAAGAAACCGCAGCCCTAGTGGAAGGGCTTCCGAGCATTCCGCGCCGGGAAGTTTTTTACCGGGGCAAGCGGTTGGAGGAGTTGGATGTGCCAGCAATCCTTCTTGTTCACCCTGAAGTTGTGTTGATCGATGAACTCGCGCATACCAACATTCCCGGCTCCAAAAATGAAAAGCGATGGCAGGATGTGCTTGATGTTTTGAACGCAGGCATCAGCGTGATTTCGGCTTTGAACATTCAGCACATCGAAAGCATCAATGAAGATGTAAAAGGCATTACCGGCATCGAAGTGCAGGAACGGGTGCCGGACAAGATGCTGCAGATTGCCGACGAAGTGGTGAACATTGACCTTCCCGCGGATGAACTGTTGCGAAGACTGAGGGAAGGAAAGATCTACGACCACAGCAAAGTGCAGCAGGCACTTTCAAATTTTTTCCAGCCTGAAAAGATCTTACAGCTGCGGGAGCTGGCACTGAAAGAAGTTGCCGGCCAGGTAGAGAGAAAGGTTGATCATTCTATTGAATACAAGAAGAACCCTTTCCGGCATGAAAAGTTTCTGGCCTGTGTTTCGAGCAATCACGAGATAGCGCAGCGCATCATTCGCAAAACCGCAAGACTGGCATCATACTATAACAGCCAATGGTATGTATTGTATGTGCAAACGCCGAAGGAAGCCCCTGATAAAATACCTCTCGACAAGCAACGACACCTGATTAATAATTTCAAGAACGCAACTGAACTGGGTGGCGAAATACTTCAACTCAAAGAAGATGATATTGCGCGGGCGATCATTCAAACGATTGAAGAACGAAACATCACCACGGTGTGCATGGGCAAGCCGCACATCAAGCTTTGGCAGATCATCTTAAAGACGAGCGTGTTCAATCGTTTGCTAAAGACGCTGTCCGCGAATGATGTGGATTTGGTTATATTGTCATAATGGGTGCCAGCGTAAAGAATAAGATCCGTTGGGGAACAACCTTCCTTTTCTTTTTGGTAGCCGCTTCAGGCGGCGTCGGTATCTACAACCTTGTAAAGCTGCGCCTACAAACAAAAAACATACTTACGGCCAACTACGAGTCCTTACAGTATGCCCACGGGATGCAAAAGGCGGTCGACAGTATCGAACAGGGTAAGAGTATTTATTTGGATACGCTAAGCCGGTATCTGCGATCTCAGGAAACTAATATCACCGAGCAGGGTGAAGAAGAAGCCACAAAAGAACTACGCAGCGCATTTGATCGGCTTAAGAATGGCGATACCTCGCAAGCCTCTGTCATTCGCCGGCAACTGCAACTCATTCTCTCGCTGAACATGCAGGCCATTCAGGCGAAGTCTGAAGCTTCGGAAGCGGCTGCGCAACAGGCGGTCAATATCATCATCACCACCGTGGCCATCATTCTTCTCATTGGATTTACGTTTGTAGTCAACTTTCCTTCCGTGCTGACCAACCCAATTTATAAACTGACAGAAGCAATCAAAGAAATTGGTCGCAAAAACTATCGTCATCGTATTCACATACAATCGAAAGACGAGTTTGGACAAATGGCACAGTCGTTCAACGAAATGGCTGAAAGACTTGAATATTTCGAGAGCAGCAACCTCAACAAGATTCTTTTTGAAAAAGCAAGGGCCGAAGCGGTAATCAACAGCCTGAGAGACGCCAGCATCGGCATAGATAAAAACGAAACCGTATTGTTCGCGAATGAACAGGCATTGCAACTGTTGGGACTCTCGGCGAAGGATGTCATCGGTGCAAAAGTTGCGGATGTTGCTGCGCGAAATGACTTGTTTCAATTTTTGCTTGATGATGGGAACACAACACCATTTAAAGTGGTACTTGATAACCGGGAAAACTATTTCATCAAAGAGGTTGTTCAGATAGAACAAGACAGTGGGGGAAGTAAAGTGATTGTGTTGAAGAACATCACCTCCTACAAAGAACTGGATGTTGCCAAAACAAATTTCATCGCTACTGTTTCGCATGAATTGAAAACGCCGCTGGCCTCTTCTGATTTCAGTCTTAAGCTATTGCAGGATGAACGGGTCGGAAAATTGTCTGAAGAACAAAACGAGCTTGTCAATAAAATAAAGGATGACAACGGCCGGATGCTGCGCATTCTGAGCGAACTGCTTAACCTCTCGCAGGTGGAAGCAGGTAAAATTCAACTGAACATTCAGTTGGTTGATGTTTATAAGGTAATAGAGAGTTCAGTGCTTGCTGTTAACGGAACCGCAAAAGAAAAAGAAGTTGAAATTGACACGAGGTTAGAAGCCAATCTACCGCAGATAAAGGCCGATTCCGATAAGATCGGTTGGGTGTTGAATAATTTTCTTACCAATGCGATCCGGTATTCAATGGAAAAAAGCGTTGTGGTGGTAGAAGTGACAACGACAAGCAATGAAATGAAGTTTTCAGTAACGGATCAGGGACAGGGAATAGAAGAAAGTTATCAGTCGAGAATATTCGAACGGTATTACCAGGTGCCGGGCCGATCAGATAAGAAAGGTTCAGGGATCGGCCTTGCGATATGCAAGGAGTTTGTGGAAGCAATGGGTGGAAGAATCTGGGTGAAAAGTAAGATTGGCGAAGGAAGCACCTTTGGATTTGAAATACCGATGTGAATAGTGCATCATCATAAACGTTGTTGTTCTTCTAAACTTCGGTCTTTTCCGGCGGATAGTTTTCCGCCGATGCGATACGTCAGCGCGAGGTTGATGCGCCGACTGTCGGGTCGATGGTCGTAGCGGATGTTGGTAGGGCCATAGATACTATATGCCCAATATCGGTTTGTCCAAAAAATGTCCTTCCCTGTCAGCACGACATCCAGCTTGGATGCAAAAGTTTTTCGCAGTCCGATGTCCGTTTGGAAATATCGACGCAGTAAGTAAATGCCGTTTATGCTGGGCGAGGTGTAAAATGCGGTAAGTTCAGCGGTAAACCCTTTCGGCAGCGAAAATGTTTGCGCCAGCTGCAAGTCCACATTTACTCGCTGCGGCCTGAAGTAATTTTTGCCGTCAAAAAATTGATAGTTCACGTAAATGATGTTCGCTGTTGATTGCACCGACCATATCGGAAGGGGCCTAAACGAAGCCACGAGCAATAAATCAGCCGACGATTTATACGAAAAATTGCGATCCACGACCTGAAGCACGCCGCTGAGCGAGTCCTGCGTGGCAAATCCCAAAATCGCATTGTCTGTGCGGCTATACGTTAATGTAGCAAAGTAAGCTTGCTTCAATGTGAAGGTAACACTGCCGTTCCAGGCCAACTCAGGCTGCAAAAACGGATTGCCCTGGTAGTAAGAATATTTATCAAAAAAATAGCGGCTGGGATTGAGGTTGGCGTACTGTGGACGGTTGATGCGACGAGAAACTGCAAACGCCAGCGTGTGATTCTCCGACACGTTTTTGGTAAAGGACAGGTATGGAAACCAGTTGGCATAGTTTCGCCTGTTCACGGTGGCTCTATTGCGCAAGTCGCCGGAGGAGGCCGTATGCTCGATCCGAAGTCCGGCATCAAGGGTTAGTGTTTTCGTAAGTGTCGTTGCAATGGAAGCATAGGCAGCGGTTACTTTTTCATCGTATACAAAATGGTTGCTGAGTTCGTTGGAAAATACATAGCTGCCATTGAGCAGCGAATCGAACCGGAAATTGTTGTCGGTGGTCACGAAGGCATATTTAGCACCGGCTTTTCCCGTCCAATTTCGCCGTGGTATTACAAAATCGGTTTTGAAAGAGCGTATGGTAACATTGCCGGGCTGTTGAAATTGCAGCGATTGAAAGGGCTGGATCAGCGAGCCATCTACACTGTACACTCCATTATCCAGGTAGCCGTTCGACTCATTTTGATAGACAGCATAATCGGCATCGGCCGAAAGCTGGGTGCCCAAAGTATCAAACTGCGTGAGGATATTCAGGTTGTAAGCTGCACTGGTGGCCGGCTGGTCTGTATAGTTGCGGTTAATTGCCAGCGAATCGGCTTCACCCGATGCGTTCCGTAAGTAGGTTGGGCCCTCGCCGGTGCGGGTCCAGCGATTGCGCGTTCCGTTGTAGACGGCGCCAATGGTTGTCCCCTTGTTCAAATACCAATCGGCGCCGGCTTTGAAGCTATGGTTATTGGCGATGGCGGGGTCGATGGAACGGCGGTCGTAGTTAACGACTTTACCTCCATTGCTGATGGTGCGGTAGCTGGTGCGTTCGAGTTGAGTATGATTGTAGTTGTAAGTATACCCGCCAAAAAAGTTGAATGCATTGGTACAAATATTTCCGACGACGCCATTGGTGCTTTGCGCAAACTGTCCGGTACCAGCCCCTGCGCGGAGGTTCAGCGCATAGCCCTGCCGGTTGCTCTTTTTTGTAACGATGTTGATAATGCCGGCATTGCCTGTTGCGTCGTATTGGGCCGAAGGGGTTGTCATTACCTCAATCCGCAAAAGGTTTTCCGCGGGCAGGCTTTTTAAAAAATTGCTTAATTGTTGGCCGCCGAGATAGGTCAACTTTCCGTCAATCATTATAGTAACGGCGCTGCTGCCTTTCAGCGTCAGGTTGTCTTCTCCGTCTACAGTGATTCCGGGAGTTCTCCGTACCTGGTCAAACGCTGTGGTGCCTTGTGTAGTGACACTTTTTTCGATGTTGTAGATGATCTTTCCGTCTTTCGCCTCAATAGGCGGTTGCAGGGCGGTTACTGTCACGCTTTGCAATCCCATGTTCTCGGGAATCAATTGCAAAACTCCCACATTAAAATCAGATGCTGTGTCAACAATAAATGTAGAAGAGAAACCCGGTCGATGCCCTACCATATTTCCTTTTACCGTGTATAGACCTTTGACAATGTTTGTAAATAAATAATTGCCCGTCGCATCCGTTAGCACCTGACGCAGTGGCACCGTATCGCCTTTTTTAAAAAGCTCAATCGTTGCGCCTTCCAGTGCGCGGGCGCTACTGTCTTGCACCAGGCCTTTGATCGTTGCCTGACCAAAAGCATCGTTCGCCATTACCCAACATAGAATGAATAAAAATTTTTTCATGCTTTGTTCAATATCTCTTCTGTTTCGCAAAACTTCTTTCATTCGGACAATTTTCATCAGGCAAACTGCATTATTAGACATCGAACCAATATGTCCATTTCAGAATCAACGCCCGGTTCTTAACTGAAAAGCCCTCTGAAACATAATCTCCGTATAAACGAGAGTACCAAATGCGGTTAGCAGGGAAACCGCTGTCTATAATCAAAACCTTTCGCACAGAGCGGCCCAACGCCATCGCTGCAGAAAGACCGGCGGAGCTTCCGCCGATAATGATTGCTTCATAAAGTTTCCGGGTGTTCATAAGGTTTTTCAAAATTGTCTGAGGTAAGTAATCTTATTGATCACCGACTGATTACGCACAGGACTGTTGGCAAAGGATGTTTCATTGAACACGATGTATAGAAACGAAAGCGGTGCAAACTCCCAACTGCCCCTTACGTTCCAGCGTCCGCGCTGGTCGAACGAATTGTATTGATAAAACACCGACGCCTGAAGGCGGGGGTTGTAGGCCAAACGAAGCGATGTTGTAATCAAATCCGTTTTTAAATCTTCTTTATTCACTCCCAGGTTTTGAAAGTTGTTGCGCTCATAACTGACGCTGAAAGCGATGTTTGGCAGCGGTGCCAGTCGTCCGCTCAACTGTGCAGTTTGCAGCCTTCCGTTGTAATAAGGTCCCCATTCATACCGTGCTGCCAGCGAAAGTTTTTTACTCTGGTCGGTTCGGTAATTGATGTACTGCCTCGTATAGAAGTAGCGTTTTTGCTCCAACGGAATGCTTAGTTGCTGAAACTGAAAGTTGATGTTTTGCCAGGTAGGCGTGATGGCATATTCGAAAAAGGCACCGGTCTGAAAAAAAATGTACAGCGGAAAGAAGTAAAGGTCGGCCTGCTGAAACCCAAAGCCCCTGTAATCGTTGTAAATGGTGGCGTAAACGCCGGGGTCCTGCCGACGTATTTTTTTACCCAGCCATCCCTTTGGCCGCCAGATGAAGTAGCCGCCGGTGCTTTGCCGTACGGTGTTGTGTGCAAATACGTAACCCATGCCGGGCTGGTATCGTTCCGATATGGCATCCATCCAATAGAACAGATACCATTTGTTGGGAAAATACCCGGCGTAAAAACTGCCGCCCAGGCCAACGCTGTCGTTGGTATTGTCTCGTGTGGCCGATGCCAGGTATTGAATGGTGATGTCGTTTCTGGGACGGATCAATCCGTCGACCGAAAAGCTTGTATTGTTGCGCTGCCGGAAACCTTTTTGCGCATCGGATTGGTCCAACCGGTGAGTGAGCATTACACCCACGGTGTTTTGCGTGCCGTAGTTCTTTAGGTATCGTGCAACGCCAAAGTTCGCCGCACTTTGCGAAGCCGTAGCCCGCTGATGTACGTATAGTCCGGCAATTGTTCTTTCTTTTGTTCTTTCGGTGTACCGGATCCCAGCGTCAATGGGCACTGCTTCGGCGTTGAACTGAGCATTGCTCAACCCGATGGTACGGCTGAAAAACGGTTTGATGTTCGATATGTCTGCACCGGCGTATACTCCGCTGTTCTCGAGGAAAAATTGGCGCCGTTCGGGAAACAGGACATTGAATCGGGTGAGGTTGTTTACGGCCCTGTCCACGTCCGCCTGTGCAAAATCGGTGTTGAAGGTCAGGTCCAAAACCGCCCGGGGATTGATGGCCCATTTCACTTCACCGCCGGCCTTGAAATCACTGTTGTTTGTTGTTCCGTTGTTGTCGTCTCTTGCCGTGTTGTATTGATACAGTGCATATGGCTGCACACGGATGTTAGCAGATGGCCGCGGCAGCTTCAGACCTTTCAGTTGCGCCGCATACGTCATGCGATACGGCGAGAAACTTTGCGGGACTTTGGGAAACACCGTTACTTCGTAATCTCTTCTCGCCAAACGTGCCAGCGTTAACCCCCATGAAGTTGCACTATCTGAAGGTTTATTATAGCGAAGCGATTTGAATGGAATGGCAAACTCCGCGTAATAACCGCTGTCAGTGCGGGTCGTTCGCACTTTCCACAAAGCATCCCAGTCTTCATCCGTGTATGTGTCGTCAAAATTTTGCAGATCCCGCTGGTTGCCGTATGGAGTGGTTTGAAATGAAACGCAATAGCGTTTTAAATTTTGTGGATCCAATTGCAGATAGAAGATATCATTTTCGCCAAAGGAGAAGTCGCGGCGAAGGTCTTGTACCCTGATGCCTTTCGCACCCGCGCTGTCTCTGCAAAGAACACCGAAGTAAATATTGACCTTGTCAAACAAAATGCGTACTGCGGTTGGAAAGCGGTAATCACCGCCCTGTCGCGGTTCCATTCGAAAGAAATTGCTGATCACCGGAGCTGTTTGCCAGGCTGGTTCATCCAATCTTCCATCGATGATTATCTTTTCACTCGTTTCGATCGCCTCTACCGTTTCCGGAACCGCAGGTGGTGGAAAATTGAGAGTGTCTTGCGCATAGCCGCCGATAATGGACAAGCCGCACATGAGAACAAAAAACGGCTTCATCATCGCTTTTTTTACAACACCTCTGTTGGATTGGTATCGCCCACCGGTGTAACCGATTTCAAACTGGTGGACTTCACTTGGCAGTACTTTGTGCGTTGGTGATCGAGTGAACCAGCGACGATTGTTAGGATTGCCATCGAGACTGTTTTCATTCACAAAAAATTTGTTTTAGATAAGGTCCTACTTGAGATAAGAAGCAAAATCAATCCTATTACTATCAGACATGCGAGTGAAAGCATGACAACCTTGTGATTGATCGCTGGACGGAATTGGAGCGAGGGCATGGCCTGGAGGTCTTGCGCGGTAAACCGGTTGCTCCTCAAAAAAATTCTGTCGTCCGTGAACCGGCTTATTTGTTTGAAGTACCCGTAACCTGTGGTATCGTATGCCAGCATTTGCTGCATGTTGCTTCCGGCCAGTTCATTGAAGACCGCCTGAACAACCAGTGCAGGAGAAAAAAAATTCAACTTGTCGGCGACCGCGTTTCGCGCGGCTACAGCCCTGACTCTTTTTTCTTCGAAAGGAATAATGTAATAGTCCGTGAGATAATGATTGACGCGGTAAAACTTCGGGTCTTCCCAACTGCCGATGGTATCAAATGCATTGGCATAGTAGGGTCGCAGTTTTTTGAGGCTGTCTGTTTTCACCGGCTTCGGCAAAGCCCACACTTCGGCGTTGGCTTTTTGCACAGCAGCCGCCAACTCTGTTTTGGCCGACACAGGCCAGACGGCATTCAAGAGCGCATTAAGAAAAGCCGGCAACAACATGGTAAAGAAGAGCCAGGTGCTCACCATTGCCAGCGCATTGAGGCCAGAGTTTTTTTTGAATGAAACAATCAGGGAAAGAATTCCGGTCCAGCAGAGAAGATACGCGAGGAAAGCGAAGCTGTAAAGCCACCACCGCTCATCCGCTACGATTCCATTCATGATTCCCGCAACAATCATTAACAGCAACCCTACTGCCGCTGTTAACAGAAAACGGATACCCAGCTTGTGAAGAACAATCTTTCTTATTGATACTGGTTGGGTGCCCAACAAACTGAGTGTGCCACCTTCCCGCTCGGCGCTCAGCACATTGTAACAAAGCAGGATCAGGTAAAGTGGAAAAATCAACAGCAATACATAGCCGAGATCAAGGTGTCCGGACATCAGCTTGAACGGATTGACGATCTCACCGCTCATTGTTTTGTTGGTGTAGCCGGTGGCATATTTTTCATAGAAATAGCTGCCGTTGGTAATTTGCTGGGCGAACTTGTGTATATCACGTTGGCCGAACGACAGCGCCGCCATGCCATCGGGCCGGTTCAAGTGGGGCGGGCCGATCAATTCACCAGCTGTGTTCGCGGTGGTGTCTCCATATTGCAACCGATCCGCGAACAACTTTCGCAGACTGTCTATATTATTTGCGAGCAAGTCAATCTTCCGGTTTTGTTCCGCAACTTCATTTCTTCCGTAAATAATCGCATAGATGCCGATAACGAACACCATTGCGGTGAGGGCCATGAAGGAAGCGCTACGGAAAAGCTGTCTCGCTTCGTAGATATAGATGGCCTGTATGGGCTTGTTGCTTTTCACTGGAGCAATTTGATTTTACGGGTGACCAATACAAATAGCACACACAGCGTGAACCAGCACAACAAAGCAGCAAACGAAAAGGGTTGATTTTTCAGCGCGAAGCCTATAGAAGCTTCCCGGTAGTAGAAGGGCTTTACCAATTCATAAGACTCCCTACCAAATTTGGTGCTCCAGTCACCTGCCTTGGTACGGGTGCTCATGTATTCATTCATCGTGTTCACGAAATAGAGCCGGTAATCTTCAGCCTGGTTCTGAAAATCGGTGTAATGCGCATAGTCTGTTCCGCAAAGTGCCATACTGCTGTATTGCATCGCCTGTGCGGGATTGAGAAACGCAGTAGCTTCGCTGATGCGGTTTTGTTTTCGAAACACGGCATCCACTTCCGCCCTTCGCTTGCGAAAAACTTCCGTTGTATAATTCTCGCTTTCGATCATGGCAACGGCGTCGAAGTTTACCGGCAGGTCTTCTTCCCGGGTAACGTTGTATTTTTTCATGGTTGCGGTTAGCAACGCTGCCCGCCGTTTGTCGTATGGGTTATGCCCGTCCAGGCCTTCATTGACATCCTTGTTTACAGCTTGCGTGAATTGAAATTGAGACGGTGTTCGGTACAACACATTGCCTGCATTGGCAGAGAGTTTGGGAAGAATAATGACAGCAAGCATCCACGCACCAAGCAGCTTCATCAGCGCGCCACGACTGTTGGCAGACCAGGCCGATACTACCACGCTGATGCTGATCCAGATGCCCGCGTAAATAATGTAAGAGATCATCAGCAACAGCAACCTTGACCACTGCGTCGTGTTCCCTGATTGCAGACCGGAAAGCACCGCAACTGTAATCAGAAAGAAGGGGACAAGCACGGTCGCAAATGCCAGCCAATAGGCCAGGATTTTTCCGGTCACAATTTTTGGTATGCTTCCGCCCTGCGTAAGGAGCAGCTTGAGCGTATTCCCCTCTTTCTCCCCGCTGACAGACGCGAAACACACAAAGATGATGAGCAGAGGCAGGATTGTTTGCAATACCATTGCCGGCGTCAGCTCACCAAAACGGATGAGCGATGTACTTTCTTCTGCCTGCGAAAATTTGTCGCCGTTTTGTTTATGCGGTTCAAGAAAAAGAGAAGTGCCTGTATATGTATCAAGCCCGTTATCAAACAAGCTCAGGGGCGATTTTATGCGGAAAGCAAAATTTCCGAAATGCGCAGCGCTATGCGGATTTTTTGGCGGCTGCATCAGCCAGCCTTCGCGGCTCATTTGCTGTGCCCCAATGCGTTCACGGTTCAGTTGTTTGAGGTTAACCGCCGAAACAAACAGTGCCGTTACCAACAAGAAGAACAACAGCACGGCCACCAACCGGAAAGTTTTCTCCCGCGCCAATTGTTGAAGTTCTTTTTTGAGCAGGGTTGCTACCATTACTTATCGTTTGAGAAAAAAATTCAATTGCATTCCGCCGAAAAATTGTCTTCTGTATCCGGGGTTGAAGTAACCGCCAAAGGTGTTGTTATAGGCGGTAAGACTGCTGTACAACGTGTTGCCAACATTGTTGATGCCGGCATAGGGATGAAACGCAAGTCTACCCTTTGCCACCGTTTTGTTGAACCCAACCCGGAGGTTCATGAGGGCATAGGCGTCGACCTTCGAAACGTTTTCGTTGGTGAGGTAGGTATCACCGTAACGGTTCAGTGTGTAGTTTATGTAAAAACCCGGCTTTGTTTTTACGTCAAGCATAAGCAACCAGCTGTGGCGGATAGTGCCCGGCACTTCTTTGCCGCTATAGTCAACTGGTACATAAATCGGATCGAAATTCTGGTCGTAATCTGTTCTAAATGTTTTGTAGTCGATGTAATTGTAATCGTTGAACGTATAACCCGCCCTGAATTGCGAGCCGTTGAAAAAGTTGTCTGTCTCCCTGGCAAGGTTCCATCCGACCAATGCTTCGACACCCACCTGCCTGACCTCGCCGGCATTGGTTCTTTTTTCAACATTTACATTTTGCGACACTTCAAAGAGTTGACTAATGATGGCATCTTTCACCCGTAGGTTGTAATAAGAAACGTCGTAGAAGAAAGCGCCATTGCCAGAACTGCCGCGGCTTCCTACTTCATAGTTCCAGCCAGAAGATGGCTTTATGTCGTTGTTGATCGTACCGTTGTAATTCAAAAAGTCACCCGATGCCGGCGGCGTAAATCCTTGGCCTGCGGCAAGATAAACCGATACGGTCCGCCACTTTTTCAACAACGAGAAACGTGGAATTAACTTATGGGCAGACTCATCGTACTTGGAAGGGTTGGGAGTGTTGGTGCCATCCTCAACTTCATAACCATATCGGTTGTAGCTGACACCGGCAGTAAAAAACAGGTCATTTTCGAAATGGAATTCGGTTTGCGCGAAACCAAGAAACTGTCCAGTCTTTGCTTCGCTCCGGTTCATAATCTGAGCCGTGTCGGTATGGAAGTCACCGTTGTAAGCTATGATCTCACTATTGTTCACTCCGGCCTCAATGCCCGCGATAAACCTGAAACCGGTGCTTCGCCATTTATCCCGGTACGATGCAGTTGTTCTTGTGTTTAGTCCGCTGTAATTTTCTTTGTCAAAAATGGCGAAGAAGGGAAAGCTTAATACAAATTCACCTTTGTTGGTTAAATAATACGCACTGGTTCCCAACGTCCACTTATCACTTGCTTTGAATTGGTATCCAATCCCTGTGGTGAATTTGTTCGGGCCAAAGCCGGTTGGCGTCACCGTATTGAATGATGTTGGCGCATCCTTGAACGTGGCGCTGTCCAGGTCGCCTGCAATGTTCATAATGCGGTTCTCATAATTTACCAGATAGCTCAATTCCCCATTTCTACCGGTATAGAACTGACCCGCCAGGTTGTACACATTGCTGTTCGTGTTCGTCATAGGTCGAAAGCCGTCGCTTTCTGTATGGGTGTATTGAAGTGCTATGTTCCCTTTTGAAAAATCGCTCCGCAAACCTGTTGAGGAACGGAAAGTTTTATAGCCGCCGTACATATTGTCGGTACTTACTACCGTACCGTTGCCCGTACCCTTTTCAGTGTTTACGAGGACAGTGCCGCCAAATCCTGCACCGTACATGCTGCTGCCGGGGCCTTTGATGATTTCAATGTTGTTAATGAAATTTACATCCAAACCGCCAAGGGCATTGCCGCCGCTGGCAAGTGTGATCGGTATATCGTTCCAGTACATCCGATAACCGCTGGCATGGACCGAAGGCTGCGCCAGGGCTCCGCCACGTATGTTAAGCCGGTAATCACCGTAGGTATAGTAATCCAGCTTCACGCCAGGCACGGCATTCAGGATGGGGATGAGCGTGGTATTGTCACCGCGGTTTAAGTCGGCCTTGCTAATAACAGAAACCGAAGCGGCGACGGTCAGGAGCGCTCGCTTTGAATCAAACGCGTTCACCACCACTTCGCTTAACATTAATGTTGACTGCCGGAGAGCTACGATCAGGTAATTACCTGATGCTCTCAGAAGAGATGTTTCGTAGCCGACATAGCTTACAGCTATTTCATTGCCGCCCGAAACAGAGAATTCACCGCTGCTATCGGTCGTAACGGTCTCGGCGCCTCTGACCGTTGCGCCAGGAATCGGTTCGCTGGTTTTACTGTCGATGACTTTGCCACGGGTTTGAGCCTGAATGACTGTAGTAAGCAGTAAAGCGGTAAAAAAGAGAATTTGTTTCATCGAATGTGGTTTTTACATAACTATCAAATCACTTCCGGATCCTGTCTTTTTGATAAACGATCTGTCCCTTTATTTGAGCTACCTGTTGAGCGTATAAGCTCAAACTGAAAAAACTTCCCAAAAGAACACACAGGATTATACGCACTATATTTAGTTTGATGTTAGATGAAAGAAGCGATCGCCCTTTGCAAACCGGGCGTTGTTTTACATAAAGTCCTAACAACCTTTGAAGACTCAGATGGTTTCCAGGTAAAGCTGCTGTACTTGCGAAGCCGAAACGTCTTTTGTATCGACAGTATGCACAAGCCTTCCCTCTTTCATAATACCTATGCGGGTGCCGACATTTACAGCATTGAATATATCATGCGTGGCCATGAAGATGGCCTTGCCTTCTGTTGCCAGCTTTTTACATATAGAAGTGAACTCCGCCGTGGCTTTGGGGTCCAGCCCGCTTGTGGGTTCATCCATCAGGATGGCATCGGCATTTTTAGCAAGTGCGATTGCAATTCCTACTTTTTGGCGCATCCCTTTTGAATAAGCGCTCACCCGTTTGTTATGCGCCTCTTTCTGCAAGCCGGCGTTCGACAAAAAGCCGCTCAACAGATCGTTTGAGTATTTGAAGCCTGCAAGTTTGCTGAAGAAGTCAAGATTTTCGATGCCGGTTAAATTGCCATACAGCATCACCACCTCGGGGATGTAGGCAATGTGTTTTTTGGTGGCCGTATCATTGGGTGCTACGTTGATGCCGTTGATGGACGCCTTCCCTGAAGTAGGAGGAGTAAAGCCAAGAAATAAATTGATGGTGGTTGTTTTGCCTGCGCCGTTCTGGCCCAGCAGACAAAATATCTCACCTTTGTTAACCGTAAGATTCAACGCGTTAAGCGCTGTGTGCTCACCATATTCTTTGGTGAGGCCGATCGCCTGAAGCATGGATTGTCAAGATTTAAAACGTTCGGGGAAACGAAAGGACGCCGATGCCCTCGCGCATTAAGGAATTGATAGTTTTAAATCAAGGCAGGCGGTCCACGACCGGAGGAAGTGGAACCTTTTGAGGTTACAAAAGGTGTATGAAAAAAAGAATAAGAAGAAACCGGGAGTGGAGAGTTGTCTACTACCGGAAACCCGTCGAAGTGATGGGTATCTTTTGCCAGTTGATAATCGCAGGTCGAACAGTCGGAAGCTTTTTCTATTTGTTGTAACTCAGCGGATCTATCAAATATTGATGAATTCTCGTGGACGTGAAACTGCTTAACAACTGCAATGAATAGAAAGACCAATAACAGACAAGCCGCAATAAGTTGTCGTTTTATGGATGACTCTTTCTTCACCAGACGAAAGTAGAGAAACTTTTGATATTTGTAACAACGTTGCAAAAGTTTCATGTAGGGTTTAAGCCGCTTGTCGAAAAAAAGTACGAATATTTCAACCTCAGATAAAACCTTACTGTCTTGTCCAAACTGAGCGCAGTATTCGAATGAAGTCACTTTCGTCGTTCGAGGCTGTCAAGCAGCGGATTAATGCCCCCGTCATACATCATCTTCATCATCTGATAGACTGCAGCCTCCGTTTTTTCCGGTGTTCCACCGCGGATGGGTGGAGCCGGATCATACTCCATATCAAGCATGATAGCCTGCGCATAACGTTCGCCATATATATCTTTCATAATGGCCAGCGACATATCAATGCCGGCGGTAACCCCTGCACTTGTCCAATATTTACCGTCTTTTGTATAACGTTCGTTTGCCGGCAGGGCTTTGTACTTTCTCAAAAATTCTTCTTCCCGGTACCAGTTGGTGGATGCTTTTTTGTTTTCCAAAAGTCCCGTTGCCCCCAGCACCCACACGCCCGTGCATACCGCTCCTGTGTATTTCGTTGTTTTGTCAATGTTTCGAATCCAGTTGTGCAAGTGTTTGTCGTAGGTTGCTTCCACTGTGCCGGTAAAGCCGCCGGGAATAATTAAAATGTCCAAGGCAACTACCGAATCAATGATGGTGTTCGGCACCATCTCCACGCCCATCACGGTCTTTATGTTGCCGGGCTTGAGTGCAATAAGCTTTGTATTCACACCCATGGCCTGACCCAATACGTACCGCGGGCCCATCACATCCAAATCATTAACGCCGTCGTACACCAGTATACCGATGGTTCGAATCTCATACCTTGGTTTGCCAAACAAACCTTCCATTGTTTGTACGTGATTGTCCGGACTAAAGTTCTCCATCTCTTTTGCCAGCTTTAGGGAATCATCACGGCGGGTTGAGGCCTCATTCTTCCGTGGCGATTCGTTACTGCACGAAACGGCAAACGCGGATAACAAAAAAGCGAACCATATTTTGTTCATAACAACTGATTTAAGTAGCAGCAGAAGGCCGAAACCTACTTTGGTTGTTCGACAGGAACACTGATTTTTACTTTCTCCCAGGCAAAGTTGATGACACCACTGTTTTTATCAGTTGGAATCACGTAATAACTAAGCCGTTCGGTATGCTCAGTACTGTCTGGCTTTACTTTCCAACGTAGCACATCATCCTTTTCGGAATAATCATCCGTTAGATGTTGCTTCCAGTTTCTGTTCAGAATAAGTGTCCATTCTTCTTTGCCAGGAATCGTAAAGAAGCCATATTTTCCTTTCGGTAGGATCTTACCGCTGATCCGAACATCCGAAGAAAAATCGAAGGATGTAGCATTGTGGGCACCTGTCACCCATACTTCGTTAAAGGGCACGAGGCCACCCCAGATAATACGGTTGCGTACTGCAGGAGCATTGTATTCAACATGCACATGCGCTTTACCAATATTGGCCATTGCTACGCGGTGTGGACTTCCCTTCACTGTATCTGTTGCCACAGTATTGGCAGTATGGCTGCTGTGATTCTGTTGATCGCCCGGGCTGTTATTGCAGGCCAGTAGTACGATTGTTAAAAATACGAGTTCAAATTTCATGCTGCTACATTTTGTACACCCACCTTGCATTCAAAGCTATACAGGTTGGTGTAATGTTTTTGTGTTATTCGTTTTGCTACAACTTTGCATTCATTGTCAAGCCAAAGGTTCTGGGCGCCGCTGTACGCACATTGCGGCCAAAGCTGCTGTCTGGGTTGCCGAAAGCCAGGTAGCGTTCGTTGGCTGCATTTTGAATCCAAAAGAAGACTCCAACCTTATCGAGGGTTAAACCTACCCGTCCATTCAGTAAGGTGTACGATGGTTGCTCGATGTTGTTTTGAATATCGGTGTAATAACTACCAACATTTCTCACCTCACCGCGTATCAATCCTTTTACTTTCTTTCCTAACGACGGTTCATATTGTGCCCCAAAAAACAGCGTATGGTCCGGTGCATTGGAAAGTGAATTGCCTCCTATGGGAGTGGTTGTTTCAACACCGGAGCCGAAGTTTACCCGCTTCAGATTGAAATCCTGGTATTTCGTTTTGTTCAAACCAAAGCTTCCGTCCAACTGCAGGCCTTTTATCGGGATGGCAGAAAGCTCCAATTCAAAGCCCCCACTTTGGGCATCACCAACATTTTCTCTTGCATATGTAAATGGCGCCACCAGGTTGAAGAACTGCAGGTCTTTCCATTGAATCAAAAATGCCGATGCGCCAATGCTCAGTCTTCCGCTTGCGAGGATTGCCTTGTAGCCCGCTTCGAAATTGTTGGAATACTCTGGCTCGAAAGTTTGCCGCACATTGCCCGGCACTTTTTGCGCGTTCACACCACCGGCACGAAACCCTCGGGTGTAGGCGATATAAAGATTGGAACGTTCATTTACAGAGTAACTCAATGCCAGCTTCGGCGATATCGCGGTATAATCTCCGCTCACCGTTGTATCGACGTTCGTTTGCGTGAAAACTCCTCCTGAAAATACGGCATCGCCAAACCCATTGAAGGTCGCTTCCCGTTTTTCATAGTCATAACGTAAGCCAACTGTAGCTTTCAATTTTGAAACAAGTTTGTAGCTTATTTCTCCAAAAGCTGCCAACCCATGATTGTTTGCTTTGTTGCGAAAAATAAAGTAGGTATCCGGCATCATTGGAGACTCAAATGCCAGATTGGTAGAAGGTTCATAACCTACCTGCGAAAAGCCATACAAGCCGGCGGTGTACTGCCATTTACTACCAATACTCCATTGTATTCGCAGCTCCTGGCTGAACACTTTCTGTGGCGGTAGCGCCTCACCAATTTGATCATCAAAGAACGAGTGATAAAAACCGGGAAAGTCAATATCCCGGAATGACAGGCCAATGATTTGATAGGCTGATATGGAAGTAATGGTAAGACGAGAGGCAAAGTATTTTGCAACGAGTGATGTATTGAGAATCTTTCGTTCGTGTTCGCCTATTCTTGCCAGGTTGATACTGTCAGGATTTGCCAGGGCTGCGTCTCGATCGCCTTGGGATACAAAAAAGCCGGTATTGTCGCTCCAGTCCCGCTCACCTTTGAGGTTGAGCGTAAGTTGCAGCCGTTGTGCGGGCAGCCATTTGAGAAAAAGGTTTCCATAAAGATTTTTTTCGCCACCCACCAAACGGTTTTGGGCATTTCTGTCGGTGGTGCCAGTACCAGTCGTATCATTCCGCCAATAACCATTTTGCGTTTGATACAAGCCATTGACGCCTGCAAACAGCTTGTCTTTTATGATTGGTATTTTAAGGCCTGCACCGTAGCGTTGCAATCCTAAATTGCCAAGGCTTGCTTCAGCAAATGCACTTGTTTTGTTAGCAGGTTTCTTGGTGATGATGTTGATAACGCCCCCCATAGCATTTCGACCAAATAAAGTTCCCTGTGGTCCGCGCAGCACCTCAATTCTTTCAATATCCGTAAATGCAAAACCATTGGCTAGGATGTCGATATTGTTTACATCATCGATGTAGGTAGATACGGCAGGGTTCTCGGAAAACACCTGGATGCCACGGATGGATTGCACTTGTTGAAAAGGAACACCCAACTCCTGGTAAGTGTAGTTGGGAACTAATGCGGTCAATCCGCCCAATCCCCAGGTCCGGGTGTCTTCTATTCTTTTTGCTGAAAGAGACGTTACAGAAGTAGGTACGTTCAAAAGGTTTTCCTCTCGTTTGTTCGCGGTAACAATTACCTCGTCAAGCACTTGTGACCGTTCGGTTAAAATAATACTAACCGTGGTTGTACCGATGCCTATCATAACCTCCTGAACTTTTGTAGCATAACCCACAGCGCTAATCTGTAGTTGGTAATTGCCTTTGCTCAGCATAAGATCGAAACGGCCCTGGCTATTTGTTAAAGCAACCGGAGTGCTGTTCAGCGCTTCAATTGCGGCACCGGCAATTGGGGCACCGGAGCGCGAGGTTACCGTGCCACTTATCGATTGCGCAATCGTTGTGACGGTAAGGCATGAAAAGAAAAATGTGAAGATGTTTGCAAAACGCATGGGTGATTTGATTGAGTAGAAAAAATATGGGTATACAACGTGTACCAATACACGGTAAGCAAATAGCGAAACAAGGAGATCTTTATCTACCTGTTACTTCAACGACACGCTGTGTTATCGTCTGCATTGAATAGTAAAGATGTCAGACGAGCATTCCAGGGGGATGGAAGACAGTAGATTGGAAAGTACTCAGTGCCGGAGTCAGAAAGGATGCGAATTCCCTGCGATTTGTTATAGAAAGAAGATCTAAAGAAGTAAAAAATGAATTTGAGGAGATCACCGGTTCCTTTCCATCCCATTTGAGGTTTGGAAGTTGCTGTTCTTTCTTTTCTTCTTGTTCAAGCTGCTTCATTAGCCGGCACTTACCGCTGCATTTCAGTTTCGGCTTGTCCTTGTTCTCGCAAAACACTTTTGCAATGTAGGATTGGTTCAAATAAAAGTTCACCACGATAAAAGCTTTCTGAAAGCACTGAACCGAAAGAATCAGAATAAGAGTAAAACAAAGGATTCTCTGCGGCATGATGTGAATTCAACGGCGAAATTACGGTGTGGTTGCTTACGGAAGCTGACCTCCAAAAAATGATAATGACGATGAAAGTCCACACTACAATTTCACCCCCACAGTCAGGTATAAATTTCGGCCGTCGCTTGGCCATATCCCCGGCCCGGGATAAAACGTTGGTCGTTTGGTAAAATATTGTTCATCGAAAACATTGTTGATTCCCATTCGGAATGTCAGCACATTGTTTGTACGGAACGAAGCGTTAAAATCCCAAATACCATATCCGGGTGTCAAGCCTCGTGCACCTGAAGCTGGAGCAGTCACTGTGTTGATGGCATCCGAATAAGATTCGCCTGTGTAACTATAAAGTATTGTCAGGCTTAATCCCTCGTACAACAAATCTATTCCGTTGCGAGTGATCCATTTCGGCGCCGATTCAACATAATTTCCCTTGATGGATTTGTTCTCGTTACCAATCGACACCTCTCCTTTCGTGTACCTCGCAGCCATGAAGGCAGTCGACGTATAAATTCCGGCAAATATCTTGCTCGACAACGCAAATTTGTATTGCACGAACATCTCTACACCTTTGGTTAGACTGTTCCCGACATTTGTCCTGTATATATATGGAGCTCCACCCGGATCCTGAAGCACGAGGGTGCCGAGACGGTTCTTGTAGTTGACAGCAAATATGCTGACGTCGTATTGCAGATTTTTTATCATGCCACGCGCACCAAGTTCGGCGTTGTATCCAAAGGCATTCTTCAAATTTTTGTCGACTTGCTCAAATGTAGACGCCGGAATAATGTCTTTAAAAATGACCGGCCGGTACGACTGAGAAATGCCGCCATACAAATTGCTATTTCGAGTCAGTTCGTATTGCGAACTGATGCCAAACAATTGGAAATTATGCGGAATTGAATTCGGCAAATCATTTGGATAATAGGAGAGGTAGCCGCTCATTGTTGAACGTCCGTTTTCGAAACGCACACCGGGAGTTACCGTCCACTTAGGAGTCAACTGAAATGTATTTTCTGCGAAAGCCGCAAAGTTCTTAGACCTAAAATTGAGATCACGTTTGAATGGCCCATCTAATGAAAGATCATAGTCATCGCCTGTTGTTCCTACCCCGAGTTGTCGGCGATGCAGGTCGTTGCTCACATACAGCAGGCCGGCATTCAGAGTGGCCGGAAATTTCCCAATGAGGTATTTATGCCTGACCCGCAATTCGGCTGTCTTGCTGTTGAACTTGTCGATATCCACCTGTCTGTTTTTGAAGTCGCCTGTTGATGGATCGATCTCGTCCGGAACCGTGGCGAATGCGTCAAGCTGAACACTGTTGCGATCTCCGAAAACGCCGGAAGCAATGAATAGAATTCTGGTATTTGGTGAAACAGAGTAATCGACCGTTATGGAAGGAACATAGATATCAGGACTGAAATAATTACGTTTCCTTGTACTGCTTCGCGGATTATCATAAAACATGCTGTCGTTTAGTGGCCCGGGGATCTGGTGCAGATATCTTGAGCGTCCGGCTTCGAGCTGCACGGAAAATTTTCTGGAAAATTTATAACCGAGGTGAATAAACTGCGCATCTGCTTCGGATGCGCTATGGTCGCGATAACCGTTTGACCGCCTCATATGCATGTAGCCATAGTACGAAAACCTGCCAACCGTACCGCCAACTGAATTGAACGTTGACATCAGTCCGAATGAACCCACGGTATTCAACGACTCAAAACCAATTTTCTTCGCGGTGTCCGGTCGCTTTGTGATGTAGTTTACCAACCCGCCAAATTGTGCACCATATTGAAGTGACGCGGTGCCACGAACAATTTCAATTCTTTCGAAACTTTCTACCGGCGGACTGTAGTGACTGGCAGGGTATCCATACAAATCGCTGTTGATGATCACGTTGTTTTGCCGGATATTGTATTCCCAACTGCGGTGCGGATCCAATCCACGGGTGGCGATGTTCAACTGATTGCCGCTTCCATCCATGTCGTACACAAAGACTCCCGGGATTTTCGAAAACAATTGCCGGCCGGTCTTCAGCGCAATGTTTGCATTGGTTGCACTAAGCGTGATTGCCTCGATTTTCTTTCCATCCGTGGATATGAAGTCCGAGCCCAGTGAGTGCGAGATATCTTTCTTTTGCCAGGCTCTGATGATAACTTCCTTCAACTCCTTCGGGCGAACGGAATCTGGTTGGGTTTGCGAGAACAGTTTCACGACAAAGCAGCAGCTGAAACATATTAAGATCACCCTGGAAACCATGAACGCAAAATTACCCCTTTCTCATATTTTCGGCATCCTCATATTTGGTGATGGTGCAACGCCCAATGCTTCAAACATTTGAATGCTATAGTATCAATATCAACGTGCCGGCTATTATAAAACCTGCTCCGGCAGCATCTTTCCACGTCAACGTTTCACCCAAAAATATCACCGATAGAATTATTGCCAATGCAACGCTAAGCGTCAATGGGTGCTACCTGCGACAGCTTTCCAAATTGCAATGCTTTGAAGTAAAAAAGCCACGACAAACCGGTGGCGAGGCCTGACAAAACTATAAACAGCAGGTTGCGACCCGTAAATTGTGCAAGGGAAGCAGTGCCGCCGCTGTAAAGAGCAATCATCCATGTGAACACAAAAATCACAGTTGTTCGAAGCGCGGTTGCCACATCACTGTTCACTCCTTTTATTCCCACCTTCGCAAACACGGCAGTGAGGGCCGCAAACAAAGCGGATAGCAGGGCATATATCCACCACATAAAGTTTTGATTTAGAGATTGGCGATCGAAAAAATCAAAACAAATTTAGCGAGGGTTTGCTACGGTCGGCTTGTCTGTCCGCGAGAACCGAAAACATCATTTTTTCGATCGGGTTTATTCTTTCCGACATGGAGTGATGATCACTGTAAGTTCGCCAGTGGTTCCGAACCACATCGACTTCCGATGTTCCTTGCCATGGGTTCTTCATCAATCATAGGCCCCGAAATCTTCATCAACTCAACAAAGTCGCCACGCGCTATTGCTGTGAGTGCAGACCGATCCGATTTCCCTCCGTGTCGATAAAGAACGCCATGTACCCGGTTTCCGGATCAATTTGTGTTTTTGGCAAAATGATCTGCGCTCCTTCCTGTTCGATTCTTTGCAGGACCTCATCCATGTTTGGATTGGCGTTCAAATAAATTAACACACCGGATTGTGACGGCTGATGCATCTCGCTTTTTACCAGCGCGCCCGAGGCTTTGCCAGTGCCCGGCCCATAAGGGAACATCACCATCTGGAAGTTTTCGATTTGCATTTCTTCCATGTGGATGCCGAAGATCACCTGATAAAAATGCCTTGCTCTTTGGATGTCTACAACCGGAATCTCAAACCAGTTGATCGCATTTGTGTTTTTGTCCATAAAAATATTTTTTATGAAATTATCCATTTAAGAAGCCAGGACGCCAACCGTTCAATGATTAACGCAAAGTTCTTTTCTGTCGGATCTCCGACGCCCAAGTCATTCAAAGATTAACGCAAGGTTCTTTTCAGCTGCGGACGAGCCTGCTGGTAGCACATAAATCGGATATTAGTGTGTCGGGCGGAAGCTGGGTTGCGGTCGTCAGGCTGGAGGCCATCATGACAAAGGACAAGGTGATACAGTGCATGAGGTAAAGACGAATGGGGTACGGGAAAGGGTGAATGGGCAGGTGCTCTAGGCGGCATTACATACTTGTTTGAACGTATGATACGTTTCTTAACGATCACCCGATTCGACGCGTGTTGTCGCCAATTCTTGCTTTCCGACATCAAAGAGGAGTTTGAAGGATTCCGACCGTTCACTCTCCGCCACCGGCTGGCGGAGGAATGCTTACCCGTTATAGCAAATAATAAATTCCAAATTGGAAGACACGGTTCGTCCCTGTTTTTCCTTCACTGATAATGTTTCCGAACTCATCCGTATAAAAACCGTTCACCAAACGAGTAACACCGAAGCAATATCGCAAATCGATCCCTACGCCTCGCGTTACCTGATAAGCCACCCCAACATTAGCACCAATATCAAAGTCCTGATAGAACTTCGAGACATCGTTATTGCTGCCATCAAATCTTGATTTGGCGCTTGCCAAAATGCCGAATTCCGGCCCGAGCAGGAGTGAAATTCTCGGAGAGGGGCGAAAACCAAAAAGAATAGGCAGATTGACATAATTCAGACTCGTCGTTGCTTTTCCATCAGACTATGTGCCTGGCGAACGATAGCCCTTAACTGAATAAAGTAATTCGGGTCTTAGTAAGATTTTTCGGTAATGTTCCATTGTATCAGGCCGCCTGCATAAAATCCTATCCGTGCTCTTTCAATGTCTGGGCCCTTGTGTTTTACGCTTGATAAATTCAGGCCGGCTTTTAATCCAAACTGTACTTGTGCAAAGGAAAAGATTGAAATAGATAAAGCAAACACAGTGGCGAATGCGGATTTCATAATAGTTTTTTCGGGGTTCTTTTCGCTATAAATATCTCAATGCAATTTCATCATAATCCTTCTGCTGATCATCTCCTAATCCAAAAATATGCCTATCAAACTCAACGAAATGCTTTTTTGTTACGAACAACGAAAGCAGAATTTCTTAATCAGCCGGATTTAATGTTTGAGTTACGATTGTCGTTCAATCATGAAGTCGCAAAAAGCGACCTATGCCATTCCATATAATAAGGACGATACAACATTCAAATACGACGGGCTCATGCCTTCCGACAACGGTCAGGGTGTACGGATATCCCATTACGAGTTTCAGATTTGGGCGCTTATTGCTATCTTACTATATGTAGTAGCGCTACCAAGGGCAATTAATCTTGGTCGATTTAACTTCTTACTGGATCATTCCGCTATCATTCTATTGGTCGTTAGCACAACGGTTGTGATTTGTTATTTCTTACTATTCATTAAAAAGATTCTAGTTTATCTAACGCCAATGTCATTCTTGCCTTACTTAATAAGGCAACATGATAAGGACAACAGTAAAGAACAAAATAATTACGTTTCTTTTCGTGCTGTGTCCGATATTTTAATTCTTTCGATTCGTAAGGAAGATCAAATTCTCGCGACTACGATCACCGACTTCATGTATCGACAATTTAGGTCGATTAGAGATCAAAGTAAAGGACAAGCGGTTGAGTATCCGAATGCTTTTTACAAGATCATATACGACACCATTGGAGAACTAGCCGTGTCAAATTCGAGAAAGGTTTCTTTCGGGATTGATGGCGCGGCGGGAAGCAGTTGGATGCTTGGGGAACTGCAAGCCACTTCAATTTCAAATGTTACTTATAGTTGGATGTGGCAGAACCTGAAGTTATGTTTGTTGTACAATAAAGAAGATTTCGTTGTTAGGCACTGGCAGAATGCCCATCAATTTATGGGAACGCAATTATCCAGACTTCCGCCGCAGCTGGACTTTGAAACGGGTGACCGTCTGAATGACGCAGCAATAGTAGCCAGAGACAGCGAGCGACGGTTATTTTTTGAATTTCATCTTGCGTTGGGTGCTCTTATTTTACATCAAAGACGCTGTTTGCTATTGAGGCGGTTATTTCGGTACACACAAAGTTCACCACCTCGTTTTGAACTGCTGCCATCGACTATGTCAGAAATTTTCTATGACTATTTCCGGTATACCGATGTCTTCAACGTGACTCCTTTAGATATTCGTTTCCCTTTTCCGAATGCAGAAGGTGTCGGGGCTGACGATGAGATCAATTCGGCGATTAGAAACTACTTGGCTCTTCTTTACATCCGGCAATTTACCCTACAGAAATTTTATGTCTACGAAGACCCGCTTGCAATGCCGAATGTCCCCGTGAGTCAAAGGGAAAAGAAAAAGTGGATCGATAACATCCAATTGCTCGAATTGCAGGTGGAGGCGCTGTTGAAAGATAAAGAACTGATGAACGCAGTAGATTTTGGGCATCTTACGGACGAGTGGTTTCAGCAACGCAACATCGTCCATCCGCTTACATGGATCCGAACTTTTAAAGAAGCGTTAGAAAACGCTTTTGTCCAAACGGAGAATGAGCAACAGGTATCTAACGAAAAGGTAGAAGCTTTCAAAGAAGCAGCTCGCAAAATTGTTATTCCTGTCATGGATGATACTGCGACACTTTTTTCCGTCTCGACTGCTGCTACCGGAGAGTCGAAAAGGTTTTATATTGGTGGCGAACTTCAATTGTTTGACAAGGCCGATTTTGCAGTAGATCAACCTGCAGAGCACATTAATTTCGATACTTTTTTGGCTTCGCGGCTTGCTCAAAAAATTCCAGCGGCGGTAAGCCAGTCGTTCGTTGTCATAACCCGAAAATATTTTCTTCTGCAGCCTGACGAAATCCCCAGCGCATTGAGCAAGATGAAATTTAATCCAGAGGTGGATGTGATTGTCTGCTGTTCGGCACGGATACTCCAACGCCTTCGATCGGTGAAAGGATCATGGAATGAAACATCAATAATTGAATTGACGGGAAGCAACTTTCAGATTGTGGGTGATTCTATTTTCGTCTGCAAGAGAGACGACCTTCCCAAAATTGAATTCCTTGACATCAACTCCGATTGGAAGGAGCAATACAAACTTGAAAAGTTGAGCTTAGGTCATCATCTTTACGGGTCTGTGATAGACTTATTTCGAGAAAGTCAATTGCTGCAAGCCGTTAGTGAGACAAACAATGGAGCCGACTTGCAGAAAAAGGTGGCTGTTTCACTCTTTATCAACGGACAAATTACTTGGAAGACGGCTTCACAAGTGGTACAAATCGAAGCATTTTCTCCATATGGGCGGAAAGGAATACCGCAAAATCTAAGCGACATCGAAACGTTCTGACTCGTGAATTGCAAGTAATTATTCCACAATCTTACGGTCAGTTCACGGAACCGTGCTTATTCGCTATCGATGATTCGTAAGCCAGTATTGTATTAGAAAGAGATTTAGTAATTTGTGTAGCAATATGTTAACAAGGGAAAAAATATTGGAGACGATCCGCAGCAACAAACAAGGGTTTAGCAACCTTGGAGTTGTTCGAATTGGCTTGTTTGGAAGTTATGCAAAAAACCAAGCCTTACCAGGCAGCGATGTGGACATATTGGTGGAGCTCTCTCGCCCCGATTGGAGTACTTTATGCGCTGTTTGGGACACCCTTGAAAAGCAATTGAATACCAAAGTGGACTTGATTCGTAAAGGATCCCATCTTCGTGAGACTTTCATTCGATCGGTCGAGAATGATATTATCTATGCCTGATTTCATTATAGAGGACAGGCTGACATTAATTGGTGAGCATGTTGATGTCATTCTTGAAAGAATCAAAAAGATTTCCAGCGCAGATGATTTCACCGATACGGATGACGGGCAGATTCTTTTCGATTCCATACTTACAAGGCTTCAATCCATCGGCGAAAACATCAAGAAAATTGAAAGTATACAGAAAGGGTTTACACAACGACATCTTCATTTGGACCCCGGTCCAATCATTCGGTTCCGCGATATTGCTTCACATCATTACGAATTAATGGATTATCAGGTGGTCTATGACATCTGCATCAAACATATTCCAGAACTCGCCACCGCACTTGCGAGACAAAGAAAAGCGTGACTGGTACACAAGAGTGTAGCGTAAGTTGTAACAGTACTTGCCACGCTTCCCACTCGATCAGCGCACGCAAGCGCGGCTTTTTTAATATAGCTACTTCCTACAGGCGGTTGACAGGGATTTGCGTCTACCAAAGACTGCTACATGAACTTTCTTCGTTTGAATGCGGTGATATCTTCACCTGTCAGATTGAACCATTCTCCGTTGGCACGCTTGCTTTCGAACCGTTTGTGCCAGTACTTTTCAATTCCGAGCGGATCATCGGTTTCGATCGCGTGAATAAGTCTCACTTTTTCCGGAAGCTGTAACGCTACCTCATATTCCCTCCTACCTACTGAGTGCGTGCTTCCAATCTTGTAATGTTTGCCAAACTTCATCAGGTAAACCGTGCCGATTTTAACGTCCTCCGAAAAAGGTCTCGTGATGACCTCCATGGATCGACTTGAGGACACAAGTGCAATTACATCTTGCCAACCCGGCTCACTGCCAAACTGCGCAACGAAGACCGATGACAATTCTTTCCATTTCACATCGTGGCTCTTTGATATTCCTTCGGCAGATGGAACACAACCTGCCTTGTTCCAGTCGGCTATCGCTGGCAGCTTGTTGAGTGTTCGGACCAGGTTCCCCCACTGTGTGAGTATGTCAACGATGCTTGACTTTTGTTGCGAGAAGTTGTTCGGAACATCCCCGCATTCGGCCACAAGTTTTGAATATGCCTGGCTGCCAAATACTCTTTCCAGGTGCCGGCGATGAATTTTTGTTTCGTTTGAAAATTCAATGAATGAAGGGGACTTGCCAAGCTGCGTTTTCAGCAACCGGTACGCCGACATCAATTGCTCTTTGGTGACATTTTTTGCAGCCATGACGGCTAAGTTGCACAATCTTTTTGAACCATTGCACGAGCAGAGGTTTAGATTATTCGTGTAGAAACATGTAGTGGCATTTTTGAGTATCGATAAATCCGGCAAATTGGGTCAATCCACCGATTAGCTCGTCTTACAGTCATGCAGTTTAAGATTTCTCTGCGCTGCTGCTGGCGGGGCAGATGGTGAGCGCGCAAGCACCCATCGTCCTTCGCACCGCAGACACCATCGTTGTCGTAACCGACTCGGTCCGACTGGGTCATCGCGCAGGAAAGCGCATAGCCCTAACCGTCATCACGCCCACCGGCGATTCTTTTTCTGTCCGCGTCCGCCGAACTGCCCAACCATTACCCGATTCTACTTGTGTAAAAGCGCGGCTCCTCGTTCTTTCCGACATCGAAGGGGGGTTTGAACGCTTTCGAACGCTCATGCTCCGCCACCGCGTTCTCGGCTCGCAGTTCCGCTGGATCTTCGGTCCCAACCATCTCGTCATTGTCGGCGACCATGTTGATCGGGGGCGAAATGTTTTAGAGTTCCTCTGGCTCCTCTACAAGATCGAGGCCGATGCCGAGCGCGCGGGTGGGCGCGTGCATGTCCTGCTCGGCAACCACGAGATCATGAACATCCAGGGTGACCTTCGGTATGTACACCAGCAATCCGGCGCAGGAGTACTTCAGAGAACAAAGTCAATCAAGTAGCTAACCCCGAAGTCCTTCAAAGATGACATCAGAGATAGCCTTAGACAAGCATAACAATAAAGATCAAAAAGAATTTTTTTGTTGATCCTGGCGTATTATGTTCGTTATCGTTTTTTCAAAAACACGCAAGATGAATTTGAAAATCCTGTTCAAAGAATTCAAAAGCGACCTGCCTGCCAGTATCATCGTTTTCTTCGTAGCCGTTCCGTTATGCCTGGGCATCGCCCTGGCATCCGGTGCACCATTGTTTGCTGGTATCATTGCAGGCATTGTTGGTGGTATCGTAGTAGGTATCGCCAGCGGTTCTCCATTAGGGGTGAGCGGTCCCGCTGCTGGCCTGGCAGTTATTGTACTGACCGCTATCACGGCGCTTGGCTCATGGCCGGCCTTCCTGATGGCCGTGGTCCTTGCCGGAGCTTTACAGCTTGCGATGGGCATGGCGAAAGCAGGTTTTATTGCCTACTTCTTTCCTTCTTCCGTCATTAAAGGAATGCTCACCGGCATCGGGCTCCTCATCATTTTGAAACAGATACCCCATGCCGTGGGGTACGATAAAGATCCGGAAGGCGATCTGTCTTACCTTCAAACGGATGGGGAGACTACGTTTTCCGCTATTTCAAAAGCCTTTGAAATGATCACGCCGGGTGCTTTACTGATCTCGGCCGTTTCGATAGCTATCCTGTTGTTCTGGGATTTGATTCTGACCAAAAAGCATAAAACATTCCGGATTTTACAAGGCCCCATTGTAGTGGTAGCGGTCGGTATCCTAATGAATTATTTGTACTCGACAGGAGTGTTACATTTCACTCTTGCGGAAGACCAATTGGTGAGGTTGCCTGTTGCGCGTAGTTTATCGGAATTCGTTGGTTTTTTTACACTGCCGGATTTTTCGGCCATTTCAATTTTTAAAGTGTGGGAAACAGCCATCGTACTGGCAATAGTTGCCAGTCTGGAAACCCTGCTGTGCGTCGAAGCAACGGATAAGCTGGATCCCTTTAAAAGAGTCACCCCCACAAACAGGGAGTTGAAAGCACAAGGACTCGGAAACATTGTGTCGGGAATGATTGGAGGCCTTCCGATTACCCAGGTCATCGTACGGAGTTCAGCGAATATTTCCTTTGGCGGCAAAACAAAGATGTCGACCATACTACACGGAGTATTCTTACTTATCAGCGCTGTTACCATTGCAGGAGTGTTGAACATGATTCCCCTTGCAAGTTTGGCAGCCATACTGATTATCGTTGGCTACAAATTAGCGAAACCCTCCCTGTTCGGGCAGATGTATAAACTGGGGTGGGAGCAATTCATTCCTTTCGTTGCGACGGTCGCGGGCATTCTGGCCACTGATTTGTTAAGAGGTATTATTATAGGAATGCTCTTTAGCATCTTTTATACGCTGCGTCACAGTTACCGGAACTCCCATCATATGAAGGAAGTTGTCACAAACGAAACCGGGCAAAAGATCCATTACATCGAACTAGCCCAAGAGGTTTCATTTTTCAACAAGGCGAATGTTTTGAAAGCATTGGAGTCCATTCCGGAAAACTCGAAGGTTGTAATTGATTGTTCAAAATCAAAGTCGATAGCATATGATGTAGTGGAATTGATCCAAAACTATAAGGCACATGCCCACTTCAAAAACATAAAAGTAGACACCATCAATTTCATCGAGCCTTCGTCGTAGTTCGACGCCCGGACTGGCGCAAACCTGACTGACAGGTATTGACGATGGGGTTGCCCGGACATTAACTTTGCAATTTCTGAAGTGGTCGTACTTCGACTTTTCCGTTCTCTTTGAAGATCGGACACCCTTTTGCAATCTCTACAGCCTCGTTGATGTCTTTCGCGTTAACGATTAGGTAGCCGCCAACCATTTCTTTGGCTTCTATAAAGGGACCATCTGTCACAACCTTATTTTTTCCGTTTACCTGTTTACCAGTGGTTTGAAGAGGTTGGCCACCTGAAATAATTCCATCCTTACCAAGATCTTGCATCCAGGTTATCCATGATTGAATGTATGCCTTAACTTCCATGGAGTCTTTGGCATTGTGAACGTGAGTGTCACCGCCTCTAAATAAAAACATAAATCTTTCCATATTGATGATTTAATTGTGTGATTATTTTTGAATTACTCTTCAATGACGAACGGGATTTGGATCTTCGGACAAGGGTTCGACATTTTTTTTCTCTTTGACTTCTGCATGCTGCGAAAGACGATGTCTGCCAGCCAGTCCGGCCGATAGCCTACCCATTTTTGGTGATGTATCCATTCAGCTGCTGCAGGTATCTTGACACTGCGAACAATCATGTCAAGACAAACCACAAAATCATTTCGGGATCTGCTCGGGTTGCCGCTTTCGAGCGAAGATTGTTCTTTTGAGTTGGAAGCGGAAGCAACAGAGATCATAAAAGGACTGGCTCTTGTTGAAAGTCTTCATCCGAACCAAACAATCTTGTTGTGCAATCGTTCGCATTCACAGCTTAGGTATGTGAGTGCAAATTGCGAGAACACAACGGGATTGAAGCCAGATGCGCTTTTCAGCTTGTCGCCGCTCCAGTTCTTTTCATTGATTCATACTGAAGACCAAGCGACGGTCAAAGAATGTTTCGATCACATGCTTTCATTGCAGCCGTTCAATCCTTTCGAATTACGCTTTGTTCTGAATTATCGGTTCCATCAAAGGCATCGATCATATGTCTGGATCCAGGATGAGAAGCTTGTGATAAGAAGTCGCGACGGAAAGGCCATCTTTTTTAGCATACTGAGCAACACTGAAAGCGACGATGGGTATTGCGGAATGAAGGTCTTTCGGATCGTTGATGGTCACACAATTGCACAATACTCGTATACACCCAACGATCGTGCTGAAGGCGTCACAGCGCGCCAGAAGCAAATCATTGATCTGATACGACAAGGGTTTTCGACGAAGGAGATTGCGGCGACTTTACGTGTCAGCCCGAACACAGTTCGAAATCACAAGCATATCCTCTTCAAAAGAGCCAACGTCAGGAGCAGTATTGATTTGCTTCGTTATTTCGACAAGACACCGCAATAAGGCGAACAGCCTGTTGGTTTAAAACACGCTGTAAGAGTTGTCTGTCTGCAGCGCCAGTCGTCACATTTTGAATAGGGAGTTACTATCCGATGGTATCTATCGAAGGCGGACTTGCTGAGGAAGATCGGGAAGGATGGAAGGAACTAACAGTAAGGCTTAGCCGAAAAGTTCAGCTTGTTGGCGACGATCTGTTTACAACCAATCCTTCAAGGATATAAAAATGCATCGATATGGATCAAATCGGCACACTCACAGAACTGTACGGATAAAAAGACAACGAATTTGCGACGGTTTGGTTCTGCAGGCACCTGATTTTATTGATTCTTCTTCGCAAAATCGAAAGTGACTAATACGTATTTTCGTTGCAAAGTCGACCCGATCGATGTCCGCACCACCTGTTATAGACCTCCGAGTTTTTCAGGCAATGCCTGGGAACAGTGTTGTTCTACTCGCCGATGCCCCTGTGTTTACGATCCTCGCTGCAACGGATGATTACTTTCGAACGTCGGGGCGAACCAACGAACAACTCATCAACAAAGGAATTCTGGAAGCATTTCCCACGCCTCCCGACGATCCCAACCAGGCTGGCATCAAACAACTCCGTAAGTCGCTGGAAAAAGTAATTGTGCACAAGCATTCCGATCGCATGCCACTGGTACGCTACGACGTACAAAATGCCGACGGAGTATTTGAAGAACGCTATTGGTCGGCGGTTAACACGCCCGTTTTCGATGAAGGCGGAGAAATTCGATACATCATTCATACGGCAGAAGAAATGACGTCGCAGGTGAAGGCGGAACGGGATGCAAGAAAGATTAGGCAGCTCGAAAAATCTTATGATCTTTTCATGCAGGCACCTGTTACCATTGGGGTTGTTAAAGGGGATTCGTTTGTTATCGAACTGGCAAATGACACGCTTCTCGACATATGGGCGCGATCGGCGGAAGTTATAGGGAAGCCCCTCTTTGAGGCAATCCCTGAATTGAAGGAGCAGGGATTCAAAGAGCTTCTGGATCAGGTATATCAAACCGGAGTACCGTATTCCGCATATGAACACCCTATAAAGTTAATCCGGCATGGCAAAGAAGAAGTCCTGTATTTCGATTTTGTATACAAGCCATTTTACGAGGACTCGCATATCCACCCTGTAGGCGTTCTGGCAGTCGGACACAATGTGACAAGGCAGGTTCAGTCGAGGCAGAAATTCAAAAATGTTATTGAGCAGGCAAAGGATCCAATAATGATCCTGGAGGGAAAAAATTTGGTGCTTGATACAGCCAACCAGGCAGTGTTTAAACTGTTTAATGTAGGCCCTGAGGTTCTGGGGCAACCTTTCTTTGATTTTCTTCCGAAACGAACGAATCAGGGCTTTGATGCGCTGCTTCACAATGTGCTTGTCAATGGAACTCCTTTTATTGATCAAGAGGTGCCTATCCTGATCAACCGAAAGAGCGGCGACGAAGAAACGGTGTATTTTGATTTTTCTTATCAACCATATCGAAATCCCGAAGGGAATATTACAGGCGTATTGGTAATGGCAACCGACGTCACCGCAACAGTATTTGCGAGAAAGCGGATTGAGGAAAGCGAAAGTCATTTCAGAAGAATGGCCGATACCGTTCCTGTGATCATCTGGATCACGCGTACTGACGGACATTGCACTTACTTGAACAAGAGGTGGTACGATACCACCGGGCAGACTCCGGCAGACGCAGAGGGCTTTGGGTGGTTGAAGGCAATACACCCAGATGATGCTGCCAACGCTGGCCGCATTTTTTTGGAAGCAAACGAGAAACATATCCCCTTTTACATCTTGTATCGGCTTCGCCAGAAGAACGGCGAGTACCGTTGGGCTGTCGATAGTGGCCAACCGAAATTCACAGATGAAGGAACTTTTGAAGGGATGATCGGAACAGTGATCGACGTACATGAGCAGAAACTTGCAGAAGACAAGATCAGGGCGAGCGAAGCGCGTTTCCGAAACATCCTGGAGCAAACGCCTGAACCGATGCTTGTACTTAAGGGCGAAGAGCTCATAGTCGAAGTCGCCAATGAACCATTGTTCCGAACCTGGCGAATGGATGCCAGCGTCCTTGGCAAACCCTTACTTGAATGTTTGCCTGAATTGAAGGGACAGGGAATCATTGAAATGATGTTGGATGTTTTTTACAACAAAAAAGTAATAAAAGGTTATGACAGGCCTGTCATTTACGATCGCGGCAATGGCGTAACAGAAACAATGTATTACAACTTTGTTTACTCACCGTATGTGGAAGCGACTGGCGAGGTGACTGGTATCCTCATAATCGGCACCGATGTCACGGGCAGCGTTCGGGCGCGTCAGGCACTGGAAGAAAGTGAAAATAGATTTCGTACGCTTGCAATGACAATTCCTCAAATTGTCTGGACGACGGACGAAACAGGACGACTTGATTACCTAAGCAATCAATGGGAGAATTACACAGGTCAGCCGGTTGCAGAAGGACTTGGTGAAAATTACCGGATGATCCATCCGGAAGATTTGGAGAAAGTAGCCACATGCTGGAGAGAAGCCATTGAGACCGGCAGGCCCTGGCGCGCAGACTATCGACTTAAGATGAAAGAGAGTGGAAAGTATCGCTGGTTCACAGGAGTCACATCTCCATTGAAAGACGCCGAAGGACGCATTGTCAGATGGATCGGAACCGCAACGGATATCCATGAACAAAAATTATTTACCAGAAAACTCGAAGCATTGGTTCACGAACGAACCGGTGCGCTGCAACGGTCAAACGATGACCTGCAGCAGTTTGCACACGTGGCATCACATGATCTTAAAGAGCCGGTGCGGAAAGTGAATACCTTTCTCAGTCGCCTGGAAAAACACCTGGATGGGCGTTTAGACGCAACGGGAGAAAAATTCATTCAAAGAATTTACAGCGCCACCAACCGGATGTCAACAATGATAGATGGCGTGCTGAAGTATTCAACGGTGAATGAAGCAACGGAGGAAACTGAGGCGGTCGATTTGAATGAAGTACTCCGAAACATTGAAACCGATCTCGAAGTGATCATTCAGAATACGTGCACAGAAATCCGGTATGACAGACTGCCGACGATTGAGGGTGCACCGATCCTGATCTACCAGCTGTTTAACAATCTCATCAATAACTCAATTAAATTTGCAAAAGCCGATACCCCTGCCCGTATTGAAATATCCTCGGAAGTAACAATCGAAAAGGAACAAGAATTTGCAAGGGTAGTTCTGGCTGACAATGGAATTGGTTTTGAGCAAGAACAGGCATCAGCAATTTTTGATACATTCACCAGGCTTAATCCGAAAGATAGATATGAAGGAACAGGGCTTGGATTGGCTCTGTGTAAGAAAATTGCCGAGCGTCACGGAGGAAGTATTTCCGCACAGGGAAGTTTGGGCGAGGGCTCAACATTTATAATTCTTCTTCCCCTGAAACAAAGTAAGCAAAGCGTCTAATCGCACGCATAGGATCACAACTTCTTCACTGTAATAGCATCGCACCAGAACGTTGGCTGTGCGCCATTCTTATAAATGATCAACAATACGTCCGATACCCCGGATGGAATGGTGAAAACCGTGTTCTTGAGTTCAAAAACATCGCTTGTGAAGTCGAGATTTGCAAACGTCGTCTCGGAACCGTTTACTTTTCCCTTGATGAGAACATTGCTGGTCTGAGCCCCTGCGATACTGTTCTTTCCCCATGCCGACAACTCAAACGTTCCTCCAGGTTCAAGGTAAATCGGTTGTCCGCAGCCACCTGGTTGCCCTTCCGCTATCCGTACGGAGTACGATCCGCTTTTTACGTGTAACGGGGTGCCTTCAGAATATGCAGTGCCAAAATTTATCCAACCGGTTTCGAGTTTTGCGCCATTGCCTGCATTTTCGATTTCAAAGTCGCCATTGTAAAAGAGCACGGGCGGCGGGGTCAGTTCCGGGCTGTTCGCCGTCAGCAGTCCGTGATTGTCCATCCACACAAGGTTGCCGGCAAAGCTGAGGTTAGAGGGTTTGCTGCCGCTGGTGTTGTTGATTTCGAAGCCGCCGCCATTCGCTTTTGTAGTCAGGTCATGGTTGTCATCTCCGGCCCAGGCCCATGCGAAGCGGCCGATTCCTTTTGCCATGCCTACCCTGAAAACCGATGAAGCCACTTCGGAAGAATAGTCGATTGCGGTTCCATATTCACCGTAGATCAATGCAAGATTCTTGGCGTGAACTGCATTCGTATATGCTTCGAGTCTTGCCTTTCCATATATCCAGTTTGCATAGAGATGCAGTGAAAAAAGAAGATTCGAATATTTTGCGGTCAGAGCCGGCCCGTATGTGAGTGCTGCACTTCCCGCGTCGTTCGCATATCCGTTTGCCTGACCGAACCCGTGCTCATCCATCACGATGATGTTCGGCGCGCCCGTATTGCGAATCGCCTTGATTACCTGTTCATGAGAATTCAGCCAGTCTGCAGGCGCCGTTTCCCCGCTGCCCGGCTCGTTCATGATGTTGAACCACACGTACTCGTTGTTCTTATATTTATTTGCTACACCCGCCCAATATGTCGCCAGATCAGTTAATTCACCGGCGTTTGGATATTTACCGGTGAAGTTGTGCTGCTCTATCATCACCACTACCTTTTTGTCTGTGAACGCCTTTATGATGGCGTCCAGGTCGGTATTGTTGCTGTTGTAGATTTTGAATTCGCGCCAGCAATTGAGTCGGACCGCATTGCACTTCCACACATCTGTGATCAATGGTACATCCGGCTCTGTAGGTCGCGGCCATGGCCAGTACGGGCCGTTTACATTTACACCTTTAGCAATGAACTCATTTCCCAGGGAATCAAGGATTTTCGTTCCTTGAACCTTGAAAATTCTTGCAACGCCGGGAGCAGGAGGTGGCGGCGGTTCGGGAGGGTTGGCAGGATTAGAAGTTGTTTTAGAACAGGACGACAATGCAAAGAAGACAAGGGCTGATATGAGGAGCTTCATACGATCGTTTGCTCACAAAGTAAGTACGGTTTGTAAGCGCACCATCCTGCGCTCTCATGTTTCCCGTTCGCTGCTGTTCGATAGTAAATGCGTGCAAGCGGAAAACCATTAACTTTCGGTCAACCCTCCATGGTATATCAGAAGTTCAAACCGGCTGAATGGCTTACGCCTTTTGTGGAGTGCTATTTTGTATGGCATTCTTCTGGAGAGAACGTCGGCGATTTCACAGTTGAGTCACCGCCCTCCGGGTACTGTTCCATTGTGGTGAATAGTGGAGATGAATACTTTATTCAAAATCAAAAGTACGATCGTCTCGAAGCGCCAAAACAATTTATTTCCGGTCAGTCCATCTACAGTTACAGATTGTTCCTTCGTGGCCGGATCGACATTGCCGGAATAGTTTTCAAGCCCGCTGCCCTGGCAACGCTGTTTGATCTTCCCACTTACGAATATACCGAAGAGAGGATACCCCTGAAGAATGTGTTTAAAGCTGCTGCAGTAGAAACTCTCGCGAAACAACTGGCGGCCGGTCCAGAAGACAATGAAAAGGCCAAGCTCCTTGAAGCGTTTCTCAGTTCGCAATTCAAAGGGAAGAAACCGGAGCCTGATGTGATCGATAAGGCAGCAAATCTGATCATTGAAAGGAATGGCCTCATCGACGTTACGGAACTGATGAGAGAAGTATATATGTCGAGGCGCAACTTTGAACGGCGGTTCTTCAAAAAAGTTGGCCTGAGCCCGAAATATTATGCCAGGATGAGGCGTATCAGTTACATTCTCAACGTCATTGCAGGCAAAAAGAAAGCAGATTGGCCCAGCCTTTTTTCAGAGTGCGAGTTCTATGATCATTCGCATTTCATCAAGGATTTTACAGAATTTACCGGCCGTACGCCACAGCAATACCTCGAACAAAACATTGAACTGGCCAATCTCATTGAAAAGCCCACTGCTGCATACATTCGTTATTGATTGTCGCATTTTTACAATGCATTCGTCGCATCCTTACAACTGTGTCCATCGTAAGGCGTGTAGTTTTGCTCCGTCAACAAAAACAACATTGTCAACTGATCAATAGATCACTCAAAACAAACAAAATGGAAACACTGCAGCAGCAACAGCTGAGATTAAGCCTCAAAAACAAATGCGTTCAATTCATGTTTGCGTACCAGCAAAAGGATGTGTCGAAAATGCTTTCGTTCTGCGATCCTGAGGGAACGGTTGAATTTATACCCTTGGGTGAAGCGGGGAAAGGGAGAATCGGAGAACTTGGCAAAAATATCTGGACGATGCTGATTGATTGCTTTCCGAATATTGATAACACGCTTGATGCCGCCGTTGCTGAAGATTCAAACACTGTACGCTGCCAGGTAGTGATCCGCGGCACGCAGAAAAAGGATTTCGCAGGTATACCAAATAAGGGAAAGAGTTTCGACAGCGACCATATTTTTATCTTCCACATCAACAGCGACAACCTTATCGACTACATCAGTGTTGAGTGGAATCATCCCGACTTCACCCGCCAGCTCGGTTCGTAATCATCAATTTTTAAATAGAGAACTACATGAAAAAGTTTTTGCTATTCGTAGCAACAGGCATCGTATTGTCATCAACTGCCGCTGCACAGCAGTCGGTGAATTGGACGGAACAAGACCGGAATTATTTGCTTGCGGAGTTAACAAGGTCAAGGGATGAGCTGATCAGAGAAACGAAGGGACTCTCCGAAAAGCAGTGGAATTTTAAGGATTCAGCGAATCGCTGGTCCATTAATCAAATTGTTGAACACCTTTCGATCTGGGAACTACTTTTCCAGCGGGAGATCAGCCAGGCAATGGCCGGTGGTCCTCAGCCGGCGCTGCAGCAGAATCAGAAGCCGGACAGTTCGAAATTGATTTTTCTTATGGAAGAGAAGCCACACATTACAACTGAATATACAAAGCCCTTTACTTTTTCAGTACCGATGGGTATCAACAAAGGAGAAAATAACATGATGTGGTTTCTGAAGTTGCGAAATGAATCGTTGAACTATCTGTCGACAACCAAAGATGACTTGCGGGCTTACTATCTTAAAGAAGGAAGAGGAAGTATTCACCAGATATACATCAGCACATTCGGACATACCGACCGTCACTTGCGCCAGATTCGAAAACTTAAGGCGCACCCGAAATACCCTAAGTAACATTGTTTCATTTATTAATGGCAGATTCCCGCCAACCTGTGCATGAGAAGAGGTCGCGTATGGATAGAAATAATATACAGTGGCATAGCGGCACCTTTAAGGTTGCCGCTTCTTTCGATTAGCACAACTTAAAATGCAGATCGCACATTTAAAATTGCTTCTTGTAAATGAAGGAATTTTGGACATTTCGAACCGTCTGATACCAATCTTCGTCTTCAATGAAAAATAAGTCGACGAGTTGGTCTAAGTTTTCACCTTGCAAAGCATCTTGAACAGCATTCAAGGTTGCCGTCTTCGCGTTGTCTGAATTGATCACTAGTTTGAAACCGAGAACAATACTAAACTCACCGTTCCTGGTCTGTCCGTACTGATACACTTCGTCGATGGTGTCAATTCTTTTGAACTGATCAATCAACTTTTTGACAATTCTTGTTTCTAAGGGCCTGTTTGGTGTTCCTACCTGAACAGTTGTTGTTTCCGTCATTGTATCAGTCTTCATGTTTACTCTGTTTCTTTCCAGAACCAACATATTTGGAAGATCGGAGTTGATGACAATTCTTTCGATTCGTTGCTCTTCGCAGAGTTGGAGGACATCCTGGGATCGCAGCGCAGTATACTGTGCAGGCCGTTTTGCCCACGCTACAAGAGAATCTTCGTCGGTGAAAGCTCCTAAAACTTTGAGTCCATCAAGATTGTAAACGGAAGTCAACTGCAGGTTGTGCTCTTTTCTATCGTGCCCCATGTGCCTGATCCTTGGTTTTCGTTTTTGGAAGGTAGAAGCAAATATGAGTTGCCGTTCATTAGTTCCAGCACGACATTTTTGTAGCTGTCACCTTTGCCATTTTGTTGTTTGTAAATTTCGAGCAATTCAAAAAGCTTGGTATTGTCTGGCTGTATTGTTGCTTTTGGTTTTTTGCGGAACAATTTTTCATATATGCTCATTACTGCGTACTTAGATGTGGTGTGCTATTTCAATAAATTATCCCGGTCAATTAGTTTTCCATTCAGCAGGAGCAATTTGATGTCCAGCAAATACTCCAGATTCTCGGTTGGATTTTTCGATAACACCAGGATGTCCGCTGCCGCCCCTTTTTTAATTTGCCCGATGTGGTTCCAATTATAAATCGCGGCAAAATTCGTAGTCGCAGCAGCTAGCGCTTCACGGTTTGATAAGCCAGCTTTTACAAGCATCTCCAATTCCGAATGCATGGAAATTCCTGGCAACGTTCCGAATGCATCCGTTGCCGAGCCGACGAGAAATTTGGCGCCTTGTTTATAATAAGCCTTGTCAAACGAAAGCAGATTAGTTACATACTTTACCGACCATCCCGAATCCTTCCACTTACCTGTTTCCTTATCGAGAGGCAAATGAACGCTGTCTGGATGAATCAATGAAGCAGCTGGCATTTTCCACGGATTTCTGGCGAATGGAAATGTGCTGTAGGTTATGGAGGAAGTTGGTATCAAAGCAGTTTCCGAGCTGCCGATTACGCTGGCGTATCGAAGAAGAGTTGAATCGGTTTCAGGAGAAATAGTCTCATAGAATGCGGTTGCACGCTGTGAACCTTCGCCGAAAGGCGCTTTGTTGTATATACGTCTAACACTATCGGGTAAAAGATCCGCACTATACCTGCTTGTATGCACGAAGCTGTGTACTCCGGCCCTCACCGCTTCCTCATATCTCGAGTGACTGAATTCTCCGATCGTAACCAAACCACGCCGGCGGCATGCTTCTACGACTAAAGGAAGTTGAAATGGCTGCGTACCGTAACCCATCCAGATGACCTTTGCACCGAGGTCCGCAAGCGAATCGATCAATGAATCGATTTGTTCTTTGCTTCTGTAAGCAGGAGGCGCGTTTGGTATACCGAAGTTCATATTGCCGCGAAAATCTTCCAGCAACATGATCCGAGGAGAAGGATCTGCAGTTGTAAACAATTCGCCTCTTCGGTTATCGTGTGGCAAACCGACGATCGTTGTTACCCCATGGTAAAGAAAGGCGTTCGCGTAAGATTGATTGTTGATCGTCGCAAATCCGTCAATCAGGCCGGGTAAAATATAAGAGCCGGTGACGTCGATTATTTTTGCATTTGCAGGAATTCTAACCTTAGATCGTCTTCCGACTTCCGTTATTTTATTCCCCTCGATAATAACAACCGCATTTGTAATGTCATTCGATGACCTTCCAAAATTGGATAGGTCTATTACCGTGGCTCCTCGTAAAACCAAGACTTCTTTTTCGGTTGCCTGAGCTAACGTGGTTTGATATCCTTGCAGGATAAAAAAGAACAGGATACCCATCACTTTAGCACAAGACCCTGGTAGAGTAAACATGTGGTAGAGTTGTTTTCGACGTGCTTTTTTTGCGAATGATACGATCAATAAAACAATCCAAACCTTTTAAACGATCGTCAGATAAATATATCGAATTTATGCGCGGTACATTCTCATGGAGCACTTCACATCACCACCTTCCATCATCCCTAAGCATCCAGTTGTCGGTGCGGAAAGGTGGAACCGGCCAGCCATCTTTGGTGAACAAACTCAGTGCAGGATTTTCTCCCCAGCCGTAACGTACCGCATGAGGATGTGATACGGCCGGACTGAAAACGAGTAATTTGTCGTGTCTTAGAATGGCATTGGCCCAATGAAATTTTTTATCTGCTCCCGCAATTGCCAAGCCTTTTATACTATCTGTTTTGAACTGAAGGCCGGACGACAGGTCGCCTAAAGTAATTTCAACCGTGTCATGAATGATAGCAACCTGTTTTACGAACGGTACGGGACTGCGAACGTCACGTTGATATATATTCTTCAGTGCAAGGGCAGCAAGCCTTTCGCCAAAAAGCAGTTTGTTCTTCGGATGCAAATCGCCATCTCCAATGTCTGCTGAAACCACCATCCCTGTATTCGGAAGCCGTAGTGCGATGCTTTGTGATTCACGTAACACGGACCAAAAATCTTCTACATTAGGATTCGTCGGCTTCTTCCCGAAATTTGGTAATTGAATAAAATAGAACGGCAGATAACCACACTTCCACTGAACCCGCAAATCGTTGATGAAGCTGATAAATTGATCGCGGTATCTAAAAGGATTGTTCCAATTGTGCTCACCCTGGTACCATAAAAATCCTTTCAGTCCGAATGGGATCAAGGGATGGATCATTGCGTTGTAAAGACTGGACGGCAATTGAGGTGTTGCTTTTTTCTTGTCGATTACTAAGCTATCGGCGTCACCTTTCGCTTTCATCATGTCAAGCGCTTCGGAACAATAAGGCAACGAACGGTTTGCCGCTTCGCTCATATGCGCCTCGATGGGTGTGCCTCCCCACGTAACATTGATGATGCCGATGGGCACTTTTGCTTCGGCATTCACTTTCCGTGCAAAGAAATAAGCTACTGCTGAAAAATTTTTTACCGTTGCAGTGTCACTCACCAGCCACATGCCATCGGTAGGTTCATCGTTGGCTTTTTTATTGATGTCGAAGCGTGGTTGATAAGCAATATCTCTTGGCACTGTAAACAATCGAATAGAATTGTTTGCAGCTGTGCTTATGGCTTCATTGCCAAAAGTTGATTCTTTCAAATTATACTGCATGTTGGATTGCCCACCGGCATAAAAAACATCTCCCCCGATCGCATCACGAAACACGATTTTCCTATTGTTGTTGGTTACGGTGATTGAATAGCTCTTTCCGGCTTCCGGTTCCGGCAACCGGCCATTCCAATTTCCTTTCTCGTTGCTACGAAATGTCCGTTTAATCGTATTGACAATTACCGTTACGGTTGTGTTCGGCTTAGCAAGCCCCCAGATCGGAGGTTCCATGCCTCTTTGCAAAACCATGTGGTCGCCAAAAATTGAAGGCAAGGCAAGTTCCTGAGCATTCAAGCTCAGAGCGCGGAGTGTCAACAAAAAGACAATTGCTTTTTTCAAGAGCGGATACTTAAAAGTGCGGTTCAGAAAATAAACAATGCTTGCAATTAACGAAAGAATCGTTGATGCTCGATCCGTTTATAAGTTGCAGAATTTCCTCGAAGAACTCTGCAGGGAGCTTCAGCCACGGTAGCGCGGCAACGTGTTGGAGATAGTTATTTGTTTACAAGGCTGCTATTCATCACGATTTCTCTGATTTTATTTTCATAATAGTAATGAAGATCAGCGTTCTCATGGTACACATTCTCTAAAACAATAACGTCTACGTCTTGTTCAGGAAAATAAAGTTTAATATTCACATACCCGAGCCCTTTACCGGAGTGTCCAATGTATTTGGGTGTTTTGTCGTTAATTCTAACGCCATAACCATAACCGATTTTTTCGTTACCGTGAGCGTCATGGCGAGCTTTCATACTATAACTGACCATCAGTCTATAAGATTCCGGCTTCAAAATTTTTCCCTTGTGCAGTTTTCTATCCCAGGTATTCAAATCAATAGCATTAGAAATCATACCGCCAGCCGGAATAAAGTTTGACCAACTTTGATTGGTAAAGTTGAGGAGGTTGAAGTCAAACAAATTAACCGAATCTTTTGAAACGATATAACCATTAACGAGCCCAATATTCGGCCCATTGATCTGGTAACAATAGCTGTCGTGCATGCCCACTTCTTTGAACAGGCTGTTGGTTGCTTCAATGAACGTCTTACCTGTAACTTTTTCAAGTATTTGTCCTAAAAGGCCGTAACCGGGGTTGCTATAGTAATAGTCTGTTCCTGGTCCAAACGACAAAGGTTTTCCAATGTCAACGATTCCGGAAGTATTGTTGAGCAAATGATGAACCGTCACGGTGTCTGCCCAAGTCTGTTTAAAGTCAGGCAAGTATTTCCTGATCGGCGCGTGAATATCAATTTTCCCTTTTTCAACTTCTCTCAAAATCAAGACGGCTGTAATTTGTTTACTGTTAGATTGAATTCTGAAATTATCTTTTAGCGTAAAAGGTGTTTGCGTTTTAAAATCGGAGTAGCCATAAGTTTTTAGATATTTTGTCTTCCCTTTCTTTGTTATCCAAATAACGCCATTGAAACTTCTCGGATCTTTCGTTTGAATTAAACTGTCGATTGCGGAAGAATAGTCGGTTTTTTTCTGTCCATAGATATTTGAAGCAATAAAAATGGAAGAGAGAATATTTGGCAAAAATCGGAGAAACGGCTTCATACATTGTTTGCAAGGCAGCAACGCAACCAACCGCATTGCAGACCTATGTTGTTTTTGTTACAATTCTCGGATCTTTATGTCTCGAAAACAAATGTGCATATCCATCTCCCCATGCAATTGAAGCGCAATCACTCCTTCTCTGCGTCCCGGATCATCCACTAATTCGGCGGTCTTATAACCGTTCACCGTTACTACAATATGACCCTGCTTCGCCATCACCGTCATGGTGTTCCATTTTCCAGGCTTGTACCACTTTGCCACATCTTCAGCTTTTGGCGATACCACCCATTCACGGCCGCCCGTCTCATACAATCCGCCTGCGTTCCCTGTCGGATCTATCTCTGCCTGGAAACCATGCACACCTACGGCGCCGTCAATCTCTTCCGACCGAAAGTATAGGCCGCTATTGCCTTTGATCGCCTTATATTGAATGGAAATTTCAAAGTCGCGGAACTTGCGATCCGACACAAGCAGACCATGCCGCCGTTCTTCCTTCGGACTTGTTCCTACGAGCGTTTTGTTTTTTACTTTCCATTCACCGCCGGGTAGTGTATGCCATCCTTTGAGCGATTTGCCATCAAATAACTGAATCCATGTTTGCTGTGGCTGATCCGATTGCAGTGGATGTATAAAACTGCTCACTACGAAACAAACGACAATGAAACCAAAAGATCTAACAGTATTAGGTTGCATAAGTGAAATTTAATTGAATAATGTTAAAGCCTTCCGCAAAAAAGTTCATTTCTTAAATAGAATAGATTCCAAAGAAAGTGTAACCCACATATTCGCTTGCGCATCTGCCGGATTGTGGTAAACTATATATACATCGTGCGTTGTTGTGGGAGGAAAGACCTTGGCTGTAACAGTGACCCAGCGGTTTTCGCTGTTTGCTTCAGATGTTCCGGCAGCGCTGCTCTTATCAAAAGACACACTGCCAATTTCTTTACCGTCCGGTTTATCAAGGTGTATCGACAGTCGACCGCCGATAAGAGACGGATCGATCTTAAATGCAAGTGAGGAGATGTTGCGTAGATCAAGATCCCTGTACATTATCCATGCACCATTGCCGGTAAATTGTATGAACGACTCGTCTATCTTCACGTCTTTTTCCTCGTTGCAGGCAGGCGCCATCACCTCCGCATGCCGGAAGTAAAAGTCCTTTCTTGCGAGGTTTGAACCCACACCAAAGCGACTTGAATCCTGATAGCTTACGGAAACGATATACTCTCCGCGGTCTTTCTTTTTCGGCTTTATGGTTCCTGTCAACGAAGCCGCCTGATTAAGTTGTTTTTTGTCGTCCACCGAAAAAATGTACGACACCATATCCGCAGCTTCTTGTTCCGAGAGCTGGGGATGTGCCGACATCACGCGCTCGCCCCAGGCGCCACTGCCCCCGTCGATGATCTTACGCACCAGTTTGTGAACAGTCGGGTCGTCTTGCTTATACCGCGTCGCAATCGCAAAGAAACTCGGACCTACGGATGTGTCTTTCACTCCATGGCATGAATTGCAATCACTTTTTTCAATCAACGCGGCACCTTTCTGGTTTCTGGTAACTGCCGCATTTGCCTGTGCAGCCATTGTAATATCCGGGCCCATCGTAGTGTAATGAATCGAAACGTTCACTGCGTCTTTGGCAAAATGCGGGTCTCCCACACTACCATCTTCAAGATCAGTTACTCTGATTTGATAATCGATCGGAGTATCATCCCAATAAAAACTCTTGTTGAGTTTCGTTATCAGATCGATTTCAGGCGCTGCATTTCCTACCCTCACTTCAATAATTTTTTCGCCGCTCTTGCCTTGTTCATCGCTCACTTCGAGGCGCACTTTATACACTCCCGGTTGCTTAAAAGTATATGCCGGGTTTTTGTCGCGTGATTGCACTTCGTTGCGATCGAAATACCACTTGTATGTGAGCGCCGAGGAATCAGAATCGAAGCTTCCATCGGAAGAAAATTGCACGGTAAGAGGAACAGAGCCCGTCATTTTATCCGCTTTCATTTCGGCTACCGGTGATCTGTTGCCGCGGATGTATTCGATGCGATACAAACCGGCATCTTTGTTTTTTGCAAACCAGTATGTGCCATATTCCAAAACATACAACACTCCGTCACCGCCGATTTCCAGGTCGATGGGATGATTGAACTCCACCGAGGGCATAAACCGTTCGATGCTGTCAATCTTTCCATCCTGCTTCAGGGTGACTACATTGATCCAGTCGCGCATCCATTCGGCAATAAAGAACTTTCCGCTATAATAATCGGGAAGATGTTCGGTCGTATCATTTATTTTTTCTTTAAAGAGATCCGCATGGTAAACAGGGCCGCCGATGGGTGATTTACCTCCGGTTCCGAGATACTTGAACTGTTTTGATTCGGTGTATGAATACCAGATCAATGCCTCCTTTGCGGGCGGAAGCTTTTTTAGTCCTGTATTATTCGGTGATTCATTTATCGGACTTGCGGCATCAAAGAAGGCACCGATCTTCCCGGTTTCAAAATCAAAATCCGCATACGGCGCATTCGGTCCCGCAAAGTAAGGCCATCCAAAAAAGCCTGCTTCCTTTGCAAGGTTCCATTCGTCATAACTGATCGGACCTCGTTTTGGATCATCAATAGTATTCTGACCAACGTCGCCCCAAAATAACCAACCTCTCTTAGGATCGACAGAAATGCGATATGGGTTGCGGCAACCCATTGCATATATTTCCGGGCGTGTACTGTCCGTTCCCGGGGGAAATAGGTTGCCGTTGGGTATGGTGTACGTGCCATCAGGCTCGGGGTGTATTCGTAAGATCTTTCCGCGAAGATCATTGGTATTACCGGCGGTGCGTTGCGCATCCCAGGCGTCTCTTCCTTTTCGCTCATCAATCGAATTATAATATCCGGGATTGTGAGGATTTGTGTTGTCACCGACAGCAATGAACAGGTTGCCGTCGGGGCCGAATGCAATTGAACCTGCCGAATGACAGCACTCTTTACGCTGCGTTGGAATTTTAAGCAATACCTTTTCGGACGCCAGTTGCAATTGATCTCCTTTTAAACCAAACCTTGAGACATGTTGTACGGGAGTTGCGCCGGTTGGCGAATAATAGAAATAGACAAAGTTGTTGACCGTGTATTGCGGATCCAATGCGACTCCGAGCAATCCGTCCTCCTCCCCGGTGTACACGGAAATCGATGCAATTTGCTTTGTTGATTTTGACTTCGCGGAATACAGTTTTACGGCTCCCTTTCTTTCAATTACCAGCACATCATTATTAGGAAGTATTGCCATTTCGGTCGGCTCATCGAGGTCTGTTGTCAGTGGAACCTTGACAAATCTTTTTTGATCGACCGTTTTGTCCTCTGCATCATTGCGGTTACAGCCTGTCACGGCCATTAGTGAAGCCAGGGCAAGACAAAGATGAAGGCGGGCAACGAAATTCGTGTGCATTGAAGTTAGTTTGGAATCTTCCGTTTGATAAAGAATGGTTGATCACCAACTCGTGCTGATCACTCGTTTAAAACGGCCTTGAAGATAGGTAAACGGAAAAATGTTTTCATACTGCACAGTGATGATCCATGTCGGTCAGGTTTCTTTCGATCCTCTATCTCATCAATCACCTTTTCCTTTACATTTAGGAGATGTTATTTTTCTTAAAATTAATTTTGTGAGAATCATTCCTTCATGTTTTAAGTTTCTGCTTTGTTTTTGTTTGCTGGCAGCCTGCAAAGCATCTTCTCAGCAAAAGAACTCCGCACCGCTCGTCGTATTTGTAACAGGCGATCACGAGTACAGCAGTGAAACGACCATGCCGTTGCTGGCACAAGAACTCGAAAAAAACTATGGCATTCGTGTCAAGGTGCTGAAGTCGTCGCCTGACCACAATTCAGAAGAAAACATTCCAGGCCTTGAAAGTTTGCAACAAGCCGACCTGGCTGTGTTTTTTCTTCGCTGGCGACGATTGCCGGCCGAACAGGTGAAGCATATTGATACCTATTTGAAATCCGGACGACCCGTTGTAGGATTTCGCACCAGTACCCATGCTTTCAATTATCCGAAAGGTCATCCCCTGGAAAACTGGAATGCGTTCGGTGAATTTGCCCTCGGCTCGCCACCCGGCTGGGGTGGAAAAGCCGATCACACTCATTGCGGACATACCTGCAGCACCGATGTGTCAATCATCCAGGAGGCGGCTGGACATCCTATACTTAGTGGAGTCGATTCTACTTTTCATGTGCGTTCATGGCTCTATAAGGTATTGCCTGATTATCCGCCAAAAGGATCTGTTCATCTGCTGACTGGCAAAGCAGTCAACTCAGAAAAAGCGGGCTTCGTTCCAAATCCGATTTCATGGACATGGACCACACAATGGGGTGGGAGAGTGTTTACGACTACGATGGGTCATCCCGAAGACTTCAATGAAGTAGCTTTTCAGCGTTTGGTGGTCAACGGCATTCACTGGGCCTTGAACAAACCTGTTCCCAAAGAATGGAAAGGCAGAATTGCAATCAATGTTCCTTACCGTGGAATGAAATAAATTTTAATAATCCCTGAACTCATCTAGCTCCATGTTATATGGCAAAGGCAGCGTGTGCGTCGCAGCCGTAATCATCACATCGATATTTCTTTCGTTTTGTAACACTTCTTCAGACGCAGATAGTAAAAATCTTCTCAGTTTGCAGAAAGGCTCGCGCATCGTTTTACTGGGCGGCAACCTTGGTTCGCGGATGCTGCATTACGATCATTTTGAAACAGAAATGCAGTTGCGTTTTCCGGATAGCCTGCTTTTTTTCCGCAACATGTGCGATCCGGGCACTTCTCCGGGTTTCCGGCCAAACGCAGGAAGAGAATCTTCTTTTGCATTTCCCGGTGCAGAAAAGTTTCTGGGTGAGTTGGCGAACAACTCGGAGACACATGGTCATTTCGAAACGGAGGATGAATGGCTCACCCGGCTTAAAGCAGACGTCATTATCACCTTCTTTGGTTATAGCGAATCATTCGCTGGTAAGGTTGGATTAGAGAATTATAAAGACGAGCTGGATGCATTCATCAAACACACCCTGAGGCAAAAGTATAACGGTGCCGCTCAACCGAAGTTGGCAATTGTGTCACCCATTTCCTTTGAAGATCTTTCGCAGAAATATGATCTGCCCGACGGCAAAGCAATCAACGAAAATCTTGCATTGTACACTGCTGCGATGAAGGAAGTTGCCGAAAACAACAATGTGTCTTTTTTGGATGCATTTCATCCTTCGGAACAATGGTATAAAGAAAGCGAGGAAGACCTCACGGTTGGAGGATTTCAGTTAACGGACGCCGGTTATGCACGCTTGTCGAAGCTGCTTTCCGATCAATTGTTCGGGAAGGTTGCGGCCAAAGCAGAGGAACATAGAGCCCTTGTTCGTGAATCGGTTCAGGAAAAAAACTGGATGTGGCACAACGACTACAAAATTCCGAACGGCGTACATGTCTACGGACAGCGCCATGAGCCTTACGGACCTGATAATTATCCTGCGGAGCTCGTAAAGATTCGTCAAATGACGGCAATTCGTGATACGGCGATCTGGAAAGCGACGAAGGGAGAAAAAATGAATCTTGCGGCAGCAGATGCAAATACTTTGAAACTACCTGAAGTAAAAACAAACTATGAACCGAGTATCAAAAACGGAACGCTTGAATATTTATACGGAGACGATGCGGTAAGGAAATTAAGGGTGCCCGCCGGGTATAAGATCGAACTGTTTGCTTCCGAAAAAGAGTTTCCCGACCTCGCCAAGCCTTGTCAACTTTCATTTGATAATAAAGGAAGGCTATGGGTAGCAGTGCTCCCGACATATCCGCACTGGAAGCCGGGTGATCCGAAGCCGAACGACAAGCTTATCATACTCGAAGACACGGATAGCGATGGGAAAGCGGACAAGCAAACAATCTTTGCCGATGGTTTGCATCTGCCTGTCGGTTTCGAACTTGCAGCTGAAGGAGTGTACGTGTCGCAGGAAGAAGATCTTGTCTTACTAAAGGATAATAACGGTGATGATCATGCTGACGAAAAAGTAATTGTACTCAGCGGCTTTGATGATCATGATACACATCATACCATCAGTGCGTTTTGTGCAGATCCTTCAGGCGCGCTTGTGATGGGCGAAGGTCTGTTTTTACACTCGGCAGTGGAAACGCCATATGGTACAGTCCGCGGAACCTGGGGTGGTTTCTTTCGTTTCAATCCCCGTCGGATGCACCTTGAGCGATATGCCAACATCTCGATTCCCAACCCATGGGGTACTGCTTTTGACAAGTGGGGCCAGGATTTTTTCCTTGAGACTTCCAGTCCGGAATTGCGCTGGATGATGCCTTCATCGATGAAGCCAGTTTATGGTGTCTTCAGTCCAAAATCGTTTGATCTGATCGAAGAGAAACATCGAGTGCGGCCTACTGCCGGATTGGAATTTGTGTCGAGCAGGCATTTCCCGGATGAAGTGCAGAATGATGTGGTGCTGAATAACTCCATCGGTTTTCTGGGAACAAAACAACATAGGATGAACGATGATGGAACCGGCTACAAGAGCAGGCATCGTCAGGACCTTGTTGTTTCAGACGATAGAAATTTCCGGCCTGTTGATCTTGAATTTGCACCCGATGGTTCGCTGTATATTATCGACTGGCATAACGTGCTGATTGGTCATATGCAGCATAATGCAAGAGATCCTCTTCGCGATAAACAGCATGGCCGTGTTTATCGTATGACCTATCCTTCGCGTCCACTGGTAACACCGGCAAAAGTTGCAGGTGCGTCGATTGCTGCGTTGCTGAACAACCTTAAACTTCCTGAATATCGCACCCGCTACCGAACACGTCGGGAATTAAGAGGTCGAGACGCGAAAGACGTTCTGGCTGCACTCGAAACATGGAGTACAAACTTAGACAAAAGTGATCCGGCATATGAACATCATTTGCTCGAGGCACTGTGGGTGAGCTGGGGCGCAGACAGGGTTGACGAAAGCCTTTTGCGTGCATTGCTGCAATCAAAAGACTACCATGTTCGGTCAGCTGCTGTAAGAGCCTTGCGGTATAACGGACATCGCCTGAAGGATCAGGCAGATCTGCTTATGAAAGCTGCATCGGATGAGCATGGTCGAGTGCGGCTCGAAGCAATCACAGCCGCGTCAAGACTGGACACTGCAACTGCTAACCGCATTCTCAATGAGGCCGCAAAATCAACGCTGGATTCGTGGATGAAAGAATCACATCAGGCCGCAGTTGCGCACGTGAACGGTACGATCGTGCGGGAAGTGAAAGAGGAACTTGCGCCTACAACACTCAAAGGAAAAGAACTCGAGCTGTTTTCGAAAGGGAAAGCAATCTATGTGCGTGATGGATTTTGTGGTACTTGTCATCAGCCAAATGGCAAAGGATTGCCGAATGCAGGCTTCCCACCTTTGGCATCGACGAAGTGGGTGACGGGTAGTGACGACCGGCTGATCAAAATTGTTCTTAATGGACTGTATGGACCGATTGAAGTGCAGGGGCGTAAATACAATGGGCAGGTGCCAATGACTCCTTTCGGACGGATGTTGAAGGATGAGGAGATCGCCGCGGTGCTGACCTATGTGAGAAATTCTTTCGGGAACAAAGCACCAGCAATTTCGCCCGAAGAAGTGAAGCGGGTAAGAGCAGCCGCCACCGGCAAAACCGGCTTTTATACTCCGGAAGAATTGCTTAAAGATCATCCGTTGGAGAAATGAGTTTTGCGCAACCGGCTGCATGAATGTGTCTTAACACGTTATCAAAATTCAATGTGCTAAGTAAATTTTTCACTCGTACGCGGCGCTTCAGGATTTTGCTGATCGAGGGACTGACGATATTGAATACAACCTTTCATGAACTCCGACGATTCAGGAACAGCAATCTTAGGATCTGTTTTTTTTCAGGTAGCAGGAGGCGCATATACAAAGTTCCGTGTACCTGTAATCCAGGAACCTGAATCGAAGTTGCAGGTGCAGCGCAGACAAATAACTTTCTAAAAAGCAGTCGTCCCATTGCATCAACAATTGCAATTTCGCCGGATGCCGCATCGAGGCCGCTAACATTTACTGTGAATGGTTGGCCGGATTGTATCACTGATGGTACTGTGGCAATTGTAGGCGTCGAAGCAGCTGCTTCAATTCTTACAGTACGTGAATATGAATAGTAGCCATCAAAATCCGTTTGCTTAAGGCGGTAGAAGTAAAAATTGGCACCGGCAGATGAATCAAAAAATTCATAGTGAGTGCGACCCGGAATGTTCAAGAGTTTTCTAATCTCACGAAAAGAGGCTCCATCAGTCGATCTTTCGACAGTATAAAAGCTGTTGTTGGTTTCATTGATAATTTTCCATTCCAGTTTTATCAATTTGTCTTTGCGTGACGCTTTGAAGTAAGAAAGCACTACGGGCAATAGCACCGAACAACCCGAACAGTTGGTGGTTACGCTTGCGGAACCCCATCCGGCACCTCCACTTGTAGTTGACGATGCACCACGACAAACTTCAATCTGACTTTGATTGCAGAAATTCTGATTCAGTTGTGCGTTGCCTGTGACACGAAACGCAGCCTCGCTTCCAGGTCCCGAAAATGCAACACCGTTGGCGACGCTATTCGTAACGTTTGTAACGTTCGTGCAACTATTGTGTTGGAGACAAACGTTTCCGGCAGCTGCTGAGCTTTGTATGTGCAGCGTTCCGAACGTGGCGGTGCCTGCATTGTTGAATCGTGAGGTTGCGCTGTTCAGTTCAACAATTCCGGAAACGGTAAAATTGCCGCCCGCTGCGTTCCAAACGGTATTGTTCGAGTTCTGCATCCGCAGATTTCGATTGATGGTTAGCGTTCCTCTGTTGACGATACTGCTGCTGCCATTCATATACAGATCGCCACCGCCATTTATTGTTAATTGACCGCCGCTCTCGACGATTATGCTTCCGGAGTTGAATGATATTGATGAGAGCGTAAGGTTCCCGCAAATTCTAAGTGTGCCGCCGTTTAGGTTGACACCAGAGCCAAACGTAGTGGGACCTCCGCTAAACCAGAAAGTTTGGCCGCCATTGATGTTGACACCGTTAGTAGCGGCGCCATTTCCTCCGCTGCATGCGGCAATCGCGGGTGCGGCAGGGCTACACTGACCTTTAACATTATACCAAAAAAGGACGGCAATAGACAGATAGCAGGCGAAAACCCGCCTGAATTGCGAATAAGTATTGGACATGGGATCAGCCTTAACCAGGGCCTACTAATAATGCAGAAGCCGTGATTTTATTTTATCGGCTACAAAATTTCCTTTAGATATTTAGTAAGGGCAACAATCTATACGGCCAACGAATGGGCGGAGTTTTCGCATGTAGTCTCGATCCGGTGCTGACCATCCGCTGTATTTGTGCACCACCTGTTTTCACGGTACTTGATTTTTAGCGACATCCTGCGCTAAGTACAGAGACCGTTCGAGTGAACTGTAAAATAAAAAGTGAGTGGTGAACGCTGAATAAATTTTTCGATCAAACATTCACCACTCACATCAAAACAGATCACTTAGATCCAAGATCTGTTCTGTTGAACAGCAATTCGGACCATGAGCTTTCTATTGTCTTCTCCGTGTTGAGGATGTATTGCTGATAACTTCCGGAACCATTCGCTTCCTCGTATCTTTCCTTCAATGGTTTCATCGCGCCGGTCTGGCGTTCGCTCAGTCCTTTCTTATAACGCGTTACAACTATGATCTGCGGAGCACCGGAAGCGCTGGATTCATAAATCGCGACCGATTGGTTGCTGTGCGTCCAGGTTTTTTTCATCGCAGCGAGCACCTCCAGTACGGTGGTATAGGTGCCAGGTTTAATGTATACATGGTTCACAGCATACTTGTCGGAAAATTCCGTCAATGCAACGCTGCTGTATTCGGGTTTATACTCTGCGAACATCGATTGGTATTTGTCGGTGAGATGAATTGCAACCGTTTTGTTCCAGTTGGCAGTGTGTTCTGCACCCAGCGTACCACGCTTATCGATCTGATCCCAGGTATGCGGGCCTTCCATGATCTGAAAGCCGCCGGCATCAGGCCCCGATTGGATTTCGGCAACCTTCCAGAACCAATCGCCTGTGTGATATTTCTGGGCATGGGCAGCGATTGCTTTTTCAAATTCCGCCTGGCGGTCCATTTTCGGAAAAACGCGTGTAACGGTAATGATGTTTTTATCCTGGCCAGTTGCTGACAAGGAAAAGAGAATAGCGCAAAGAAATAAATACTTCATTGTTGAAGGAGTTTAGGGAAATGAAAAAAAGAGGATGGGTCTAACGTTATTCAGGGGGGAGGAGAAGGGAAGGTAGATCGAATTAATCACAACACCTATTAAGTTTATTGAATCAAAAGATGATTTTTTATTTTAAATTGCTAGTGTAACCAGCTAGCTTGCCTGCCAAGTACTCCATATACGAGGACATTGACCTTGTTGAACTGATTCGCCTGAATCACGATCAACTCGCATTCGAGGAACTATACATGCGATACGCTGAAAGCCTCTTCGGGCTTGCGTTTAAGAAAATAAAAGTGAAAGAGGCCGCAGAAGATATCGTTCAGATCACCTTCCTTAAATTTTGGACCAACAGGCAACGATTGCGGATAAATCATAGTGTAAAAGCTTACTTGTACACCTCCGCCAAGAATAACATTATTTCGTTCTACCTCCGTCAACTTTCGAAGACACCGAAGAATTTGGACGTGCTCGATGACGACCGTTTGCCACATGGAAACAACACGCAGGAGTCTCTCGACTTCCGGCAAACACTTTCTTCCTACAAGGAAACGCTCCGTGAGCTTCCGGACAAATGTCGTGAAGTTTTTGAGCTGAGTCGAAGTGGCTACTCGCTCAAGGAGATCGCCGAATTGAAAAATATTTCGCCGAAAACGGCCGAAGTGCATGTAATGAAGGCCCTTAAACTTCTTCGAAAAAGGCTTGGCGGTATTGGTTGGGTGTTTTCGGCCTTCGTTCAGTCCTTCTAAAATTATTTTAAATCGAGTAAGGGAACGTCGTCATTGATGCGTCTTCTCTGTTGCCGATGGCCTTCACAACCCTTTTTAATAAGACCGTTAAGTATGCAACCGGAATTGCTTGAAAAGTATTTGAATGGCGTGTGCACAGATGCCGAAAAGCGAATGGTAGAGGATTGGTATTTCGACCTCGACAAGGACGACGACATCGCCCGTGAACAATTCTCCGGGTTTGACAAGATAAAAGCGTTTCAGGCGCTCAAACAGCGGTCAGAGTTTGTCGAAGCGCCAGTGATGGCAACACCTGCAAAGGTTTTTCGGTTGTCGCGGAAGTTGATGGTTGCCGCGTCGATTGCGGCATTTGCAATATTAACCGTCGGACTGACGCTGGTCGTTCGACAACCCAACAAAACGTCGACAGTTATCGTTCCGGACGGGTCTGAACATCTCGTTTACAACAATACTACGCCGGCAGTTCTTGAAAAGAAACTCCCTGATGGCAGCGCCGTATGGCTGAAACCCGGCTCCAGGCTCGTTTACCATCGAAGCCACGAGGAATCGAACCGGGAGGTACAATTCACTGGTGAAGCATTTTTCGAAGTAGCGAAAGACCCGAAACACCCGTTCGTGATCAGTGCACAAAAAATGGAGATCAGGGTATTGGGGACTTCGTTCAATGTTACGGCACTGCCCGAGAGCCGCGCATTCAAAGTATCTGTCGTCACCGGAAAAGTGCAGGTCACAGCACAAGGCAAATCGCGTGACTCGGTTTTTCTTTTACCGAATCAACAAGCCAGCTATAATGTGGCATCACAAAAGATTGTGCAATCGGTGATTTCGGAAGCGCAATTGAAGAAGCAATATTGGAAACCTTTCAGTCTTAAGTTCAACGAAGAAGCGCAGATGGCTTTGGTTGCAAGACAGTTGGAGAAAGCGTTTCAGGTCAGGGTCATCTTTACGAATCCCGACATTGAAAATTGTTATCTGAAAGTGGATTTCGACAACTGGCAATTGCCCGAAATCATGACCTATCTGGAGAAACTACTTGATGTTGAATGCGAGCTGGTAGATGGGGACACTTTAACGATATCTGGTGAGGGATGCAGCGAACCAATTATAAACTAACAATACAGTATATGCGAAGAACAACACGATATGGATGAAACAAATCAAGGGTGTTACCAGCACCCCTGATGACGACTGATTTTTTCCCGGCTACATTACCAGTTTAGACGGGATTGCTTGTACATTTTAATAACCAGCCTAACTCGAAGGTATGCGAAAATTTTCATTGAGTAAGCGTCAATGGCTTATCATCATGAGAGTAACGATTCTGAAGTTTGTGTTCTTTATCATTTCTTCTTCGTCCGTGCTTTACGCGAACCGGAGCTCTGCGCAGGAAATACTTGACAGACCGGTTTCTGTCGAGCTAAGAAACGTATCTCTAAAAGCGGCATTAACCAATCTTGAAACCGCCGCCAAAATCCAATTTTCTTATAGCCGCAATATCATAAACCTCGACCAGACTGTGACGTGTATAGCACGTTCAGAAACGCTGGCGCGGGTTCTGCACAGACTTTTCCGACCACTGGCTATCGACTATCAGGTTGTGAATCAGCAAATCCTGTTGTATCAAAGTAAGAACAGGCGTATGCGCGATCAGCCTTCTGACAATATCTCCTTCTCACCAACCGAAACAGAAATCGCATATGCTGCCCTTCAAGGGAGAGTGGTTTCTGCTTCAACCGGACAGGGGCTTGCCGATGTAAGCGTGGTAGTGAAGAATAGCAATATCGGTACAGTCACAGATCGCAATGGTGCGTTCAGACTCGAGGTGCCAAATGCGAATGCCGTTTTGATAATAAGTTATGTGGGGCATATCACTCAGGAAGTAGCGGTTAGCGATCAGGCTTTCCTGGAAATAAGACTTGTTCAGGATATACAATCGCAGGATGAGGTGGTGGTAGTCGGATACGGTACGCAAAGAGCAAGGAATGTAACGGGAGCTGTGGCTCGCGTGGGAGCGAAAGAGATAAAGCAGGTTGCCGTGGTAAGTGCCGACCAGGCGTTGATCGGCCGGGTTGCGGGCTTGCAGGTTTCGCAGAACTCCGGCGAACCGGGGGGCGAAATTTCCGTTCGGATACGCGGTATTTCATCGATCACATCCGGCAGCGATCCCTTGATTGTAATAGACGGGATCCCTATGTCCGTAAATCTCCGGGCGATCAATCCAAACGACATTGAAACAATCGACGTATTAAAAGACGCCGCAGCGGCAGCGATCTACGGTTCGCGTGCATCAGCAGGTGTGATCCTCATTACAACGAAAAGAGGGAAAGCCGGAAGGGTGACTGTCAGCCTCGACGCATTCACCGGTTTCCAGGAAGTTGCGAAAACAATTCCTTTGCTGAACGGACCGGAGTTTGCGCAACTGGCAAATGAAAATCTTGCAAATGCCGGTCAGCCAACGAATCCTGCGTGGGACAACCCTCAATCGCTCCCCACTACCGACTGGCAGGAGGCGATCTTCCGCACAGCTCCGATGCACAATTATAACGTGGCCGTCAGCGGAGGCAATGAAAAAGCCAGAACATATGTTTCGTTTGGCTACACAAAACAAGACGGTATCATAGCCCGCTCTACGTACGAGCGGTACACCTCGCGTATCAACATGGATTTCGATGTTTCAAGCAAATTGAAACTCGGCGTAAACATCAATTTTAATTTTGATAAGAACCGCAATCCGACAACACAAAGCACCGACGCGGGTGTTTTAACAGGCACACCGAATGGAGTACTGCAAGCTCTTCCCACGGATCCGATTTATACCGACGTTGAGGGACCGTTGGGAGACCACTTATACGGATTCCGGGGATATGCGATGAGAGCGAATACACGCCCTTCGCAATGGTATGTCACCATCAATCCGGTTTGGCGCAACGATTATTATACAGAAATTACCAGGAGTGAGAATACACAACTGCTGACAAACGCCTTCGCAGAATTGGAGTTGATCAAAGGGTTGAAATTCAAAACAATCCTTGGATACAACATCAACAACTCGCTTGGCTATTACGGTGGTCCGTACAAGCTGCCGGCAGAAATCGATCCACAATCGAATCAGAGTTTTCAACAAAATTGGAGCCGCGATAACCAATGGAACTGGGTGAATACGCTTTCATATGCAAAAGACATCGGTGCTCATAACTTCACGGTGCTTGTTGGAGCCGATGCATTGAAAGGACGCGGGGGCGCTATACAGGGCAATGGTTCCGGACAACCGGAGAACCAGCAATCTCTCAGTGCAACAACAGGTCAGCAACGGGTGAGCGGCAGCGATTACATTCCCTTTTCACTGTTTTCAATCCTTGGACGAATTACTTACAACTACGACGAAAAGTATTTGCTTTCATTCAACGTAAGACGAGACGGAAGCTCCAAGTTTCAGGAAGAGAACAGGTACGGAACGTTCCCTTCGGTTTCCGCAGGTTGGCGAATTTCCCAGGAAAATTTCATGCGTTCTGCCGAGTTCATCGATGAGTTGAAGATCCGTGCGAGTTACGGTTCGGTGGGTAACCAGAACATTCCTGATTTGCGTTATCTCTCAACTTATACGAATATGGGAGGTCGCTTCGGATATTCGCTCGGAAACCCCACAGCACTCGTTCTTGGAATTCAACCCGGAGTTCTGGGTAATCCTCTCATCTCATGGGAAAAAAATACAGAACGAAATTTTGGCATTGACGCGACTCTATTCAGAGGTATGTTCAACCTGACTTTTGACTATTACAAAAAGGAGCTAACGGATTTGCTGGGTACCGTTCCAACTCCGTTTTACAGCACACCTTTCAACGGCTCATTCCTTGCCAATGCCTTCTCGATGGAAAATAAAGGGATCGAGGTGTCGGTGGGTTTCAATAAATCAATTGGCGAGGTACAATTTAACGCCTCCGCAAATTTCACCACCATCAAGAACGAAGTGACAAGCCTTATTCCGGGAAATACAAGCGGGTTCCTGTTTCAGAGTATTTCCATGATCAACGCCGGTGCATATAACGATGGCGGTGCGCAAACACGAACCATGGTTGGTGAAACAGTTGGAAATTTTTGGGGGTACATCTTTGATGGTATCATCCAAAATCAGGCAGAGCTGGATGCAAGCGGCATGCAGGGACTGAATGCAAAAATAGGTGACAAGCGATTCAAAGACATCAACGGCCGGAACGACAAAGGCGATTTGACCGGACAACCAGACGGCAAGATTACCGAAGATGATAAAACAATCATTGGGAACGGTATCCCCGGGTATATCTATGGGTTCACTATCGGTGCAGAATTCAGAGGATTTGATTTCAATGCACTGTTCAATGGTCAGGGCGATGTGCAGATAGCCAACATGACAAAGGCCGTCATGTATCACATGCATTTCTTTAATGGGCCCGGCCTGAATAACGGTCACAAGGATTTGTTGAACAGCTGGAGAGGAGAAGGCACCAGTAATACGCTTCCACGAAACGCATACAATGCGCCAACTTCAAATAGGTTTTTTGCTACAGACTATATTGAGAACGGAGCGTTCCTCAGACTTCGAAATGTACAGCTTGGATATACCTTGCCAAGCAGGTTGTCAGACAAAGCGGGAATGAGCAGGGCAAGGATTTACGTGTCTGCACAAAATCTCTTTACGGTCACCGATTACAGCGGCTACGATCCTGAAGTAGGGAGTGCGACCATCGGAACCCGTGTTCAAACGGCAGGGGTTGACTTCGGACGATACCCCGCTGCACGGATGTTCACAGTTGGAATCAACGTTCAATTTTGATGAGTACTAAACAATCTATAAAAGACTAAGTATGAAAAAAATATTTGGTGCTCTTCTGCTGACCGGCTTGTCTTTAGTGTCGCTCTGGTCTTGCAAAAAAAGTTTCTTCGAGGCCACCTCAAACGATGGAAGCATCACCGACGCCTCGGCTTTCCAAACAAAAGACGATTATACGAAGGCGCTTATTGGCACCTATGCATCGCTGGTTGGTGGTAATACAGGAGGCGATCTTTGGACGCAGGTGCCGGGGTGGATTTCACAAGACTGGGTAGACAATACCCTCAAGCCAAAGCCTTTCCTGAATTACATGTCGCCGAATAACAGCGCCTTCCTCGACTACTGGATCAACCTTTACAAGATGGTTACAAGTGCTAACCTGGTCTTGGATAAAATTGCGACTGCACCGCCAGACGTTCTTACCGATGAAGACAAATCAAGCATGATGGCACAGGCAAAATTCCTTCGGGGATGGGCGTACTTCATGATTGCACGTGCGTATGGTGATGTGCCGATGCCGCTTACGTATTACACCATTGAGCAAAATTCCATCAGCTGCACGCCCGAAGCCGAAGTATTTGCGCAAGTTGTGAAAGATCTGTCGGAGGCGGCTGCCGTACTTCCGCAAGCCGGAGAATGGGGAGCTTCGGACAGGGGTCGCGCAACGAAGGGAGCCGCACTTGCATACCTGGCGAACGCGTATATGTATCTGGAAGATTGGACCAATGCGGCTAAAGCTACTACCGATCTGATGGCATTGACACAACCGACGTATGAACTCGCTGCCGACATCCATGCACCGTTTTCAGTTAAAAAGAAGAACGACCCTGATTATTTGAAGGAAAATATTTTCGAAGTTCAGTACCGCGAAAAAGCAGGCGAGAGTTTCCAATGGGGTGATGTTCCCAATGGCGGACATCTCCTCGCAGGATTAACAAGCCCCCGCGACGTGGGCAACGATTGGGCTTCGTGGGGTGGATGGGGCGAATACATGATCAACAAGAAACTTGTAGACGCGTACGACCCGAACGATGAGCGACGCAAGCAACTGGTAAAGCTCCGCGGAGAGTCTTACAAGGGAGAACTGATGGCCGATACAATGGGTCCGAATGATTGGGGAACCAATGAGGCGGCACAGAAAGATGTGGGCTATTCCACTAAGTATTGGCTCGGCAATGATGGCGGACTTCTCGCTCCTCAAAATTTGCCGATGATGCGTTACGCCGAAGTTTTGCTTAATTACTCCGAAATTCTTTTCAGGCAAAACAAGCCAGGCGAAGCTTATGACGCACTCAATGCAGTGCGGGCTAGAGCGGCGTTGCCACCACTTCCGGTGCAAACAGGTGAATCCGCTTTCCTCAATGACCTGATGACCGAGCGCAGATTTGAGTTGATATTTGAACCGAACCTTTGGTTTCATTATACCCGCACAGGAACCGCAGCTTCATTCCTTGAAAACGTACATGGCATCGCATGGCAGGAAAAATGGTCGCATTTTCCGATTCCTGAACGCGAACGTAGTGTGAACCCTAATCTTTGTTCAAATGGTTATTGAAAATCCACAATAAGCAGCGATTATTTTTAAGGCGCGTAGTTTTTGTTTGAGCACGGAGTTTCTACTCTGTGCTTCTCATTTAAAAAACGGTTCATACATACCTTAGCACCGCTCAATGACTATAGCCAAATATGTGAGAATTATTTTAGTGCTGTTGCAGTTCTACTGTGTTGGCTGTACCAATGATAAACCCCGTACTTTATTTCAGGAACTAAGTGCCGATGTTACCAAAATAACATTCGCAAATTCAATCACCGTCAGTGACACCCTGAATATCCTCGACTACAACTATTGCTACAACGGCGGTGGAGTTGCGGCAGCAGATTTTAACAACGACAATCTCACCGACTTATTCTTTACCGGCAATCAGGTTACCAGCAGATTGTATTTGAATAAAGGAAACTTTTCTTTCTCCGACATAACCGAAGTGTCAGGCGTTGTCACATCGAATTGGGCGACAGGAGTTGTCGTAGCAGACATTAACAATGACGGATTGTTGGATATGTATGTGTCGTACGCAGGTTATAAACAGCCACAACGGCGAACACATCAGCTGTTTATCAACCAGGGTGTCACGAAAGACGGGATACCACAATTCAAAGATGAAGCAGCACGGTATGGCGTTGCAGATACAAGCTATACCACACAATCTGCATTCTTTGACTATGACCGCGATGGAGATTTGGACCTTTTGCTTGCAAACCATTATCAGGATTTCAGAAATCCCAATTACCCAACGCCGAAGTTGAGGAACGGTGCATCTCCGAGCAATATGAAACTATTTCGTAACGAAGGCGCTCGCTTCACGGAAGTATCGAGACAGGCCGGAATCCTTGACGAAGGTTTTAGTTTAAGCGTCACGATAAGTGATATAAACAACGACAACTGGCCGGACTTTTACGTGGCAAAAGATTTTGTTTTCGACGATGCGTTGTATATAAATAATAAGAACGGAACGTTCACCGAAAGCATCAACAAGTATCTGGGCCATACCTCTCAATTTTCAATGGGCAGTGACATTGCCGACTTTAATAATGATGGTTTTTCGGACATTGTTGTGGTTGATATGCTTCCGACCGACAACAAGCGTCAAAAATTGATGAACATTGCCATGAACAATGACCGCTTCAACCAGATCCTCTCCCTCGGCTACATGCCGCAGTATTCGAGGAACATGCTGCAGTTGAACAATGGGCCCGATGCTTCCGGACAGCATTCATTCTCCGAAATTGGACAACTTGCAGGAATCCATAAGACCGATTGGAGCTGGTCGCCCCTTTTTGCGGACCTGGATAACGATGGCTGGAAAGATCTGTACATCACCAATGGTATTCCGCGCGACATAACCAACAATGACTTCATCACGTACAGAGCTCAGAAAATTATGAGCGCTTCTAACACCGACCACTCCGTTCTCAAAAAGGAGATGCTCGACCAAATAGAGTCGCTTGAGCCTGTTGACAAAACGAACTTTGCATTTCGAAACAATGGCAATTTGCGATTTACAGACGTAAGTGTGACATGGGGCCTCTCGAAAAAGGGATTTTCTAACGGTGCCGTATATGCGGATTTGGATAACGACGGTGACCTGGACCTGGTTACCAATAATTTGAATTCAACCGCCTCCGTATACAAAAACAATAGCAGCGAACTCACCAACAATCACTGGCTGCGTGTAAAACTTCAAGGGGCTTTTTCCAACGGAGCAAAATTGTTCATTAACGCCGGCGCTCAGACCCAAGTGATTGAGAATACAACGTGCAGGGGATTTCAATCCTCACAAGAACCCATCGTTCATTTTGGTTTGGGTTCGTCTCTTGTTGCTGATACCCTGAGAGTGGTTTGGCTCGACGGCAGCGAAACAGTATTGCATAGTGTGAAAGCTGATACTGTGATAAGTATCGCGTATGCTAATGCGCATCGCCGGCCGTCACTCGTCGGTTTTGAAAACAACCCAGTTCCATTATTTACCAATATCACCGAGAGTGCTGCTCTGAAGTTCACGCACGAGCAAAAACCTTTCGAAGATTTTAATCACGAACCCTTACTGCCGCATAGGTTTTCATCAAACGGGCCACACATGGCATCAGCGGATGTCGATAACAACGGTTATGAAGATTTGTGGATCGGCGGTCCTGCAAAAGTGCCGGGCCGGCTTTTTTTACAGCAACCTGATGGAAGATTCGTCGTAAGGAATATGCCGGATTCGGGGTATGAAGACATGGGTGCTGTATTCTTCGATGCAGACGGAGACAAAGACTCTGATCTTTATGTAGTGAGCGGCGGAAACGCGTACAACGCGATGACGGCTGCATACCAGGACCGGCTCTATACAAATGACGGCAAAGGTAATTTTCAACTTGCCACACAAGCGTTACCTCCGCTGTATTCCAGCGGATCGGTTGTCGTTGAAAACGACTTCGACAAAGATGGCGATCTTGATCTTTTCGTAGGAGGTCGCGTCTATCCCGGTCGATACCCGTTCCCTCCCGAGTCTTACATTCTGCGAAATGATGGCCACGGTAATTTTCAGAACGCGACTCAGCAGGTGTCTCCCGGACTCACGCAAGTCGGGATGGTCACATGTGCTTTATGGAACGACTTTGACCGTGACGGATGGACCGATCTAATTATTGCAGGGGAGTGGATGCCTGTTTCATTATATAGGAATAACAAAGGCAATCTGGAAAAAGTAGAAAAATTTCCTGGTGACGAGCAGTTGGAGGGCTGGTGGTTCAGTCTTGCCGCCGACGATTTTGACCGCGACGGTGATACGGATATCATCGCGGGCAATCTTGGCTTGAACAACAAATACAACGCGTCTCCACAAACCCCACTTTCTGTTTATGCAAAAGACTTTGATGGCAACGGAAATCCGGAGTGCGTGTTGACATATTATATCAATGGCGAAGAACAAACGGTGCCAAACCTCGACCAGATGACGTCGGTATTGCCGGGCCTCAGGAAAACATTCAACAATTACACAAAATTTTCAGAGGCCTCATTCAAGTCTGTTTTCTCGGGCAACCAGCTGCAGGATGCACTGAAGCTGCGGGTTAACAGCTTCGCATCTGTGTATATGGAAAATAAAGGCAATGGCGAATTTTCGATTCGCCAGTTACCTGTCGAAGCTCAATTTTCAGCAATTCAAAGTATCGTTGTCGACGACTTTGACAACGACGGACATCAAGACGCACTCGTGGGAGGAAATTTTTTTAGTCCCGATTTCATGACCGGCAGATACGACGCATCGATCGGACTACTTCTAAAAGGCAATGGAAAGGGTAATTTTTCGGCCCTTTCTGCTGCGGCAAGCGGAATTCGTATTCGAGGTGATGTGAGATGTTTGAAGAAATTTTCAATGAACAAAAAATCGACAATACTTGCAGCTGTGAACAGAGGGCCCTTACAAGTGTTTCAGCACAAATAATTTGATGCGCAGATGCATTTTTTGTGATCAACTGAGATTTCATGACGAACCGCTTCGCTCACGTTATTGATGTATTCGCCAATCCGATTTTGCGGATTGTAGATTTCGTAAGAAGCTTCTATCTGTCTGGTTTCACTTACATCGTTCTGGTCGCAGCAATGGGTTACGGTTGCGACGAATCGTCGTATTCAACTCCGGCAAATGCTCAATTTGTGCGGATGAGGGCCGCTGAAACCGGTATCGATTTCAGAAATGATATACAGGACGATTCATTGTTCAACGAAATTACATACCGAAATTTTTATAATGGCGGTGGAGTTGCGGTTGGAGATATCAACAACGACGGACTACCCGATCTTTTTTTCACGGCGAATCAGGGTGCAAACAAACTCTATTTGAACAAAGGAGGTTTTCGGTTTGAAGACATAACTGTTCAGGCAGGTATAAGTAAGAAACACAAATGGAGCACAGGTGTTACAATGGCCGATGTGAACGGTGACGGGTTACTCGACATTTATGTTTGTGCAGCAGGTATTGCGCAAGGCGATAAACGCCAGAACGAACTTTATGTGAACCAGGGGAACCTGCGGTTTAAGGAAGACGCGGCATCATACAACCTTCAGGATTCTGGTGCGTTCCATACGCAGGCTGCCTTTTTCGACTACGACCTCGATGGCGACCTGGACGCGTTTTTGTTAAACAACAATTGTTTGGTGCCGGTTGGCAGTTACGGATTTGGAAATGCACGAACCGTAGAAAATGCCTTACATGGAGACAAACTCATGCGGAACGACAATGGTGTTTTCACCGATGTCAGCAGAGAATCAGAGATTTTCCAAAGTGTTTTTGGATTCGGACTGGGCGTCGCCATCGGTGACATCAATTTCGACAACTGGCCGGATCTGTACATCAGCAATGATTTCTTTGAGAAAGATTATTTCTATATCAATCAGAAGAATGGCACCTTCCGCGAAAGCAGTGACAGCAGTATCCCACATATGTCGCAGTCGAGTATGGGTGCCGATATGGCTGACATCAATAACGATGGGCTCATTGACATTTTCAGTACGGATATGCTTCCGGAGGATGATTACCGCCTGAAGAAAAATACTGCATTTGAGGACTACGACACTTATCGCTCGAAGTCGACGATGGGGTTTCACCGTCAATTGCTGAGCAATATGCTGCACCTCAACAACGGCAACAATACATTCAGCGAGATCGCACAGTTTGCCGGCGTCGATGCGACGGACTGGAGTTGGGGAGCGCTGATTTTCGATATGAACAATGACGGATGGAAAGACATTTTCGTATGCAACGGAATGTACCTTGATGTGACGGATCAGGACTACATCGCTTATACCGCAGACAGAGACCACTTGTCCATTATACGAAACAACAAAGCCCCAAACAGCTATGAACTTCTAAAAAAAATGTTGACTTCTCAACCGATACCCAACTATGCTTTGATAAACAAGGAAAATCTGACATTCAAAAATGAAGCTCACCAGTTGGGACTTGGTGAACCAGGTTTTAGCAACGGTGCGGCCTATGCGGATCTTGATCAGGATGGGGACCTTGATCTTGTGATCAATAACCTCAACGATGAATGTGTTGTTTATAGCAACACCGTTCAGCAGCAGCAAAACAATTACCTGAATGTAAAACTGAAGGGCGAGGGCTTGAATCGGTTTGGGATCGGCGCTACCGTAACGTTGTGGGCCGGAAAGAAACAACAGACACTTCAGAACTTCCCGACTCGCGGTTTCCAATCCTGTGTTGAGCCGACGCTGTTTTTCGGATTGGGAGAGATCACAACGATAGATTCACTCAGAGTTACATGGCCTGATAATAAAACACAGACTGTTTCGAATGTAAAATCAAATCAGACCTTCACATTCTCACAGGCCAAAGCAGACGCACAGTTTATTGCTTCAGTGTCTAACAAGAACCCTATTTTTTCAGACGTCACCGAAGACGTTTTCCCGGAAAACCTGCGCCACAAAGAAAACAGCTTTGTCGATTTTGACCAGCAACGACTGATTCCGCATCTGTTGTCCACTGAGGGCCCAAAATTGTCGGTTGCTGATATCAATTCCGACGGACTCGATGATATTTTCATTGCTTCTGCAAAGAACGATACATCGTCGATTCTGATTCAACATATTTCCGGCAGCTTTCGTCGCCTGCCCCAGGCGGCCTTCGCGAACGATAGCGAGTACGAGGATGCCGGATCTGCATTTGTAGATGTGGACAAGGACGGTGACATGGATCTTGTAGTTGCGAGTGGAGGAAATTTGGAACAAGACGAATCCGCACTTTTGCAGATTCGATTATACATGAACGATGGCAAGGGATCTTTCACCCGTCAAGTCGCAGCGCTTCCTGATATCAGGTTGAACGCTTCTTGCGTTCGAGCGCATGACTATGACAATGATGGTGACGATGATCTGTTTATTGGCGGCCGAAGCATTGCATGGCAGTACGGGTCAATTCCCGAAACTGTTTTGTTGCGGAATGACAACGGCAGATTCACCAACGTCACCGAACGGGTTGCGCCTTCTCTGAAAAAAGTGGGAATGGTCACGGATGCAACGTGGTGCGATTTGAATGCGGACGGATTGAAAGAATTGGTTGTCGTTGGCGAATGGATGTCCCTTACGGTTTTCACATACGATCGCGCCAAAAATCAATTTTCGAAACAATTGGTTTCGGAAACATCAGGTTGGTGGAATTGTGTAGAAGCAACAGATATCGATAATGATGGCGACATTGATTTGCTGGGAGGGAACCTCGGAACAAACAGCAAATTAAAAGGGGACCTATCGCATCCCGTAAAAATGTTTGTAAGCGACTTCGATGCAAATGGCAGGCAGGAGTGCATTATCACATATTACAAAGCAGACGGCAAGGAGTACGTTTATTACATGCGTCCGGATCTGACTGCACAAATCCCGGGGTTGAAAAAGAAGTTTCTGAGATATGCTGATTATGCTGGTAAAACAGTGCAGCAAACATTTACCTCGGAACAGCTCAGCAAATCTGAAAAGCAGGAAGCCGGCGAACTGCGCAGTTGCCTCTTTGTTAATGATGGCAAAGGAAAGTTTACAAAAAAGCCGTTGCCATCGAGAGCGCAATTTTCACCTATCTATGCTTTCTATGTAAAAGATATAAATGGCGACGGCGCCAAAGACATAGTAGCAGGTGGCAATCTATTTGGTCTCAAGCCGGAATTGGGACGCTATGACGCTGACTATGGAACCACTTTGCTTGGAACCGGAAATAATCAATTCACCTATTTAAGTTCTCAACGCTCGGGAATCTTCTATCATGGGGAAGTTCGAGACATGGCTGAATTAACATCGAAGCACAACACGTTGCTTGTAGTGGCACGGAACAATGATGCTCCGTTGGTATATAAGTCTGAACAGAAAGCGGTTGCCAAACGATTTGAATGAATCAGAGAGCCATTAATTTTTTGTGGTTGAGTAACTTGTCAAACAGGAATCCATTGATGCAGGCCTACTTGCTTTGTTGCACCCTCTTGCTGTGTGAAGGCTGCAACAGCTCTTCGAGCAAACCGGAGCCGACGGCTAATGTTACATCGAGGGGTGCTCAATTGTTCAATCAACATTGCGGAACGTGCCACATACTGCCAGATCCAAAGGATCTTACAAAGGAAATTTGGCGTTCAAATGTTCTTCCGATAATGGGCATTCGAATGGGACTTCAAGACGACACGTATGAGCGTCTGTTGTCGGATGAAGAACGGGAAATTGAAACGAAAGCAAATCTGATTCCTGAAAGTCCGTTGATCAGCAAGCGGGATTTGGATAGCATTACCGCGTATATCGTCGGGCTTGCGCCGGATTCAATTCCATACGACATCTCGAGGATATCGCGTTCGAAGCCGCTGGTTCAATTCAACCGGCGCGATATCATATTGAAGACTGGTAAGCCGGCCGCCATTACGGCGTTGAAGTTTGATACGAATTTTGGTACCCTGTATATCGGCACTCTCAACAATACGGTGTACGGTTGGAAATGGGATGATGCAGGCGTCAGCACGGCGAAGGTATCGAGCCCGGTAGTGCACATTACTTTTTATAAAGGGACGCCGTTTTTTACGGAGATCGGAGACCTTCTGCCCTCTGAAAAAAGCCGCGGTTCATTTGGCTATGCTGCGCAGGGCCGAACGATTAATGTTCTTGATAGTTTGCATCGACCAGTATTCGCCGAGGTTGACGACCTGAATGGTGATGGCAATCCTGAAATCCTGATCAGTAATTTTGGGAAGAACCTCGGGTCACTGTCTCTTTTCGAAGGTGGACATAGCTCCCGGCCGTTGAACGAACAGTTATTATTGCAATCGCCCGGCGCAACCAAAACGTATGTGGCCGACATGAATAACGACGGCCGGAAGGATATTGTGGCACTTCTTTCACAAGGTGATGAAAGCATTTACATCTTTTACAACCAGGGTGATCTGAAGTTCAAAGCAAAGCGGGTACTGCGTTATCCTCCTCATTACGGGACCAGCGATTTCCTTTTGATTGATTATAATAAGGACGGCCGAAGAGATATTGTCACCGCGCATGGTGACAATGCGGATTATTCGATCATGCTCAAGCCTTATCATGGTATGCGAATCAGCATAAACGATGGGGATGATGTGTTCCAGGAGAAATTGTTTTTCCCGGTGTACGGTCTTACTCGATTGATCGCAGAGGATTTCGACGCCGATGGTGATCTCGATTTTGCAGGCAATGCATTTTATCCTGATTACAGTTCTTTGATTCATGAAGCATTTGTTTACCTGGAGAATCTCGATAGCAAGTCATATCGGTTTCAGTCGTTTGCTCATCGGTCCGACATGCCGATAAGATCATTGACAATGGAGAAAGCCGACATCGACAATGACGGAGACAGTGACGTAATACTTGGACATTTTGCATTTTCTCCTGTTCCAGCACCTCAAGCACTTGAAAGGAAATGGCAGTCCGCGAAACACGATTTGATTGTTTTCTTAAATAACACAAAACGATGACACCAGGGGAGCAATCTCTGCGGCTTGCTTCGTCCCATTCGCACACCTATACATCGAATACACCCATGACCAAATTATTAATGACGATTGCTCTCGGTTTGAAGATTGGTTTGGTTTTCAGCCAGGCGGATTCTTCTCTTCTTCTATGGTATGATCAACCGGCTGCCAACTGGAACGCCGCATTGCCGATTGGTAATGGGCGGATAGGCGCAATGGTTTTCGGCGGTATTGCCATGGATCGGATACAGTTGAATGAAGAGAGTTTATGGGCCGGTAAAAAGATGAAGCAACTGAATCCTCAGGCAGGTAATTACATCAAAGAAATTCAGCAGGCATTGCTGAATAACGAAAACCAAAAGGCATTTGATTTAAGTACCAGACACCTGTTGTCGAAGCCACCGGCTTTTCGTTCGTATCAGACGTTGGGCGATGTTCTTATTGAATTGGGTGAGCAAGGTCCAATAGTGGGTTACAATCGACATTTAGATCTGAAAACAGGAATAACCCGCAGCTCTTTTCAGGTTGTCGGCCGAACTATTACGAAAGAATATTTCGCTTCTGCTCCGGAAAACTGCATAATTATCCGGATATCTTCATCGGTGCCAGGCACACTTCACTGCAAGATTTCACTGACGCGTGAAAAAGATGCAACTGTGCGACCCTCAGGAAATGACGGGCTCGAGATGCGCGGGCAGATACTGGATGTTACCGATTCGTTGAATGGCGAGGGCGGGCTTGCAATGAAGTTTGCAGCAGTACTGAAAGCGAAACACAAAGATGGAACTTTGATCTCCTCCGACAACTCATTATTGGTGTCGAATGCAACTGAGGTCGTGTTGTATATTACTGGTGCCACCAACTATCGATTCCCGGAACTCAATTTTAACGAGTCGATTGATCCATCCGCGACTTGCCGCAGCATCGTCGAAAACGTGAGTAAGTATAAGGATGGCGAAATCATAAAGCGACATATTGACGAGTACCAGCAGTTATTCAACAGAGTTGAACTGAATTTGGGTGTGGATACGAACTTTCGGGTGCCTACGAATAAGCGCATTGACAAAATCAAAGGTGGAGGTGAAGATATGTCGCTCACGGCGCTGTATTTTCAATTTGGCCGGTATCTGCTGATGAGCAGTTCGCGAAAACCCGGAGTGCTTCCTGCCAATTTGCAAGGGATTTGGAACGAGCATTTCAAAGCTCCATGGAACTCGGATTTCCATACGAACATCAATCTTCAGATGAATTATTGGCCGGCGGAAGTCGCCAACCTTTCCGAAACGACGGAGCCACTCATCGATTTTATCAACTACTACCGGGTGCCCGGACGAATTGCTGCACGGGAAATGTATAAAGCCGAAGGCTGGACCATGCATCATGCTACGGATCTATTTGGAAAAACAGGCATCGTTGATGGCATTCAATGGGGCATTTCACCTCTCGCCGGAGCCTGGCTTTCGGCCCACTTATGGGAACATTTTCTTTTTACTGGCGATACGACATTCCTGAGAGAAAAAGGATATCCGATCATGAAGGAAGCCGCAGAATTCGTTCTAAGCTTTCTGATAAAAGACAAGAATGGTAATCTCGTTACAGCGCCTTCCATGTCGCCGGAAAACAGCTTCAAACTCGCTGACGGTTCAGTGCATCAGGTTACTTACGCGCCTTCGATCGACAATCAGATCATCCAATATCTTCTGACTGCCTGTATGGAAGCCGGGCAGATCATTAAGGACAATAAGGTGTTCATCGACAAGATGAAATCGGCTTTGAAAAAAGTGCCACCTATAAAAGTGAGTGCGCGCTATGGCATTGTACAGGAGTGGATCGAAGATTATGAGGAAGCGGAACCAGGGCATCGGCACATGTCGCAATTGATCGGATTGTATCCATTCAATCTGATTCACGCAAAGACACCGCAGTTGTTTGACGCGGCGGAGAGAACAATTGCGCGGCGCCTCAGTTTTGGGGGAGGCCACACTGGATGGAGCCGGGCATGGATCATAAACTTCTATGCGCGGCTTTATAAGGGTGATAAAGCGTATGAAAATATTCTGGCGTTGTTTCGAAAATCCACGCTTCCCAACTTATTCGACGACCATCCTCCTTTCCAGATTGACGGAAATTTCGGCGCTACTGCCGGCATTGCCGAGATGCTACTTCAGTCGCACAACAAAGATGTGCATGTATTGCCTGCACTGCCTGCGGGATGGAAGCAAGGATCAGTGAAAGGATTGAGAGCGCGGGGAGGATTCATCGTAGATCTGGAATGGAAAAATGGCGAGCTGGTTACATCAAAAATTTACTCGGAAATCGGCGGAATGTGTACGATGCGATATGGACTTAAGAAATATCAATTCGAAACGCAAAAAGGAAGATCGTACAATATCACCAGGGCATTGTTTGAAGAAAAGGCGAAGGTTGCAAAATGAATCCTCTTCGTGCAATCAAGGGTGAGCACAGATCACATACACCAATGCTCGCTGCACTAAAGAGTTGTTTGCGTAAGCCGTCCGGTGGCATCCCCGAATGTTGTAGGGTGTAATACGTGCGTCTATTTTTGCCGCTTCCTGAAATAGCTATAATGCTGAAAGCGGAGGGCGGGGTAGATGCTATTTTTCCGGTCGCTATTACTTCACTACCGGAAACGCCACGATCCTCAGTTTCGTGCATCCATACGGAATCAGCGTGATCTCTTCAACTTTATCGGCAACACGACCCATATACAAACCATCTCTTGCCGTGACCGGCAATGGGGCAACATCGTTTGCTATCGTCCAATCCGGGATTCGTTTTCCAGGTAGCTTTAGTTCTATCGGTGCGTGAGCAATGTTCCATACGAAACTGCTGTCGACTGTTTTTATAAAAGCAACTTTAGTTGCTGTACCAGGAAAGCGCACAACTGTATCGCTAATTCCATAGTTCCAATCAGTAGTTGGATAAACACTATAAAATTCCCCTTCTTTTTCATCAGTATTTTTTTCCCAGCGCTCGTCGATCTTCAACGCATATACAAGCGGACCACGTTCGACGGCCCGTGAGTTGCGACCCCAGTTGCTTGTAGTAACCTCCATTGGCAGTTGCAGTGTAAGCCTGTCTCCATTCTTCCATGTCCTTTTGATCACTGCAATTGTTCCGCCTTTCTCCTTGCGTATTTCTCTGCCGTTCAATAGCAATTTTGCCTGCAGGCACCATGTCGGAATTCGAACATGCAACGGAAATGAAACTTCCTTTTCTGTTGCGATCGTGAAATGTATTGAGTCGCTGAATGGATATGAAGTTGTTTCGTCGATTGTAACGTCTGTAGATGCGGCACCCAGTTTTGTGCGAACGGTGCTTGGGCTGAAGTGAAGCGCAGCCACTCCATTGTCGGTTGTACCATACCATAAATGAGTGGCAAACTTTGTCCATCCCTGGTGCATGTTAGCGAGGCAGCACGTGTAGCCGCTGCGCATGCCAAGAACATTGTTCATTCCTCGTTCAAAAGGCAGTGAAAATTGGAACACACCTTTTTTTATTTGCACCTGATTGGCAATCTGGAAATATTGTTTATTGTTATAGTCATCGGTTGTCTGATTTGGGAGTGCATTGAACGTCATGCGCTCGAGTGCATCCATATATCGCGTGTCACCGGTAATGCCAATGATAGTTTCGAGCGAGAACATCGACTCAACGATTGCACACAATTCGGCACCCTGAGCCGGATCGTTTCCATGAAGGTCCTCATCCGCTGAATAGATACCCATCGGCAGTCCGTGTAATGTCATCAGGTCGTTGAACCCTGTATGAAGGTTTTTCAAATGGCTCGAGGCTCCCGTTCTTTGAAAATGCAAAACCGGATCTTTAAGGGCCATTCCAACATTCACTCCATGCCTGCTCATCCAATTTTTATTGTTTTGATAAGTGGCCGCATTCATCACCCAGTCGCGATTCCCTAACCAGTTGCTCCAGGGGAACGATTGGGCGTGCACGAGTTCACATAACTTCAATAACGAAGGATCATTAATTTTTTCGTAAAGCCATTGCGCAACAAGTATGTTTTCTGTTCCGCGCGACTCAGCCCATTCGGTCCATTTGCCCACCGGGCAAGCCTTTAACGCCTGCAGCTGGTAGTTGAAATATTTTGACATGAACGGAATTACCCGTTTGTCGGCGGTTGCTGTATAATACTGCTGGAGAACTTTGAGCACAATCATTTTCGGCCACCAGTCATCGCCTTTATCACAGTCGCCGGCTGTAATCTTTTTACCGGTTTCACGTTCCCACTTTGTTATCGGTCCGAAATACCCTGATGGACGCTGGTTGTCGATGATCCAGTTGATATAGCGTAACACTTTCTTCTTTAATGTATCGTCGTCGAGCAGATAGGCGAGGGGAACCGCCCCATCGAGCCAGTAAGGCGTTTCTTCCCACCCATCACCCTGACCTCCGAGCCAGCCATTGCTGTCTCGCAGCTTGGCATAAATTTCATCGAGATGGCCGGTGCTTCCATCACGCATGATGTTCAGCTGATGCAGTAACCATCCTTTCGGCTTAATTGCCCCGAGTGGCAGCTCGCGATACCGTGGTGTTTGAAATCCTTTTGAGGTATGATTTGATTGGGAGAAAGCGCAAATCGCAATTAGAAGAACACACGCAGTGAGTATTGGTTTCATATACAACGGGTAAGAGTAGAGCCGGTTCACATCAATTCCACTTACCAGCGCTCTCTACAACTGCATTGGCCTGCCTCGCTGACATTGGCGAATAACCGAAGCGCTGCCTGAAAGCCCGGCTGAAATGTGTACCGTTCTCGAATCCACTTTCAAAAGCCGCCTCAGACACCGTTTTGCCGAGATTCACGATAAGGTTTTTGGCGTGTTCCAGTCTCTTTTCAATCAGCCATTTTCCGGGAGAAGTGTTGTAAATCTTTTGGAAGTCGCGCTTGAAAGCGGAAAGACTCCTGGCACTCAGCTTCGCGAATTCTTCGAGCCCAAGGTTGTAACAGAAATTCGCTTCCATTATTCTTTGTAAAGAAACCGCCTGCGGCTCTTGCAGAAGTCGATTGAAATAACAAAGCAGTTCTTTGTTCAACGGGTTCTCCGCCATCGTGAGGATCAACTCGCGAAACTTGAGTTCGAGCAGCGAACGGTCGGGCTCCCGACTTGCACCAAATATTGTGAGCATTGAATGGAAGAATGCATGCACCGCCTGGTCGTCGTGTATTCGCATCAGCGGCTTGCTTTCTTCGTCCACTTTGCGCATGGGTGTGGATCTGTTCTTAAGAACATCGACGATGAATTCGTCCGTAATGAAGAAGAGGAAAAACGAAACTTCACTCTCACGAAACTGTTCGACAATCCCTGCACCCTTTTGAACAAACATGCAACTGCCTTCGGTGAGTTCGAACGACCCATCGATGGTGTGCCATATCTTTCGTCCTTTTGCGACGTACACAATGTAATTTGCCTGGCTCCAAATATCCTGGAACTTATTCTGCAACGGACAATTCAGTGTTGTAATCAATGAGTCGCCACATTTCAATATCTGGCGCGTCATTCCCGGATTGTCAATGATTGTAGAATAGAAGTTAACCATACAGAGGGGATTGAACCGTAAAAGTAAATATTTAGTTGGCTATTTGAAACAGGCAGGGGAAAACCCGCAATGGAACTAAAGCTCGCTCTCTTTCCCGACCTGCAGTGTCCGCCGTCTGCTTTACTGGCAACACAGCTCGGGCAATCGAAACCTGGTTATTGGAATTCTAATGATATTCGTGATTATTTCATGAAATACAACGATTATGAACATGAAGATTGTGATCGCGATGGTTGCAATGGTGTTTGCTTCCGCATCTGCAGGCCACGCGCAAACACAGGATCGAAAGGGAAAAGCCATTAAAGAAATCGAAAGCGCTGAACGAGATTTTCAGAAAATGACCGTCAGCAAGGGTCTCGCTGAAGCGTTCTTTTTTTATGCCGATAACAATGCCGTGATAAAGCGCGAAAACGATACGCTTATTTGTGGAAGGGAAGCCATCAGGAATTATTACAGCTCACCCGGCTACAGTGCTGCTTCAGTAGTTTGGGCACCCGACTACACCGATGCGTCGGCTCAGGGCGACATGGGATACACATTTGGAAGATACACTTGGACAGTACGCGATAGCACCGGTAAGGCAAATGAATACAAGGGCGTGTTTCACACGGTTTGGAAGAAGCAACCAGATGGAAGCTGGAAGTACGTTTGGGATTAATTTTGTGCTTAGCCTATAGAACGAAGTATTGTATACTTGCTCTTACTGCAGGTTTACTGCTTCTTTTGCACCGTATTTTTTTAGGTAATCATGTAGGTCCTTTAGATACTCACGTAGGGACTCCAATTCCGGAGAACTGAAAACTTGTTGCATTTGTTTAACAAAATCCAAAACAGTTTTCCCATCGGCAGGGTCAATGAAGTTGATCTCGAGTTTATATTTAGAGAGTACATCTTGTAATATCATTTTCTCTGCCAGGTATTTCAAGAAATTTTTTCCATCAGCCATGCCAAACACATTTGTTACTTTCATTTCCCGGCCATACTTATTCCACATTTTTTGGATTTTTGGCCTTGCATCGTCTTCTGTGTCTTTATCAGGATCAGCACAAGAAATCTTCCAAAGTATCTCCTCAAACGAGTAGTTCATTTCGTCATGTTCTGATAATGATCCTTGCGAAATATGAACCATCATTCGGGTGATGTTATCCTGGGTTGGCTCCGGACAGTTTGTCGAATCTCGTTGCTGTCTTTCGTCGTAGGTAACCCATGTTCCGGGAGCAGGGTATCCATCATTTTTATACAATCCAACTGCATTTAGCCTGCCGTTCTTGTCAAAGCATTCCCATTTCCCGGTTCTAAGGAAACTTTTCATTTCGCCTTTCGATTTGATGTTGCCATTGTCACTGTATTCTTTCCATATTCCTGTCTGTTGATTGTTTGAGAAGGAACCAATTGTTTTTAACTTACCGTTTCTGTGGTATGTTTTCCATTCGCCCTCCCGAGTTAACCACTTATTTGCATCATAAAATCCAGATTGCTTTAGTTGTCCATTCTCGTAATGCTCTTTTATTTCCCCGGTTTCAAAGTTTTCTATTTTCTCGATACTCCCATGTTCGAAGAACGATGTGCGTGTGCCTACCATTTGCCCATTCCGATAAGTCACTTTCGATGCAATTTTGCCACCCTGGTGGTATTGAATACACTCGCCATTTTCTTTTCCGTCAACAAACGGTGTTTCCATATACATATATCCATGTGGTGAATGTGACTTCCATATGCCGGTTTTTTTATCATTAGCATACATGCCTTCTTCGCGAACGTCCTGGGCAATCAAGCACCAATAGTAAAATTTCCAATAGCCTTCACGTTTTCCGTTAATTATAGTTCCCTCTTCCTCGAGGCCGCGAGTCTTACAATCGCCTTGTTCAAAGTATTTTCTGTGATTCTGAGCAAATGTTGAGGTCGAAATTCCGAACAAGAAAATCAGGCATGCTGTTGTCTTCATTTTACAATCATTTTCATCATCGGGGGCCAAAGTAGGCCGGGTAAAGAACTAAAACAATACCCAGTCGTAGGTATTTTCCCAGTTTCACCATTTTCAAGAATACAGGTATCTGTGCCCGTGTCACTGCTGGGAAACCGACATCATTTAACTTCGGGTCATTCGTTGTATTGAATGAAAAAACTGACTAAGTGGCTGAAAGGTTCGGCTGACGCAACACTCGAAGAGGAGGCAGAGATTAAAATCAACCTGCTTCAGAAATTTGAACATGAATTACCCGGCGTCGTGATCGTTCATGACCTTGCAACTAATTCAGTGGTATATATGTCGCAGCGGGCTTTGGAAATCCGTGGAATAACCCTGGAGGAAATGCAATTGCACAATGACGAATACCATTCTAGGTTTTTCAATCCGGAAGACGCGAAATATTATGTGCCGAAGATCATTGGATTGGTTGAGCGAAGTACTCACGACGAACCGGTATCGTTTTTCCAGCAAGTTAGACTTTCACCGGACCATCCGTGGGTATGGCACCTTAGTTCTACCAAGGTTTTTTTGAGGGACCGTGATCAAAGGCCAAGACTCATCATTACTGTTTCACTTGCGGTCGATACAGAGCATCCTATTACTGCAAAAGTGGAGAAACTGCTTGAGGAAAATAACTTTTTGCGTCGCAACCATCATCTTTTTGCAAGTCTCACTCCACGTGAAAAAGAAATCCTAAAACGAATGGCTCGCGGCGAAAGTTCTCACGAAATTGCGGGGTATTTGCACATTTCTGAAGAGACGGCAAAAACCCATCGACGGAACATTCGAAAAAAGATCAACGCTCAAACTGCTTACGACATAACTCACTTTGCCCGATCGTTCGATTTGATATAAGACCGTTGTTCCTTCTCCAGGCTTTGGGTTGCGCTCAGCGACCTCGTCTGCAAGTGGACGTGATGGAGGGTTTGTTGGCACACACAGCCGAACACACATGAAGTAGCTTCTCAATAAATTGCAGATATTTGATCACTCTTGTAGTATTTGATTTTCACAGGAACATCCCTTATCGTGTTTCATCTCAAACTTTTCATTTCGACGCTGTTGTGCATGACGAGCTTTGACGTGTACTCACAATCTGACTCCGTGTTATCAATTTTCTTTCCTACTGCTCAGTATCAGGTTGCAGCAAAAGATGTTGAATCACTGCAAACGTTTTTTGAAGCTCGGCATATCCGCGTGAAGCAGATATCTGGCTATGCGGATACAGTCGGCTCTGTTCGTAGCAATCTTACGTTGTCGCTCGCTCGTGCAAAAGCTGTACAACGTCTCATTCAACAAATGACACCTTCTGCGACTGAACCACAATTGCGGTATGTCGGAGAAGTTGAAAGTAAAGGCGATGACCTCTCGCATAGTCGACGGGTAGATATCCTATATGAGATACTGCCTACGGAACTGTCGCAACACAAAACAGGTTCTGACACAATATCAAGTGCTGTTCCAAAAGGTAAGGTTGATTCAGCTGAGCTGCCAGTCGCTCCGCCACAAGGCGAGACGGATTCTGCTGCGCTGCCAGTAGTTGTACCAGAATATAAAGCTGATTCTGCCGGACTGTTATCAACGAATGATTTTCCTAACGATCGGGACAATCGAATTTTACCATCAGATAGTGTCAACGGTTTGGTAACCGGAGAGGTTGTAACACTGAGACCAATAAGAAAATTTCAGTTTCAGAATATTCTTTTCATACCTGACAAGCCAATCCTTGAGCAGTCGTCTTTTGCAGTAGTGGATAAACTTGCGGCAGAACTAAAGAAGTATCCGGCAGCATACTTTGAAATTCGGGGCCATGTTAACCTTCCGAAATACTTCCGTGGACAAAACGATACTATTTATCTCGGACAAATGCAGGCATTGTCATTCAATCGCGCAAAGGAAATCTTTGAGATGCTTGCAGAGAGGGGCATTTCGCGAGAACGAATGAGATATCGGGGAATGGGAAATACAAATATGCTGTTTCCAAATCCAAGAAACGAGGCAGAAATGCGCAAGAATATGCGCGTTGAAGTGATCGTTTATCGGCCTTGAAGTCGATAAACGTCTCAATGTTTCTTCTTCTGTCCAGGTGCATGGGGTTTTGCTGATTGCGAACCGGAAATTTTCTTTGCCTGACCGGGTGGAAGGCCTTTCGAGTGATAGACTCTCGTGCTGGTGCAACTACTGAAAACAAGTGACGCGATAGTCATTAACAGAACAATAGTTCGGAATGGTTTCATGACAATGGATTTTGCTCCAATATAATATATGCATGGCATTGCTCCAAACGTTTGGAATTCAGGCGGCATAATTGTTTAATCAGGTGTTGCCGCATCCGTTCGTCTAATGAAGATCTGCTTTCCGAGAATGAACTATCATCCTTATTCCTTCTCCTTTTTTTTGAATAACGACAAAACGCAGATATTTACGAAATGGTGCGTCGACAATTTCTAAAGCAAGCCGGAATCCTCGCTTCGGGGTCTGCATTTATTCATACGCTGATAAGCGCTACCGGCAAGGAGAATCCGGTGCTGATGATAGTTTCCGGCTGGCAGGATGTGAACATTGGTGATATCGCACATACACCTGGATTGATCGGCCTTTTGGGTAAACGTTTGCCTAAGGCGAAGATCATCCTATGGAAGAAATCAGAAAGTGCCACAGTAGACAACTTGTTGTTGAAGCACTTCCCGGCACTGAGGATTGTTCACGGGCAATTTGATAAAGATCTAAAGCCAGCGTCCGAAGAATTAAAGCAGGCATTCTCAGAGGCGGATTTCTTTATTCATGGTTCCGGTCCATCCGTGGTTGGAGCCGACCATGTAAGATGCTGGTGGCAACAAACAAAGAAAGGGTTTGGAATTTTTGGAGTAACCATACAGGATGTATCGCCGTCTCTAAAACAACTCCTGCAACATGCCGCCTTCATCTTTACACGTGAAACCGCGTCCATCGAAGTGTTGCGAAAAAATGGCTTGCAAGGCGCTCACATTGCATTCGCACCCGACGCAACATTTGTGTTGGATATTCACAACGACGAAAAGGCGTTTGAATTTTTACAACAACACAACCTTTCTGAAAGAAAGTTCATATGCGTAGTGCCCCGTCTTCGCTACACGCCATACCATCAAATCAACCCCAACCGCAATGGTTGGAGCGATCAGAAGATCAAAGAAGTTGAGGACACAAACGAAAGATACAAGGAGATCGATCACGCAAAACTCCGGGCCGCCATGATTGAATGGGTTCGAAAGACCGGCAACAAGATTTTAGTTTGTCCGGAAATGACCTACCAGGTAGAAATCATGGATGAACTTTTGATTGACCCGCTACCGGCAGACGTTAAGCCCCATGTTGTAAAACGCGGATACTGGCTACCCGATGAAGCAGCATCTGTTTATTTGAAGGCTCACAGTGTATTAAGTTTTGAATGCCATTCTCCGATCATTGCTGCCGCCAACGGAACCCCCGCGTTCTATCTTCGTCAGCCTACCGATACCATCAAGGGACAGATGTACTATGACCTCGGTTTCAACAATTGGGTATTCGAAATCGATAGTACTTCGGGCGAGCAAATTGCGAAACGATTGATGGACGTGAATTCAGATTATCCGAAGGCATTGCTGCAAGTAAAACAATCCATTGAGCAGGTACATCGGCGATACGACGAAACTTTTTCCTTCATAGCGAAGGCTCAATCATCGTTCGCTTCTGTAAATTTTGACGGCCCGATTCGTTAATGCATATCTGTGATTACTTTTATCAAAATTGAACAGATGAAACGATTATTGCTCATAACCTTTCTCACTGTCGCGCTTTACAGTGTCACAAGTGCCCAACAAAAATCGGAGCAGCCCGTCCTGCGACACGTTGTGATGTTCGGATGGAAAGCCGGCACGGATACCAATCAAATCAAAAAGATCATAACCGCGTTCGGCGAGTTGAAATCGAAAATATCACAGATCAAATCGTTTGAATGGGGAACAAATAGCAGCCCGGAAGGCCTGAACAATGGACTTACACACTGCTTCATCGCTACGTTTCAAAGTGATGCAGACAGGGATGCATACCTCGTGCACCCCGCCCACAAAGCGTTTGTGGATATGTTGAAACCGGCGCCCGATAAAGTCACTGTTGTAGATTATTGGACGAAGTAGCAATCGGAATACTACTCAGAGTTTGAGAAAAAACAGCGAGGAACAGGATAGTTGCTGTTTTTGCTCTATTTACATTTAACCATCCATCTGGTAACGGTTGTTGCGTGAACAAAACATCCGAATACCGCGTGGCGACTTGTTCGAATACCGCATTTAAAATGCTGTTTGCTCTACCATAAATTTGTTCGAATCACTAAATGTTTTGCATGCACAAAAGACCAAAATTCTTCTGTCGACTCTTTCTTTCTTGCACCATTCTATCTCTCGCTTACTCTCTCCAGTCCCAAACGGTACTATCGCTTAATGACCTGTCTGGTTTTCGACCCCCTGGCGTCAACTGGCGGGTGGCCCGTGACGTTTCAGCGGACCTGACGCAAAATGATGTAATGCGGATTACCGAAGGCCAGGGTGTACTCGTGAATCTTCCTCTCAATGAGCACACCTCAAAGGATCTGTTCACCAGTTTTGAACACCGCGACATTGATCTGGAACTCGACTACATGATGGCGAAGGGTTCGAATTCCGGGATCTATTTGCAGGGTCGTTACGAAGTTCAGTTGCTTGACAGTTGGGGCAAACGAAATGCCGCAGCCGGTGATAACGGAGGGATCTATGAACGCTGGGACGAAGCGCGCGGCAAAGGAAACGAGGGGTATCAGGGACATGCGCCACGCCAGAATGCAAGCCGCGCCCCCGGCTTGTGGCAACACCTCAAGATTTCATTTCAGGCACCACGCTTCGATTCATCCGGAAAAAAAATCGCTAACGCAAGAATGCTGCAGGTGGTATTGAACGGGGTGGTGCTTCATGAGAATGTTGAATTGCTCGGGCCAACCAGGGGTGGGGGAAATGAAGAATCTGCAACCGGCCCGATCCGGTTTCAGGGCGATCACGGCGCCGTTGCGTTCCGCAACATTGTGTACAAAACTTTCGACAGCCCCCGGCCCGAATTGGTGAACCTCTCTTACAAAGTTTATAAGGGTAAGTTTGAGAAGACACCTGACTTCACAAAGCTTCCGCCCGAAGCGCAGGGCAGTTCCGCAATCTTATCATCCGACATCAACAAGATTGAAAATGAATTCATCATTCGCTACAACGGCACGTTGGATGTAAAAGCACCGGGAGAGTACAATTTTCGAATGGAAGCTCCGGGAGGAAACGGCACTTTATATATCAATGACGACTTAGTGATACCGTCTGGTGAACGTGGAACAGGCAAGATATCGCTGCCTGCCGGAAAGTTGCCATTCGAACTCCTGTATGCCAAGTACGTAAGCTGGGAAAAATCAGCACTATCGGTATTGCTTTCCGGACCTGGTATCCGCGAATATGTTCTTAGTGATGCAAACACCGGAGTGAACGAGGTGGTGGATCCAATTCTTGTTCATGCAGACGTAAACACGACGTTGCGAAGCTTCGTGGATATTCCCGGTGGAAAAAGGATCGTACATGCTGTAAACGTGGGAAGTTCACAGCAGCTACACTATACATATGACCTCGATCACGGAATGTTGATTCAGGCATGGCGCGGAGGATTTCTTGATGCAACGCCGATGTGGCACGAAAGGGGCGATGGTTCTTCACGTCCCGTCGGTGCAACATTGCATTTTGGTGAACCGAATTTTCTTATTCGACAGCTTGCGAATAGTCAGGTTGCATGGAGCAACGATACGACAGGCACTGCGTTTCAGATTCGCGGATATGAAATGGATGCGAATGATCGGCCCGTATTCCTTTATTCAATGTATGGCACAGATGTCACCGACGATATAACAGTTGCAGAAAATGGCAACGGATTACGCCGAACCCTTACGATTAGCAAACCGGGTGAAAACTTGTTCGCAAGAATTGCCGCGGGTAAGACGATCGAAGCGCTTGCGAATTCCGTTTACCTGATCGATGATAAATCGTACTATTTACGCATCGACGATTCCGGTAACGCAACGCCAATTATCCGTGATGCAAATGGCCGGAAAGAATTGCTGCTGCCGATAAAAACCAGGATCAGTTATTCCGTATTATTCTAAAGTCTGTATCCTTCTAAACGTTAAGTATGAAGTTGCTTGATAAATATTATAAAATCGCTTTAGGAACCATGCTGATGGTTCTTATGTTGCCTTTCACGGTACCGGCGCAAGAGTCGCCAAAAGAAGAGGACTATTTTAAAATTGCGAAGGTCAGTGCCCCGGAAGGCGTGGTACTTGAAGTTGGTGGACTGACCGTATTGCCAAATGGTGATCTGGGAGTTTCTACCCGTCGAGGCGATATTTATATCGTCGAAAATCCTACGAGCCGGCGCCCTTACTTTCGAAAGTTCGCCAGCGGCTTGCACGAAGTTTTAGGTTTGGCGTATAAAGACGGTGCGTTGTACTGTGCCCAACGCGGCGAATTGACAAAGCTGGTTGACAGAAACAAAGACGGCAAAGCCGATTTGTATAAAACGGTTTTCTCATGGCCAATATCCGGACATTACCACGAATACAGTTTTGGCCCGAAGATCGCACCCGATGGCTCTTTCTTCGTGTCGGCCAATGTCGCTTTTGGTGACGAACAGTGGTGGCGCGGTGAAAGTCGCGTGCCTTGGCGCGGTTGGATGATGCGGATTTATGAAGACGGGAGGATGGAACCCTGGGCCACCGGACTACGTTCGCCGTGTGGTTTGGGCATTGTAGACGGTGAACTTTTTTATGACGACAATCAGGGCGACTGGATCGGTTCCGGTGGATTGGTTCATCTAAAAAAAGGTTCGTTTGCTGGTCATCCTGCGGGACTTAAATGGGCGGGTATGCCAAACTCGCCGGTTAAGTTATCAACCGATCAGTTGTATGCAGTGGTAAACCCGAGAGAAGAGAAAAACGAACTCGGCCGCTACATCAAACCTGAAAATGTTACCAACGAAAAGTTCACTACGCTTTTTCAGGCAAAGCGCCAGTTCCCGGAAATTCAGCTGCCGGCGGTTTGGTTGCCGCATGGAGTTTTGGGCATTTCGAATTCTGAAATACTTACTATACCGGAAGGTGTTTTCGGTCCGTTTTCGGGCCAGTTGTTGGTTGGCGATCAGGGTCAAAGCAAGATTAGCCGTGTGTTTCTTGAGAAAGTGAATGGGGAATACCAGGGTGCTGCGTGGGACTTCAGGAGTGGTTTTCAATCCGGAGTGCTACGGATGGCATGGGCAAACGATGGCTCCTTGTTCGTGGGCGAAACGAACCGCGGATGGGGTTCTGCCGGAGAGGCCAGCCAGGGTTTGCAACGACTTATTTGGACAAATGCGACGCCATTTGAAATGCGATCCGTGAAGGCAATGCCCGATGGTTTTGAAATCGAGTTCACGTTGCCGATCGACAAAAAGTCAGCGGAGAATACGGATGCATATACGGTTGAAAGCTTTATCTACAAATACCATCCGGTGTACGGAAGTCCAACCGTTAATTCAAAGAAACATAAAGTGTTGGGCGTGAAAGTATCTTCCGATGGTATGCGTGCCCGGGTGATAGTAGAGAATTGCCGACAGTTTTATATTCATAATATTTCGCTTGAAGGTGTCAGAAGCAAGGAGGGATCTTATTCACTTGTGCATCCGACTGCCTATTATACGTTGAACAATATTCCGACCGGACAGAAGTTAGCGCTGAGTGAAGTCAGCACGAAGACATCTGGCCGGGCAACAAACCAGGGCATGGTAAAAAAGCCGACCGCTAAAGTCGGTACGCCGGACGATCCGGCTACGAAGAAGGCAGCGGCAAGTTCTGCAAGAGTTGTGACTTATAACGACGTGAAGCCGCTGTTGGCAAAAAACACTTGCGCGGCATGTCACAACGCAGACAAAAAGCAAGTGGGTCCCTCATTCAAGGAGATTGCAAAGCGCAACTACAGTGTAGAAAAAATCATCAGCCTCATCTATAATCCAAAGAAAGAAAACTGGCCTGGTTACGCCACTGAAATGCCTCCGATGCCGCAAGTTCCAAAAGAAGAAGCGAGGAAAATTGCGATGTGGATCCGGTCTTTAAGATAACAGGCGCACACAAAAACATAGGCTTCCACAGAAGTTCATGGTATGACACAACGGGTCAGCTACCACGGAAGGCGTATCTTACGAGAAGAATTTTTACATATGCAACAAGACAAAGACAACGGTTTGAATGAACCATCGAACGACAAGAAGCGAAATGATCCGGAAGCAGCCGGCGACCTCCATCCTTCACAATCGGATCCTCAATTAACCGAATTGGAAGGCTTGAAGCAGGGAGGAGTCGGACCCATCGTTCGGCCTGAAGATGAAGCTCGAGATGAAGATGGTAAGCGTGAGAAGTAGCGGTAGCTTTCTTCACATTGACTCAGCTCTTTTCTTCAACTCAGCCAGCCATACATCGTGTAATTTTGAAAGCTTGCGTGGTTGAAAGATTTTTGGCGAAATTATTTGCGTGGCAAGAGTATTTATTACCGGATCCGCGGACGGGCTTGGCTTACTGGCCGCCAGGGCATTGCTAGAACAGGGCCACGATGTTGTGTCGCATGCCCGGAATGCGGAACGCGCGCAGCAGGCGAAGGCGCAATTGCCCGAAGGAACCAAAGTGTTGGTTGGCGATTTGGCAAACATCGAGGATACAAAAAGGCTTGCTGCGGACGTAAATGAGTCTGGCAAATTTGACGTTGTGATAAACAATGCAGGGGTATACACTGAATCGCCCGAAACGATTCTTGCAGTGAATACATTGGCGCCCTACATTTTGACCTGCCTGATTCAACGACCAGCGCGATTGATCTATTTGAGTTCCGGGATGCATTTGCAGGGACGGCCAAACCTTGCGGCTTTTTCAAGAAAAAAAGGGGTAAGCTACTCCGATTCAAAGTTGCACGTTCTGATGCTTTCAATCGCAGTAGCGCGCAAATGGGCGGGCGTATATTCGAATACAGTGAATCCCGGATGGGTGCCGACAAAGATGGGTGGTAAAGGCGCGCCGGACGACCTTCGAAAGGGCTACGAAACACAGGTGTGGCTTGCAACAAGCAACGATGATAAGGCACTTGTTACAGGAAAATATTTTCATCACCAAAAAGAAAGGTCATTCAATCCTATTGCTGCAGATGTGAAGGTGCAGGACGAGTTTCTAAGTGTCTGTGCAAACCTGACCGGAGTTGTTTTTCCTAGCTGAAGTTCAAATGATCTGGCGAATGAATCGAAACACAAGCTTTGCGCGACACAAAAATAGTTGTGCCAGTTGGGTGCTTAATGGAACGTTACATCTGCCATCTCATCTTTGACCAATTGGGATCTTTACAAAAATCGCCAACTTAGAATGATGAAATACTGCAAGGTTCCAGCATTGGTGCTACTGTTAGTCTGCCATCTTGTTTTTGCTTCTGCAACAGTCGCACAAGCGAAAAAGAAAGCAGTGATTTCGTATTACGCGGGCAATGTAAACTTACTGGACTCGTTCGATGCCAACTCCATGACCCATATTATTTATTGCTTTGGGCATCTGGATGGGTCACGTTTAAAAGTAAATGATGCAGAAGATTCGGTGCTCATTCAAAAGATGGTCGCAATGAAGAAGAAGAATCCCGAAATAAAAGTGTTGTTATCATTGGGTGGATGGGGTGGCTGCGAAACATGTTCCGATATTTTTAGAACCGCGACAGGAAGGAAGGAATTTGCAAAATCAGTAAAGCAATTAAACGAATACTTTCATGCTGATGGTATCGACCTGGACTGGGAGTATCCGACAATCGCCGGATATCCGGGGCACAGGTATTCGCCAGATGACAAACATGCTTTCACGGCGTTAGTAAAGCAGTTGCGTATCACCCTTGGAAGGAAGCAGATCATAACATTCGCAGCAGGTGGGTTTCAAAAATACCTGGAAGAGTCGGTCGACTGGAAGGCTGTCATGCCCTTTGTCGACTACGTGAACCTCATGACGTATGATCTCGTCAGCGGATTTTCAACTGTCACGGGTCATCACACACCGCTATACAGTACTCCCGAACAAAAAGAGTCAACGGACAATTGTGTCAGGTATCTTGTAAGCATTGGTGTTGATCCCCGCAAACTAATTATCGGTGCTGCATTTTATGCCCGCACGTGGGAAGGAATTGAGAAAAAGAATAATGGATTGTATCAGACAGGCAAATTCCAACACTTTATCGATTACAAACATTTTAATTCGAGACTTTCGGCAGACAGTGGATTTGTTTTTCATTGGGACGACAGTGCCCAGGCGCCATATGCTTACAACCCGGCAAAAAAGATATTTGCCACGTTCGATGACAAGCGTTCCATCAAGGCAAAGACGGAGTATGTGCTGAAACACAACCTTGGTGGAATTATGTTTTGGCAGCTGGGTGGCGATACGCCGCGACGTGGGCTGCTGGACGTGATCAATGAGGTGTTGAAGTGATCGTCTACCTGGCCGCATTCAGCGCATACCTCAACAACACATACGGCTTCAGTTCCGCGTTCGTGTCCTCGAGATCTTCAAACGGTATGTCGCCGCTCGTTAAATTGTATTCAGCGGTAAATGACTTCGTGGGGATCTTTTCAATATCTGCTTTGAAGGAAGCATCGAACTGGTAACCGAGATCAGTATCCTTGTCATCTACGGCGACCACAACAAGCGATAACATGGGTTGTTCTGTCGTTGCATCTCCACTCCTTTCCCGATGAAATTGTCGGCGTCGATATTGCAGAAGATGTCTCCCTCACTTAGTTTCAGCGCCATGTTCTTCGAATGGCTGCGATGGAAATACAACGCCGGCTGGTATTTAAAGTATCGTAGTTGTGCGCTTTCGAGGTCGCTAAAGAATGTCCGGTTCACATATTCTTCAAGTCCGTCCGTAGAGTCGTAGTCGATCAGTATCAGTTCAGCGTCTTTGCCACGGATTACTGCAAGGTTGGCTGGAAGCGTTTGATGGATATGGTGCAGGCGGTTCCTGACCGTAGTGCAAAAACTTACTGTCATGTTCAATGGTTGGCGGTCGTGTCCGACCAAAAAGATGAATGGATGGTTGTTCTTAAACGATAACGAATGCCGAATCTCGATGAACTTACCTGTGGTTTTTATGGGAAAATCACCGAAGTTGTGACGGGAGATTTCCCGTCTACCCGTTCATTTCGAGGTAGTAATTTTGAATCGCCATGCGCCATGATCGACGTTCTGAATGCGGTGTCGAATTATGCCCCTCTTATTCCTTTCGCCGTAGGAATAGCCATATTCAGGAAGCTGGATCGTAGTTCGATGATAGTGTTGGCTCTGCTATTGCTGTCATCCATATCGCAATTGTTTTCAAGATACACAAACCGTCATCCCCTGCAGGGAGTGGTGTTTAATTGTTATCTCATTGCAGACATGGTTATGTGGGCATTGGTGTTTTATCTGAATAGTCGCCTTACATCCATTCGGCTGCTGATATTGTTCGTGCTAAGTCTGGAAGCATCAGTGATTTTCTCAGCGATCAGACGCGAATCGGTTTGGCGTTTTTTTTCGGAGTACGTTTCTTTCAACTGCGTAGTACACTCTACCTGGGTGCTTCTCTTTCTGTTTGAACGTTACAAAGACGCTACTACGCACAGGCTGGAATATGAGCCACTTTTCTGGTTTGCGCTCGGTTTGCTGTTTTATTCGCCAGCGACCTACTTTCTATTTGCATTTTATGAAATAGTTCGGGGGTCCGCATCGGAAGCACCGGAGAAACTATGGTGGATACATGATGTCGTCAACCCGCTCATGTATGCACTGTTTACGATCGGAATGATAATGAATACACGACAAGAAAAATTAATTAGAATACGTGCCTAATGTTAATCATGAATTACTGATAATAGGAGGAGCCACCATCTTCTCGTTTCTGGTATTGTTCATCATACTCTTCATTTATTTATACCAACGACGCCACTATCGTCATCTTCGTGAAACAATCGAAATGCAAAGCCGATATCAGCGCGAGCTGTTGAAAACCCAACTTGAAACGCAGGAACAAACTTTTCACCAGATCGGAGAGGAGATACATGATAATGTAGGGCAACTGCTTAGTAGTAGCCGTATGCTGCTCGGCATCACTGAACGATCGCTGAGTTCTGTTCCTGATACATTCAAGATCGCCGATCAAACGCTTGCAAAAGCAATGCACGATCTTCGCCTGCTATCGAAGTCGTTGAACAAAGAGTGGCTGTACCAGTTCAATCTCCTCGATAATTTGCAAACTGAAGTAGATCGTATCAATCTGGCAAGGACGGTACAGGTACAAATGATATCGCAGGTCAAATCACTTCCTTTGATGCCTGAATCGCAGGTGATGTTGTTTCGCGTTATCCAGGAGGCGCTTCACAACAGCATCAAGCATTCAGAAGCAAACACCATTGTCATCAGACTTCAGCTCGCGGAAAACATTCATGTGTCTGTAACCGACGACGGCAAGGGATTTTCCATGAACGAAGCGCAACGCACAGGCATCGGGTTGCTAAGCATGAACAACCGTACAAGTCTGCTCGGCGGCACAATTGCATGGCACCCGTCGAACCCCGGCACTGAAGTTCAAATTAACATACCAGTTCAAAACAAATACCGATGAAGGTTCCAATCGGCATCGCCGACGATCATCAACTGTTCCTTAAATCCCTTAGCTTACTGATCGACACGTTTGCATCATTCGCAGTTCATCTTGATGCACTGAACGGCGAGATCCTTCTCAAAAAACTTTCCACCGTGTCTGAGCACCCCGAAATCATTCTGCTCGACGTGAACATGCCGGTACTTGACGGGCCACGAACTGCCTCTGTTATATCCGAGAAGTTTCCACACATAAAACTCGTGGCGCTTTCCATGAAAGAAGACGATACCTCGGTCATCAAGATGATCCGTGCAGGTTGCTGCGCGTATCTTTTGAAGGATATGCACCCTGCGGATCTCGAAAAGGCACTGACAGAGGTCCATACCACCGGGTACTACAATGCAGACGTTTCCAACATCAGATACAGAAGGCTGCTCAAGAATCAGCATGAAGACGAAAAACTGCAGCTTACCGCAAAAGAATTGTTGTTTTTGAAACTCTCCAGCAGCGACTTGACCTACCGACAAATTGCCGACAAAATGCAGTTGGCCGAACGAACAATCGACGGTTATCGTGAGAACCTCTTCATGAAACTCAACGTTCAAAGTCGCGTTGGGATGGTGCTCGAGGCCTTACGTCGCAATCTTGTTTCACTGTATGACGTGTAGACGCCGGGTCATTCACTTCGTAAACTTCTTACCGGATTGGAAGTCGCAGATCGAATCGCCTGCGCACCAATCGTGCCGACAGCAATTGTCACAGCCAACAAGGCCGCCGCGCCGAAAATCCACCAGTGGATATCCACCCGGTATGCAAAGTCAGCAAGCCAGCGATTCATTACCCAACCGGCAACAGGGAAGGCGATCACGGCAGAAATGAGTACAAGTTTGAGGAAATCTTTTGTCAGCAGAACAACGATGCTTGCAACGGTTGCACCGAGCACTTTGCGAATGCCGATCTCCTTTATTCTTTGTTCTGCCGCGTAGGTTGCAAGTCCCAGCAACCCAAGACATGCAATCACGATCGTGAGCAAGGCAACGATAATGAAAAGGGTTTGCCGAATCTGATCCTCCCGGTAGAACAGGTCCCATTGCTTGTCAAGAAAGTGAAACTCGAACAGGTGGCCGGGATCAATCCTGTGAATAATGGATTCGATCTCTTTCAATGTTCCTGCCGTGTTGCCGGGTGCAAGTCGTGCGGTAAAGTAGTCGGAGTTTTGCACCGGATTTTCATGATACCCGAGGATTAACGGAGCAAGTGGTTGCCTGAGCGACTGGAAGTTGAAGTCTTCAACGATTCCGACGACCCGCCATTTCCATGACTCGGCCTGGTTAGTAAACGAGTTGGAACCTTCCGGTTGCACCAACGCGACCTGACCGGATGCGTCCGTCATTCCAAGTTGTTTTGCTGCAGTTTCGTTGATAAGAATTGCATTGGAGTCTGCACCATGTGCACCGGTTAAATTTCGACCATGCTTCACCGTTATACCGAAGGTTTTTACAAACGCTTCATCAACGCCGATAAAATACATTTTGAGATTTGCTGCAGAAGATGTTTGACCGGCACTGACATTCACGGCTGCAAGATTTTTCCATTCACCGGGAACCCTGGAGCTGATCGAAACGTCAGTTACACCTCTGAGCCGTGACAGTTCCGTTTTAATCGTTTCTGCCGAATTGCGCACTTTACCGCTATTGATGTCTATCACAAGTAGCTGACTCTTGTTGAAGCCCATGTCCATCGTACGCACGTAATTCACCTGTAAGTAAACAACGATGGTGGCTACGATCATCGCAATGGAAAGTGCAAATTGAAAGATGACCAATGTACTTCGCAACGATAACCCGCCTTTGCCGGTAACGACTTTCTTCCTGAATAAGGCCACGCTTGGCAATGCCGATTGAATGAGTGCAGGGTAGATCCCTGAAAGCAGCGCTACAAAGATTGCAATGATGGCTACTCCGATCCATATCCGGAAGTCTGTTTCAAAACCGAGCGTAAGCTGCTTGCCTGCAAATTCGTTGAACGGGGGCAACAGCAACTGGACAAACAGAAGCGCAAAGATCAACGCCAGCACCGTAAACAAAAACGATTCAGCAAGAAACTGCCGGATGAGGCTCATTCTTGACGCACCTGACACTTTTCGCACCGCAATTTCTTTCGCGCGGTTAGCAAACCTTGCGGTAGTAAGGTTGGTGTAATTTATTGAAGCGATGATCAGAATGAAAAGCGCAACAACGACAAATACATAGATGTACCGGATATTTCCAGGTGAGGTGAAATTCCCTTCAATGTCCTGCGAATAGAAATGCACCTTCTTCAATGGTTGCAGGTCGTAAGAAACTTTGACGGTTCGGTTGCCGGAGTGTTTTGCTACCAATTCCGTCACCTGTGCGGCGACCGCGTTTGGTTCCGCGTCTTTTGCAAGAAGGAGGTATGTTGGAAAACTTGATGATGACCAGTCGGAAAGTACTGCATCCTGAAATTCCTTACTTGCAAAACTCGCTTCCGAAAAGCATGCATTGAATGAGATGTGTGAATTCGTCGGAAAATTTTTCACGACACCGGTTATGGTGCAGGGTACACTGTCGCGGTCGGTAAGAATGGTTTTGCCAACTACCTGCGTTGACCCAAAAAGCCTGATCGCCATTTCTTCAGTAACGATTGCGGAATGCGGCGCGTCGAGTGCCGATTGCCGGTTGCCTTCCAACAAGGTGAAATCGAACGTAGTCAGGAACTCAGGATTCGCTGTCCAGAAAGCTTCATAGAACGCTTTTGAGCGATCCGGTGTGGTAATGTTCGAACGTCCGAGATTCGTGATTCTGGCAGCAGCTTTTACTGCAGGAAGTTGATGATTTGCGTCGGTGCCAAGCCTGTACGGGACCCCGGCAATCTTAGTTTCCCGCCCGTCCTGGCTTTTATGTTCAATAACACGATAAATGCGGTCGGCATTCGAATGAAAAGCATCGTACGTCATTTCATCTACAACATACAATGCGATAAGCAGGAAGGCTGTTAAGCCGGTGGTGAGTCCGAATAAGTTGATGAATGAAAAAACCTTGTGTTTCGTAAGATTCCGCCATGCGGTCTTGAAATAATTATTCACGTTCCGGCTTTATAATGTTTGGTGCGCTACAAACCATCCTGCATAAGATCCTGGATGAATCGCCAACTGTGTGCCAGCCGTCAAACGCAACATTTTCAGTGTGTTCGGGTCAGAAGAAAAATAGTGATGTCCGAATTCGGACAACTGGTGTCCGCTTTTACTGCTTGTTGCCTAAGTGAAAATCAATTACCCCCGGGTGTAAACTTGAAAGTGTATGCATGCTGCGAATTCGCATTTGCTGGAAAACTGAGGCGGACGCCGTTGCCTTGTTGTTGCCAGGAGATCGGGCGTTCATGACCCAGCAATGACAGTTTTGTTGCTGAATTGAAACGCAGGTCGGGAACCGTTATATCTGATTGTTTCGGGCGTTCAAGAAAGATCATGTAGATGGAGCTGTCCTTTTGCGTAAACCGCACCTGTGTCGAATCATTGGCAACTGCAGATGCTTTTTTCCATGGGCGCGAAGAATAGATCGCTTCGCCGTTTGTTTTGAGCCATGAACCAATGTCCAGTAATCTTGACGCTTGTACTTCAGGGATGGAGCCATCGGCCCTGGGACCTACATTCAGTAGCAGGTTGCCGTTTTTACTTACTATGTCAACCAACATATCAATCAATTGATTCGAAGTGAGATACTGCTGCTGGCCCTCGACCTGATTGTAGCCGAAGGAATATCCGATACCGCGACAGGTTTCCCATTTTTCGGTGGTAATTGAATCCAATACTACATATTCAGGTGTTGTAAAATGCTTCAGCTGCTGATATCTCCGCCACCGGTCGTTCGTCACCGCATCAGGATTCGCATTGTATAATTCTGCAAGTATTCCCAGGATATCGCCGTGCTCGGGATAATTAACGTCGTTCCATAACACGTCCGGCTTGTACTTTCGGATAAGCTCATACATATGCATGTCGGCATAACCTGCATATGCCGGGGACTTTGGAATGTTTTCAAACAGATCCGGCCAGATGTTCGTAATGGGTGATTGTACGAACGACCAGTCGAGCCCTCCCGAGTAGTATACACCAAACTTTATTTGTTGTGCACGCACGGCTGCGGCGACCTCACCTACTAAATCTCTCGGGCTGTTGATTTTACTTTTGTTCATCAGCGGATGGGGAACGCTGCTCGGAAATAATGTGAATCCCTCGCTGTGCTTGGAAGTCAACACCACATATTTTGCTCCGGCATCGCTGAATAGTTTCGCCCAGGTTTGTGCCTTCCAGTTTTTAACACCTTTGTTGAATATGTTTACGAAGTCGTAATAATCGAAACTTGTGCCGTATGTTTTGCGATGGTGAATTTGTGTTGGAGAACCATCGATCCGCAGAGTATTGAGATACCACTCCGCATAAGGATTGTTTGTGTAGAAATGATTCCAGTTGGTGACAGTGTCGGGTGTTCCGGATGGTGTTGCCCATGCCGGAACCGAATAAAGGCCCCAGTGAACGAAGATGCCAAATTTGGCATCACCAAACCACTCCGGCGCGGGGCGCGATGAAAGTGATTTCTCTGTCGACAGGTATATTTTCTTTGGCGGATCAGAGCGTTGCGCAGATGCTGTGGAAGCGATAGCAAATGCTATCACGCCTGCCAGAAAATAATTTAGTGCGTTTCGTAAATGAACATGAATATATCTACGTGTCAGAGTTGCTTTCACTTGCGATTGCTTTGAAAGCAAGATACTGTTATCCATCGGCGAACTCACCTGTGCTATGCGGTAAGCCGATCATGTATTAGTTGATTTGCTAACAAGTCACATCATTCCGCCTTCAAACTCTTTACCGGATTTGCTCTTGCAGCTGATAGCGCCTTGTATCCGATCGCTGCGCAGGCAATAAGGATCGACAAGACGAGTGCAAGGATGAAAATGGCCGGCGACAGTGTGATGCGGTAATGGAATCCGGCCAGCCACTCGTGCATGAAGTAATAGCCAATGGGCGCAGCAACAACGAATGCTATGCCGACAAGCAACAGGAACTCTTTTGAAAACAGCATTACGATCGCGTTCAATGATGCGCCGAGAACTTTGCGGATGCCCACTTCTTTTGCTCTCTGCACCGTAGTGAACGATATCAATCCATATAGTCCCATACAAGAAATGAAAATCGCAATGATAGCCGCAATGGTGAACAGCTGCGAGGTTTTCGCGTCGGATGCATAAAAGCTGCGTAAGCGCTCATCCAAAAACCATAGATCATAAATATAGGTAGGGTAGGTGCCGGTGAATATCCGTTGCACCTGGGCAATTGAATTGTTCATTTTTGAAGCATCGAATCGCATCGCCACATAATTGTATGCATGTTTGTTGGTCCCCAACACAAGCGGGTCAATCGCCTGCCGCAAAGGTTTGTGGTTGTAATCCTTCAATACTCCAACGACCGGAAGTTTTCTCTCGGCATCAAATGCGATCGTTTTGCCGATGATCTGCCGGGGAGATGTCAGTCCCAACTTTCGCACAACCGATTCATTCACCACTACCTCGTTCAGGGTATCACTCGCGCGGGGCATCCGACCTGCAACAACAGGAATGCGGAAGGTTTCGGAGAAGCTCGTGTCTGCAAATTGCAGGTTTGCAGGAAAGTCGCGTTTTTCAGGTTCCTCACCAAAGAAGAAATGGGCATTGTTTGATCCCCAGCTTGCTGGTGCGTCCATGCAAAAACTCGCCGCATTCAACCCGGTTACATCCAGTATTCTCGATTTGAAGTGATCAAGCTTTTGTTGATCGGCCTCGTTGCTTGGCAATTCAAGAAACGCAATTGCATTTTTTTCAAATCCAAGCGACTGCTTGCGCAGATATTTCATCTGCTGTACCAAAACAATCGTACCGATGATGAGAAACTGCTCGATCACAAATTGAAATACCACAAGAGCCCGTCGGATCGAGATTCCTCCAACCACCTTCGAGCCGAGTTTGGTTTTCAGTGCGTGCGAAGCGTTGAATCGCGCAAGTACAAACCCCGGGTACAGCCCCGCAAGCAATGTAACAACCAGGCCGGTTACAATAAGAAAAGCGATGATCAGTGGTTGGGCAACAAGATCAAGGCTGATGGGCTTCTGAATGAGTTCCCGAACAAGCGGGAGAGTAGCATACGCTATTACACAACCGACAATGACGGCGATAGTTGATACGGCACCGGTTTCATATAAGATCTGCCTGATCAACTGGGGCTGTGTACTTCCTAGCGCTTTTCTTACGCCGATTTCCTTTGCACGCGTGACAGATTGTGAAGTGGCGAGATTAATGAAATTTATACATGCTACTATAAGTAAAAAACCACCAATCAATCCAAGCGCCCACAGCTCTGACACCGACAGTGCATCATTCTTATAGTTTCCGTACCGTGCATCCAGATGGATGTCGGTAAGGGGTTGCAGATGGAGTTCGGGCTTCACGCCTGAAACAAATTCTTTCAACGAGTAATGCCTGTTCACAAATCCCGCAAACAACTTCTCGATGTCTGATGCCTTCGAGCCTTTTGGCAGCATCACATAGCAATGGTTTGGCCATGGAACTTCAGCAAGGCTGGCTTGCGCGAACCAGTCGGTATTGATTGAAACAAACGTCTGATACGACCCTCCCAGGCGAATCTGCAGATCAGAATTTTCAGGCATATCCTGAAATACCCCGACGATCTTCATCGGTACCCTGAACGACCACACTTCGATCGTTCTTCCTATTGCTTTTTTCCAATCGCCGAAAAATTTGTCTGCAAGGCTGCGTGTTATGACTGCAGTATTCGGTTGTGTAAGTTCTTTGGGGCCTCCCGCAAGCCATCGGGTCTTAAGCATATCATAAACGCCCGGTTCTGCAAAAAACAATCCGTTCGACTCTTTGAACCGTTTTTCGTCGACCTGCTGTTTGCCGGGTTCTGGAAGGTGAATCTGTGCACCACCAATGTTCCAGACTGCGGCGACTTTTTCTATTTGAGGAAAATTAGAACGAACAAGGTTCGCCAGTCTCAATGGCGCGGACCCATCGTAACCGGTTACTTCGCCACTGCTGAGTTTTCTGTTGTCTGTAACAACACGAAAGACGCGGTCCCGATTTGGATGAAACCGATCATAACTGAGTTCATAACGCACTACAACAAAAATCAGCAGGGTGGTGCCGACTGCAACACCAAGTCCTGTGACGTTGATGAGACTGTAAATTTTATTCTTCTGAAGTTGCCGGATTGCGATTGCGAGATAATTACGCCACATGAAAATGATTGTACCAGTGGTCGTTTAAAAGCGTGCCGAAAAAGCAACTCCATGGAAACGAGAATATTGCGAGCAAATTGGCTTTTCCAACTGTTCATAACCGGACGACGGCTGTTCGAATTCAGCCATTGATCGTCGTTTCAATCGTTGTAACGAACCGGCATCTTTCCACGACTAATTCCTCCATCGAGGTGCGCAACATTTGTATATCCCATTTGCTTTAGCGTTTCCCTATTTTTGATGTTTATGAGGCGCGTGCTTTCCACCATGCTGATGATTCTTATCATTGTTACCAGTTTCGCACAACAAGATTTTTTCGCGCGAGAACTTCAGACTTTATCCCATATCTCGCTACTCCCTAAATATCGCAACGGCGAAATGCACCAGCTTTCAAGCTATGACCGCACCGGTGCGAACGACGACGGATTCAGCGGTAAGTATTCATCGATTCGGCAGGAACCTGGCGGACTTGTAATCGCTGACCTGCAAGGCCCAGGAGTTATCAACCGCATATGGACCCCGACACCAACCGCCGATACCATCAAGTTTTATTTCGATGGAGAAACAACGCCGCGGATCGCTGTTCCATTCATCAATCTGTTCACCGGAAGGCAATTTCCTTTCCTGAGTCCACTTTGCGGTAATGAATTAGGCGGATACTATTGTTACCTTCCGATCCCCTACGAACGCTCGCTGAAGATCATCTACACCGGCAAGAATTTCCGGTTTCATCAGATACAATATAGATCGCTCACGAAAGAGGAGAATGTCATTTCATTCACAGAGGATATGGTGAAGAATTCTGCAAATGAACTTGAGCAGATTGCCGCTGTGTGGAACAAAAAGCAACTTCCTCTCAGGGATTATAAGGCGAAACTAAAATCCAGGAAAGTAAATCTTGTTGTAAAATCAAACGCCGAGCAAACCTTGTTCGCCCTTCCACAAGGCGGTCGCATAGTTGGAATTGAATTGAACGCGGGAACGCTTACTCAATTGTATCGTCGGCTGATGATTTCGGCCCGGTGGGACAATGAAACCACTAAAGCTATCGACGCCCCATTGCACGACTTTTTCGGATATGCATTTGGGAGGCCTTCGATGCAATCGATTCTGCTTGGTTCTGACAACCGCAATTTTTATAGTTATCTCCCCATGCCATTCGACAGAGCTGCAGAATTAAAAATTCGGTACAACAAAACGAAAAATGATCCGGACGAAGCATACGTTTCCGGTACAGTATATTATACCGAAGAAAAGCGACAGCCGGCTACAGAAGGCAAATTGTACGTCCAGTCGCGGCGTCACTATAATATTCCATCAGGCCAGTCTCATCTGATCAGTGACGTCAAGGGCAAAGGACATTATATCGGGACAATCCTCGCAACGCAGGGATTGCAGGAAGGTTCCACCTGGTATTTCGAGGGCGATGACCGCGCAACGATCGACGGAAAGGTGAGACTGCACGGCACCGGGTCCGAAGACTATTTCAACGGCGGCTGGTATGCAGTGATCGATCGGTGGGACAGACGAATGAGCCTTCCAATTCATGGCTGTCTTGAATACGACCTCATGACCTCGCGGACCGGTGGTTACAGGTTTTATCTGTCCGATAAGCTGAACTTCAGTAAGGCTTTTCAACTCACCATCGAGCATCAGCCCGACACGCAGAATAATGTGAAGACTGACTACACTTCGCTTGGATTTTTTTATGGAGAAAAACCGCGTTATCAGAATACATCTTTCCTTCTCAATGATACGGTTCAGAGGGTAACTTATCGAGATAAGCTGACGCCGCAGGGGATGGTTTACTCACTTTATTGGCTCGCAAATGCGAGCTATGAAAATCCCTCTATCGTTTTTTCGATGAAGAAGTCTGATGAATGGTTTGCAACGATAGACCCGGAAGCCGTACCTATGGCGCAGATATTTCTGAACGGTCTCGACAATGGCAAATACAAATTGTACGTAGAATATTCAATGAACAACGACTCCGGACCTTTCAGCGTGTGGCAACGCTCCGGTCAGGTATCCGATTGGATGACGGGAAAAGATATGCCTGCTGCTGGCGGCAAATTTGTTTATGCAGGTGATATTACTATCACAGATGAAGTGAAGACGATAACCTTGCGGAAGAAATCACCCACGACAGCTGTCAGGATTTTTAGTTTCGCATTTGAGAAAACGGATGCGTCCGGCCTACACTAAGCTTGCGAAATTCGAGTTTAAAAAAAGATAACATCGACATTCAGGAAAATTGCGGAGTTTCATAAATAGTTTTATCTTTCACAAACCCCGCCCAACTTTCCAAGTTTCCTATTGCACGTATCCATAATTATTCTCCAACTTTCCTATCGGCCGGCTTCATGTTAATGATTCTGTACTTGTGAGTATGAGCTAACTGTCCAACCTTCCTATTGTACGTATTCCAATTCTCCAATTTTCCTATCGTCACGGTCCATCAACAACGGTTAAACTTTCATTCTATAAATTAAAAATTTACATTCTGTATGCGTACAATGAAGATTGCTCTTGCTGCAGTGTTCGTAATGCTTATCGCTTCCTGCAAAAAAATCTGTGAGGAGTTACCGGGTCAATGCGACAAAGACCTTCAAAAAGGTCTGCTTGCATATTATCCTTTTAATGGAAATTCAAAGGATGCCAGTGGAAACAACAACAACGCATCCCCGATGAACGGTGCGTTTTTAACAACAGACAGGTCCGGTGTTGCAAACAGGGCGGCAGGCTTTGATGGTGTCGACGATCATTTCCTCGTATGGGATCAGGGTAAACTTAACGCCGATGCAATGTCGATTGTGATGAATGTTTTGGTGAACAACACCAATCGGAGACATGCGTTTTTGTCGCGCGTAAATTTCGATGACGCAACTGCTGTCAGCTGGGGCGTAGGCCAAAGTTTGGACGCAAGCAACAAGTTCGATTTTGTTGTACAACCTAAAACCGAATATTGTTCCACACCGCATGTTTACGATGCAAGCAACATTGTCTCATCATCGCAACAAATGCAGGTCGGTCGCTGGTATAACATCGTCGTTACGTTTGGCAATGGTATGCAGCGGATGTATGTCGACGGCCAATTGCGTGCGAGTGCCCAGAGAAATTTCAATTCAATGAAAAAATGCATTACCTCCGAGTTGGTGATAGGCGGCTGGTGGAAGAACGACATCGTCAGTCTTGATGGTAAGCTGGATGAAGTACGCATTTACAACAGGGTATTGAACGAATGCGAAATCGATGCACTTTCAGATCCGTTTCAACAGTCGGGTAAATAGGCTATCGTGAACTTTTTTGAAGGGCCGCTTCTTTTCGGAGCGGCCTTTTTGTTTGCCAAAGCGTATCGAAGCCGTACAATTTTGTAGCGATAACGTGCAATTGGATAACACTAGAGAAAGTCCGTTGATTCATTTTCAAAGCCTTACAAAAGTGGCATCTTTTAGGCTGGAAGGGTTGTTGTCTTAATTTATCTAAAAATTCGCATAGCATGTCGTTGAAAAGAAAAGGTGCTCTCAAATTTCTTAAGTGTTTCGTTGCCTGTTGTCTCCTCATGTCCGCCACGTTCATGTCGGTGGCGCAATCATCTTCACGCAAAACTGTTTTGATTGATATTGCCCATGGTCAACGATTTTACAACGATCCGGCCGCCATGCCAGGTAAGGACTCCGGGCTGATAGAAAGAATAAAGTACATGACGGGCGAACTCTCGAAGAATGCGGCTTCACACAATGCACAAACGAAATTTCTCAATACTAAAATCACATCTGCAGCATTGAAGGGTTGTGATCTGTTGTGGATACATATGCCGTCTGCAAAATTTGAGGAAGGGGAAGTTAAGGCGATACACGACTATCTCAAAAAGGGTGGAGCGATGTTCATCGTGATGGAAGTAGACTATTGGTCGACGCTTGAACAATCGAACGTGAACGATATCGTCAACGCTTTTGGCATTGTGTACAAAGAAAATAATCCCGACAATAAGTCTTCCGGAGGGCATACCGATACGGGAGTTGTCACCAGCAGATCTTTTAAAATTCCTTACCACGGCGCAAGACTTGTGGAAGGGGGAACCCCATTTTGCTATAGCGATTCAACGCGTGACAATCCGTTTGGTGTATACAAAGTGGTGGATCGCGGAGGCAGAATTGTTGCAATGGGTGATGGAATGGCATCGTTGTACATGACGAGCTGGGAAGGTGTTACCGATTACGAACCTTCGGCCTTCATGAACGATGTTCTTGCCTGGCTGTTGAGAAAGCGTTGATGTTTTATTTATCCCCCCCGAACCGGTAACCTACGTACACCTGCACGACGTTGTTCTTTGCATCTTCGGCTGTAAAGGAAGGAGCTTGTGCTGATGCAATCGACTTATAGAGTTTATTTAAACTCTTATTGAAGCGCGCGCCGATCAAAATGCCTTTGAACGGATGCGCCTCTGCACCCACCGCAAAGCCATAGTCGAAACGGTTGTACAGATCCATTAATCGACTAACTCCCGACGGACCTGAAGAAGAGCCGGTACTATCGACCTTTGCATTCAGAAGGTAAGCCGTTTGTGCTCCGGCCAAAAATGAAAAATACTTTGTAATGTTGATCGACAACATCTGCCCGAATTGCAGGTAATTAAGATCCACCTCACCACTGGTTGCTCCCGAGGCATAGTCATAACCCTGCTTGGAATAAATAAGCTCCGTTCTCGATCCTATCACGGATTTTGTTTGTGGTGCAAGCATTACACCAAAATGATACCCGGAGGTGTTGCTTTTGTTGATTGATGAAGCGCCCGAAACATTTGCAAAGTTTACTCCAGCCTTGATTCCAAATTGACCGAAGGCAGAAGAAGTACAAAGTGCAAGAACCAGCAGAAAAAGCTTATTATTTCTCATAAAAGTCAAATTGTATTTGATCATGCATTGTTATCAGAAGAGCTATTTGATCGCGAAGGCATAAACTACGGCCGGCATCATGCCACCCTGGCCGCCAATAAGAAAAGCGTAGTCACCGGGCTTGAGATCGTTGTCCGGTATGAATTCCCAAAAGCCGTCGCGCACCGATCTTACACTGATGGACAACTTCGGAGTAGCTTTTGATTTTCCAAAAGACACCATACCGCCTGATTTCACCAATAGTAATTTACGAATTCCTTTTCCTTTGTCGAGTTTGTACAGCCCGATATTAGTCGCAGGATCTTCATTTGGATTCATTCCCGCGTATGGGTTTTGATCATCAACATGTGTAGTTGATTGCGATCCGGCCCCTTTCGTTGCATATACAAAGGTTACGGCAGTGCCTTTTGTTAAGCTCACTTTAGATTCGGCACCTTCGAGATAATATCCATGCTCTACTCCGCCGAACCCCGCAGCCTTTGACCGGGTATTCGCTTCAACGGATTGCTTTTCCAAACGAACAAGTTTATTGCTATCTGAAGCAAACCCGTAAACTTCGTTCAGAAATTCCGGATGTGGAAGTTCCTTCGTTTGAGATATTGATACAGTAGAAGCCATCGATAATACGCCGCAGAAGAGGATTGCTTTCATGATATAGAGATGTTATAAGTTAGTCAAGCGGCCGCACGATGATTCTTGTGCCTAACCGGCCAAAATCGGAATCGACTACCACTTGCTCGCCAGGTTTTGTTTCAAATTCGATAAAGGAGGGAATCGCATTCATTCGCGGCACAGGCGGCGGCATGCCTGCACCGCAGACATACCTGAAAGTTGGAAATCCGGCGAGGACAGAAGTAAAGCGAAGCGATACTTTGCCGTAAGGTTTTGCAGGAGGTTGCGGCGGTTGGTATCGAACTTCCCGTAAACCTGCCACGTGCACAGGGCCAATGCATGAGCCCTCATTCGTCCAAACCGGAGAACACTTACAACTTCCACGAACAGGCATTTGCATCATTCGATTATCGATATCTACTACACGTGTCTGCTGCCCGTGAAGCTGGACAATGAAGCTGCCGGAATCTTCCATTCGCATGCCGCACATCGCATCCGAATTGTCGGTCCATCCAAACATTTTGACTTCGTACGACTGGTCGTAAACAAGAATATTACTTACAACACTTAACTGCTGAATATACCCTTCCGCTAATTTCAGGTTGAGGCCTGTAAAATTCGCCATCACTGAAACCGGGTTTTGGTCGGGCACGACCGACGGTGCTTCGTATTCTACTCTTGTCCAAAGATCATTGACCGTAGACACAGAGCCGAATACACGATTTCCATTTATGACACCATTCACTTTCCACGTTGGAATCACCGGAACCTTCACCACTGAAAGGGGAGGCAGATGGTCTTCATTTGATGCCTTTGCTTCAGAGATATAATAATTGATGTGCAAGTTTAATTTCTTATTCACTTTCACTCGCGCAGAAGACGGAGTAATCACCACCCGCTTATAATCGATCCATCTGCTGAAATGAGTCGTCTTTACGGAAACAGTATGTTGTAGAGTGTCGACGATCGTAGTGCGCAAGTCCCGCCACTGACCCGTGTTATCCTGCATTGCAATGCCGCGTAATGCATCGTTCACATTGCTATCAGCACGGTAGCTGAAAGTAAGTGATACTGGTTTTTCGAAATGTATATCTTCCGGCAAGAGGTGGTATGCTTTTCCCTGCGAACCCGGAAGGGTGCTTTCGATTCTTGCAATGGTGATTATTCTTTTCTTCCGTAAGGCGTCGGCAGGTATTGTGATCATCAGCTTACCATCAGCGGAACGGACGGTGCCTCCTTCTCTTCCGATGTCAACGGATGTTGTCATTCCATCGGCTTTGCCAAAAGCAGACTTACAGAGCACCGTATCCGCGTGTTGCGCAGCAGCGGTATTCAACGTAATCGTTGCAATGAGACTCACCAGCAATTTCATACTTGAAAGTACACTGTGCCATCAATCGCTTCGATAGAACAAAAGTTATTCAAAACCGGATCAGTGCCTTCCAAACGCTTTGTTCAGGGCCTCCGTGCGATTTTGTACGTGCAGCTTTTCGTAAATGTTGTGAATGTGTTGCCGCACTGTTGACACCGAAATCTTCAGCGCGTCGGCGATCTCTTTATAGAGTTGTCCCTTGGACAGCAGAGTCAGAATTTCGTTTTCACGCGCAGTTAAGTTATTCAGATCTGCGGCTACAGCCGGCTGCTTCTGCAGCAATCGTACAAGTTTTCTTGCAATGTTCGCGCTCATTGGCGATCCGCCACTGTGCAGTTCCCTGAGAGAATCGCTTAGCTGCGCGAGGCTCGTATTTTTCAATAAGTAACCGGACGCCCCGGCACGTAATGCTTCAAAGACTTTTTCGTCATTCTCATACACGGTAAACATCATAAACTGGGTCTTCCCGAGTTTACTTCGCAGCTGTGAAATGCATTCAATTCCGGTTAAGCCGGGAAGATTGATGTCCATGATCACGATATCCGGTTGCAGTTTTGGCAATTCCCAAATTGCCTGTTCCGCGGTTTTAAACGTATCCACTACCGAGAATGAACTATCGGTATTCAGGTATTGCGCCAATCCTTCCCTTACTTCGTCGAGGTCTTCCACGATTACAACGGTGATGGGCATACGAAGGTTTTTACTTGATTGTTTCGAAGGTAGTTGCCGTATCCCGAGAACGGAATAGTATGAAAGTTATCCTGGCAGTGGGGCCTCGAGCTCTAACGACGTTCCGTTGCTGATTTCAAATATTGCCTTCCCGCCCAGTTCATTCATACGCCTCCTGATACCGGTAACGCCATTCGCAAATCGGCTCACTGCCGATGGGTCAAAGCCTCTTCCATTGTCGCTGATCCTGATCTGTAGTAGTTTTTCGTCTGAACGTATCTCGAGTCGCACAAAGTCGGCTCCCGAATGCTTCACAACATTGTGCAAAGCTTCCTTTACTGCCAGAAAGATATTCCTGCGAAATTCTCCGCTTACAAATCGATCCGATTCGTCAGCAATAACAGTCGCTTCACAGGCAATATCATGCTGATGAAGGTACTCAAGCGCATATGCTCTCGTGAACGATACCAGGTCGGTGAGCGTGTCGTTCTTTTCGTTCAGCGCCCAAACGATCTCACTCATTTTGCCAATCATTTCCTGTGAATATTCCCTGATCTTTCCTACTTCCTGCTCGATGGGCTGTTGCCTTTCTTTTTTCATTCCGATCATTTCACTGAGATACCTGATACGCGAAAGTCCAGATCCAAGATCGTCGTGCATATCAGTTGCAATGCGTGTCCTCTCTTTCTCAATCAGCTTTTGTTTTTCGAGCTCCCGTCTCTCAGCGGACAGTTTCGTGCGATAATAGTAACTGATGCCTGCTGCAACAACAATGAGCATCGCAATGAGCATCACGGCCTGGAACTCTGTGGACTGCCACCACGCGGGATGCACGACAAGCAGGCAAGTCAGTGAGCTTTCCTGCCATTTGCCTTCGGTATCAGTGCACCGGATGGCTAATCTGTGAGTGCCGGTTGTGAGATCGGAAAACGAAAGACTATTGCGGGTTCCTGCCTGTATCCATTCACTCTCATTGATCCTATAGGCGTACCGTACCTTCTGCTGGTTGCGGAAGTTCGGCGCTGAATAGCTGATCGTTATGTATCGCTTGTAATGATCGAGGTGAATTGCCGGAAATGCATTGATAGTGTCTGGCACAACCTCTGAATTAAATATTCTGAAACCCGTGAAGAAAAGTCGCGGTATGGTTGCTGTTTTTGTGATGCTGTCAGGATCGAAATAGTCGATACCGACCGCTCCGCCGAAATAGATGCGGCCGTGTTCGTCCTGAAAGCTTGACCGCCTGTTGAACTCATGATTCAACAACCCGTCTTCAACTCCGAAATTGGTAAACGTGCCATCCTTGTTGTTGTATTTGGTGATCCCCGAATTGGTGCTGAACCAAAAGTTTCCACTTCGATCGCGTTCGACTGCGTAAGCCATATTTCCTGCCAGCCCGTTCTCACGATTAAAATTTGTAGCCGTGCCGGTAAGCATATCAAAGCAGCTGACTCCTCCATCATAGGTTGCGAGCCATAGTTTCTGCGATTTGGTGTCTATCTCCAGCGAATAAATATAATCGGAAGCAATGCTGCCGGCTTTTGTCGGATCGTGTCGGTACTGACTTACCGTGTGATCCTTTGCGGCAATGCATACAAGCCCTGAGCTTGTGCCGATCCAAATATTCCCTGATGCATCTTCGGTTGCATCGAAGAAAAAGTGGTTGCCAAAAATTGTGTCGTTGCGAACAAATGTCTCCGGAACTGCGGCCCGAACCATGTAGTAGGTGCGGAGGCTGGATGGTGATTGAAAGATATAAGACAATCCGGGTGTTTTCCTGACGTCAAATTTCAGTTTCGATCCTGCGGTGACTTGTATAGAATGTTCAGTGTTGAGTATCGTCAGCTCCTGGCTTGCCGTTTTCACAATTGTTCCTTCGCTGTACCAACTGTATTCCCTGGGAAGAACCGGCTTGCCGATCATTTGAACTTTCCCGGAACGTTCATTCACACGACCGATCTCATCCCATATATTCATGAACCAGATATCATCATTTACTTTTTGTATGCCCATGATGTAAGTGCCGGTTCTGCGTTGCGTACCTGCGGTTGCCAAATGGAAGTTTTGAAAGCCTGAAGCCGGACGAAGTAATTTTTTCAGGCCCTCACTCACGGTTCCTGCCCACAAAATATTATCCCGGTCTTCAAAAAGGTAGTTCACTTCAATCGATTCAAACAAAACCGTGTCGTATTCATAAGCAGGCAATGCAACACGCAGCAATCCTTCAGACGAACCGGCCCAGATTTCACCATTGCTCTCTTCGGCGATCATGTCGATACGAACGGTGGAACGTCGTCCGGATTTAAATACCACTTCGCGAATTACGTTGGTGATTGCATTGAAACTGAAAAGACCCGTATTGGTGCCGATCCAATACCTGTTTGAACGATCCTGGTACACATTGAACACCTGGTGATCATCGAACGCCGAAAGATCCGGGCTTGTGGATGTCTTTCTTTTACATGATTGCGTCGCGCGATCAAAAAAGAAAATTCCGCTTCGCGTCATGACCATGAGGTTCCCTTTCCTGTCGGATGCCAGATTTTCTACACGGCTCACTGTTGTTCTCGACCCATCGTTGTTGTATACAGGTACATGTGCAAAATGCTTCGAGCGCGTATCGAATAATACAACCGCGTTTTCGCAGGCCAGCAGCAATTCACGGTCGTTGATGAACATGCCGTCTGCGAATTCCAAATGTTCCTTCGGCTTGTATCTCTTGTTCAGTCGTGTTTTTGGATCGAACTCGTTGAGCGTGGCACTGCCTCCGATCCAGAAACGGCCGGACACAGGATCTTCTTTAAGGAAGAACACGGGATTTTCGCCAAGCGACGTAGAATCAAAAGGTTTATAATGGAAGTTGGTAAAACCGTATCCATCAAAAACATTCAGTCCTCCATGCGTTCCGATCCACAGCAAGCCCTGTCTGTCCTGATGTATGGCGTACACGATGCCCTCCGTCATTCCATCCCGTACACCCAGTGCATCGATTTTCCATGACGACTGAGTGAAGACGGATGCACTGTTGAAGAGAAAGATGATTGTTATGATCGAAATTCGAGGCAAAGAAGGGATCGCAATGTTCTGAATTTACAAAATGCTTTCGATATATTTATACAACACCTGCCTGGTGAATCTTCGGTACCATTTTCCCCATTAACGAGCTGCTATATGAAACAACTAATCTGTCTCATCGCCATCTGCATCAGCCTTACAGCGATATCGCAAACTAATAGTTCCGGAGCAAACAAAATTGCGCAGAGTAATCTTCAGAGCGCGGCTCAAACTCCCTTGCGCATTATTGCATTCGGCGCCCATCCCGATGACGCAGAGCTAAAGGCTAGCGGGGTTGCGGCGATGTGGGCAGCGAAGGGACACAAAGTGAAATTCGTTGCAATGACGAACGGCGATATAGGGCACTTCGGCATGGCAGGCGCTCCTCTTGCAAAACGCCGGGTGGCCGAAGTTCGTGAGTGTGCCCGGATTCTGGGCATAGAAACGGAAGTGCTCGATATTCACGACGGCGAACTTGAACCGACTCTCGAGAACAGAAAGAAAGTTGCAAGGCTGATCCGCGAATGGCAGGCAGATATCGTGTTGTTTCACCGGCCGTACGATTATCATCCTGATCACCGCTATGTAGGCGTACTCGTTCAGGATGCGGCAGTAGTAGTGGTCGCTCCATTCTTCACTCCTGATACCGAACCCACCAAACGAAATCCGGTTTTCATGTACTATTCCGATGGTTTTTTTAAACCGTATCCCTTCGAACCTACAATCGTAGTAGGGATTGATGAGGTGGCGCAAAAAAAATGGAATTGTGTTTCTGCCATGCCGTCTCAATTTGGCGACCTGCAATCATGGCAGGCGAGCACCCTGCCGAATGTACCAAAGGAAGACAGGAAGAGGGAAGAGTATCTGCTGAATCTTTTCATCGATAGAAATGCGGATGTAGCGAATCAATACCGCAACAGGTTGATCGAATTGTACGGAACTGAAAAAGGTTCGAAGATTAAGTATGCAGAAGCATTTGAATTGTGCCAGTACGGTAGACAGCCTTCTCTTGAAGAACTGAAGCAATTGTTCCCATCGTTCAAATAATTGAATAACCCTCTAACGTTTTTGACTATGCGAATACTGAAATTTGCGTGGCGTAACCTTATGCGCGACCGGCACTTCGGCCTGCTGAATATCGTAGGGCTTGCCGCAGGATTGACCTGCGTTTTTCTGATCTATTTGTGGGTGAGTGACGAAAGAAGCATCGACAAGTGGAACCGCAACGACCCGCGTCTGTTTCAAGTACTGCAAAATGTGTCGACCTCAGAAGGGGTCGAAACGATCGAGCATACACAGGGTATGCTCGCCGGGGCAATTGCAAACGAAATCCCTGAGGTCGAGTTTGCCGCCTCCGTAGTTCCTCCATCATACTTTGCCAATAACGTGCTGATTTCACAGGGCGATATCAACATTAGGGCGGCAACACAGTTCGTAAGCAACGATTACTTCAACATCTTCATGGTTGATTTTATCGCAGGCGATAAAAATCAATTGTTCGACGGAAAACAAAATGTGGTTCTGTCGCAAAAACTTGCAATGAAGTTGTTCAATTCTGTGGATGTCATTGGAAGAAGCGTATCGCTCTCCCAGGAACCATACTCTGGCGTGTATCAGGTCGCCGCGGTATTCAGGGATCTGCCACCTGTTTCAAGAATGCAGTTTGACGCTGTCCTCAACTATCAATTGTTTTTCGACAACAACCAAAAGCTACAGCAATGGGGTAACAGCGATCCATCTACCTATGTGCTGCTGAAACATTCCGGCGATTTGGAGCGTTTCAATTTGAAGATCGCGGGATTTTTGAAAACCAAGAATGAAAAGGCGAAGTCAACACTTGTTGCGCAAAGGTTTTCCGATCGCTACCTGTATAATCATTTTGAGAATGGAAGAGCAACCGGCGGTCGTATAGAATACGTGCGGTTGTTCACTCTCATTGCTGTTTTCATTCTCATTATGGCCTGCATCAATTTTATGAACCTGTCTACAGCCAATGCATCAAGGCGGATGAAGGAAGTCGGTGTCAGAAAAGTGGTAGGTGCGAGCCGACTTTCGCTGGTGTTTCAATACATCGGAGAATCTATGTCGCTCGTAGGGATTGCTCTGGTTGTTACAATCGGATGTATATGGTTCGTTCTTCCTCATTTCAATGAAATCACTGGCAAGAACCTGACGCTGTCTGCGAGTTCTGACCTGATCATTGCAATCGGTGTGTTAGGAGTCACAACTGGAATGTTGGCCGGTGGCTATCCAGCGTTTTATTTGTCCCGGCTTCGTCCCTCTTCCGTCCTTAAGGGAAAGCTGCCAAATTCTGTCGGCGAATTGCTCGCGAGAAAAGGGCTCGTTGTATTTCAATTTGTCTTATCAGCCATTTTGATAGTTGCAGTGGTGGTTGTTTACCGGCAGGTTACATTGGTGCAAACCAAGAACCTCGGATACAACCGCGATCATCTTGTGTATTTTGAAAAGCCCACTGGTGCAGCTTTGGCGCAATCGGATACAAAAGGCCAGGTGCCCTTCGAGAATGAGCTCGAAACCTTTTTGTCTGAGATCAGGAATATACCCGGCGTAGTGAATGCTTCCAATTTCCGTCACAACATAACAAACCGGCAGGGTGGAACCACCGACGTATCGTGGCCGGGAAAAGGCGCCGATAATGCTACCGAATTCACCGATATCGCAGCCGGATACGACTTTATTGAGACAATGGGAATAGAAATGAAAGAAGGCAGAACTTATTCGCGCGAATTTGGAAATGCTAAGTCGTCTGTAATATTCAATGAAGCTGCGATCAAAAGCATGGGACTAACAGATCCAATCGGAAAGATCGTCAAGATTTGGGGCGAGGAAAAGGAGATCATCGGGGTGATGCGAAATTTCCATTTCGAATCTTTGTATGAAGAGATTCGCCCATGCTTCATCGATTTCAATTTTACTGTCCGTGCGTCCAGGATCATCGTAAAAATCAGTCCAGGCGCGGAACCGGCCACGCTCGCTGCCTTACAGAAAATATACAGAGAGCACACCGGTGAGCCATTAACATTCAGATTTCTTGACGAAGATTACCAGGCCTTGTATGCTTCCGAGCAACGCGTTGCGGATCTTTCAAAATATTTTGCAAGCCTTGCAATTCTGATCTCGTGCCTCGGGTTATTCGGACTCGCTGCGTTCAATGCCCGTCGCAGACAAAAGGAAATAGGAATCCGGAAAGTTGCAGGTGCATCGATCAGCCAGCTTGTAATGCTGCTGACATCGGATTTTTTAAAACTCGTTCTGTTAGCTCTGATCATTGCGTTGCCATTCGCATGGTGGCTGTCATACCAATGGCTCGAACGATTTGCGTATCGTGTGCCGCTCAACGTGGAAGTGTTTACGTGGGCTGCAGTATTGATCATCACAATAACATTTCTGACTGTGGGGGTGCATGCTGTAAAAGCTGCCCGGGCAAACCCTGCGAAAACTTTGAAAGCGGAGTAAGCTACCGGTTTGGTGTCGCTGATGTTTTCTAGCCACTCGCGGCTGGCGCCGTTTAACGTTGGCATATATTTCGCAGAGACATTTGAAACAAATTCGATGGATAGAAATTCAGTTTGTGAATACTTCCTTTCGGAACTTAAGAGTGAGTCGGTCGCAACTAGAAAATGTCTCGAACGTATTCCGGAATCGGCTTATGATTTCAAGCCGCACGAAAAATCAATGCAGCTGGGCTATCTGACCTTACTCGTCGCGGACATTCCACGATGGTTGACGTTTACTATCAAACAATCAGTGATCGACCTTGCCACGTTTCCGCAGTTTACGTTGAGTACAACGTCGGCATTGTTGGATCATTATGATGCCTGTGTGCGCGACGCCATTGATGCGTTCACCAATATTTCCGATGAAGCGTTCGAAAGGCCGTTTGAATTAAAAAATAATGGTCAGTTACTGTACAGTTCACCCAAGATTGAAAGTTTGGGTTCTACGCTAAACCACTGGGTTCATCACCGTGGACAGTTGACGGTATACATGCGTCTTCAAAATATTGCTGTTCCTTCGATTTATGGACCTTCCGCGGATGAAAGAACTTTTTAAGTAATCTACCGTGCGCTGTTCGTGAATTCAGCATGCGCGCGTTCAGTACAAGGTGCGACGAAAGGTGCTCTGTATTGTAAAACGCAGACTATCACCTTGCCTTAAGGCGCTCGACTCTCCGTTTTGCCGAACGTTTGATACGTTCGTCAAAAGATTGGCCGGTGTCGGAAACATCTTTTAGTAGCTCGAGTACTTTTTCCGAATATTTAATAGCGTCTTCTTTATTTCCGGAGTTGTCGTGCATGTCTGCAAGGTTGTTCCAAAGCCAGGCTTCTTTGGGATGGAACTGAACCGCAAGTTGGCTTAGTTTGATACCATCAGCCTGTTTATTACTGCCGTATAATTGACGCGCAAGAGCATTCAGATTATTAGCAGTCAGGAATTCGACTGATGAATCTGCTGAAAAGAAACTGCGTGCGAGAACAACGGCGCTATCGATTCCTTTGCGGTTGATGAATGCCTCGAACTCCGAACGGTCCGGAGGTGCGGATAACGCAGCGTACTGGCTGAAGGTCCATAGTGAATCATGATAGGTCGAAAACGCTTTCCTCGTGTTAAGGTTCGCGTCCGCGTTCTTTGATCGTTTTAAAACTGCGTCGAAGAAATTCAGTAGTGCGATGTTTGCGAGTTCAAAAGACGCGCGGACGCCGGCCTGCTTATCGCCTCTTACATTTACAATGGTGGAGGAAGCACGCCCTTCTGTAGCGACATCCCAATGATGCAGCCCGGTATAATTCAATGTGAGATGATACCGGTGCGAATACTTCTTCTTATGAAATTGTTCAAATTCGGTATCGCCTGTTGCGAGTTCACGTCCATAAATATGCAAAAACGGTATGCGCAGATTTACGGGATTGTAATAATCGCTTGCGTAAAATATGTCGCCTATTCGTTCACCGTACAGGGCGCTTTCGATATCGGCAAGTGCCTTCACGCGCGGATCGTTCATTGCCAGCAACACCTGTGAAAAGCCCGATCCACTGAATCCATATGTTCCAACCTGCTCTTCGTCGATACGTCGTGAGCGCCTTAGATGAGCGATTACTCGCTGCATATCTGCTACATCCGTTGCATAACCCAACGGCAGTTTGCCTGCCGTGCTTTTCACCATTGCAACAATGTATCCGTTGCTTGCCATCAGTTCGTTTGTGATCGAAGTAGACAGCGGACGCAGCATGCCCACAAGAAGCGGAAACACTTCTTTAAGCGCTTTTGCACCTCGTTGCGCGAGCATTGGAGAGTTGCGAATTAGCTCCCAGGTACTGTCGGCGACCGGTCCAAAAAATCCCTGGAAATAATTTCTATAATTGTTGACCATCGACAACCTCGTTTGCTCGTCGAGAGTTTCGTTGCTGCGTGAGAGCAGGTGATTGTAGCAATAGTCTCCATAAGTAAGCCTGTCTTTGCCGGTGCCTCGCTGTGCAGGATACCAGAGATGTACAGTTATCTTTTGATAACGGTTGCCCGATTCTTTTTCGCCAAAATAATTGTGTAAAGGTTTGACGACCCTCGAACTGTCATAGATTGTAAAGATTTCAAAGCCGACAGCATGCTTACCCATTGGAAGACGCTGATACAGCTCGTTTTCCTGTGCAATGGAAGTGTACGCACTTAAAACCAGGAAGGGCAACAATAGTTTCATGGCAATATGTATTCGGGTGAGCATGCGCACGAATCATCACGCCAGTTGTGCATTTAATTTCTGATTTTTCTAATACGACCCAACCGGAAACATGGACGAGTGGTGAATTTTGAACACTTCCGGTAATGAAAAACGGATAAATTCTGGCCGAATAATCTTCATTTACGCGATCACTGGCTGAAATATCTTTAAGGCCTGCATTTTGTATTGCTATCAATTATGAACGAGATCATCCGGAAGGTTCAGTATTTCGCGGCAAAGGCGCACGAAGGGCAGACAAGGAAATATACACCCGAAGCATACATTGTGCATCCGGTGCGTGTGATGGAACTATGTGCACAGCACTCGCAGTCAAAACCTGTGCTTGCAGCAGCATTGCTGCACGATGTGCTCGAAGACACGAAAGTAACTTCAGGGAACTTAAAGGAATTTTTGTTATCAATAATGGACAGGGATGAGGCTGAGCGCAGCATTGCCCTCGTGATAGAATTAACCGATGTGTTCGTGAAATCAAAATATCCGAAGCTGAACCGCGACACAAGAAAGCGTAAAGAAGCACAGCGGATCGCCCGTACCAGTTCAGATGCGCAGACAATCAAGTATGCGGATATCATCGACAATTGCACTGAGATAGCGGGAGTGGACGACGATTTCGTTCCGAGGTTCCTGTCAGAATGCAGAATGCTTCTTGGCTACATAAAGAGTGGAAACAGCGCATTGTATAAACAGGCTGTTGAAGTTGTTGACGGAGGTTTGAAGGCGGTGAAACGTACGGCAGCACAAGATAAACGGAAGCCGGGCAGGTTTCCCGGTCATGGCAATTAGAAAGTAAATCTGGATATTCAAGGATGGGAATTAGGAAATTTGTAATCGCCACTATTGCGACGGTGGCCGTCTTATATATTGCAATCTGTCTTTTACTATACCTATTCCAGGAGAAGCTGATCTTTTTCCCCGACAAGCTTCCGAAAGATTTCAAGTTCCGGTTCGCAGATCCATTTGAAGAGGTGTTTGTTGGAACAGATCGAAATGGTCTTATTCATGGCCTTCTGTTTAAAAATGGAGGGTCGCGCGGACTTATCTTTTATCTGCATGGCAACGCCGGGGCCGTTGACAGCTGGGGAGAAGTTGCCGGAGCGTATAAGGAATTGGGCTATGATATTTTTATACTCGATTATCCTGGTTACGGAAAGAGCCAGGGTTCAATAACCAGCGAGGAGCAGCTGTTTCGAGACATCCAGAAAGTATACGATACATTGAAGAAGTCGTACAGAGAAGACGGCATCGTTATTATTGGCTACTCTATCGGCACCGGACCTGCAGCGAAACTTGCATCGGTGAACCGCCCGAAAATGCTCATACTGCAGGCGCCGTATTACAGTCTAAGTGATGTAATGCGCCAACACTATCCGTGGGTACCACCTTTTTTGCTGAAGTATAAGTTCAGAACGAATGAATTTCTACGCAATTGCAAAATGCCTGTAGTCGTTTTTCATGGAACCGACGATGAAGTCATTAGCTACGGTTCATCATTAAAGCTGCAATCGGAAATGAAGGATAAGGATACACTTATAACATTGAAAGGGCAGGGGCATAATGGTATCACTGATAATCCTGAATACCTGCGCCGGATGAGAAATATTTTTCAAACTGACAGTCTGTGACACGAAAATGAAGGGGTTGCATATTCATCATAACTTGAAGCCGATCATTTCACGGTCCTTTGCAAGTGCCTGAAATGTAACCTTACACTTGATGTCGTCAATCGCAATCAGGTCATCGGTGTCGCCTAATACTTCATCGACGAGGCCGTAATCTTTCGCTTCCACAGCATTTAAAAACTTGTCGCGGCGGAACATCTCTTCAATTTCTTCCCTGCTGTGGCCCGAATTTTTCCCGATGATGTAAAACACCTGATTTTGCAGGCGTTCCTGCTCTTTGTAAGCAATCCGCACATCCTCTGTATAACCCTTTGCGCCGCCACCCGTAGGATGCATGTGAATAGTAGCGTGTGGCAATGCGTAACGTCGGCCCCGGGCCGCAGAACACAACAACACTGTTGCCATGCTTCCGCAAAATCCAACCGCAATCGTTGATACCGGCGATTTCAACTTGCGCATTGTGTCATAAATCGCGAAACCTGCATATACAACACCTCCCGGGCTATTCAAATAGAGCATGATCGGCTGATGATTCTCGCTGTCGAGGTATAGGAGCTGAGCGACAACGAGGTTCGCAACATTCTCGTCGATCGAGGTTCCAAGAAAGATGATCCTTTCCTTAAGCAACAAACTGTATATATCGTAGGCCCCGCGTGTGCTGCTGTCTACAACTGTTGGAATAAGCATACTATCGAAAAATAGTTTTAATGGTTTCAGAGAATTTCGATTCCCGAGACAAGTTTTCATAAATGCTTTCGAGAACCTTACGTTGCCGGCGACGTGAGAACAGCCTGATGAACCTATACGCCAGTTTTTGTGCTTCAACCTTTTCATAAAACGAATTGCTGACCAGCATCCGTGTGTTTATTTCTTCCTCTGAGCTGCGGCCGAGGAGATAGTTTTCTATTTCCGCGATTTCAATAAGTTCCTGTCTCATAAACGCTGCTGTTTTGAATTTGCGATCGGAGTTTTTCGATGCACTTGTGCTTTTGCACGGTCGCTGATCGAACACCATTGTACCCGAACCGCTTTGCTATGTGATTAAGCGCAAGATTGTCGTAATAAAATGCTTTCAGCAATTGCAGGCAGCGCATTCCGGTGCGTTCGAGTTGTGACAACAAATCGGCTTCACGCTCTTCTGCCGGTTCTTTTTCTGATATGAAGTCCTCAATTTCTTGCGGCAACTCTAGACAATCTTTGCCTGCTGCATGCAGCCATAAGATTCGCACCGTCCCTAACACATATGCCTTGTGTGATGTATTGACGCGCAAATTGCCGGCGGCTTTCTTTTCGAGGTAGATAAGCATAGCATCATGGAAAATGTCTTTTGCATCTTCCAGTCCACCACCCATCCGTTTCACAAGCCGTGCGGCATCAGGGAAAACATCGCGATAGAATCCTGTAAGGTCTTCACCCGGTGTTTGATTCATGTGATGTCCTTTATAGTAAGTGTCTAAAAAGGTAGCACTATCACCGGGAAGCTCATAAATTTTTCAAAGTTTACGATTCGCATCTCCCATGAACTGTTCGATCAGGTTTGCGGGTTGAGCACACGCCGTCGACGCGAGCAAAAAGAGGATCATTGACAATATGCGGTTGCTGTTGATCACTTCCCGTTTCTTGTACGTAGCGACTGTAAAGTACACTTTCACTAAGAGAAGGTTTTTTTGGTCGCCCATCGGAATTAAAAAAAAAATTTGGAATTACTGAACAGTGTTCATTACATTTGCAATTGTAATGACTGTAGCAGCAAGAAAACAACGGGAACGGGAAGAAATGCGCCAGTTGATCCTGGACGCCGCAAGGGAAATCTTCTTAGAAAAAGGTTTCGAGCAGGCAAGCATTCGCAACATTGCTGAGAAGATTGAATATAGTCCCGGTACCATTTACCTGTATTTTAAGGAGAAGGATGAGATCTTTCACGCCCTTCATGAAGAGGGCTTCGGCCGGTTCCTGAAACAGATGCAGCCGCTGCAACATGTTTCAGACCCTTTTGAACGGTTGAAGGCAATGGGCCGTGTGTACATTGACTTTGCTTTGAAAAACAAGGATTTCTATGATCTCATGTTTATTATGCAGGCTCCAATGAACGTTGAGGAACAGGATTGCTGGAAGATGGGAAATCAGGCTTTAAGCTTTTTGCGGCAGGTGATTGAAGACTGTAAGGCAACCGGCAGATTCAACGGGATGGAAACCAACCATCTGTCTTTCATGATCTGGTCAACCGTTCATGGAATGTGTGCTTTGCATGTTCGTGAGCGCTGTAATGCGTACAATGACCAGGACATTGAGCTGTCGGGGCTGGTCGACAAAGGGTATCAATATTTCGTTGAAATGCTCGGGAAGATCTGATTTTTTTTGCCCATTCGATGAACACTGTTCATAAACTATACACTGACTATAAATTACGGGTTATGCTTCAAAAATTCATTGTGACCGCCATTGTGCTTGTACTAGGCGGTAGTGCCGGCAGCCAGGATCTGCGGCAATATATTGACGAGGGACTTAAATCAAATCTTGTTCTTCAGCAAAAAGCAACGGGTCTCGAAAAAAGTCTTCTTGCGATCCGCGAAGCACGAAGCCTGTACTTGCCAACAACATGGGTAGAGGGGCAATACACACTGGCCAACGGCGGTCGCAGTATCGATATCCCGGTAGGTGATTTATTGAATCCGGTATACAAAACACTCAATCAACTCACCGGCGAAAACAAGTTTCCCCAAATAAGCAATGTGTCGGAGCAATTTCTGCCCAACAACTTTTACGACCTGCGGTTGAGGACAACGATGCCGATCGTTAACCCGGATTTGAAGTACAACAAATTGATCAGCGAGGAGCAAAGCATCCTGCAAAAGCACGAGGTGATGATTTATAAAAGAGAGCTTGTAAAGGAGATCAAGTCGGCATACTACAATTATGTTCTCTCCCTGAAAGCTATCTCCATCCATGAAAATGCACTTGAGGTTGTAAAGCAAAATCTCCGAGTGAATCAGTCGCTGCTGGAAAATGGAAAAGGTCTGCCGGCATATGTTTCCCGTGCGGAAAGTGAAGTGCAGAAAGTTGAAAAAGATCTGCGAATCGCTGTAGCCAACTCGGTGAATGCAAAGGCATATTTTAATTTCTTGCTTAACCGTCCGTTGTCCGATTTTATCAGTGTCGTTGATAGTGCAACTGAAGATCTAAGCCGCATCGTAGCGGCTGTAACACCGACGTCGTCAAATCAGAGAGAAGAATTGGAAAGCATCAAAACCGAAAAGGAAATCACCGGCTATGCGGGCAGGATGTATAAGTCATACCGCACCCCACGCCTGAATGCATTTCTGGATCTTGGTTCACAGGGTTTTGATTTTCGTGTGAACGACAATTCGCTCTTTTATCTCGGTGGTCTGCAGGTTCAACTACCAATATTCTCCGGAAGGCGGAACATTTATAAGATCAGGCAAAATGAAATCGATGCTAAGGCCGTGGAGATGAAACTGAACAATGCGACGCAGCAGTTGGAACTCGCCGCTGTTACAAGCCGCAATAATTTTTTGAGCGCTTACAACTCCTTCAAGTCTGCAGAAAAGCAACAGCAGGCTGCTCAGCAATATTTCAAATTGATCGACAAAGGTTACAAAGAAGGAGTGAACAGTTTTCTTGAATATCTCGATGCACGCAACCAGTTCACGAATTCGCAACTGTCGCGCAACATCGACTATTACAAGGTTTGGATCGCATATGCGGATTACGAACGTCAAACAGCTTCTTATTCACTTCAATAACATTTTTATGAAATCGCTTTTATTCTTTTCATTCGCAGTTATCGTACTGCAGGCGTGCAGTAGCAAGGCATCCGAGAAACAGCCGGTGCCAAAGACCGAGTCGATTGCCGTTAAGTTAATTCCTGTACAATCCACCAGCGGATCAGCACGCGTCGAAGCGTCGGGAGTTCTTTCAACGGAGTCCGAGGCGCGGCTCTCCTTTAAAATTGGTGGTATTGTAGAAAGCGTAAATGTCGACGAGGGTCAGCGTGTACGCAAAGGACAACTCCTCGCAACTTTGAAATCCGCGGAAATCTCGGCGCAGGTTCAACAGGTAAAGCTCGCAGTTGATAAGGCGCAGCGTGACTTTACACGCGCTCAGAACCTGTACAACGACAGTGTTGCAACTCTCGAGCAGGTACAAAATGCACGAACGGCACTCGAGCTGGCAAATCAGAATTTAAGGCAGGTGTCATTCAATCAGGCGTACTCAAGAATTTATGCGCCGTCCGACGGTTTTGTATCCGCGAAGATTGTCAATGCCGGCGAACTCGTGAATCCGGGCGATGCCGTACTCATGGTGAACGCGCTTTCAGCATCGAGCAAATGGGTACTGAAAGCTTCGGTGTCTGATAAAGATTGGGATCTGATCAACAACCGGAGCAAGGCCATCGTGCGGTTCGACGCTTATCCCGGGAAAGAGTTTCCTGCCAGTGTCAGCAAGAAATCATTATCCGCGTCCGCTTCCGGTGGCGCGATTGCTGTGGAATTGGAGATCGAGTTCGGTAATATACAACCAGCTGCCGGAATCTTCGGTAATGCGACCATTCATGGCGACAAAACATCGAAACAGTTCAGCATACCGTACGAGGCGTTGCTGGAGGCAAACGGGAAGGGCGGATTCATATTCGTAACCAACGACAAGAAGACCGTTAAACGCATACCGGTAACGATCGGCACCATCACCCAGGATGGTGTTCAAATTACGAGCGGGCTTGAGGGATATGAATACGTTGTAACTGCAGGAAGCCCATATCTCAATGAACAATCGCAAATCACCGTAAGGCAATAGAATTTTTCAATCGACAACAGCATCTATATGCGCTTCACATCATTCTTTGTAAAGAATTCGCAGTTTACACTTGTTGTATTTGCGATGATCATCGTCATCAGCCTCGCCACATTATTTACGATGCCAAGGGCTGAGGATCCTGAAATCAATCCTCCACAATATCCCATCATTGTAGTTTATCCGGGTACCAGTCCGAAAGACATGGAGGAACTTGTAGTTAAACCCATTGAAAAGAAAGTCAGCGAACTCGAGAACCTGAAGAAGATTACGACGAAGATCGACGACGGTGTTGCTGTCATCAATGTTGAATACAAATACGACAGCGACGTCGAAGCGAAGTACCAGGAACTCGTTCGCGAAGTGAATGCCTTGCGGAGCGAATTACCACAGGATATTTACAGCATCGACATCAATAAAGTGACACCTACGGATGTAAACGTTCTTCAGGTTGCGCTTGTTTCTGAAAATGCTTCAGACGCACGGCTGAAGTGGCACGCGGAGCAGCTGAAAGAAAGTCTGGAGAAAGTTAAGAGCCTGAAGAAAGTTGAATATTGGGGAGTACCGGATGAAATTGTACGCATCGATCTGAAACTGGAAAAGATAGCGCAGCTGAAGATCCCTCTTAACTATGTGATTGGAAACATTCAAAGTGAAGCGGCGAATATCCCTGGAGGCAGTATCCGGGCCGGGACAAAAACATACAATATTAAAACGAGCGGCAAGTATCGCAACATCGAAGAAATACAAAATACGGTCATTTATGGCACCGGAGAAAGTATTGTATACCTCCGCGATGTGGCAGACGTTTCAATGAATCATGAAGAGCAAAAGCATATAACACGCATCAACGGACATCGATGTGTGCTGGTGACAGCGGCCCAGAAGCCTAACGAAAACATTAGTGCTACCCAACAGTCGTATCTGCCGGTCATTGCCGAATTTGAAAAAACACTGCCCGCAAACATTGCCCTCATAAAGAGTTTCGATCAGGCCGAGAACGTAAGCAGAAGGCTTGGAGGACTCGGCTTTGATTTTATGATAGCGATCAGTCTTGTTTTGATCACGCTTATCCCATTGGGCTGGAGGGCCGCGACTGTTGTAATGGTTGCAATTCCCGTTTCTTTAGGTATCGGTATTGTGTTGCTCAATCTTTTTGGGTTTTCACTGAACCAGCTCAGCATAGTTGGATTGGTGGTTGCATTGGGGTTACTCGTAGACGACAGTATTGTTGTCATAGAAAATATTGAAAGATGGCTTCGCGAAGGAGTGGCTAAAAAGAAAGCAGTGATCGATGCTACAAAACAAATTACTGTTGCGGTGCTGGGTACTACAGCCACGTTGATCATTGCGTTTATGCCGCTGGCATTTCTTCCGGATGCGGCAGGCGAATTTATTCGCGGGTTGCCGCTTGCCGTAATCACTTCTGTGTTTGCGTCAATGCTTGTATCTCTCACAATCGTTCCTTTTCTTGCCAACCGTGTCTTGAAAACCGCACACAACGCCGAAGGAAACATTTTCCTCCGCGGACTGAAGAAGATAATTCATGGCAGCTATTCCAAATTGCTCGACAAGGCTCTGAACAGGCCGGTATTGACCCTTATATCTGCCCTGGCCTTGTTTGTGTTGTCCCTTGGTTTATTCAACGTCATAGGTTTCCGGTTGTTTCCGACATCGGAGAAACCTCAGTTCCTCGTGAACATCAATATGCCTTTGCAAAGCAACCTCGAAGCGACGAATACGATGGCACGCTTTGTAGAAAACAAGTTGTCGCAGCATCCTTCAGTTGAGTATTATACCACCAATGTCGGCAAGGGAAATCCGACCATCTATTACAACGTTATACCTGAAAACGAAAAGCCCGAGTTCGCACAAATCTTTGTGCAATTGAAAAAGGATATCAATCCCTCAAAGAAAAGAGCGGTAATAGAATCGTTGCGCACTGAGTTTGCGTCAATTGCCGGAACAAAGATTGAAGTAAAGGATTTTGAACAGGGTCCGCCAATCGAGGCTCCGGTAGCGATTCGCATCAAAGGCGATCATCTCGATACACTGCGCATGCTTGCCTCTCAAACAGAGCAAACTTTGAAATCAATACCGGGAGCCATTTATGTAAACAACGAAGTGAGTGTGTTGAAGTCCGATATCAAGCTTGCAATCAACACAGACAAGTCGAGGTTGCTTGGACTACAGACCGCCGAAATCGATAAAACGGTAAGACTTGCGGTAGCAGGAGTGAATACCGGCAAGTATACGAATGAAAATGGGGATGATTTCGACATCGTTGTGAATTCCCCGAAGAACAGTTATGCTACTCTTGCAAATTTGGAGAACGTTTATATTAATAACCCGGCCGGAAAGTCGGTGGCATTGAACCAGGTGGCAGACATTGAATTCGAGTCTTCACCTACGACGATTAAGCATCTTGACAAAAAGCGATTTGTAATCGTAACCGCGTTCACTGATAAAGGCGTTCTTGCCGAACAGATCAACAAAGCGTTCACCGAGAAGGTATCCAATCTCCGCGTGCCGGAGGGATATGAGATTCAGATCGCAGGGGAAGCCGAGAGTGAGAAAGATGCATTTGGCGGAGGGTTTATGACTGTCGTGATTGCAACAGTGTTCCTGTTTCTGATGGTACTGATCCTTGAATTCAAAACGTTCAAGAGCACGCTGATCGTTCTTTCAGTTATTCCTCTCGGTGTTATCGGTGGTGTGATGATGCTGTGGCTCACTGGCAACCCGATGTCGTTCGTAGCCATCATCGGTTTTATTGGTCTTGCAGGAGTCGAAGTGAAAAATTCCATTCTTCTTGTTGATTTCACCAATCAACTCAGAGCGGAAGGAAAGAGTCTCGATGACGCGATACGTGAAGCGGGTGAATTGCGTTTTCTGCCAATCGTTCTCACTTCGCTGACTGCAATAGGGGGTCTGTTGCCGATTGCGCTGAGCAGCAATCCGTTGATTTCGCCTCTCGCGCTCGTGTTGATCGGAGGACTGATCAGTTCGACTATTCTTTCGCGGATCGTAACGCCGGTCATGTATAAATTGATCCCGCCGAAAGTGGAGCGTATTTAATATGAAAGTTAAATCATCAGCTTGTTAGCCGATGAACTGTACTTGTTTCAATACACCGAAGCTTTGGGCAGTTCATCGGCTTCAGAAAAGGAGCGCTCATAGTCTTCTTTCAACGCTTTAAGTTCTTTGTTTTTGCGCTGTGCCCGCAGGGCCTGGTACAGACCCAGCAATGACCAGCCGTTTCCCGGGTTCCATGAAAGATCTTCGCGGTAAACTTTCTCGGCGTGCGGCGCCTTGTTCATTTTCAACAAAAAGTATCCAAGGTATTGCCGGGCGGGAAGCATCCACAACTTGGGTTCGGAATATATCAGGCTATCCTCCGCACGTACCGCAGCACGGATCGCGTTGATAGCGGCATCGTACCGGTTCTGCCTGAAAGCGATGTTGGCAACAAGAATGTTTTCAGCAACTTTGGAACATTCATATGGGCTGCTTGTATGCGGAGCGAATGTTATACGCAGTATGGTGTCGTTAAGTGCTTCGCGAATTTTGGCAACGGAACGTTTAGCAGACGCGTATTTACCGGTTGCTGCATATGCCATGCCTCTTGAAAATTCTTTTAGAACAATTGCATAGCTCCATTCAGACTTTACAGTCATAGTGTCTTCAAGGATATCGTTCCATCGCCCCATTCTTACCCTTGCAAGGGCAGGGAACATGTAGATGCCCTGCTCATACGTTTTATCATTCGCGGGCAACACCGTTTTGCTTACTGTAATCGCTTTTTCCAAACCCTTCGTGCCCATGGCACCGCTTAATGCACAGTATGCTTCGACTGCCTGATAGTGCGTCAAATGTTGCGGGATCGAAAGTTGGGCGGCAAGGCCCGCGTACAATCCCAAACTACTATCCGCCGCTTCATTTGCTTTCACACCTTTCGCATAATGTCCGAGCCTCTCATATTCGTGGCTTGACATGTGCACCATATGCGCCACTCCGGGAAACAACCTGAGCAGCGAATCCGCGCTTGCAAGCGCAACGCCGGGGTTCCGCGATGCTTCGGTAACATGTATGTAATAATGCAAGGCTGCAGGATGATGCGGATCTTTTTGCAAAATATCCTCACAGTGTTCAACCAATTCTGTTGTCCATGGTTTAGGATCTCCGTTGTTGTACCAGAAATCCCAGGAGTGCAACAGCATTACTGCATCCGTATACAGCGCCTTTATATCGAGGTCGTCGGGATATTTGGAAACAAGCGGTTTCATTGCATCCGCATACGCAATATTGAGTGTAGCCCGTTCCCGGTCGGTGGTATCAGACGTTTTGTATCGAAGTTGCATTGCCGCAATCAGGTCGCGTTCTTTTTCATTTGCATTGACCGAATACTGAACCATTTTTGCGATAACAGCAGGCACCTGTGAATTCATTTTGTACCGGTAGCCGAAGTTGTACGAGGGTCCCATTGCAAGTGCAAGTCCCCAATACGTCATCGCCGACGCGCTGTCGAACCGGGCAGCTTCTTTGAATGATGCTATAGCTTCCCGTGCATGGTAACTATAATACATACTAAGTCCCTGGTTGAAATAGATCTGGGAACTATCGCTTCCAGTAGTGATCCTGTACGAATGTTTGCCCCATCCGGGAAGCAACCGGATAAATTTGCCGTTATCGTCAGCGGCTATGCGCATAGGATCGGCGGGTGCGCAACCCATTGGGTCTGTTTCCGTAATATAATCACGGCCTTTCGCCTGCGGTCCAATATCGGTATTGAAAAAAACAAAAAGCATCCCTGTAAAAAGTACAGGTGTGAAAACAAACAGCGTTAGTCTCATGGTTGAGAATTGATGTTGAAAGGGCGAATTTTCACACTTCGCGACTGACCTTCAGCGATAAGGCAATAAAGTTAACGGTTCGGGTTTGTCTTGGGTGCGGTAGCACAGAAATTTTCGCCGGCGTAACTGTTCGCAATTTGAAGTGGAGCCCTCACCTCGACTGGTACAACGGCTTGGAAAACATAGTTGAGAAATTGAAAGAGGAAATCGACAAGGATTGGAAGCGGGAGAAAATGCCGGCTTGATCTTTCTTATTTAAAGTTCCTCGCTTCAGGAAAATTTTTCTCATGTGCGTTCTCACGAATCTGCGATCGCTTGTTTAAACCCGCAGGGATTGATTTTTCATCCGGGCGCGCAAGAGTAAGCACACGAAGGTCGTGACGGTTTGAATCCGTCAAGCCACGCAACAATTTGGAAAAGTCATAACACGCGCGTACGATCACATGAATCACTTCCCCTTCTTTCTGAACCTTTCCTTCAGCCATCATTAGTCTGGATTGTAAGACCGGTCGACGGTATGTTTCAAAAAGACTTTGGAAGATCACAAGGTTGGCGACACCATGCTCATCTTCAATGGTCATAAAACATATACCCCCTGCAGTTCCGGGTCGTTGCCGCACAAGGACCAATCCCGCAATTTTCACAAGCGTTCCATCAGGTGTATCCTTCAGGTCTGAAGTGGAAATGATATGGAGTTGTTTTAATTTTTCCCTGACAAAACTTACAGGATGTGCTTTCAATGACAATGCTGTTGTTGCATAATCGTGGACTACATGTTCCGATAAACTCATGCGCGGCAACGATACGCTCTCATCTTTTGAATCTTCAGGAGCATGGCCCTGAAACAAGGCGGTCTGCCTGTCCTTGGTTGTTACTTCCCATAATGCGTTTCTCCTGTCAAGTTCCATCGACCTGAATGCATCCGCATCTGCCAGCTTTTCCAATGCTGCGTTTGAAACACCTGCATCGCGGAGTTGATTGATGCTGCTGTAATGTTGGCGTCGTCCTGCAATTAAAATGCTCATGTCGTCCTCCCTCAGTCCTTTCACCTGCCTGAATCCGAGGCGCATCGCAAAATAGTTTCCCGCTTTTTCTTCAAGCGTATTGTCCCACATGGAGTGATTGACATCGACCGGCCTCACTTCAACTGCATGCTTTCGTGCGTCAATGACGATTTGCGCTGGTTGATAAAATCCCATCGGCATACTGTTCAATAACGCACATGCAAACACATCGGGATAAAAACATTTTATCCATGATGAAACATAAACCAGCAGTGCAAAACTTGCTGCATGACTTTCCGGAAACCCATAGCTTCCGAAGCCTTCCAGCTGTTTGAATACACGTTGAGCGTATTCCTGTGAATAACCGCGTTTAGCCATTCCTGTTAGTAATTTGTCCTGGAACCTCGTAACAAGGCCCTTCAATTTAAATGTGGCCATGCTCCTTCGAAGTTCATCGGCTTCGGCGGGAGTAAAGCCTGCCGCGACAATCGCAATCTTCATTGCCTGTTCCTGGAACAGCGGAACGCCAAGGGTTCTTCCAAGTATTTCTTCCAGTTCTTTGGATGGATATTCAACCGGCTCCTCGCCGTTGCGACGACGCAAATAGGGATGCACCATGTCGCCCTGGATGGGCCCGGGTCGCACGATGGCCACTTCAATTACCAGGTCATAGAAGCACCGAGGCTTCAATCGCGGGAGCATACTTTGTTGGGCACGGCTTTCAATCTGAAAAACACCGATCGTATCGGCCTGGCAGATCATATCGTACACCGCCGGGTCGTCCTGTGGAATGTTGGCCAATGTGAGGTTGAGCGAATATTTTTCTTTAGCGAGATCGAATGCCTTTCGAATACAGGTGAGCATGCCCAGGGCCAACACATCAATCTTCATAAACCCAAGTGCATCAATATCATCCTTGTTCCATTCAATGCATGTTCTGTCTTCCATTCTTGCATTGAGTATGGGACAGAGGTCTGTAAGTTTTCCTTTTGTAATAACGAATCCGCCGGTATGTTGTCCGAGCTGCCGGGGAAAGCCCATGTACTGCCTTGTGAGATCCAGCACTTTCATCAGGTGCCTGTCCTCCGGATCAAAGCCCTGTTCGCGTATTCGTTTTCCTTCGAACCATTCATCCGTGAATTCCCATATTGCACTTGAAAGCCTGTTGATCGTATCAACAGACAATCCCATCGCTTTGCCTACATCCCTGATGGCGCCCTTTTGATGTTGCTGAGTCACGGTTGCAACTATCGCCGCACGATCGCGTCCGTATTTCTGAAAAACATACTGTATTACTTCTTCCCTCCGTTCATGTTCGAAATCAACATCGATATCCGGAGGCTCATTTCGCGCTGCTGAAATAAACCTTTCGAAAAGCAAATCGAATTTTTCCGGATTCACTGAAGTTATACCCAGGCAAAAGCAAACGGTTGAATTCGCTGCAGATCCACGGCCCTGGCAAAGAATATCGCGGCTTCTTGCAAATCTGACAATATCGTATACAGTTAAAAAATAAGATGCATAATTCATTTGCTCGATGAATGCCAATTCATGTGTTATTGCCGCAGCAGTTTTATCCGGCACCCGCTCGCCGAATAGTTGTTTCGCGCCCGCCCATGTGAGGCAGGTCAACTCTTCCTGCGGCGTACGTCCTTCCGTAGTGAGTTCCTGGGGATATTCATACTTAAGTTCATCGAGCGAGAATCTGCACGCATCCACAATTTCCTGCGTTCTCTGGAGCGCATCCGGATACTGTAAAAATAGCCGCTGCATTTCTGCAGGGGGCTTCATATATCTTTCTGCATTTGGATGAAGCCGAAAACCCGCATTGTAAATGGTACATTTTTCCCGCACGCAGGTCATTACATCCTGCAATTCCCTCCTTTCAGGATGATGGTAATGAACATCATTTGTCACGACCAGCGGTATATTATACTCGCACGACAACTCGTACAACCTCCGGATAAATTTTTGATCATTTCCCGCATACGATCGGGTTGCCGAGAGATAGAGTTCGGAATTAAAGATGTTCCTGTACTCAATAAGAGACTTGATGAACGAATCGTCGAAGTTGTGTTGTTGATTCAGTTCAGACGGAGGAAGCAAAACGACTTTCATTCCTGTTGAATGTTCAAACAGATCTTCTTTATACAATTCGCATTGCCCTTTCTCTGTCCTCAGATTTCCCTTTGTGAGTAAACGACACAATCGTGAGTAGGCATCTTTGTCGGTAGGGTACATCAAAACCGGAGGACCATTCAGCAAATCAATTCTGCAAGCCGGTATGACCCTGATACCTACTTTTTTGGAGGCCGAATGTGCGCGTACGATGCCTGCAAGCGTGTTGCGGTCGGTAATTGCAATTTCATTGTACCCGAACAGGTACGCCTGTTCCACCAATTCTTCGGGGTGAGAAGCACCACGCAGAAAGCTGAAGTTTGTGGTCACCTGTAGTTCTGTATACTTCATTTGATTTATGCAAAAAATCCATGAATGAACCAGCCCTCGAATTTTTCCGAATCATAATGGCCATGTCTAAACAACCAGTATCGATGTCCATCTTCGTCCTCAACACAATAATAATCCCGATGTTCGCCTTGTTGCAGCCACCATTCCTGCTCGATGCGTTCAGGACCATCTGCCTTCATTACTTTATGTCTTTTCCCCCTGTAACTAAACATCATTGGGGGATAATCAGGAACCGGCGCTGTGACCTCAATCTTCTCTGGGGCCTTTAATATTTGAACAGGCCGCTGTGTATTCGGTTTCCACGGGATCGTTGGAGTTTCATTGAGTGCCTGTGCCGCTTTGAACGAACGTTCGGGCCAGTAATGCTCATCCGGCAGATACCGGTAAATATGATTCGGTCCTAATTTACCATCGAACCTGTCAAGAA